>OGCL01001439.1_pt1 | contig 20370 bp, 19 predicted proteins | sample 1570041 | NCBI WGS metagenome assembly OGCL01 (sample SAMN06266162, study PRJEB24511) | hot springs metagenome | isolation source: Hot spring water | place: South Africa: Limpopo | collected 2015-06-22
TCCCTTACATAATCGCCTGTTGCTTTAACATGTGACATAATAATCGCAGTCTTTTCTTCAGCATCTTTGACAACCTGCGACCTCAAATAATAATAAAGAAGAACCGACATAAGGGCGCAGAAAATCAGGAGGATTACACCGACGGCTAAGCTGAATTTTAAATTGATGCTGAACCCTTTATCCTTCATAATATTAATTTTATCATAGACAAAAGACTTAAAAGAAACAGTGACATGGGCTGGTCAAATTGAACTTGCACTCATAGGTGTCCAAAATAATATTCAAGCAGGTATATGACTTGCGCTAAATTAATAAAAAAGCCTTAAACTTGCGAAAATGCCGAAATGGATTTGTATTGAAGGGAATAAAGGTCGGAAAGAAACAGACGCGGTTTTTTTCTATTAAGGATTTTCTTTGCAAGGTTGATATCTGCCACTATATGCTTCTGAAGCTCTACTACGGACGAAAATTTCCTTTCGTCCCTGATTCTATCTACAAAATGAATTAGTAGTTCTTTACCGAGAAGATTCTGACTGAAATTCAGTATATGTACCTCCAAAATAACATTCTCTATATCTCCAAAAGTAGGGTTTTTGCCTATGTTTGCAGCGCCTTCAAAGACATTTGGCGGAATAATAAACTGTGAAGAGTTTGATATAACCTCTGATGATTGCAAGCCAGTTTCTGAATTTGCAAATGAAACTCTTACAGCATAGACTCCTTCTTTCGGTAGAATCTCATTGACAGGTTTAATATTCGCAGTGGGAATGTTTAATACAGCAGCGCCTCTGCCGGTTCCTTTTATAACAACGCCCCTAACATGATATGCCCTGTCGAGCATTTCAGACGCTTCAAAGACCTTTCCCTTTTCTATCAGATTCCTGATTCTGCTGCTGCTAACGATGCAGCCCCGCTCCATTGCATACCTGACGACTGAAAAACCGAAGCTGTATTTCTTTGCCTTGTGCCTGAGTAGGTTTGTATTGCCTTTTTTCCTTTTTCCAAAAGAGAAATTATGCCCGACTATCAGCCATTTTACACCGATTTTGTCAACGAGTATATCCTTGATGAATGTCTCTGGCTCAGTTAGTGAGAATTGTCTGTCAAAAGGAATTATTATTAAAGCCTTTAACCCGAATTGAGAAAGAAGTTTGATTTTATCGTCAAGAGTCATGAGCATTTTTAAATCTCTTTCAGGGGTCAAAACCCTTACTGGATGAGGTTCAAAGGTTATCGCCACAGGTGTCCCGCCAAACTGTTTGGATATCTTAATCACCCTCTGCAATATCTTTTGATGCCCAATATGAACACCGTCAAAATTGCCTATAGTGACAACAGGATTTATGAAATCAAATTTTTCGCTAAGTCCTTTTATAATTTGCATGGATTACAAAATCTCCCATCTTCCCTAACTACCGACTACTATCCACTATTCACTATCAATTATTCCTGTGCCTGACATCAAGCAGGGAAAGTATTTGATATACATTTATTATCTGTTGTCTTGTCTGTTCGATTGTCCCGTTGTTGTCAATAGTATAGTCCGATCTGACAGCCTTCATTTCAATTGGAAACTGGTTTTTAAGCCTATTTCTTGTTTCTTCTTCCGAGACGCCCTTATCCTTCAGCCTTTCTATTGCTTTTTCGTTGGTTGTATGGACGGTGATTATTATATCAAATCTGTTCTGATATCCACGCTCAAAAATGACAGGCGCTTCAATGACAACCACATTACCCTTGCCTAACTTTTTTAATTCGGCAATCTCACGCTCAATTACCTCAAAAACTCTTGGGTGCAAGATATCTTCCAGGGCTTTTCTTAGATGTGGGTAGTTAAAGACAATTTCTGCAAGCCAGGTTTTATTTATTAAGCCATCTTTTAATACATCTTCCCCGAAAACATCCTTAACCTCTTCAATCACCTCAACTTCACTGAGCAATTTGTGCACAACCTCGTCGAGGTCAATTGTATGGGCGCCCAACTCCTTAAACATCCTTGCTACTGTGCTTTTGCCCATCCCAAAATTACCTGTAAGCCCTACTATTATCATACAGTCTCCTCAGCCCTTTTCTTTAATGCTATCAGTTTATTGAGAGCCCTTTGGGGGGTTAAAGAATCCGTATTTATTTTAATAAGCTCAAGAGCAAGGGGCTCGTCAGAGAAAAATAAATTAAGCTGTCTCGCAGTGGTATGTTCTCTCAAGCCTCCCCTCTCAAGTTTTTTCAATATAACCCTCGACCTGTTTATAACATCTTCTGGCAAGCCGGCAAGCTTGGCAACATGTATGCCATAACTCTTGTCAGCAGTTCCTTTTTCTATTTTGCGAAGGAATATTATTTCGTCCCCCCACTCTTTGACAACGGCATTGTAATTCTTAGCCCCTTCAACGCTGAAAACGATTTCCGTCAGTTCGTGGTAATGGGTTGCAAAGAGAGTTCTTGCTTTTATATTTTTTGCTAAATATTCAGCTACAGCCCAGGCAATGCTGACGCCATCGAAGGTGCTGGTTCCCCTGCCTACTTCATCGAGCAGAATGAGGCTTTTTTGTGTGGAATTATTGATAATATTAGCGGTCTCTGTCATCTCGACCATGAAGGTGCTCTGTCCTTTCGCAATGAAATCAACAGCCCCGATGCGGGTGAAGACCCTGTCTATTAAACCGATTTTTGCGCTTTCCGCAGGAACGAAAGAACCTGCCTGCGCCATAATGCTTATAAGGGCAACCTGGCGCATATAAGTTGACTTGCCTGCCATATTAGGGCCTGTGATTATTATAAGTCTGTTATCCCCGCAATCCATCAATGTATCGTTGGGGATAAACCTGTCGTTGAAGCCCATGGCTTGGCTGCTTATAAGCCTCTCAACTACAGGATGTCTGCCTCCTTTAATCTCCAGCAAATCATTATCCTTAACAACAGGCTTCACATAATCGTATTTCTTGGCTATCAGGGCAAGCGAATAAATGAAATCAACGATGGCTATCAGGCGGGCAGAGTTAAGGAGCTCAGCCTCATACTGCCGCATCTGTTCGATTATATCCTGAAACACTGCGAGTTCAAGTTCCTTCAACCTGTCCTGAGCCCCCAGCACCTTTGACTCGTATTCCTTCAACTCCTCTGTTATGAACCTTTCAGCGTTAACAAGTGTCTGCTTCCTGATATAATCCTGTGGGACAAAGGAGAGGTTAGGTTTTGTCACCTCTATGTAATAGCCGAATACCCTGTTATATCCAACCTTAAGTGAAGGGATCGATGTCCTCTGCCTCTCCTGTATCTCAAGCCTTGAGATAAATTCCTTGCTTGCCTGGGAAATCCGCCTGAGTTCGTCAATATCAGGGTTGTATCCATCCTTTATAATCCCGCCGTCAGTAGGATTTAAAGGTGGATTCTCGACAATAGACGAATCAATTAGATGCACAGCAGAATCGAATTGATTAATTCCATCTCCGATGTTACTCAGATATATATCCGGAGACGAGGTGAGGAGATTTTTTATCTCTGGCAAGTTAATCAGGGAGCTTTTCAAAGCCAGCAGATCTCTTGGCGCTGCCGTCCTATTGCTTATTTTTATTGTAAGTCTTTCGATATCCTGAATCCCGCCGAGAACCGTTCTCAATTGCTCCATCAATTCGTAATCGGCTGAAAGCGACTCAACGGCGTTGTGCCTCATAACAATCTGCTCATGATCCAATAAGGGTTTTACAATAGCATCCCTTAAAAACCTTCCCCCCATTGGGGTAAGTGTCTCGTCCATAACCCAGAGTAATGTGCCTTCTTTGGAGCCATCTTTCATATTATGAGTAATCTCCAGATTTTTGCATGTAGTAGAATCCAGAAACATGAAAGACTGCGGATTAAAAACAGAAATTTTCTTAAAGACGATACCTTTCTGGGTATCTTCGAGATAGCCAAGCAAGGCGCCTGCAGCAGAAATTGCTATTTCGAGATTATCGCAGCCGAAACCGCTCAAAGTGGCAACTTTGAAATGCCTTAAAAGAGTTCTATATGCTTCTGTGTATTCAAAGCTCCAATCGTCAATATACGATATGAATAGTCCCTTCGTTGCCTGCCTGAAAGATACATCAGATTTGAAACTCATTGGACACAGAATCTCTCGTGGTTGGAATCTGTCTATCTCGTCCTCAAAAGGGTTGTTTGTTTCATAGATAACAAACTCACCGGTTGAAATATCTGCTGCAGCAAAGCCTCTTCTCCCCTGCCGTTGAAAAAGGCTCAGGATGTAAGCATTTTCCTTAGGCTCTGGAGGGCTGTGCGTCCCAGGCGTTATGACCCTGACGACATCTCTTTTAACAATACCTTTAGCTTGTTTTGGGTCTTCAACCTGCTCGCATAGAGCGACCTTATAGTCGTTTTTAATCAGGCGTGCAATATAGGATTCGGCGGCGAAATAGGGCACACCGCACATAGGCACAGGATTGTCCTTTTCCCTGTTTCTGCTCGTGAGGGCTATCTGAAGGACGGCTGAAGCCGTTTTTGCATCCTCGCCGAACATCTCGTAAAAGTCTCCAACCCTGAAAAATAAAATTGCATCAGGATACTTTTCCTTGATGCTAAAATACTGCCTCATTAAAGGTTGTTGATGCTCTTGCATACCTAAAACTATTTTTTCCTTGCCCATTCACCTTTGTCATTTTGAATCCACCAATTCGCAAGGGATTTTTCCCTCCAACTGTTAGCGAATATTTTTTGGATTTCGGGCAAAAGCTCTTTTCCAAATTTGTTAGCCTTTAAAATCTCGGTATAAAGAGCCTCTCTATCTTTGTTTTCCTGCTCTACCAATTTATTAAGTTCAGCTTTTTGCTTGAGATTCAAACCTGATGAATCTCTGACCTCTATAAGCCCTTTGTTATTTTCGCCAATTACGCCCCCATCATAAAAAGGTTTCAGCTGAGGAAATCTGCCCTTAAGGGATTCTTTTAATGCCCTTATTGCAGGCGTGGATACCTCTATATCTATCTGTGCAAGCGCTACAGTTGGCCCAAAGCTGAATCTCGGGGAATTGATGAGACTGCTCTCTTTGTCTGGTTTCTTTTCTTTTGGCTTATCCTGCCCCTTTTCGACCCCCCTGATATCCTCGACAATCAGGTCTGCCGCCTTCTGAACTGCCGATGCCGGGAAATAGATATTTACGGTAACACAAGAGGTTATCGCAAACAAGGCTACAACAACAAAAAAAATAGATTTTTTGTTCATTCAAGTCCTCCTTTTTTTGATTTTAAACCATCACTGCCTTGCCTTTTCAAATACCCTATTTATTCTTTCTTTCATATCCCTGAAACTTATAGTGTTTTCAGGGTTCTGATTGATGACATCTATACCCCTCAGAAACGCCTTGCGAATCAAGTATTCCCTGCCGCCCTCAAAAATCTTGCCCCTTATAGTAAAGACATCGTTTTCAAGGGTGCTTCGAACCCCCATTCTGCTGTAAGGATATTCCTTGAAGAAACGATTCAGCCCGCTTTTTAAGATAATACCTACACCCGCAGAGCCCGAACCTACTATCGAGATATTTTCGATAGCATCCACGCTCACACTTTGAGAAACCCCTTCCTTTCTGACCGATTCGATATCGAGGATAAAACGGGCAGGCTGTCCATATTCCACCTCAAGTCCCTTAAGGGAACCATTTATGATACCTGACATCCTCCCCAATTTAACATACCCCGTAAGTTCCTGCAGATTTATACCTTCAAATGCCATATCGCATCCTACAACCCTCGATGGTGAGAATATTTTTCCTGCCCATAAGTTATCAATATCAATCTTGCCGCCAAAGATGCTGACATCAGCCTTGCCTCTAGATGACAGAACACCATTTTGAATGGTTATTTCAGGCAGGTCAGCAGTAAGTCTGCCGGGTATATTCAAGCCAGAGACCTTTTCTATCAATGGACCAATCTCCATTTCTTTTATGGTAACTCCAAAATTAAAGGAACGGTCGCGAGAAAGAAGTCTCTCGCCTCTGAAGTGGGTCAGTGTTACAGGCAAGCCAGAAAAGGGCCTAAATGAATCTCTCAACATGGCTATGGTGTTTCCTGAAAAGACGAGGGGAATGCTCGTATCCTTCACAACTGCATAAGGAGTTTCGATGCTTTCGATCTGCAAGGCGCCGATTCTTGGCACATTCGAGGAAACGGCTGGAGTTTGGTTTTCGGGGTGAAAGAAATCAAAGGGGAGATTCAGGTTTATGCCGCCATACAAAGAATCTCCTACTGAGAATTTGCCTTTGTTTATAATCAAATTTCCATGTCCGACAAATTCTTCGTCTTTGCCCTCCAAAAACACCTCAAAGCCTGCCTCGCCCTGTAAATCGAGTTTTGACAGAGATGGGAAATCTTGTTTTATGTAATCATGAAAAAAAAAGGAGTAAAATGCCTGCAAATTTATATCTTTACTGTTTATGTTAAATGTCCAGTTCTGAGGAGTGATAGTGGCAGAATATGAATAACTACCGCCTTTGCCTAAATTAAGACTACCAGAAAAATCTAATTGATTGAGGATTTCCCTGCTAAGCGCCCCTTTGCTCAAAAAAAAAGCCTTTTCCCCCGCGAAGTCTCTGTAATATCTCCCCCATAGAAACTCGCCGAGACTTACTTCCGAAGAAATATCAAAATTCCCTTTTTCAGCATGTGAAGGCATCTCGATATCCATGATGAGCTTTCCACCAACCCCTTGACCTCCCATATCGCCGCCTGGTGAGCTGAAACCGCCGTCTTTGAACTCGAGCATTAGCCTGCCGCTGCCAGAAAGCCTCTTATCCTTAAAATCACCTGTTATAGAGATTTCAATTGCACCAGTGCCTTGAAATGACCAGTTGTTGTAGGGGGTTGGAAGAAATGATTTGAATATCTCGGAAGCCTTTTCTATATTCACAGCAGAGGCTCTCAATGAAGCCTTCCATGGGTAATCCTGCCTCAAGACCGAGTGAATGTCTGCCTCAAAAGCCCCTATACCGCCTACTTTCCCGCTTTTGACAGATGCATTAATATTGCCTGTTTTTATCCCGTAATGTGCGTGGGGCATGAACTGCAAATCTTTGAGGTCAATAACCCGCTCGTCGGATTTATATGTAAAAGAGGCAGCCAATGGGCTTTTAGGGCTTATAATAAGCTCTCCAGCATTTATTTGCAATGATATATGCAAAAAAAGGCTTTGAATCTTGAGCGCCTGAAAATCACCGTTATTGAGCGTGAACTTTATAACTCCGCTTCCTGCTGGTTCAGGGGCAATCTTTGTGAAATGAAAATCACCCTCACAAAGTCCCTCGCCGTTATCAGTTCCATTTTTTGCGGACTTGATATTTGCCTTGCATTTGAATCTTACGCTCCCGCCTTTCTTGCTCGAGAAATCCTTTAATATAAAATTGATATCCCAGAGCCTGATTGTCTCTCCAGCTCGGCCTGTTGAAATATGAACCTCTCCATTAGTAATCTCGAGAAACTGGACAGGCGGCAGTTTGCCTAAGAAAGACAAATCCAGCTTTTTATCCTTAACTCCAAGATTAATCAAAACTCTTGGCTCATGGATAGCTGCCTTTCTGACCTCTGGCTGGAGAGATTTATTGATGCTTGGCTGAATAGAGGCATGAGATATCAGAACAGACATACCGCCTCTGCCTGCCTCTTCAAAGCGTAATTCTCTAACTTCTGCGCTAAGGGCAGGCGAGACTGAAATATCCCTGATACTCATATTTAAACCGAGAGCCTGCGCCAAGGCGTTAATTAATAAGGGGCTCTGAAGAAATATAAAGACAAAGATAAATAAACAGAGTAATATGAGGGGGATAGTTATTACAATTAGGGGGACGCCGAATATTTTTTTATTTTTCAACATTCAAGACTTTCGAGTAAAAATACAATTAGCTTTTCGCTCATTTTTAGAAGCATCCATGAGTTCCACCGAGAACACAATCACGCCTCACCATCCTGGGGTTAACCACTCAAAGCCATTCCCATTAGTATTAGTAAATTGATATTTCCCCATCGCTTTTATAATATAAGTTATCATAGTTTTTAAAAAACTTAAAAGTGCCAGCGGCAATTATGGGGGATGCAACTTATCAGAAGGTTTTTCTTGTAAAAACGGAAGATTATATTTATTCTGTGCCCTATGTTGAGGATGATGAAAAAATTTTTTTGCTTATCTGGGGACATACCTTTGTTTATCTGTTCCCAAATAGGGTCAGGCACCTCCGCCCTTGAGCAAAAGATAGATGAAATGGTATATAAATTATACGGTTTGACAGAAGAAGAGATTGCGATTGTGGAGGGGAAGGGGTGAAAAGTGCAGATTAAATATTCGAGGCATATTGAAACAAGGCTTGCCCTGAGAAAGATAGAACGTGAGCTGCCAAGAAGAATCTATGAAAATGCGGCAGAACGATTTATAGATACTGAGACTGGCCATACGATTGCTGTCATGAAGGCAGCATTATATGACAAAGAAAGGGATATAATGGTAGCATATAGGCAAGAGGGTGAGGATATTAAGTTATTGACGATACATCCTTTGAAGGAAGATCAAAAAGAAAACAGAATCCAATCAGGAAGATGGAGGAAAATATAATGGAAGATTTCAAAGTCTTTTACGATGAAGAAGAAGATATTCTCTACCTTGCGAAAGAAGGGCAAGAGGCTGAAGTTGTGGAGATAGCCCCCGGCGTAAATATGGAACTTGACAACAAAGGGAATCTTATCGGTGTTGAGCTGTTCAAGGCATCGCGCATGTTCAAGGACATTCTTAGGCCGATGGAAAAGAAACTTCAGGTTGCATAACCTTTGTTGACCAAATCCTCGCCGCCAAGAAGAAAGACCCCAGCGCGGACGCATCCGCCCTCGAAAAACAGATTGATGAAATGGTATATAAATTATACGGCTTAACAGATGCAGAGATTGCGATTGTGGAGGGGAAGGGGTAAGTTGTAAAATAAGGACATGAGAAAACAATGAAGACACTAAATGAGATTAAGAAAACACTGAAAAAGCACAAGGCGGAAGTAGTTAGGGACTACAAGGTCAAGGAGATTGGCATCTTCGGCTCTGTTGTCCGTGGCAAACAGAAAAAGCGAAGTGATATAGACATCCTTGTTGAGTATTCAGAGTTGCCGGATCTTCTGAAATTGATTGAACTTGAAAACAAGCTGCAAAAGCTTTTAAAAAAGAAAGTTGACCTGATAGAGAAAAGCGGGATAAGAACCGAACTGAAGGATAAAATATTAAAAGAGGTAGTTTATATATGACGCGTGATTTTTCGCTGTTTATAAAAGATATTCTTGAGGCAATCGATGACATAGAGAACTTTATTGGCGATATGAACTTTGAAGCGTTTTCCTCTGACAGAAAAACCAGAACTGCTGTTGTTCATGAAGTTGAGATTATAGGAGAAGCTACAAAAAACATTCCCATATCCATCAGAAATAAATACAAACAGTTGCCTTGGCAGGACATGGCAAAAATGCGGGATAAAATTAGCCATTTCTATTTTGGGATTAATTATGAGATTGTCTGGAAAGTTGTAAAGGAAAGATTGCCTGAGATTAAATTGGCCGTTGAAAAAATCTTAAAAGAGTTAACCGAAAAATCCTGAATGAGCCTTAAACAAACCCTTGACAGGCTTTACAATACATATGACTTTAAGGAAAGGATCCTTCATGATCCTATAGAATTTCCGCATCAGTATAAGAGACCGGAAGATATTGAGGTCTCCGGTTTTGTTGCATCCTGCTTTGCATACGGCAGGGTGGACATGTTCAAGCCTGTGGTAAAGAAGATACTTTCCACAATGGGTGAGAGTCCTTATGATTTTTTGGTTAATTTCAACCTAACGAGACATGGGCGTTTGTTTTCAGGCATCAAATACAGGTTCAATGAGAATAATGACATTATTTGTCTTCTATATGTATTAAACAGGGCTTTAAAAAGATATAAACGACTTGATGTCCTATTTAAGCTTCATTGCTGGAATGACGATCAAAATATCGGTATTGGACTGACAGGATTTGTAGAGTCTTTATTGATCACAGACACATCGCCTGTCTATGGTAAAAACACCAAGACCATGGGTTTCCTCCAGTTCTTTCCTTCGCCTCAAAAGGGCAGTGCATGCAAGAGGATGAATCTTTTTCTAAGATGGATGATAAGGGACAGGGATATTGATTTCGGAATCTGGAAAGGAATCCCAAAGAATAAACTAATAATTCCTCTTGATACGCACATAGCGAGAATATCGAAATGTCTTGGTTTTACGAAGAGGGCATCTCAGGACTGGAAAATGGCGGAGGAGATAACAGAGGCGCTAAAAATACTTGATCCTGAAGACCCGCTGAAATATGATTTTGCCTTATGCCATCAGGGAATATCAAGGATGTGCAGTAAAAACCAGTGCAGTAATTGCAGTTTTGTTTTGATAAAAAGATAACGTGAATTATTATATTTACAATAGCAAAACTTTTAGTTATACTATAGCAAGCTTTTCAAGGCTGGGAATCCTCAGAGCCTTTAAAGTCTCTGAGGATTTATTTTTTTAATAAAAGGAGACAGTAAGATGGGAAAAAAGATTTATGTGGGCAACATTTCGTTCAAGGCAAAGGAAGAAGATGTTAGAGAACTCTTCGCGCAATTTGGAGAAGTTGAATCAGTCAATATGATAACTGATGCGCATACAGGGCAGCCGAGAGGGTTTGGCTTTGTTGAAATGGCGTCTGATGAGGATGCAAAAAAAGCCATAGCATCTCTGAACGGCACTCAGTTTATGGATAGAACTCTCTCTGTTGCTGAGGCAAAACCGCAGGAGCCGAGAGAAAGGCGTGGATTTGAAAAAAGAAGAGGCGGCTTTGGCGGGGGAGGCAGGGGGCCTGGAAGAGGCAGAAGATAGTTGGTTATCAAGTTAAAAACTTTACAATATAATTTTTGAAGGAAAGGCTTTTCAAGGAAATCAATAAAGGATTTTTTATGCAAAGTCCTTTATTTTTTGAATTCTCTTCCTTTCCATATCATATATATCACAGGATAAATTAACAACTCGAGTATTGCAGATGTTATTACGCCGCCGACCATCGGCGCTGCAATTCTCTTCATTACATCGGCGCCTGTGCCATGGCTAAACATTATTGGAATAAGCCCTGCGAGTATAACGCTTACTGTCATAATCTTGGGGCGTATTCTTTTTACGGCGCCGTGCATGATGGCTTCTTTAAGGTCAGCTATTGTGTTAAGCCTGCCTTCTTTTTTCCACTTCTCATAGGCTAATTCAAGATAAAGCAGCATTACCACGCCCGTCTCTGCGTCTAATCCTGCAAGGGCAATAATTCCGACCCACACGGCTATGCTCATATTGTAATTTAGAAGATACAGCAGCCAGAATGAGCCGACAAGGGAGAAAGGCACAGCCAATAATACGATCATTGTTTTTATAGCAGACTTTGTATTGAGATATATAAGCACAAAAATGATGAATGCTGTTAATGGTATGACAATTTTTAATCTCTCGTGTGTTTTGACAAGGTATTCGTATTCTCCGCTCCATTCAAGGCGATAGCCTTCAGGAATCTTTAAAGATGCAACCTTCTTTTTTGCCTCCTCAACATATCCGCCAACATCCCTGCCTGAAAAATCTATATATACATACGATGCCAGAAGCCCCTCTTCGCTTTTTATCTGTGTAGGGCCTCTGACAAGTTTTATTTCCGTTAATTCTCCCAGCGGCACCTGAGTTAAGGCTGTAGGCGAGGAAATCGAAGCCATTGGAGTCTGCCTATTATCTGCCATTACAGGCACAAGCACCCTTTTGAGTTTTTCTACATCATTTCTTAATTCCCTTGAATAACGGACATTCACTGGGTATCTCTCTCTGCCTTCAACTGTTGTAGTAAGGTTCATGCCGCCTATGGCTGATTGTATGATCTCTTGCACTTCCTCTACTGTCAGTCCGTATCTTGCTACCTCTTCACGTTTTATATTAAAGTCGAGAAAATAGCCTGTTGTCACCCTTTCTGCATAAACACTCCTTGTGCCTGGAATTTCTTTGATATATTGCTCTAATTCAAGTCCTAATCTTTCTATTTCTTCAAGTTCTGACCCCATTACCTTAATACCTACAGGGGTCCTTATGCCCGTAGAGAGCATATCTATACGTGCCTTAATGGGCATTGTAAAAGAGTTTGCAACTCCTGGTATTGTGAGGGCGTCATTCATCTCGTTTTTAAGGCTTTCTACTGTAATGCCTGGTCTCCATTCTGATTCAGGCTTTAGATTGATCACCGTCTCAAACATCTCCAGAGGCGCAGGGTCTGTAGCGGTTTCTGCCCTGCCAGCCTTTCCGAATACCTGTGCCACTTCAGGGATTCCCTTTAGTATCTTATCCTGCATCTGCAATAGGCTTGAGACTTCAGTTATGGAAGCACCAGGTACAGTTACAGGCATATAAAATAGTGTGCCTTCATATAATGGAGGCATAAATTCCGAACCGAGTTTTATGAAAGGATATACAGTAACTGCCATAATTATTACCGCGAAGATGATAACCGTCTTTTTAAAGCGCAGTGCAAATCTTGCTATAGGCTCATAGATTTTATGAAGAATGATGCTTATTGGATTTTTTTCCTCCGGCTTTATTTTGCCTCTAATAAAAAGGGTCATTAATACAGGGGTCAGTGTTATGGCGAGGAATGATGAAAAGAGCATGGCAAATGTTTTTGTGTATGCGAGAGGTTTAAAGAGCCTTCCTGCCTGCGCCTGAAGTGTAAATACAGGCAGGAAGCTTACTGTAATGACGAGCAAAGAAAAGAAAAGTGAGGGACCGACCTCCTTTGCAGCATCTATTATCACATCTATTCTATTGCCATGCCTGCCGTGTTCTTCCCACTCCTCGAGCTTTTTATGTGCATTTTCGACCATTATAATAGACGCATCTACCATCGCTCCGATGGCAATGGCTATGCCGCTTAAGCTCATTATATTTGATGTAACGCCAAGATAATACATGCAGACAAATGAAATGATTATCGCAACGGGTAAAGTAAGGATAACTACAAGGGCGCTCGGAAGGTGGAACAAAAATACGATGCATACGGCGCTCACTGCGACGGAGAGTTTTATTATCTCCTCTTTAAGCGTATCTATAGAGCGGTGTATAAGGTCAGACCTGTCATAGGTCACGACAATTTTCATGCCCTCTGGAAGGCTTGGCTCAATATCCCTTTTAATTTTTTCCTTAACCCTGTCTATGACGCTAAGGACATTCTCTCCGAACCTGACAACTACAATACCTCCTGCCACTTCTCCTTTCCCGTTGAGTTCCGCAATGCCCCTTCTTATTTCAGGACCAAGCTGTATGTTTGCAATGTTCTTTAAAAATATAGGCGTTCCTGCTCCATTGGTGCCTACCGAGATGCTTTCGAGGTCTTTGAGGCTTTTAATGTAGCCGCGCCCCCTGACCATGTACTCGATGCCTGAGAATTCAAGCACTCTTCCTTCCACGTCCTTATTGCTTTTCTTAATTGCCTCCATGACTTTCGGCAGGGGCAGATTGTATGCAAGAAGTTTATTGGGGTCTATTGTAATCTGGTACTGCTTTACAAATCCCCCGATGCTTGCAACCTGCGAGACCCCTTCTACGCTTTCGAGAGCGAGTTTTATGTTGTAGTCCTGAACTGAGCGAAGCTGCGATAGATCATACTTGCCTGTTTCATCTATCACTGCATATGAGAATCCCCATCCTACGCTTGTTGCATCTGGCCCGAGCACTGGATTGACATCTGCAGGTATCTTGCTTTTGACTGCTTGCAGATACTCAAGCACTCTGCTTCGGGCCCAGTAAATATTCGTCCCTTCTTCGAATATGACGTATATGAATGAACTGCCGAGATAAGAAAATCCTCTAACCACTTGCACCTTTGGGGCAGCGAGGAGAGTCGATGTTATAGGATATGTTATCTGGTCTTCGACAAGGTCGGGGCTTTTCCCAGGCCATTCTGTATATATTATTACCTGTGTGTCGCTTAGATCAGGTATGGCATCAAGCGGTGTCTTTTTTAAAGCCCAGTACCCCCAAGCTATGAGAAAAGCAACGAAAAGAAAAATGATAAACTTGTTGCGCGCGCTGTATTCGATTATCTTTGAGATCATGTTGTTAGTGTTTATGTCCGCCGAGGGGCGCTACATTTTTCAGTTTTGCCTCTGAGTCTATGAGAAACGTGGCTGATGAGGCAACCTTTTCGCCTGACTTCAATCCCATTATTACTTCTCTCAATCCTTCAGCTCTAACTCCAAGCATTACCTCCCTTGGTTCAAAATATCCTTCTCCCCTGTCAACATAGACTATCTGTCTCGTGCCGGTATCTATTATCGCATCTTCTGGTATAGCAAGTTTATTGCCGATGTTAATCTTTATCTCAACATTGGTGAACATCTGTGGCTTAAGCTGTCCGCCGGGGTTTGGGATTGTAAATCTTATCTTTGCTGTCCTTGTTTCGCCTGCAAGGTTAGGGTATATATAATCTATTACTGATGAAAATTCCTTGCCGGGAAAATAACTAAGGCTTATTTTAGCCCTCTGCCCGGTTTTTATTAAAGGCAATTCGTATTCATAAATGTCAGAAACTATCCATACTGTGGACAGGTCTGCTACATCAAAGAGCCTCTCCCCTGGCATTACACGCATTCCTTGTAATGCCATTTTTTGCACAATATAGCCGTTTGCAGGACTGTAAATAGTAAGTGTTCTTATAGGCTTTTCTGTCTCTTCGATTTTTTTAATCTGTTCGTCAGTTATATCCCATAGCCTTAATCTTTGCTTTGCAGCTTCAATTATTGATTCAGCATCCTTTAAAAGCATGGCACTGATAGAGTCTGGAGGTGTTGGGGAAGCAGTTCTACTGCCTTTCCATTTTAGCAGGTTTATGAACTCCTGTTGTGTTGCGTAAAGTTCAGGGCTGTAAATCTCAGCAAGGGGCTCCCCTTTTTTTAAATATCTACCTGTAAAATCTACATAAAGTTTTTCTATCCATCCTTCAAATTTTGTATTGACTGTATACAACCTGCGCTCATCGTATTCGATTCGCCCTACTGTCCTGATAATCTTCTGTAAAGGCTTTATGGACACCTCGACTGTTTTTACTCCTATCAACTGTTGCTTATCCAGAGGTATTTCTACTGTGGGAGGCTCTTCGAGTGTTTGTTCCTGTTCTGTTGTTTGCTGCTGCGACATGCCCCCCCCTGCATGACCTTGGTTTTCAGAGAAGGATTGGGATTCAGCGGGGCCAGAGGATTTGCTTTTTAAAATAGCGGTTAAGGAATTTGTCTTTGAGAAGTAAAGAAAAAATCCTGCTATTAAAATTAATCCAGCAATGACTACTGAAATTCTCTTTTTCATTTGCTTGTCTCCTGACCGATGATTCCTGCAGCAGCCTTAATCCTTGCTATTGCCTTTTCCCTTACTATAAACTGATTCCAGTATAATTCCTCAAACTCTATAAGTAATTTAAGTCTCGATATAACTGTTATGGCCTCTGTTTTGCCTGTAATGTATCCCGCAATAGCTGATTCAAGATCCTGATAAGTTTTTGGGATTAGTCCGTTTTTATATAAGTCCATCAGTTTTTCTGCTGTCTTGATCATGGAATAATTATCTCTGATTGCCGATGACAGCATAAGTTTTGTCCCTTCAAGTTCATGACGAGCCTCTGATAAAGATGCCTTTGCTTCATTGACTGCTTGTCTCTGCTTTGTTTTATAAAATATAGGAATGTTAATAGTAGTTGCAAGGCTCCACATATCTGGCACGTCTTTGTTTCTTAAAAAATAGCTGCCATTGATTGTAAAGTCGGGATAATACTCCCTTTGCGTCATTTGAATCTTTGCCTCTGCACCTAAAATCATTTTTTCTTTTGCTTTAACCTCAGGAGAATTTGCATATGCAGCATTAATTAACCATTCCATGCTTTGAGGAAATTCAGTAGATGGCAGTTCGGCAGGCCTGCCAATGGTTGAGTTGACATCTTTGCCAATAAGAGCATTAAGCATTGCCTCGATAGATTGTATTTTTTGTCTCATCATCTCCTCTCTCTCAAGGAGCATATATTTTTCTGTCTGGGCCATCAGTACTTCTTGCTGTAATCCCATGCCTGTTGAATATCGTGAAAGCGCTGCATCCTCTATTCTTGAAAAGAGAATATATCTGTCTTTGATAAGGTCGATGTTCTTATATGCAAGAAACAGATCATAATAAAGCTCATTGACCTGAGAAATGGTTTTTAGTTGTGAGGCTTCATAATATGCCTTCAGGCTTTCTGTTTCCCATGAAGCCATTTCGCCTTTCAAAGATAATTTACCTGGGAAAGGGAATGTTTGCGAGGCTGAGAACATCCACTGCGAGTCAGGAGATTCAGAAAAGGTGTAAAGCTTTCTAAATCCTTCATTCTGGTAGCCGAACATGAGCATTGGATCTGGAAGGCTCTTTGCTTGAGGTATCCTGAATTTTGAGGCATTTAGCCTTGCTTCAGCAGCAAGGATTTCATAATTATTTTTCAATGCCTCATCAATAAGAGTCTGAAGGTTTAGTTCTTCAGCAAAGCCGTATGAGGTAATCAGTAGGAAGTAGACAGTAAAAAATAAGCAATAAAGGGCTCGAGGATTCAAGGATTCAAGGGTTCGAGAAAATGAAATCTTTTTTGTCTTAATCTCTTGAACCCTTGACCTCTTTGCTCTTTCTCTTTTTTTATCTCGCATCAACATTGAACTTTAATGTTGTTATCTTTTTGTTGTGCGTTATTTTTACGGCTATATTCCAAGGTCCTGCCATAGAAAGGTTCATTGTTGCCTTGTATTTTTCTCCTTTAAGTTCGGCATCTGCCTTGTAGTTCATGGGCGGCATTCCCGGCATGGCTGGCATGGAGTATTCAACCCTTACTTTTGCATCCAAGACATACTTGCCAGCAGCATCTTTAATTTCAACAGCAATATTGTTGTTGCCAACGATAGGCGGGTTTTTGTCAATTTTTACCTCGACATCATAATCCCCTGCCTTTTTCTTTATCTCGTAATCCTTTGCATAAGCAATTCCTGCTATTAATAGCAGAATTAGGCTGAAAATAGTTATTTTTCTCATAATTTACCTCCTGCTTTTTTATTTTTCTCTGCTATACCTTTTCTTTGATACATAGTCACTTATACGGCTTTAAGAAAAATATCTCACAAAAAGGACTTTTTGTTAACATAATTGGTTAGCACTGAACAGACCACCTCCTTACAATATGAATTTCAGTATATTGACCTCATTCTTCCAGTCTTGCTGTCAATTAATATCCTATCAACGAGGCTGCCTTTTTTATAAACCTCTGCCTCTGCAAATCTTCCATCCTGCTTTATTAAGACTGCCCTTAGCCCTTTTTTTGAGTAATAGAGATTCAGGGCATTTATTATCTCTTTTTTTGTAGGTTGTTTTTTGCAGTATCCATAATCTCCGCATAAAGGACAATAAGCACCGTATGGAGTAATTTCATTTCCTGAACTTTTTGAGTAGGCTCCTGATAGTAATGATGCAAGCAGAATAAATACGAAAACAAGCTTTGTCATGACTTTAAGATAACAATAAATATTGAAGAAAATATGAAGATTAAATCTTCATGTCCTTTAAAAATGGGAACTTTGAGCGGACTTCTGTTACATCTGCAATATTTATTTTTCCTGCCAGAAACTCACCTTTGTCATTACCGCATAGGATGTCGTTTCCTGATGGATCAAAAATATGTGATGCGCCAGGATATGTAATGCCGTTGCCATCTGTTCCTATCCGATTAACTCCGATAATAAAACATTGGTTTTCTATTGCCCTTGCTTTCAGCAATGCCTCCCAGTGCTCTTTTCTTGAAGATGGCCAGTTTGCGATAACAAATATTACCTGCACATTCTTTGCTACTTTTCTGAATACCTCCGGAAATCTCAGATCGTAACAGATGAAGATACTGGAGGGTATTCCGTCTATGTCAAAGATGACCGTATCGCTGCCTGCAATATAATATTTATCTTCACCGGAGAAGGAGAACGGATGAATTTTTGTGTAAGCAGCAATGCGAATGCCTCTTCTGTCATAGGCAACCGCTGTGTTCCTGCCTTTTTCTTCATTTTGTTTCTTTGTAGGAAAACCTGCAATCAGATATATACCGTATTTTTTTGCTATTTCTGACAGCACCAAATTGGTCTCTCCATTTTCGTCTTCTGCAATGGCAGGTACATTCATGGAAAAACCGGTATTGAACATCTCGGGGAAGACGATGACATCGCATTTTTCCTCTGCTGCTTTTTTTGCAAAGGACTCTGCCTTTTCGTAGTTTGTCTTCTTTGATTCCCATTCAATATTTAATTGTATTAAGGCGATTTTCATTCGTTAAGCACCTCTTGGGAGGTAGATTCTGAATGTAGTTCCTTCATTCACCTTGCTTTCCACCTCAATCCTTCCGCCCATAACATTTATAAGCTCCTTTACGATGGCGAGGCCAAGTCCTAATCCAGATGCCTCGGTTCCTCCAATCCTGTAAAAACGGTCAAATATATGAGGCATCTCTTTTTCTGGAATGCCCTTTCCCGAATCTCTTATCTCTATGTAAAAATTGTTTTCTACTATCCCGTAATCAATCCAGACACCTCCTTTTTCTGTAAATTTTAAAGAATTTGATATGATGTTCCTTATTATCTTTTCCAATTTTTCTATATCAGCAATAACCGTTAGATCATCCTCTTTTGTAATAGTTATATCAAGGCGCTTTTCTTTAAATGCTGGCCTCAGTTCTTCTGATAGTTCTGTCAGAAATTCCTTGAGATTGATCTCTTCCATCTCCCCCTTGGTGAAGAAGCTCGCTTCTGCAGTTGTAATATCCTCAATTCCCTTTATGAGCCTTATTAGGCGGTTAATCTCGCCTTTTATGTTTTCTAAACCCTTGCTTGATTCGATTACTCCATCCTCTATTGCTTCTATATGAGATTTCATTATTGTCAGCGGCGTCCTCAGTTCGTGCGCAATATTGGACATAAGACGTTTTCGCAATTCCTCCTCTTTTCGGAGTGATTCTGCCATAATGTTGAAGCTCTCAGATAACCTCCCGACTTCGTCGCCGGTTTTCGGTGTTATTGTCACATTGAAATCACCTTTTGCAATACTCTCTGCTGCTGTCTTGAGATCGGTCAAGGGTTTTGACAGATATCGGCTGAAGAATAGGGCTATTATTAGAGAGCCTCCGCCTGCTATAAGAAATGAGACGAGGATGAAGTTTTTTGACCTCCTTTTAAATACGGCTTCCTTCTCTTTTATCATATCCTTCTCAAATGGCCTTGACATAAGTTTTCCGATGTTTTTGCCTTCAATGTAAAGAGGATATTCTTCATATATTCCTTCTGTCATGTGCATGTGAAAGAGTGTCTCCATCCTGCGTTTCATGGTGTCAGAAAGAGAGTCCATAACCTCTCTGGAAGAAATAACTTCATGTCCGTCAGCATTAATTACTTTTATATCGAGGCCCAACATCATTGCCCAGTGAATTGATTCTGACAATGCCTTTTTATCCCATCTACCATTGAAATAGCTGCTTTCAACAGACGCAAGTATCCAGTAAAATTGGTCTTCTTTCACGCCTTTCGCATAGTTGTCGAAATCCTTTATTATCAGCCATTGGAAGATAAAATTGGAAAGGAGCGCTGAAAAAATAACGATTATGAATGCAAGAAATATTTTTGTCTTCATTAATCTGGAATCCCTATAAATTTATACCCTGTGCCATAGACCGTTTTTATAAATACGGGTTTCTGTGGGTTGTCCTCTATTTTTTGGCGTATGTTCTTTATGTGTGCATCTATAACCCTGTCGTATCCCTCGAAATCATAACCCTGAACAGCATTTACAATCTGCAGCCTGCTAAAAACAATTTGTGGTTTTTCAGCGAGCAGCAGGAGTATCCTGAATTCTGTTGTTGTAAGGGAAATGTTTTTTTCACCCTTTTTAACTTCCATTGAGTCAGTGTATATCTTTAGGAGTCCATTGTTAAATGACAAGACCTTTCTTTCGCTCTTTTTTGCCCTTCTTAAATGCGCCTTCACCCTTGCCGCAAGCTCTCTAGGACTGAACGGCTTTACAACATAATCATCCGCTCCCATTCCAAGACCTTTAATCCTGTCGTCCTCGGCACTTTTTGCAGTAATTATTATTATTGGCATATCAGAAAATTCTCTTATTGAGCTGCATATAGTCTCTCCATCAGTATCAGGCAGCATTAAGTCGAGGATTATGAGGTCATGTTTGTTTTTGATCTTTTGAATGGCTTCCTTCCCTGTATTTGCAACAGTTACTTCAAAACCATCCCTT
>OGCL01001443.1_pt1 | contig 20312 bp, 24 predicted proteins | sample 1570041 | NCBI WGS metagenome assembly OGCL01 (sample SAMN06266162, study PRJEB24511) | hot springs metagenome | isolation source: Hot spring water | place: South Africa: Limpopo | collected 2015-06-22
TGTGACCAGGGTAATCCGCAAGCTGACCGGTCGGTTCTGCGCAATGCATCAGCTTGCTTGGCCGCACCGGCACACTGAACTTAGGGCAACCGTATCAGAACATACTTGCGGATGGTGTAACCACCCCGAAGGGGCACAGTCGGAAACCGACCCCATTGCGGTCGTTCGGACCTGCAAGTCTGAGCCCTACAAACTGCCATCGTTGCTGATCAGTAATTTGAAACCCTGCTTTAGGCTTGGCTGGTAGAATGCCTCTCGTCCATGTGGAAGTTGCACCCCAGGTTCGCCTTCAGGAAATGGCTTATACTCGCACCGGCCAAGCATTTCTCGTCGGCCGTCGCGCCGTACGACCGTCGCCAGACGATGTACATTTTCACCAGTGGCCGTCTGATAAACGTAATATAGAAGCTGGTCACAGAACTTCCGGCCCTCAATGGGTCTATGACATTTCATGTATTCGCTGCCAGTCTCCTCGACTGGGCTGATGAGGCAGTCAAAACCATTGGCAAAAAAACACGCTGCTGATCGGCAATTCTCAAGGCAGGATCGACATGGGCAGCAACAGCTTCCGCCTGGAGAGCACGCGCACGGTGCCGGACATCCAGCAGGTGTACGGGATCAGCGCGGTGGGAAGCCAGTCCTACCTGTACTGGGGTGAGCCGTACGAGCCGGGCACCCAGTTCTACAACAACGTGGATGGCTTCTTCCAGACGGCGCTGACGCAGCGGCGCAACCTGCTGGGACATCCCCGGCAAGGCATCGTACTCCGCCAAAATGCCGATAACCGGGGTGCCGGAGCCGTATTCCGCGATAAAGGCGGTGGGCATGTCGGCAATTCCTTCCTTGATGCGGAAGCCGGCCTTGTAGCCGCGGCGCCACGCCTCATTCATGAGCACGGCGTATTGCTCGGCGCTGCGCGCGTCGCCGCACGTGAGGGCGGTGGAGCCTTCGGCGTCCACGATGCGGAACTGCGCGCCGTCGCGCTCGACGCGGTAGGCCGGCACACATTATATGAGACGACGGACCACATTACGTGAGACGTGCGCGCATTGCATGCGACGACATTTGTCTCATGGAATGCGTGCACGGATGCGATCGATCGGTTTTACCGCCGATTGTGCGCAGCGGCTATAGGCGCGAGAGATGCCGCGGCGCTCAGCCCATCCTGTATTACAGACTCACGCCAGCGCTCCAGCCGGCGGGCGTGAAGACCGAGAGCTTGGCCTCGTCCTCGATGTAGCACAGCCAGCCGGTCTTGGGCGCGTGGTATTCCCAGGCTCCTGCGATGCGCACGGCGATCTGATTTGTTCTTCCCGCCCAGGCGCCTGTAGCGCCAGACGGGATGATGTAGCGGCGCCCATTGGGCGTGCTGGCCGGCGGAGCCGTGAGGTCGCGATCCAGTACGGATAGACAGACGATGGCGCCGAGTCTTTTCAGGTTGGCGTCCATGTCGGACGCCCAACCGGATTCGCCAAGCGTCCAGCCGTATTTCATGCCGAGGTTCGGGTCGGTCGATGCGGGCATTAAACACCTCCGTAGTATTCGCCCCAGCGCAGGCCGTAGCCGGCGCGGTCGGTCGTGATGTCGTGCCTGTACAGGCTAGTGAACGTGCCGTTGGCGTCGGTGCGCGAGGATTCCACTTCAACCCGGATGCGCCCGTCATTGCCAGCGCCGTCGCTGGCGGCGTTGGCCAAAGTCCATATCTGGTTGTTGCCGTCAAGATCGGTGTAAGTGCGGCGCAGGGCGTCGAGCGTCGCGCCGCCGTAGATGCGGAGGGTGACGGTCTGGCCGGTCTCCGGCGTGATGTTGCCGTCGGTCTGGCGCACGATGCCGGTGGTCTGGTGGATGCGGTTGCGATGCGCCCACGTGATGGTGATGTTGCCGGCGACCGCGACCGGGTGGTGCGCGCCGTTGAGCCGGACATCGCCGGGCGGCAGCGGCCGGATGAAGCGCCGGGCGATGTCTGTCGAAAGCGTGGCGGCGCCGGATACGGCCAGCTCGCCGCGGCTCGTCTTTGGCAGCAGGCGCACTTGCGCCGTCTCGCCGACGACGTACTCCGGCAGGACGTACAGCGGCCTGGCGATCCAGACGCGAGCGCCGGCGCTGTGCGCCGTCGGCACGGTGTCCAGCGCGCCGCGCGTCAGCGTGATGGCGCTCGCCGCGAGATCGATGCCGACGACGTGAAACCACTCGTCATCGATGATCGCGTAGTCGTCCAGCGGCGAGACGGCATCGAGGTCGACGCCGCCGGCGACGGCGACGGTGATGTCGCTGACGGCCTGCGGCATGGCGCCGACCAGCAGCGCAGTCGGCGCAAACGCGCCGCGTCCGCGCGTCACCCACTCGCTGCGCGCGGCATCCCAGGCGACGGCACGGTAGTCGATGGCATCCAGTGACGGGCGCCGGCCGAGGGTGGCGACGACCCCCTCCACCGGATCGATGTCGCCGAGGATGGAAGGCGCGTCGCCGGTGAGATCCTCGACGATCTCGCGATAGGGCGCCTCGTAGATCGCCTGAGCCGGGCATGGCGCGGGGGGAGATAGCGGGTCTGACCATCCGGTCGATGGCGGGTCGGCGTACACCGCGCTGGCCGCACCGAATACGTCCTCGATAGCCTCGATGCGCACGCGCCCGTCTGCCAGCTCGCCGTAGGAGATGCGCGCGACACGGAAGATGGCGTTCTCGATGCCGTAGGGCGGCCAGGCGAACCGGAAAACATCGCCGACATTGAGCGCGCCTGCGACGCGGGTGGCCACAAGGCGCAGCTTGGCCAGACTGGATGAGAGCTGTCTTAGCTCGCGGGCGGCGACGCGGTTGGCGAGTGCGGCATTGCTGATGCCGGGGTAACCGAGCGTCTGGGCGATCACGCCGCCCTGCATCTCGATGCTGGCGATGTCCTGCACCGTGACCGATGCATCCCTGTCGGCGGGGCCGTCGCGATACTGGACGGTGATCTGGTTGACGGCTTCGCCGTGGCCGCGCCGGGAGAACTCCTCGATGCCGAGGACGTTATCCGGGTTGAGTATCAGAAGGGCGTTCGGGTCGTAGTCGGCGCGTGCAAGCCGGAGCACGAACTTCCCGGTGCGCGGATGCACGTAGAGGCTGCCGTCGATGTGCTGGAGCACATCGAGCAGGAAGTCCTCGATCTTCTGCTCCGTCTGCCAGAGCAGAGAAAGGCCGAAAGCCTCGTCATACAGCGCATCGGCGGCGGCGGTGAAGCTGGCATCATCGATGTCAGCTTCCGGGTAGCCCATGCCCCATTCCCGGTTGGTGAGGCACTCGCGGATGATGTGGGCGGGGTTCGCATCGCCATCGATTTCCGCTTTGTCCGGATACCACGACTTCGGAATGCGCTTGACGCGGAAGCTCCACGGCTTGATGTAGGGATTCATCGCCGCCGCCCAGCCGTTCCACAGCACGGACAGGACGCCGCGATAGGCCGGCACGTTTGTCGCGCCGAGCCTGCCCTGGAGATACGCATTGGGCGCCTGCGTCGCGTGGCCCATCATGACGGTGAGCGTGCCATCGGGCCCGCCCTCGCGCTCGTCACCACCGAAGAGGTCGCGCCTGCTGATGGCGATATCGCCGCTCGACTCCTGGTTGCCGGTCCATGCCGTGCGCTCGCCGACCAGCACCTCGGTGATGGCATCGACCGGGCCGTGGCAAAGAGCCATGTGCATGGACAGGCCGTACCAGTAGCCGACGGTGACTTGAGTCTTTCTACGCCTGCTCATCGTCCTCGTCCTCGCCCTCGGATAGCGCCAACTTTACGAGCTTATCGGCCAGCGCGTCGCGCTGGGCTATCGCCCACTCGATGGGCGCGCCGTCGCTGACGAACTGCTGCCAGCTGATATCGCGTCCGGAGAACCAGCGGCGCATGCCGCGCGCGCAATAGCCTGCGCGTCTGGCGTGCGCCAGGGTGATGCGCTGGCTCATTTCTTCCCGCCCCCGCCAGAGCGCGTGATCGGCGATACCCGCACATCGCCCCACCAGACGACGTTGTGCCTGGAGATGACGCGCGTGCCGAACAGCACGGGAATGGGCGCGCCCTGCCTCGCCATGGGGATGTCCTTTTCGGTGATCTGCGCCGGTGTGGCGTGCTCCACTCTCGGCCGCGGCGCAAGCAGGGCAGACAGGACGGTCGTTACGACCCAGACGATCAGTTGCTGCCACATGCGTCCGTCTCCTCACACGATGGCGTCGCCGGCGAACGGATTCTTGCCGGGAATGAATGGGAAGCCGCCGAAGTTCGCCAGGTTGCCGAAGCGGTCGCGGCAGTGCGCCAGGCTGTGGTCGCAGCCGGCGTAGAGCGTGACCGTCATGCCTGCGGACAGGCCCGGAAAAGGCGCGGTCAGGGTGATCGTGTTGCCGGTGTGCGCGACGATCATGCGCGCCGCGCCATCAGCTGTCTTCAGCATGCCGGCGACGAAGAAGCCGCTGGGCTGCCCGCCTGCGGCCTCGATCGTGACAGTGACGCCAGAGACCGCACCGACCGCGCCGACGGCGGCGAAGCTCTCCTTGGCCACGCCGCAGCCGGCGGAGTACAGCGGATGTCGGCACAGCAGCGAATAGCGCGCGCGCAGTCCTGGGCGCTTGAGGCTGGTCGCGACCGGCTCGCAGGACAGTTCCGCGCACCCGCCCATGAAGCGGCAGCCGGTGACGCGGCCCTTCCAGGCGACGATGGTCTCGGCGGTCGGGTCTGACAGGTGCCGGCGGTAGATGGTGAGCGACATGACGCCATCTGGAGGCGCGGCGCGCCACTGCGCGGCGACATCGTCGTCGCGCGCAATGGTGACCGTGAGCGTCAGGCGCTGGAGCTCCGCGCCCTGCTCCAGGGCGCTGCGCTGGATGCTGACTGGCGCGTAGTGATGGCCCACGTGCGTCTGCGCTATCTGCGCCGAGGTATAGCGCCATTGCCGCGCGCCGAGTCCGAACTCGAACAGTTCGACTGGTCGCCCGGCGGCGCTGGAGTTTTCTGCGGCCTGGTAGGTCATTGCGCGACGATGCGGAAAGTGGTCGTCAACCGCACGATGCTATCGGTTTCGTAGCGGAACTCGAGCGCATCGGCATCAAGGCGCGCGAGCTGCAGCCACATGGCGCGCCGCACGTTGGCGGTCGGCACGGCAAAGCCAAGTGCGCTATTGATGCCGATCATCTCCGAATGCTCCGACAGCTCGGAGACGCCGGTGATGCGCCGGTGGATGATCGTGCCGTCGGCCAGTTCCAGGCGCAGCGCGCTGCGCATGGGGTGCATGCCGACGAGACGCGCAGCGTCGGCATGGCGCACGGTGATCGCCGTGTCGCCCGCTCCGATGTCCGCCGTGACGTGCATGTCATCGGCATGAGTGGGCAGCCACAGCGCGTTGGCGCGCCCGGCGCGCGCTGCCGCCCAGCGCTTCCATTTGTGGATCGCCGCGCGGCCCGCGATGAGCCACGACAGACTGCGCCGGATCACGGGCGCCCTGGTGGCGTCGTCGATCGTCACCAGGCCGGACAGGTTGTCGAGCACCTCCAGCGTGCGCGCCCACCGCTCATCCACATCGAGCGCGCGGTCTGGGCGCTCGTCGAGCACGGCATAGCCGTCGTAGATCGGGCCGATCTCGGCTGGCGCGCGGTCGCGCGCATCCTCGTCGAGGAAGCGCACGCGGCCCTCGATCAGCGCATCCGTGCTGCGCCTGAGCGGCGTCTCGCCATCCAGTCGCGCCACGATGCCGGGGCAGACCGATGCGCCCGCCGGATAGCTGCGCGCGACTGGCGCGGACAAGGTCAGGAGGTCGCCGGCGATGCTCTCGATCTCCAGCGCATCGGCTCGCGACTCCGAGGACCAGAAGACGACGAATCCGCCGACGCGGTAATCCTTGAGCGCAGCATCGCTGACGGTGACAGAGGTGGCGCCCTGCGCCACGGGCGCGCCCAGGCGTTCGCGCTCGGGCCAGATGGGCACGCAGTATTTCCGGCCGCCCCAGCCGAATAGCAGGTTCTCGGCGCGGCGCGCCTCATGGCCAGCGGCCGCGAAATCCATCTCCAGACTGCGCCGCGCGTGCTGACGCAGCCGCACGCGCTGCTCGACGCCGGCGTACGCTGGCATCACGTCGGTGGCCCACTCCATGCGCTCGGTGACGCCGCCCGCCCAGTTCGGGCGCAACGCCCAAATGGCGAGCCGGAGACCGGTAACGGCGAACACCGGCGAATCGCCGCCGAACCCGAAGATGTAGCGGACATCGATGAGCGGTGCGCCGTTGACATGCGCATGTAGCGCATACATGCGCGAGCAGAGCGGCCCGAAGTCCAATGGCGGCGCGGGCTGCCCGGTGATGGCCAGGCCTGACGCGTCACCAGCGCTATCGATGGAGGTCAGCGTCTTGGCCGAGAAATGCGCGTTCCAGACCTCGAAGTTCCGCACCTGATGCGTCGCGACGCTGCCGAGGTTGACGACCGCCGGGACGATGTGGATGCGGTGATACCACATCTGGCCGTAGATGGTCTGCATCTGCCCGGTATTGTTCGCGCCTGCGCTGGCGGCATTGCCTGGTGCGGCGAGCGCGCCAGGCACGGGCGGCGAAGATGCGAACGTCTGCCCCGGCTGTGCAGACTGCCGCGCTATCAGCAGGTTGGCGCTGACGGGCGGCGCGTGGTAATCGATGGCGACGATCATCGCGGTCGATCGTTACATGTCGGTGCGGAAAGCGACGCCGTACCGGTCAGCCGGGTAGCTGGCATCCGCGATGTGCGCGACGCGGTATGTGCCCTGCGAGGCGGCCATCTCGCTCATGGGCGCGAGACCGGCGGCATTGCAGCGCATGAGGCCCGGAAAAGCTCCCAGCGGCCGCAGCACGCCGGCGATGTTGCGCACGACGATCTCCGGCCAGAGCGGCCGCACGCCGTTGATGGCGGATGGAGCCGATCGTCTTATCGCATGATCGTCATGCGATGGCGACGGTGCGGCGCTAATGCGCGGACTCATGGTCAGGATCGCATGGCCGTTGCTGGCGTCGGGGAATGAACCGAAATCCATCGTCCAGCCAGCGCCGCTGTCGATGATGGCGTTTGTGGATTCGACTTCCGTGGATGCGCCAAAACAAAGCGGGTAGCGGGTGGCAAGACTTTGCCGGATGCCCTGACTGCCGATGGCGAAGCGGGCATTGCCGCCTGCGCCGTATGGGGCAAGCCTGCCGAACCCGACGTAGGCGAAGACGCCTGGCGCATCCTCGATCACGGCATAGATCGTCGTCGGCGTCGAGAAGAAGTGGTAGAGGCCGCTGGCGGCCAGACTCGATGTCCAGACGAGCGCTTTACAGCTCCCGATTCCTGAGACAAAACCCAGCGTCAGCACGCCGGGCTGCCAGGCATAGGCTTTGCTGGCGTCATAGCCATTCCCGACCTGCAGCAGCAGGCCGGTGTGTGCCGCGGAGAAAAATTGGTCTTCCGGCGCAAGCGCGATGATGTTTTCGTTGTTCGCCGCCTTCAGGTGGGCGAACACGCCCCCCTTGGAGATGGACAACTGCATGCCGTTGCCGTGCGCGTTATGTCTGTGCATCGTCCAGCCATGCGCGACGCAGAAGGCGCGCAGTGCATCGAGCAGCTGGTTGAGCGATGCGTAGCTGCCGGTCTGATAGGCCATGATTCACACCAGTTCGATGGCGGCGTGCTCGTCGAACGCCGTGCGGAATACGTTCTGGATGACGAGAAAACTGCGTCCGCCGTGAGTAATGACGGCCTCCGCGCCGGTATTGTGCCCGCTGACGTAGAACACGCCATCGAGCTCGCCGAACGGTACGCGCGAGGACTCCGCAGCGAAGCTCGCCAGCAGCGCGACAGGCAGCAGACATGCATCGCCCGAGACGCACTGCCCGAACTCGTGCAGATTGCCGATCAGGTAGGGCCAGACTTTGCAATCATCGACGTTTGCCTCCGGGCTGTTGGAGATGCGCACCCACCCGGCGGTAGACCACAGCATGGCAGCCGCATCAACGACACCGAGCGGCCAGTCGATGCGCGGATGCCAGAAAGCGCGATGCCCGTCATCGGCGCGGCTGCGCAGGCGACCGCCGGCGGCGGTCTGGCTGCCGCCGATGAAGAGCGGGTAGGCCCATTGCCCCGGCGTCGTCCACGGCAGGATGAAGCCCGCGTAGGCGCACTCGAATTGCGTGCCGACTTTTGCGACGACGACGATGCGCCTGCCGTTGGCGAAGAACCAGTAGGCGATGGCGCTGTCCCACAGCGACAGCGCCGGGTGATCGCTCGTGATCGCGCCGGGCTGGGCGTTGAATGGCTGCGCTGCGTTGTAGCCGGCGAACCCGTTGAGATCCCACCAGTACCAGCCGGCGTCGGCATCCTGATACGTCTGGATGCCGACGAAGATTTCATCGGCGCCGGCAAGCCCTGGCCCCTTGAGGATGAGCTCCTGCGTGGTCGGCTGCTCGACCCACCTCAGCTGCTGCCAGCGCTGGCTGGCTGGCGTCATGGTGGAGGTGACGAAGATACGCAGTTTGCGCAGTAAATCGCGGTAGTCGGTGGCCGTGCCGGATGTCCAGGCCATGTTTATCCTCCGAGGATGTTTCGGATGGTAACGGCGTTGCGGTTGATCATGTTGAGCAGCGTCTGCTCGCCGGCCGGCGAATCGAGATAGTCGCGCGCGATGTCCGGATCGACGGCGTTGACGATGCGGATGTGCGGCATGCCAGGCTGTGGCGGCGCCGTAGCGGGCACGATCCCGCCGGCGGCGAAGGCCAGCCGACCCGAGACGATGGTCGGCGGCAGCTTGAGCCCGTTGATGCCGTCGAGCAGCGCCACGCCCAGGCGCTGCACGGCCTCGCGCCTGAGCACGTATTCGCCGGGCATGAGCAGGGCGGGCACCGAATCCCTGCCCGGCGTGCCGCCGGTGACATGTCCGCCGGCGGCGAAGCCCTTGAACAGGCCGGAGAAAATCTTGCCGATGTCGAAGCCGCCCGCGCCGAAGATGCGCTCCGCCAGCTTCTGCGCGGCGATGCGCTGGATCGACGCGACGACCGAGCGGGCGAAATCGCGGAAGGCTTCGCCCGCGCTTTTCGCGCCGGAACCGATCGATTCGAAAAACCCCGTGAAGGCATTGCGCACGTCGGTATCGATGGCCTGCGCCACCGGATCGACGACGGTCTTGACCTGCGCCAGCTCGTTCCTCCACGCCTGGATACGCGCGATCTGCTCATCGCTGCCGATGGCGTTCGCCGCCGCTTCCATCTTCGGCAGCAGCGCATCGAGCGCTTCGGCGGCCGCGCGGTTGGCCCCGGCGATGCGCTCCTGCGCCTGGGTTGTGGTGATCAGGCCCTGCCCGGCCTGGATGTTGGCCGCGTCCTGCGCGAGCCGCATGCGCTCCAGCGCCAGCCGCCAGCGCCCTTCCAGCGCCTCCAGATTGCGGCTCGCCGCCTCGACGTCGATGAGCCGGTCGACGATGGCCGTGTCCTGCCCCTCGGCAGCGAGCCGCGCCTTGAGGTCGCGGTAGGAGCGCTCGATGGCGGCGCGCCGGTCGGCCTCGGTCTCCGTGCCGGCGAGCTGCGCGAGCTTCAGTCGCGCCTCCTCCAGCGCATCGGCCAGTTCGCGCTCGGCGCGGGCGGCGGCGCGCGCGTTGGCGATCTCCGCATCGGCGCGGCGATTGTTGAGAACGATCAGCTCGGCCTCGATCTTCGCCACCTCGCCCTTGGCGCGGATGCGGTCGGCCTCGGAGGCGCGCGGATCGGACTGGATGCGACGCTGCTCGGCCCGCAGGGCTTGTTGTCGGCCGATCTCGGCATCGATCTCCTGCTGTTCCAGCGCGGTCTTGCGGGCGTAGTAGTCGCGGATGGAGACGAGGCGGTCTTCGAGCGCGGCATCGTAGGCCGCCTTGGCGCGGGCGAGCGCATCCTTGAGCACGGCCAGATCGGCGTCCAGGTCGGCGCGGTCGATGAGGCGGAGCGCGCCCTGCTTCTTGTCGCGATTATTGACGCCCTTGTTTTGCTGCTCGCGATACCACTCTTCGAGCTTCCGCCGCTGTGCGTTGTATTGGTCAATGGTCATGGCGCCAGAGGTCAGCGCCGCATAGAGATTGGCGGCATGCGCCTCGTATTCGGCGGCGAGTTTTTCCTGTTTGGTCTTCAGCGCATCGACGGTTTTCTGCTGTTCCCTGGTCAATTCCGCCTCCAGGAACCGGCCGGCCCTGGCCGCGCCGTCCGCCTGGGTTTTCGCGAGTCCGGCAAAGAACTCCTCCACGCGGGTCGTCAGCTGTTTCGGCAGCCAGCGATCCGTCATGTCCTTGTTGTATTCGGCGACGAAGGCATTGCGCTCTTCCAGCGCTTTTTTCATGGCCGTCCGTCCGGCGGCGCCGACCCCATGCGTCACGACGGCGGCGGCAATGTCGGCGGCCAGCTTGATGTCTCGCGCCACGGTGGCGATGCTGCCGCCGATGGTGCGCAGCACGTTGGGCACGAACAGGACCAGCTCGCGCACGACGTCGATGAACGCGGCAATGGCCAAGGCCGATCTGCGCGCCCATGCCGTGACCTGATCGTCACGCCCCAGCTGACCGGCGGCGTTTTTCAGGCCGAACATGCCGTCGATGGCCACCGCCAGCGCCGCGCCAGTCGTCTGCCGCCATTCATTCGCCGCATTGTTCAATCGCACGATGGCGCTGCGCGTCGTGTCTGCGGACGCGGGCAATTCCTGCGCCAGTTGTGCGGCGAATTTCGGCAGGAAGTCGTCGGCAAGCAACCTGCCCTGGTCGAGCATGTCGGACAGCGCCGACGTGCTGACCCCCATCGCGCGCGCCGCGATCTGGAACGCACCGGGGATGCGTTCGCCCAACTGGCCGCGCAGTTCCTCGGCCTGCACCGTGCCCTTGCTCATCATCTGGCTGATGGCCAGCAGTGCGCCGGAGGTTTCCTGCGCCGACAGGCCGAGTGCTGACGAAGCGCCAGCCACCGCGGTGAATATCTTGCGGGAGGCCTCCCCTTCGAGCGCCGTGCCGCGCGCGGCAGCGGCCAGCTTCAGCCAGGCGTCCCCCGCCTCTTCAAGCGGAACGCCGAGCCGCTGCGCTTCGGCGCGCACAAAGGCGATCTGGCCGCGCGCACCCTCCAGCGAGCCCTCCAGCGCCTTGAATGCGCTTTGCATCTTCTCGGCGGACAGCGCGCCATCGAGCAGCGCGCGGGGCAGATTGAGATATGCCGACTTGATGGCCTGCCCTGCCGCCGCGAATACGGCATTCCCGGCAGCTACTGCCACCGCGAGTCTGCCAAACGACAGTTGCGTCACCTCAACCTGCTGCCGCAGACTGGCGAACGCTCGACTCTGGTCTCCAATGGCCGCCACGCCCTGCCGGGCATCGACATTCAGCCTGATTTGAACGGTATTGTCCGCCATGCTAGGATGTTTTCATGGAGCAATTCATCGCCCAGATTACGGGTCTGTATCTGCTGTTCACCTTGCCGCCCGTCGTCGTCGCCTGGCGGCGCGGGCTGTCGGCGCGCGCCATCCGCCACGCCTTTGTGGCGGGCGTGTTGCTGGGATGGACGCTGCTCGGCGCAGTCGTCGCCTGGGTCGTCGCCCTGGATGATCAGTCGCGAGCGCTCATGCGCTGACCCCCTTCACCCACTGCCTCCACCCCTTCTCGTCGGCCTGCGCCGCGCGCGCGGCAACCGCCGCCTCCATGAGCGCGTCGCGCCGTATCCGGGCATGGGCGGCGAGGAAGTCGCGCGCGTGCGTCCACGGCATCTCCATCACATCGCGCCAGCCGAATCCGGCGGCAACGAGTCGGGCGATCCACTCATGCCACCAGAGAGGGTCGACGCGATCCTCTCTGCGGCCTGAGCGATGCGCGGCATGACCGCGCGCGCGAAAAAATCCGCATTCACCTCCATCACCTGCGCCGCCAGATCGACCAGCACGTCCGGCGTCTGCTCTTCAAGCCAGGCGCGCTCGACGCCGGCGCCGATGGCAGTGGCCTCGATCACGCGGTCGGCATGCTTGGCGAGCGCGGCCAGGATGTCGCCGCGCGCGATCTCCTGCGCGATGGGTTCGATGGCCGCCAGGAAAGCGGGCAAGTCCTTGACCTTGATGGGACCCATGCTTGTCCGGGTTAGCTACCTGGCACAATCACTCTGCCAAACTGCCCGAATGGTCCGGCTGGGTCTTTGGTGACATCCGCCAGCACGCGCCCGGAGAGCTCGAAGCGTTGCAACTCGTCGGAAATCAGCGAGAAATCCTTGGTCGGGTTGATGGCGACGCGGTACAGATCGAGGATCACCGGGCTGTTGCCATCGGCGGTGTTGATCCCGTCGAAGCGCAGCCACACCTCGGGCTGCGCCGACTTGAACATGGCCGTGCTGCGGCGCGCGCCGTAGGTGTAGGCCGCCTTGAAGGGCTGCACGTAGGGGCCACCGGCGGTGATGTTGTTGAATGTGATTGCGCCCTGTGCGGCGTGCACGGTGTATTGGCTGGCCGGCAGCGTCTTCGGCGTGCTCGATGAGTCGGTGATGACGACGCTGGAGACGAACGGGTTGGCCAGCAGCCGGGTCTCGCCGGCCACGATGCCGGTCGGGAGCGTCTCCGCGGATACCGATCCGCCGGTCGTGGTAACGGCGTCGCCATACAGCGACAGCGCGATGTTGTCCGCGGAAAACTCCTCCAGCGTGCAGTTGAACTCGCCGTCCTTGCTCTTGATGAGCTGCAGGTCGGTCAGCCGCTGCCCGGAATGGCTCTCCTTGTGCTCGATGGTCTCGACGTTGAGTGAGATTTTGAGGTCTGGCACGTTGCCCACCCAGCGCAGCGCTAGCGGGTTGCCGCCAGCGTCCCTTTGCGCCAGATAGACGCGGCCCTGTCCAGAAAAATACGCCATGATCGAACTCCATTAAGGTTGTTTGACGGGGATCAGCCGCGCGACAAAAGCGAGCGGATAGACGCCGGTGCCCGCGACGTAGCTCGGGCGCGGCGCATCGATGCGGCGCAGCGCTCGAACCCCCTCAGGCTGCCAGCCCATGAGCGCCGAGAGGATGCGGGCGAGCAGCGGCCCTGCGGCCAGACTCACGCCCGCGCCGCTTGCGGCATCCTTGGCCGAGCGCACAAGCAGCGCCACGATCCATTCCTGGTCGATGGCTTGTGCCGCGCCCTGACCAGGGCCTGCGCCATCGATGACGCGGTCGCCGCCCCAGGCCACCCAAACAGCAGGAGAGGCCGGGGCAGACTCGCCGATCTCCTCCAGCGCGGCAGCGAGCCGTACTTGGCGGACATCACCGGCGAGCGCGGACTCGAGCCGCGCCACGATCTCGCTGCCGACGGCAAGCCAGTCCTCTGGCAGCGACATCAGTAGCCTCCGGTCGCCTCACGGCTGAAGAGCGGCTCCGGCCCGCTGCGCGCGGCCGCCATGGTCGGCACGGGGCGCTGAGCTTCCGGCAGGTTGGCAGGCAGCCCCAGCGTAACCACGCCCTTGGCGAGGGATTCCAGCAGCCGCCGGGCGTCCTCGTAGCGCGTGCGCACCTCTTCGCTGGCGCGATCCTCCCACAGCCGGTAGCGCGCGATGTCGCAGGCGATGCGCGAGAGCAGCGGCGGCACGGTGGGCAGCGGCAGCCGGTAGCGCGCGGCGAGATAGCCGTCGATCTCGGCGTCGGCGTCGGCGAGCGCACGCAGCGCGGTAGCCGCATCCGGCATCCCGGCGCCCACGCGGTCGGTGAGCTGGGCGATCTCCTCCTCGCCGTAGCGGGTGATCAGATCAGCGAGCGTCGCGTAGGGCATCGGCTACCCCTTGCGCTTGCGGGCCGGGGCCGCCGCCTCGGGCGCGGCGGGCGGCGCATCGGCCCGCGCTGCATCGCTGCCCGCCTCGGACACCAGCAGCGCGGGGTCGGCCTTGAGCGCCTCGGCCTGCGCGGGCGTGGCCTCCACGCTCACCGGCTCGCGCCCGAAGGGGCCGAGCCCCGCGCGGTAGCGCGTCGCGCCGCCGTGCGCGGGCTGGGTGCGGACGATCAGGCGCGGCATGGCTCAAGCCTCATCAGGCCAGCCAGGGCGAGACGACGACCTTGACCGCCTGGTAGTTGGGGTTCGACTCGCCGCCGGTCGTGAGCTGCGCCTCAATGAGCGACAGGGCTGCTGCGCGCAATGCGGGCGGCACCACCAGGTGCGTGGGCTTGACCCCCATCGGGCGGCCGCCGTCGGCCTTGATCTGCATCATCGCAGCCATCGCTAGGTTGAAGTTCGCGGCGGTGAGCGCCGCCTTGGACTTGTAGGCCAGCTGCCAGAAGCCGAAACCCGCATTGCAGCGGTAGCGGATGCCGAAGCGGTATTCGTCGCGACTGAAGACGGCCTCGTCGTTGCTGGCGGTCATCGATTCCAGCTCCGGCGCGGTGCGCTCCTGGAAGATCAGGGGCTTGAGCGCGCGCGAGCAGTCGAGCAGATACCACGCCGGCTCGGTGCCGACTTGCAGGTTGCCCACCAGCGATGCCGTGCCGGTGCCGTCCACGTTCGGATAGACCGGGTGGTCGGTGTCGAAGAAGTTCTGCCCGTCGTAGCAGATCGTGGTCTCGCCGGCGGCGAGCAACGCAAACACCAGCTCGTCGGCGTGCGCGCGGGCGGCGCGCCCCATCTCGGCAAAGAGCGGCGTGTAGACGCCCACGTTGTCATCCTCGATGTCCGTGCGCTTGACCCCGACGGTGCCCTCGTAGAGCTTGTTTTGCACCTGGTAGGCTTGCGCGGCCATGTTCTTGACCACGCGGTCGCCCACCCACTCCCGGAGCTTGGGGTACTGGTTTAGCCAGCCATAGGTGTTGCTGGCGTTGCTGGAGGGCACGCGCGTGGCGACCTGTTCCCAGTCGGTGGGGGTGGCGGCCAGCGCGTCCTGGAAGGCCTTGCTGTAGCCGGTGCGCAGGGACGTGATGAGCGCGGGGGTGATGATGGCCATGTCGGTTTACTCCTTGGCGGCGGCGCGCTTGTGGGCGGCGAAGTCTTTTTCGGGGATGCCGAGGGCGGCGCAGACGTAGCGGTCCTCGTCGGAGAGCGTCGCTGAGCCCGCATTCGATGCGACGCCGGGCGCGCTCTTGTCGCCGGAGACGACCACCGGCGCGGACGCGGCAAACGCCGCGAAGCCCTGGGGGTCGCGACGGGCGTAGTCGATGGCCCAGTCCTTGAGCGCCGGGGCGATCTTGCCCGCGCTCATGGCGGCAGTCACCGCCGCCTCGGCGCGATCGGCTGCGATGCGGGCTTGCAGCGCGGCCAGCTCATCGGCCACGGCCTTGTGCTGGGCGATTGGCACCCACTCGCGCGGGTCGGGGCTGCGGCCGGCGGCATCCAGCTGGGTTTTGAGTCGCGCGGCATGGGCGGCGAGCTGCTCGACGCTGGCGGCGTCTTCGCCCACCACGCCCAGCGCCTGGGCGATGGGGGTGAGGTCGGTCATGTCATCTCCTTGGCGGTGAGCGACGGGGGTGAGGTCAAGGTTGGGGTAATGGGTCAGGCCGGCGCCCTCCAACGACAGCACGCGGCCATCCTTGTCGTGGCGAAAGACTGGCGAGAGGTAGCGGTAGGCGCGCGCGGCGATGAGCCGCGCGGCCTCGTCCGTCCAGCGCGCACGGCCCCACAGCGCGCCATCGCGCGCCTCGAGCTCCGTAATCCATCCGGCGGCAGGCACCGGACCGGCCTTCCCGCCAGCCGAGAGGCTCTGATGGTCGTAGTCGATTGGCAGGTCGATGCCGACCCCGGCGAAGGCGGCGAGCACCGCCTCCGTGTCCAATATGTACGGCCCGCGTCCGTCCCGCCCGAAAAAAGCGCCCGCCGGAATGAGTTCGACCCACTCCGGCGGGGTTAGGTCCGCCTCAGGAGCAGCGGAAGGCAGGAGAGCGACGGCCAACGACCCAACCGCGCGCTGGGTGCGCCCAGCGGCGTGGCGATCGTAGGCAGGCACGCGGTGCGCATCCATGCCGCGCATCGTCGCGCGACAGGGCGCAGAGGGCAATTAACGCCAGTTACGCTTTGGGCAGGCGCGGGAGACGCTGGCCGCGCCTGGGTGTGCCTCGGTCGTGTTCTGGGGGTGCGTTCTGGAGGCTCAGAACGCGTCGGGCGAGCTGGCCGACCGACAGGTCGGCATGAACGCGCGCGCTAAGGGGTTGTCAGGGGGTTGCCTCTGGCCGATCGCGTTGCGGGTAATGGTAGGGTAGCCACCCGGCCCCAAAAAACGCTTGTAGGGCGTTTTAGCCAAGTGCCGCTTCGATGGCGGCCTGATAAACATTCTCATCCGGCAGGGTCACGTTATTGAACGCCTCCTGCACCCGATACACCGTGGTCGTATGCGGCGGCATGGCCGCCAGCGGCACCGGCTTTCCGTCCACCATGCCGCCATCCATATCGTGCCGATACGCCAGAAACGTGATGGAAGCGGGTTGCAAGGCATAGCGCACCAATGCGTTAGCTCCGCCAAGCCGCTTCATGGTGCGCGCATACACGGGCTGCGGACAAACGAAGAACAACCCTTTCCTGCACAATGACTCACGCTGCAGAACTTGGCCCTTGTATATGAGCTGAGGCAAGATACGCTTATTGACGTTTTCCCAGTTCAATCCAGCGCTCGTGACGGGGTTGGTGCGCTGCGTGGATAAAAGACCATCCCGCCCGTTGCGGTAATTGCCTGTCGTATCGATGGTTTGCACTTCGACAGCGATGAACTCGACGAGATGCCCGTCTTCATCGACTAGCGCCAGCACCCAATCGACAAAGTAGCTGCCAGCGCCATCTTTTTGCGGCAGGCGCAGCTCTCCGCCCCACCGCTTGCCGAACACCGCAACGACCGGCGCTTTGTGCTGTTTGGCCTGAGAAGCGGCAACGCTGCCAACGACGAGTGGGTAAGACGCCCCAAAGGCAAGGTTGGCGACATCGTGCAGCACCCGATAGTCATCGGCATAGAGCCGTACCGGGCAGCAGATGACAGGACCTGACGTGACGGGCCTGATGCTGCAGGCCCCGGAAATGCTGCCATCCCTGAGTTTCTTCTCGCACGCGCTGGACAGAAATGGACAGAGCCTTCTGGTCGCGCCATCTATGGCTTCAGCGGAGCGGTCATCGGCGCGATAGCCAAAAAACTCCCATATCGTGCTTGCCATGACTATGCTACCGCGAGCCTGCTCCCGACGGCTTGATTGTCTTCAAGCGCACGCGCGATTGACCGGCCAATGGCCGCGGCAAGGATGGGCGGCACGGCGTTGCCGACCTGCTCGTATTGCTCGATCCTAGAACCCACGAAGGTGTATGTGTCCGGAAAGGACTGCAACCGCGCCGCTTCGCGGACGGTAAAGGCGCGGTCTTGCTCGTAATGGAAATAAGCCCCCCAATGCGGGTCGCACTTGGTCAGGATCGTGGAGGCCAAACCGTCTGGATGCACACGACCGTAGCGCTTGGTGTGGTCGCTGCGGCGCGCCCTGCGCATGCCGCGCGGCAGCAATCGTTCCGGGATGTCGGTCCAGTTCCCGCCTGGCGGTATGTGCGCCAGACGCTCCAGATTGATCCTGCTTAATTTCGCGGCTTCGTGGCATGTCACGCCGTTTGAGCCGTTGCGCATCAGTCGTTGATAGGGGTTTTCCGGCGGCGTCGCGTAGGGCTTCGTGGGCAGGCCAGCTTCCCCGTTTTGCAACGCTGGAAGATCGCCGATGGCGTCGCGCACGGTCACATGGGGCGGCAGCGTCACACCACCAGGCAAGGCGACGAGGTTCTTGCCGCCAAACTGTGAGGTGAAGTTGACGCGCAGTGGCGCATGCCGCATGGGCGCAGGAAAAAAACAGGATGGATCGACGCCATCTCGCGCGGCAAGGATGATGGTGCGCCAACGTGTTTGAGGAACGCCGTAATGCGGGGCATAGAGTATGCGCACATCGGGTTCGTAACCGAGCATCCTGAGCGACTCGAGAATCGCCTCTAGAGTGGAGCCACCCTCGAAGGACACCATGCCCGGCACGTTCTCGATCATGGCTGCGCGTGGCATGAACTCGCAAACGAACCGCAAGTACTCACGAAAGAGGTGATTGCGCGCATCGTCACCAGAGCGTTTGGGCGCATTGATGGAAAAACCCTGGCACGGCGGCCCTCCCGCGATCAGGTCGAGATCGCCTGGCATGAGACCGAGATGCTCCCTGATTTCTCTCGCGTCTACCTCGCGAATGTCGCGGCAGTCGACCAGGGCTTGCGGATGGTTCGTCGCGTAAGTCTGCGCGTAGCGCGCGTTGATCTCGTTTGCATACAGTGCCCTGAAGCCTGACAGACGAAGCCCCTCAGACAAACCGCCTGCTCCGGCGAAAAGGTCGAGCAATGTGTAGCGACCGGATCCAGTCTTGCTGTCGTCGGCAAAAAATTCTTGGCAACTGCGCGCTGTCATCCTGCTTTCCTTGCCGGCGAGCGCTCGCGCGCTCCCCGCATGGGCCGCCCATAAGCAAAACCATGCGATGGAGACGACAAAGCCGCCCTCACGGCAGTGATGAGGCGGCTTTGCGTCCGCCCTCGTTTCCGGGACGCCAATCCCGATCCGCGACGGCCATCGCGGATACGGCCACTGTAGCGCAAAACCCGGCGGCGTGCGCGCATTCGCCGCGACGCGCCGCGCCTTCAGCGCTCCGCCAGACCGCTCAAACGCAGCGCCAGGCCGCCGCCCATCAGGATCGCGCAAGCCAACGCCCACGCGCGACCTAATCGCGTTTGATCCGCCGCCGCAAGATAGCAGGCGAGGCCGAACGCCAGCAGCGTCAGCAGGGGATGGATGGTCGGCATCGTCATGTCAGCCCGCCAGATGCTCCTCGATGATCTCCAGCACCGAGCGCTTGTCAGACTCGGACAGGCCCATGAAGGGCCGCGCGGGGATGTCGCCCCAGGGTATGGGCGCGCCGCGCCGGGTCCTGCCGTATTCGCCCTTCTTGGCGCCGATCTGGTGGGTGGCGGCGTATTTCACGGTGCTGAAGACCTCGACCGATGCGCGGTCGGCGCGGTGGCTGAACTTGGACGACAGGCTTTTGGTCTCGCCGATGAGGGGTTTTTTCTTCATGACCACGGCTGCACCTTTCTTGGTGAGCCTGCCGTCGCGTTTGCTGAATGCGCCGCTCTTGCCTTGCAGATAGCTCAGGATCGTCGCCGGGCTGTTGGGCGCCCAGCGGCTGCCGTCCGGAGCGGTGGAAGCCTTGAAGCGGTCTATGGTCGATTGCGCGAGCACATCGCCAATCTCGCGCATGGCGGGCGTCATGTCGCCCACACGGCGCTGCAACTCGGCCAGCGCCTGGCGGACTTCTCGGTCGTCAATCTCGATGCGGATCATGTGCTATGCTTCAAGCAAGGCGTTGCGGCAAAGTCTCCCGCCATCTGGTGAGGGCAGGCCTGGGGCCCAAAGGTTCCGTCGGCGGTCAGGGGAGCCCGTCGCGCAACGCCCACGAGGTAGCCCAGGCGCTGCCTCATTTTCTTTTGTCTCCGCGCAGCAATCTTGCCACTTCTTCGTCACGCTCCGCCGCGCCACGCGACAGGCGACGATAACTGGTAATCCACAGTGCGCTGCCGGTCTGCGTGGCCTTTACTACCAGAACATACCCGCCAGCTCTGTCAGAGACGTCCTCATAAACATAGACCAGGCTTTGCGTGCCGGTTTTTCGCCCGTAGGCGTCTACGTTATCCTGTAACGACTTGGCCGTCGCATCGTCGATCGCGCGCTGCGCCTGGGCGTATTCCTGCGGCGTGATCTCCGGGTGCACGGCGCGCTGCTTTCTGGCCGTCTCCTCACTCATCTGCGCCACCCGCACGCCTTCGCGTGCGCCCAGCGCCTCGGCATCCGCATCCGGCAGGCGCGCCAGCGGCCACGCTCCCTTGGGGTCGGCATACCAGCGCGCGAAGGCCTCGGTGGCGAGCCACTCCTGGATCAGCGCGATCGACGGCTGGGGCGGCAGCCGGTGGAGCTTGGGCGCAAGCGCCCGCACCCTGTCCGCCACACTCGCCCCCGGCGCATACCCCCACCCCTCCTGTATGCCCGGCAATAGCCCGGTCTTGGGGTCCGGCACATCCCAGCCCGGCGGCGGGGCGTCGTAGTCGGGCTTGCCGCCCAAGCGTCGCGCGCCCTCGCGTGTCCTGGACCCGGCCACTCGGCACAAGCAGCCAAACCCCTGCGGCGGGTAGTGCGTCCGCCAAAAGTCATGATCGGCGGGCAGCGTGAGGCCATCCCAGGCCAGATGTTGCAGGCGCGGGTTCTCGGCCCCCGAGTGCCGGTAGACCCAGTAAGGGAAGTGCTGAAGCTGCGCGTAGCGCCCGGCGGCGTAGCTGGTGCTCATGTTGGTGGTGTAGATCACGCGCGTCCTCCACGCGCGGCC
>OGCL01001444.1_pt1 | contig 20306 bp, 14 predicted proteins | sample 1570041 | NCBI WGS metagenome assembly OGCL01 (sample SAMN06266162, study PRJEB24511) | hot springs metagenome | isolation source: Hot spring water | place: South Africa: Limpopo | collected 2015-06-22
CCGATGGTCACCTGGGCGTCGGGGAACAGCTCCTTCACCGCGTAGGCGAGCAGGTGGGCGGTGGAGTGGCGGATCAGGTCCAGACCCTCCGGGTCCTTGTCGGTGACGATGGCGAGGCTCGCGTCCCGCTCGATGACGTGGCTCACGTCCACCAGCTTGCCGTCCACCTTGCCGGCCAGGGCGGCGCGGGCCAGCCCGGCGCCAATGCTGGCCGCCACCTCCGCCACGCTCACCGCCTGCTCGAAGCTACGTTCGGAACCATCGGGCAATCGAACCACCGGCATCTGTCGCTCTCCCGGAAGCCGGCCCATGCGCCCGGCCCCTCAACTCAACACACCAATCAATTCAAAAGATCCGTTGAACCACGAAAATTCAGACCCTGTACACGCCCTCACCCCAGACCCTCTCCCGGGGAGAGGGGGCCCACGCAATGGACGGGGATGAAGGCAAAACGCTTTCCGGCCCGCAGCAACTGCGCTTTTCAGGATCAAAACCGGATCAAAAAGCGAAAAGCCAGACGGCGTCTGGCTTTTCATCATCTGGTAGGCACGATTGGATTCGAACCAACGACCTCTTCCATGTCAAGGAAGCGCTCTAACCAACTGAGCTACGCGCCTGAAGAGCGATGCATTATATCGACTCGCCCGTGTCCTGCAAAGGGCCAGACCAAGGCCACTTCAAGACCCGATCAGCGCGAACCCTGCATCCGCTCGGCACGCTGCACCAGCACCCGCATGGCGAAATAATAGGTCCACAGGGTGAATGCGACCGCACCGGTCCAGAGCGTGAAAGGCAGACCGAGGGCCAGCACCGCGACGGCGATCGTCAGCAGCGCACCACCCCCGGCAAGGTGGATGCCACGCACCCAGGCCGCCCAGCGCCCCGGCTCCGGCAGGGCGCGCCCACGCCAGTCGGCCACATGCCGCCAGTCCCCCTGGCCGATCTTGATGGCCCGGTACAGCATGCCGATGCCGATCGGAAACAAGGCCACGTACATCAAGCGTGCAACCCACACCATCCAATCCTCCATCCCCTGCGCCACCCATCCTGTTTGCGTCGGAGGGCGAAGATAGCACGGCTGCGGCTGGATGCACGGGTGCGCGTCCAGATCCGCAACCGGCCTAAACTGGTCTGATCCTTGTCCGGGCGCTAGCAAAACCGTCTCGATTGCATAAAATCATAGGGTTGACCGACCCTCGCACCGCCCATGCCCATCTCCGGAATCGGCGCATCGATTGCATTCGATCCTTATGCGCAGACACCCCACGCCGCGCCGGGCACGCGCACGGCCAAGCCGGCCAAGGCGGGCGAGATGGCGGCCGCGGATGGCAGCCGCCTGACCCCGGAGCAACAACAACAGGTGCAGCGTTTGCGCGCCATCGACCAGAAGGTGCGCGCCCACGAGCAGGCCCACCTGTCCGCCGCCGCCGGGCTGGCGATCAGCGGCGCCAACTTCCAGTACGTGCGCGGCCCCGATGGACGGCAGTATGCGGTGGCGGGCGAAGTCAGCATCGACGTGTCGCCGGCGCAAACCCCTGAAGCCACCATCGACAAGGCGCGCCGCATCCAGGCCGCGGCACTCGCCCCCGCCGATCCCTCGCCGCAGGATCGCGCGGTCGCCGCCGCGGCGGCGCAGATGGCGGCCCAGGCGCAAGCGGAAAAACTGCGCATCGAACGCGAGGAGGCCGAGGCGCGCGACGAGAAGCGTTCCGGCTTGAACGATCCGGCCTCGCTCACCGCCGCAACCGCCCCTTCCAGCCCTCGGGCCAGCGCACCCGACGGATCTGTCGCAGAAGGACGCCTCGCCCATGCCGTGCGGGCCTATCAACAGATGACCGTGGCAAGCGAAGACCGACGTCCGCCCACCCGCATCGACCAATACGCCTGACCCCTTGGCGGCGGATCACTGTGTCGGCGCCCCCACCCGGGCTCGACTTGGCTTATCATTCATCCTCCGGAGGCCGTCGTGCATCGGCACACCCTCCCCCGCCGTTCGAGGAGCCGCCATGTCCATCAAGCCCGCCCTGCCCCTGATCGCCCTGCTCAGCCTCGCCGGCCCGGCCTGGGCCGACGCCCCACCCGAAGCCAGCCGCGAAATGCAGGCCCTGAACGAAGCCTACGCAGAGGCCGCCCCCCCGGCCCGCGCGCGCCCGATCTCCAGTCGCTGGGCGCCAAAGCGTCTGCCCCGGGGAGACCTGCGCCACTGCCTGGAACTGCAGGACAACGACGCCATCATCCGCTGCGCAGAGAAACTGCGGCGCTGACATCGACCCCCATCCCATGGCCCTTGTCCACGCATGAAAACCACCGGCACCCTGTACATCGTCTCCGCCCCTTCCGGCGCGGGAAAATCCAGTCTGGTCAAGGCGCTCCTCGAAACGGACCGCAACATCGAGCTGTCGATCTCGTACACCACCCGCCCACCCCGGCCGGGCGAGGAAAACGGCGTCCATTACCACTTCGTCGATCTGGACATCTTCCGCGACATGCTCTCGCGCGGCGAATTCCTCGAAAGCGCCGAGGTCTACGGCAACTATTACGGCACCTCGCAACCCTGGATCGAATCGCGCATGGCGCTGGGCCGCGACATCCTGCTGGAGATCGACTGGCAGGGCGCGGCCCAGGTGCGGCAGCTGTTCCCTGATGCGGTCAGCCTGTTCATCCTGCCGCCCTCCCTGGAGGAGCTGCACCGCCGCCTCACCGCCCGCAACCAGGACAGCGAGGAGATCATCGCCCGGCGCATGGCTGCCGCGCGCGAGGAGATCGCCCATGCGTTGTCCTTCGACTACCTCATCGTCAACGACCGTTTCGAGACCGCGCTGGAAGAACTGGCCACGGTGATTGCCGCACAACGGCTCTCGGTGCGCACCCAGATGCGCCGCCTGGAAGGCCTGCTGGAAACCCTGCTTAAAAACTGATCCCCAGCCATCCCCAGACGGGCAAGCTTTGCTACCATGCGCGACGACGCCGGCGTGCCCGCCAAGGCGTTTCCCGGACCCCTGCCGGGCCGGTAGATTTCGAGCCACCATACCGCACCGAGGAGAATCCATGAACACACGCCTGACCCTGATCGCTGCCACTGCCCTGCTCGCCGGCTGCGCCAGTACCCCCAGTCCCGAACAGCAGGCCAAGCTGGCCGACGAATCGCGCGCCACTGTCATGGAGCTGATCAAGAAGACCGCCGGCACCCTGCAACAGGAGCTGGGCGCCAACGGCCCCGAGGCCGCCATCGTGGTCTGCCGCGAAAAGGCGCCGCAGATCGCCCGCGGCATCATGGAAGAAAAGAAGGTGCAGGTGCGCCGCGTCACCACCAAGCAGCGCAACCCCAGGAGTGCTCCGGATGCCTGGGAGACCAAGGTGTTGCAGGATTTCGAGGCGCGCCTGGCCAAGGGCGAGAAGCCGGACAGCGTCGAGCACTACCAAGTGGTCAACGAAGATGGCAAACCGATCTTCCGCTACATGAAGGCCCTGCCGACCCTGCCCCTGTGCATGACCTGCCACGGCGCCTCCGAATACATCCCCGCCGGCGTCCAGGCCAAGCTCAAGGAGCTGTACCCTCATGACCAGGCCACCGGCTACAGCGTCGGCATGCTGCGCGGCGCAGTCAGCCTGAAGAAGCCGCTGTAACAGGCTGTTGAAAAACGTCGCGAGGAGGGCCCGATGCGAGGCGCACGGAGCGCAGCGACCGAGAAAACGAGCGAAGCGAGTTTCAGCGAAGGCTCACCTTCAGGTGATGCCGGAGCTACAGATCAAATCGATCGGCGAGAGAGCGCAAACGAAGTTTTAGCTTACGCTGAAACTTCGTTTGGCGAAGGCTCACATCGGCGCAGCCGATCAAGCTGCGCGGCCGGGATACAATCCGCTCCCGGTCAACCTTGGTCGCACCCCGCATGAACACCCCCATTTCCACTGCCGCCCGCCTGCCCCATTTTCCGGTCGCCGCATTCGCCATCGTCATGGGCCTGGGCGGACTCGCCTTGGCCTGGCGCAAGGCCGAAGACCTGCTCCCCTTGCCGATCAGCCTAAGCCCGGTCCTGCTGGCGCTGACCACCCTCGCATTCATCGTCATTGCCGGGTTTTACGCGGCCAAGCTGCTGCGCCATCCGGAGGCGGTTAAAAAGGAATGGCGCCACCCCATCAAATTGAGCTTCGTACCGACCCTGTCGATCGCCCTGATCCTGCTCGCCATCGCCTGGCTGCCGGAGCGCGCGGCCTACTCGCAACTGCTCTGGCTCATCGGCGCCTCGCTGCATCTCATCCTCACCCTATACATCGCCACCCGCTGGCTGCATGGCGGCGAGTTCCAGATCGTCCACATGAACCCCGCCTGGTTCATCCCCGTGGTCGGCAACATCCTCGTCCCCATCGCCGGTGTTGCGCATGCCCCGGTCGAGGTCGCCTGGTTCTTCTATGCCATCGGCATCGTGTTCTGGCCGGTGCTGCTCACCATCGTGTTCTACCGCCTGATCTTCCACGGCAGCCTGCCGGAACGGCTGATGCCCACCCTGTTCATCCTCATCGCCCCGCCTGCGGTGGGATTCATCAGCTACGTCCGCCTCACCGGCGACATCGACGCATTCGCCCAGATCCTCTATTACGCCGCCCTGTTCTTCACCCTGCTGCTCGCATTCCAGCTGCGCTGGTTCACCCGCCTCAAGTTCTACCTATCCTGGTGGGCCTATTCATTCCCGCTCGCCGTCCTCGCCATCGCCAGCCTCTCGATGTTCGAACACAGCGGCAGCCGCCTGCACCTGCAACTCTCGGGGCTCCTGCTTGGCATCGCCACGGTGCTCATCGCCGGCCTGATCGGCCGCACCGCCCTGGCGGTGGCGCGCAAGGAAATCTGCGTCGAGGAGTAAGTTTTTCAGGAGGCTGAGCGGGTCGCCCGAATGGACTCGATCTCCGCCTTCACCGCACCCACCCGCGCCGCGAGATCGTATTGGGCGGCCTGCTTCCGGGCGCGTTGCGACTGGGCGAGGAAATGTCCGGGCTCCCGCCACAAGCGCGTGAGACGTTTCAGCCAGGGCTGAACGTGGGCATCCGTCCACCCCGACATGCCCTCTTCCGTGCGCGATGCGGGCAACTCCAGGCATTCCCCGCCCGCCCCCACCGCCTCGGGCAAGGCCCCGGCGCGGCTCGCCAGCACCGGCACACCGTTCGCCATCGCCTCCAGCACGGCGCGTCCGAACCCCTCGAAGCACAGGGACGGATACAGCAACACCCGGGCCTGGGCATACAGCGGCCGCATGTCGGCCTGGTTTTCAAGCCACAGCACATTCGGCCAGGCCGACCAGTCGATCCCGTACCGCGCCGCCAGATCGGCGGCGCGCCAACGTCCCTCCAGCAACATGAAGCGGGCCTCGGGCAATGCCGCGCCGGCCCGCCGGGCGAGCGCCAGGACGAGACCGAGCCCTTTTTCCGGGGCCGGGTTGACGAACAGTGCCCAGTCCCGCGCCCAGGCTTGCGTCTCCGGCGCGCCCCGCACCCGGTCGAGGTCGATGAATGGCCCCAGGGCAACCGAATCGAGGCCGGAATGCCGACGGTAATATTCGCCCAGATGCACCGAGGGCGTCAGGATGCGATCCACATCCTCGAACGCTTCGGCGAATGGATAGTTGGCATTGGCAAGATAGAACAGGGTCGGAATGCTACGCCGACGCGCCTCGCGAAAGATGGCCCGTTCCAGCACCAGGCCGCCGAAACCGAGCACCGCGTCCGGCCGGAAGCTGTCCATTTGCTGCATGGCCAGCTGATGGAAGGCATTTTCTTCATGCGCGCGCAACTCACCCCGGCGGCTGTCGGCGGTGGCCAACACCACATGCTCCACCCCGTTTTCCAACCCGCCCCAAAGCGAGCGCCCATTCACCGCGCCGACCCGCGCCAGCCCCCATGCGGACAGAAAGGACTCGGCATCCAGCCGCTGCGGCGCATCCAGCACCGAACACATCAATGCCCGGCATGCAACGCCCATCCGCGCCAGGCCCGCAAGCAAAGTCCGCATGCACAATGCCGCACCGCTGCGATGATCCAGCAACAAATGCGGCGAGACGAACAACAGCCGGTTCAGGAGACGCCTCGACGCGGAAAAGGCTTGCAAGTCTTGGTAGCCCAGATGGAATGCAATGGAATCCGGGGGGAGCCACGCGATCCCGGATTCTGCTGCGCTGCACCCGTGCTGGGCGCAGTCGAAGCCCCCGGGCGACCGTATGCCACCCCCAAACGGGATGCGGAAAAGAATCGTTCCATGAGCTTGTGGCGAAAAAACTGGCTTGGTAGCGAAAAAAAATACTATCATCATTGCGTCGGAGCCCCGCAAGCGCCCAGTTCGACCCGGGGTTCATTCAGTCCGCCCGCGCAAGTGCTTCGAGGCCCGCACATGAACACCGAACTGTACCGACTGGTATTCAACCCCCACCGGGGCATGTACATCCCCAGCGCGGAAAACCTCCCCGCCGGGCACGGACAAGGTCGCCGCGTCCGCAAAAGCGGCCGCCAAGCCCGACTGAAGGCCCTGCCGCTGGCGATCGCTCTGGCGGTTTCGCTGGCACTCGCCAACGCGCCCGCCGCGCAGGCCAACCCGATCGGCGCCCAGGTCATCCACGGCCAGGCCAGCTTCAGCCAGACCGGTCCGGTCCTCGACATCCACAACTCCGCCAATGCCATCCTGAACTGGCAGCAGTTTTCCATCCATCCCGGCGAGACCACCCGCTTCATCCAGCCCGACGCGAAGAGCGCCGTGCTCAACCGGGTCATTGGCCCCGACCCCTCACAGATCCTCGGCACGCTCAGCTCCAACGGCCGGGTCTTCCTCGTCAACCCCGCCGGCATCCTGGTCGGCGAAGGGGCCCGCATCGACGTCGCCGGTCTGGTGGCCTCCACCCTGCCGATGACGGATGCCGATTTCCTCGCCGGCCGGCTGAAATTCGGCGATGGCCTCCTCGGCGGCACGCTCGACCAACGCGGCCGCATCACCACCCCCGAAGGCGGCCAGGTGCTGCTCGTCGGCCGCACCGTGCGCAACGCCGGGCCGATCCACAGCCCCGGCGGCGAAGTCCTGCTCGCCGCAGGTGAAACCGTGGACGTGCTCGACAGCGCCACCCCCAACGTCCGGGTACGCATCAGCGGTGTCGACGGCCAGCTCACCAACCTTGGCGAGATCGTCGCCGACGCGGGCCGCATCGGACTTTCCGGCGCACTGGTGCGCAACAGCGGCACGCTCAACGCCTCCAGCGCCGTGAACGAAGGCGGGCGCATCTTCCTGCGCGCCACGCAACGCATCGACCTCGACGAAACCAGCCGCATCGCGGCCGATGGCACACGCGGCGGCAAACTGTCGATCCGCACCGAAGACGCCGATGGACGCCTGGCCGGCCAGCTCATCGTGCGCGGCGAACTCTCCGCGCAAGGCAATGGCGCGCCCGGCACCGGCGGCCACATCGAAACCTCGGCGGCACGGTTCGATGTCCGCAACGTGCGGGTCCATACGGCGGGCGGCGAATGGCTGCTGGATCCGTATGACATCACGATCAAGGACGACGATGAGGGCAACATCGCTTCTGTTGGGGGAACATTCACGAGCACCGGGGAGAGCGCCATTCTGGACCCGTCCAGCATCGAAGCGGCCCTCAACGCGGGCACCAGTGTCACGGTGACCACCGGCGGCGCTGGCGGAACCCAACTCGGGAACATCACCATTACCGATCCAATCATCAAATCGGAGGACGGAAATGCAACGCTCACATTCAATGCCCACAACGACATCTATCTGAATGCAAACATTACATCCACATCAGGCGCGCTGAACCTCGTATTCAACCCCGATTCGGATAACACGGGCGGCGGGAAATTGATCATCGACACCGTAACGTTAGGGCTCAACGGTGGAACCCTGACCACGAACAAGGACACCTCGATCGCCAATTCCAACCTAACCATAAACAATGCTGGAAGCTGGACGAGTACCGGGACCGTCCAACTCTATTCATCGACATTGACCGTCACGAATTCGAGCGACCTGGTTTTCTCCGGCACGCTCGAAATCAATGGAAACACCGCCTCGGGTGGTGGCAGCATTGACATTACCCATAGCGCGAAACTCACCAATTCAGCTTCTGGAACGATTAAACTCATTTACCCGAGCACAAGTGAACCTATCAAGAGCACAACCGCCAACGGCAAATTCGTCAACCAGGGTTTGATTGAATCCCATCCCGGTGCCATAGGAAGAATCGCAACGATCAGTGCCGATTTCGACAACACCGGCACGCTAAAAATCCAGTCAGGCACCCTGGAAACCACCAAGCTACCTACCGGCGGCGCGCAAAACGGCATCATCGAGGTGGCGGCAAATGCGACCTATCACCACTCCGCCGGTGGCTTGCTGAACAAAGGCACCTTGCGCGGCACGGGCACCATCCAGGCCCATGGCGATATCACCAATGCCGTTGGCGGACTCATCGGACCGGCCGGTGCGGGGACCATCGGCACGCTCAGGCTAGATACAACGGGCAGTACCCATTCGCATTCGTTCATCAATCAAGGCACCTTGTCCTTTGACATCTCCGGTCCACATCAAGATGTCTTGCAGATCGACAATGCAAGCGATGCCGAGCTCGGCGGCACCGTGCAGGTATCCGGAACCGGGTCGGTCGCCACGAATTACAACCTCATCCAGACCCACGCCACGATTACCGACACCAGTTCGAAATCCTATAGCGGCCCTTACCAAACCTCATGGTCAGTCTTGAATGCGGGCGTTAGCGGCCACAACTACCTGCGTCTGGTCCTGAGCGACCCACCTTCACCTCCACCTCCTCCTCCGCCTTCCGTGGCCATCGTTGCCAACAGTCTCGGCAAGATCTACGGCGACCCCGATCCGGTATTCACCTACACACAATCCGGCGACCCCATGACCCTGACCGGCGCCCTCGCCCGCGCCAGCGGCGAGAACGTGGGTGAATACAGCATCAACCTCGGCAGCCTCGCTTGTTCATCGCCCTGCAACCTGGCATTCACCCCGGGCCTATTGACCATCTCGCCCGCCACGCTTACCTACCTCGCCGATCTCGTGAGCCGCGAGCAATACGATCCCATGGCGCCGCTGACGGGCAAGGTGACCGGATTCAAGGGCAACGACACCCTGGAGAACAGCACCAGTGGCAGCCTTACATTCGTCACCGAGGCCACCCGGGAAAGCCCGCCGGGACACTATGCCGTGCTCGGCAGCGGGCTGACGCCGAACAATGGCAATTACGTCCTGCAACAGGCGGGACGCAACGCCACCGCCCTCACCGTCACGCCGCCCGTCCATTTCACCTGGATCGGGGAGACCGGCGGAGCCTGGAGCAATGCGGAAAAATGGAACAAGGCGCGCGCGCCATTCACGAATTCCGTGGTCCGCCTGCCCGTGGCCGGAATCGATGTCCGCTTCGACGTGGCCGAGGCCACGATCCGCAGCCTCGATTCGAGCAGCGCATTCACGCTGGCTGGCGGCATACTCAACGTCACCGACAGCGCTTCGTTTGCCCGGCTCGCCATGCAGGCCGGAACGCTCAATGCGGGCCGCGTCAGCGTCAGCCAATCCTTCCAGGGCGGCAGCGGTTTCATGAACGTGGGCGAAACCGCCGACATCACCCAGACGCAGGGCGACCTCGTCCTGGGGAACATCCGCGCCGACCGCTTGCGCGTAGCCGCGCCCTCGGGCGCAATCCGCCAGTTCGGCCCGCTCTCGGCGATTCGGCTGGATGCCGCCGCGAATGGAAATGTCGATCTGAGCGAGCCGGATAACCGCTTCGGCGTACTGCGCGCTCAAAGCGCGTCCGGCGCCGTCACGCTCGGCAACACGACGCCGGGGGGGGTGGACTGGACCGAAATCGAAGCGATCGAAGCGGAGCAATCGGTGCATGTGCTCAATACCGGCGGCATGCGCCTGGGCGAGGGACGTTCGGTCAGCAGCCGGCGGGGTGACATCGCGCTCGCCACCCGCAGCCCGCTGAGCATCTTCGGCAACCTCTATTCCAATCTGGGCAGCGTATATCTCACCGCAGGCAACAACGGTGTGCTGACCATCGGCAGCTCGGCCTTCGTCTTGGCCGGCTCGGGAACGGTGGTGCTGACCGGCGGCACCATCTCCAACCAGGGCACATTTAGCAACGGCCAGGGGAGGATCTTCCCGCACCTAATTACGGGCGGCGCGAGCGATTCGATCCTGAATGCCAATCTGCGGTCCGATCTGTACGAGACGCCTTCCCTGCTCAGTGCGCCGGGAACCCTCGAACCGCATCCGCCGATTCTTCCGGTGCTCACCGAACCCCTGCCCAGTCTGCTCGACGACGACCCCGAGGTGCAGCGCTTCATCCTCAAGGAACTGGACGCCAGCGCCCGGCTGGATGAAGAGGAAAAACGCAAGAAGGCCGAGGGCGCCTCCACCGCGACCACCGACGAGAACAAGGATGAGACCCGCAAACCCGAACTGTGCATCTGCTGACCGGCGCGCCGGTCCGTGGTCCATCGTCGCCTGGACGTGGCTGCTGGCCTTGGCGCTGGTCGCGCCGGCCTGGGCGACGGTGGGCAATGTCTCCCATCTCTCCGGCGTGCTGAGCGTGCAGAAGCCCTCCGGCGAGCGCCGTATCCTGTCGGTGCAGTCGGCCGTCGACGAGGGTGACCTGCTCATCACCGAGGACAAGACCTTCGCCCGCATCAAGTTCAAGGACGGCGGCAACCTGGTGCTGCGCCCCAACAGCCGGGTGCGTATCGACCGTTACAGCTATCAGCCAGACCGGCCGGAAGCCGACAACGTGGCGATGGACCTCGTCAAGGGCGGCCTGCGCTCGATCACCGGCGCGGTCGCCCGACGCAACCCGGAACGGCACACCACCACCACCGCCAACGCCACCATCGGCATCCGCGGCACCCATTTCGGCGTCCAGCATTGCCAGGGCGATTGCGCCGGCCAGACCACCCTGGCGGGCAAGCCCCTGCCGGATGGCGTGCATATCGACGTGCTCGATGGCCGCATCGTGGTGAGCAACCCGGCCGGCCGGATCGAGGTCGCCGCCGGTCAGTTCGCCTATGTCGGCGCCCCGAACCAGGCGCCGGTCAACGTTCCGTCCGAGGACGGCAGCCGCGTCGCGGTGCCGCCGTCCATGGTGTCCGAGACCGGCGGCGGCATGACCGTGGGCCGCGACAGCAACGACGACAAATGCGTGGTGAAATGAGCCCGATGCCCGCCCCAGCCCTCGCCAAGGACTGCCGATGAAACGCCCTGTCACCCCGTTCCGCCCCGCCCGCCTGATCGCGCTGCTCGCCGGCCTGAGCGGATTGCCGGCATTCGCCGACCCCACCTTCGCCATCCGCCAGTTCGCCGTGGAGGGCAATTCGTTGCTCGGCGCCCAGCACATCGAGGCGATCGTCAAGCCTTTCACGGGTGAAAAGCGCGGCTTTGGCGACATCCAGCTCGCCCTCGAAGCGCTCGAACGCGCCTACCGCGAAACGGGCTATAGCGCCGTGGCGGTGACCCTGCCGGAGCAGGAAATCAGCCAGGGCGTGGTCACCTTCCGGGTGGTGGAACCCCGCATCGGCCAGGTCACGGTGGAAGGCAACCAGCATTTCAGCACCGACAACATCCGCCGCAGCCTGCCGCCCTTGCAGGTCGGGGCCATGCCGCACGGCCAGCGCCTGGCCGACGCCGTGGCGCGCGCCAACGAAAATCCCGCCCGGCAGACCGAAGTGGTGCTGAAGATCGCCAACCGCCCCGGCGAGGTGGATGCCGAGGTCAAGGTGGAGGACCGCAAGCCCGGACGCTTCATCGTCAACCTCGACAACACCGGCATGGGCACCACCACCGGCGATTACCGCCTTGCACTGGCCTGGCAGCATGCCAACCTGTTCGACCGCGACCATGTGCTGACCGTGCAGTACACCACCTCGCCGGATCACATCGCCGACGTGAAGCTGTTCAACCTCGGCTACCGCATCCCGTTCTACGGCCTCGGCCACAGCCTCGACCTGTATGCCGCGCACTCCAATGTCGATGGCGGCACCACCCAGGTCGGTGGCCTGCCGCTTGCATTCAGCGGTCGAGGCGATCTCGTCGGCCTGCGCTACAACCATCACCTGCCCCGGCGCGGTGAGTTCGAGCACAAGCTGATGTACAGCCTCGACTGGCGTGCCTACGACAACACCTGCTCGCTGGGGCCGTTCGGCCCAGCCGGCTGTGGCGCGGCGGCGGTGGACGTGACGGCCCGGCCGCTGAGTCTCGCCTATTCCGGCACCTGGACCCGACCCGGCGCGCAGAGCCTGTGGAGCCTCGCATTCACCCAGAACCTGCCCGGCGGCAGGCATGGCGGCGATGCCGCATTCGCGGCGGCGCGGCCCAACGGCCTGGGCGCCGGCGGCGCCTCCGCCGACTACCGGATCTGGCGCCTGGCCCTGTCGCACCTGCATATCTTGCCGGCACGCTGGCAGATGCGCGCCGGACTCTATGCGCAGTACACGAACGACGCACTGATCGCCGGCGAGCAGTTCGGCCTGGCCGGCGCCAATGCGGTGCGCGGCTTCAACGAACGCGAGCTCACCCGCGACCGGGCGGTGCTCGTCAACCTGGAGCTGTTCTCGCCCGATTTCGGCAGCCATCTGCCGATTGGGGACAGCAGCCTACGCGCGGTGCTGTTCTACGACCACGGCCAAGGCCGCCAGGTCCGCCTGCCGGGCCTGAGCGATGCGCGCGAAACGCTGGCCAGCGCCGGCGTCGGCCTGCGCTATGCCTGGCGCAAGGACCTGGCCATGAAGCTCGATCTCGCCAACGTGCTCAACGCGGCCGGTAGCCAGTCCAGCGGCAACTGGAAGGCGCACCTCCAGTTCAGCGCCAGTTTCTGAGTCTCTCCCCAGGCATGCGGACGACCCGGTGCGACTGGCGTCGGCGCCTGAGACGCCAGGGCCCGCGCATCGGGCTCGCCCTCATCGCCACCCTGGCGATGTTGATTCACATCGCCGGGTTTTACCCCGTCGCATTCCTCGATCAACTCGAAGCGCACGCCTACGACGCCCGTGTGCGCCTGTTCGCCCAGACCACGCCCGATCCGCGGGTCGTCATCGTCGACATCGACGAAAAAAGCCTCGAGGCCGAGGGGCGCTGGCCCTGGGGCCGCGACAGGGTGGCCAGGCTCATCGACCGCCTGTTCGATGAATACGGCGCGGCGGTGGTCGGCTTCGACGTGGTGTTCGCGGAAAGCGACGACAGCTCCGGCCTGCCGGTGCTGCAAGCCCTCGCCGCCGGCCGGTTGCGCGGCAACGCCGAGTTTCGCGCCGCGCTCGCCGAACTGGCCCCGACGCTGGATCGCGATGCGCGTCTGGTGGCGGCCCTGCGCGATCGTCCGGTGGTGCTCGGGGTCTATTTCAGCCAGCGGGGTGAAGCGGGTGCGGCCCGCACCGCCGGGGCACTGCCCGAGGCGGCATTCAACTTCATCGAGTTCGTCGAGCGCGAGATTCCGTTCATCCACGCCGACGGATACGGCGCCAACCGGCCCGAATTCCAGGCCGCGGCGCGCAGCGGCGGCCATTTCAACCCGCTCTACGACATCGACGGCGTATCGCGCCGGGTGCCGATGCTGATCGAATACGAGGCCGACTATTACCCGGCCCTGGCGTTGGCGGTGGCGCGCCTATACCTGGGCGAGGCGCCCCTCGAACCGGTGTTCGCGCAAGGCTACGACCTCATCGAGGCGCTGCGGCTGGGCGAGCGCCGGATCCCGGTGGACGCCAACGTCGCGGCACTGGTGCCCTACCGCGGCAAGGCGGGCAGCTTTCCCTATCTTTCCGCCACCGACGTGCTGCACGGTCGGGTCGACCCCGCCGCCTTGCGCGACCGCATCGTACTGATCGGCACCTCGGCGCCCGGTCTCATGGACCTGCGCGTCACCCCGGTGGCGAACGCCTATCCCGGCGTCGAGATCCACGCCAACCTGGTGGCCGGCATCCTGGACGGCACGATCAAGCAGCGCCCGGGCTATGTGCTCGGCCTGGAGCTGGTCGCCGCCGCCGGACTCGGCGCGCTGCTCGCCCTGCTCCTGCCATCTCTAGGCGCGGTGCGCGCCAGCGCGATCACCCTGGGGCTCGTCGCCCTGCTCGTCGCCGCCAACTTGTATGCCTGGCAGTCGGCCAACACCGTGCTGCCGATCGCCAACCTGGTCATCCTCTGCCTGCTGCTGTGGGTCATCGACATCCTCTACGGCTTCTTCGTCGAGGCGCGCGCCAAGCGCCAGGTCACGGAGATGTTCGGCCAGTACGTGCCGCCCGAGGTGGTGGATGAGCTCACCGAACGTCCGGAAGCGGCGTCGATGGAGGGCGAGAACCGCGACATGACCGTGCTGTTTTCCGATGTGCGCGACTTCACCAGCATTTCGGAAACCCTGAGCGCGCCCGAACTCACCCGCCTGATGAATGCATACCTCACCCGCATGACCGAGGTGATCCAGCAGCACCGGGGCACCGTCGACAAATACATCGGCGACGCCATCATGGCGTTCTGGGGCGCCCCCCTGCCCGATCCAGATCACCCCCGCCACGCACTCGCCTGCGCCCTGGCCATGCAGGACGCGGCGACCGCATTGCGCGCTGAATTCCGCGCCCGCGGCTGGCCGGAACTGCGCATCGGCATCGGCCTCAATCGCGGCCCGATGAATGTCGGCAACATGGGCTCGGCCTTCCGCCGCGCCTACACCGTGATGGGCGACGCCGTGAACCTAGGATCGCGCCTGGAATCCCTGTCCAAGCGCTACGGTGTGGGTATCGTGGTGAGCGAGTCGGTGGTCGCCGCCTGTCCGGAAATCCAATTCCGACCGCTCGACCGCATCCGTGTCAAGGGCAAGCAGGAGGCGGTGCGCATCTACCAGCCCCTCTCGCCGGCCGAGGCCGTTGCGGCCGCCGACACCCTGCCACGCTGGAACGAGGCCTTGGCGGCCTATGCGGCCCAGGACTGGGCGACCCTCGAAGCCCGCCTGAACGAACTGCAAGCCGCCGCGGACAACCCCAAACTGATCGGCATCTATCGCGAAAGAATGGCGGTATACCGCCAATCTCCGCCCCCCGAAGACTGGGATGGGGTGTATGCTTACGAAACCAAATAAGAAACCAGGTCCGTCCCGCGTCTGAAGCATGGATCCCACCGGCGTCCCCACGCCTGCCCCCGACACCGCTCCGCCCCCCGTCATCCCTCACCCCGGCTGGCTGCGCCCGCTCGCGGAAGGCGTGTTCGTGCTGCCCGAGGAGCTTCGTCCGGACGCGCCTCCGGCGAATTTCATCAACCTGCTGTTCAGCTCCGGAAAACGTTTTTCCGGCCTCGATTACGGGGTTTTCATGCGCCTGCTGTACGACCCCGAATTTTTCCGGGAGACCGGAAAATTCCGTCTGGCAGACGCCATCGTCGAATTCGAGCCGGCCCGCCAGGCCCTCTACAAGGGTGTGAAGATCAGCAGCAAGGGCGAGCGCGCCGAATACATCTTCGAGCCGACGCAGCTGGAGATCATCGAGCAGGTGGCGGTGTTCGGCGCACCGGACGAGAACGGCGAGCGCGAGCTCATGGGCTTCGAACCGAAATCCCGCTTCGTGCCCGCCCGGCTCGATTTCGACGAATTCGTCGCCGACATGTGGGTGAAAGGCGTGCGCTACGGCATCGATGCCGGCGCGGTGCGCAAGGCGATCGCCAGTGGCGAGACGGCCCGCGTCGAGATCGCCCGCATGCTCGCCCCCGTGGAAGGCGTGGATGCCAGCATCGAGGAAGTCTACGCCGCACTGCACCGCGACGACACCCCCAAGCGTCTGACCAATGGCCGCCACGATCTGGCCCAGTTCCAGAACCGCTTCCCCCAGGTCGGACACGGCACCCGCCTGATCCGCAAGATCCCGCGCCGGTTCGGGAAAGACGGCTACGACGTCGCCGGAAAGGTGCTTCCCCCGGCCGGCCCGCCGGAGGATTTCGACCTCGACGCGCTGTGCGGCCCTGGTGTCGCGGTCCAGCGCGTGGAGGAAGGCGAGTTCATCGTCGCCTTGCAGGACGGCTTCGTGAACCTCGACCCGGCCAGCAACCAGATTTCGATCAGCGAGAAGATCATCAACCAGGACGGGGTGAGCCTAAAGACCACCGGCGACCTGCACCTGTCGGGCGACGAGTTCGAATCGCACGGCGACGTCCAGGAAGGCCGCCTGGTCGAAGGTAAACACATGACCCTGCATGGCGATGTGTTCGGCAAGATCCTCTCCCACGCCGGCACGGTGATCATCAAGGGCAACATCGTCGGCGGCGAGGCCGTGAGCGCGCGCGGCCACATCCAGGTCGAGGGCCGCGCCTCACAGGCGCGTCTGGAAGCCCTGCCGGGCGAGATCGATGTCGCCCTGGCGGAAGGCTGCACACTGATTGCCAGCGTGGTCCGGGTAGGCCGCGCCATCGCCTGCGACATCCTCGCCGACACCTTGCTGGCGCATAGCGTGGAAGGCTGCGCCATCAATGCGAACGTGATCGGAATTGACGAATCGCGTGCCCGCAAGGATGTGGAAACGGTCATCGCGGTGCGGGTGCCCGACCTGGCCGAAACCCGCGCCCGCATCGCCCGCCTGCGCGAGGAAAGCGCCGCACTGCGCCAGGCCGTGGCCACACGCCAGGCCGAACTGGCCGGCTTGCGAGGCCAGGAAGATTTCAACCGCTACCTGGTCCTTGACATGAAGGTGCGCAAGGGCGAGATCAAGCTCAACGAGGCGCAGCTCATGCAACTGCAAAAGGCCGGCCAGCGCCACGCCCCCACCCTGAAGAAGCTGCGCGAACTGTCCGCCGAGATCAAGAGGTTGCAGGAAGCGGCGACCGAGCTCGATGCCCGCATCGAACAGGCGCGCGCCGAGGCACTTGCCCAAGGGGCGGCCAGCCACTGCCGGATCACCGCCGTGAGCGGGGCCACCGTGGTCCACCGCCAGGCCACCGCGCCCATGGACCTCGCCCTCGACAACGTCACCGCCAAGACGCTCGCCCCCTCATTGCGCAAGATCCCCGAACGCGGGGCCAGCCGCTTGTTCGAAGGCGAATCCGGCCAGCTCGACTGGCATCCGGAAACGCCGGCGCTCGACGCGGAAGAATCCTGAAAACTGCAGTTGAATTGCGAAAATAGCGCGTATCACCGCTCTCCGCGCGGCTTCCCGCCCCCTCGCCCGGGGGAAAGGGGATTTCCACCCCTCACCCGGCGGTGGGAGGTCCAGGGAGGATGGGGGCAAAACGTTTTTCCGGTCTGAAACAACAACGTCTTTCAGGATCTTGGGGTGGGTAAAATCGCGCCATGAACGCCACCCCCCTCCCCGACTGCCACGCACTCACTCCGGCCGAATTGCGCGCCGCCCAGCAGGAAGCCGCCACCCAGGCCGGCCTCGACACATTCTTCAGCGACCCGCTCGCCGGCGGCGGCACAGGACCGGAGCTGGCGGTGATCCCGGCGGGTCGATTCAGGATGGGCGCGGCGCCGGACTCGGTCGGCTTTGGCGAGATCCTCGCCCAGCCGGAAACGATCGAGCGTCCATTCGCTATCGGTCGATATTGCGTCACCGCCGATGAGTTCCAGCGTTTCACCGAGGCCACCGGATTCATCTGGCAGGAACACCTGATGCGTGCCGAAGGCCGCCAACCGGTGATCAACGTCAGTCACGACGAAGCCTTGCACTATCTGGACTGGCTCTCCACCGAAACTGGCCAGCGCTACCGTCTGCCCAGCGAAGCGGAGTGGGAATACGCCGCCCGCGCCGGCAGCGCCACAGAATACTGTTTCGGCGACCGGCTCACCTGCGGCGAGGCCAACATCCACTCCCTGCGTCCTCCGGCCACGCCGCTCAGGGGCTGGCGTCACTTCCTGCCTTTCTGCGCGCCGCTCAACCGCGCCGTCGAGGTGGGCAGCTACCCGCCCAACGTATGGGGCCTGTTCGAGGTGCACGGCAACGTCTGGGAAATCACCGCCAGTCCATGGGCCGGCCCACTCGACTCGGAAAACCGCGTCAAACCCAACCAGGACGATCTGTGGCGCATATGCAAGGGCGGTTCCTGGTTCGAAGGGCCGCGGGATGCCCGTGCCGCGGCGCGCAAGCCACGCATGCGCAACGAACTCGACACCAATCTTGGTTTTCGGGTGCTGCGCGAGATCGCCGGGGGCTGAATGCACCCGGGCTAGGCACTGAATGGTGGGTTGTCCGGAAGGCTTTTGTTTTTTCGGGGTTCCATGTGCCTGCCTTTCTGGGTGAAGTTTCGCGTAGCCCGGATGAAGCGAAGTGGAATCCGGGACAGCACGCCGTGCATGCGGCTTGGCGGGTCAACGCCATGCGCCGACTACGCTACGCCCATCGGAGCAACGGGCTCCGTTTTTCGGAGTTCTCTGTGTCTCTGTGGTGAGGAATCGAGGATAATCCGCCCTTTGCGAATCCACTCCCCCGCCCCGTGAACCCGCGCCTCGACCAACTCCAGCCCTACCCGTTCCAGAAGTTGCGCGAACTCTTCGCCGGCATCCCGCCTGCCGCCGGTCGTTCGGCCATCAACCTGTCGATCGGCGAACCCCGGCACCCCACCCCGGCGTTCATCCGCGAGGCCCTGGCAGCGAATCTGGACGGACTGGCGAACTATCCGCTCACCCAGGGCAGCGACGCGCTGCGCCAGACCATCGCCCAATGGTGCGAAGGTCGCCATGGCGTGACACTCGATCCGGCGACCCAGATCCTGCCCGTGAACGGCAGCCGCGAGGCCCTGTTCGCATTCGCCCAGGCGATGATCGACCCCACCCGGCATCTGAAGCGTGTGGTCTCGCCCAACCCCTTCTACCAAATCTACGAAGGCGCGGCCCTGCTCGCCGGCGCCAGACCCTATTTCATCCACACCCTGCCCGGGAACGGCTTCGCGCTCGACCTCGACGCGGTCCCGGAGGATCTCTGGGAAAGCGTGCAGCTGATGTACGTGTGTTCACCCGGCAACCCCACCGGCAAGGTGCTCTCGCTCAACGAATGGCAGCGCCTGTTCGACCTGGCCGAACAGCACGACTTCATCCTCGCCGCCGACGAGTGCTATTCGGAAATCCATTTCGACGAGGACGCCCCGCCCCTGGGCGCGCTCGCCGCCGCCGAGATGCTAGAACGCGACTTTTCCCGCTTGATGGTGTTCAACAGTCTGTCCAAGCGTTCCAACGTGCCCGGCCTGCGCTCCGGCTTCGTCGCTGGCGACGCCGGACTGATCGCTCGCTTCCTGCTCTATCGCACCTACCACGGCAGCGCCATGAGTCCGGCCGTGCAGGCCGCATCCGTCGCCGCCTGGCAGGACGAGGCGCACGTGGTCGAAAACCGCCGCCTGTACCGGGAAAAATTCGCCGCGGTGATGCCCATCCTGCACGGTCACCTGGAGTTCGCCGCGCCCGATGCGGCCTTCTACCTCTGGGCCCGGGTGCCGGACGGCGACGACATCGCATTCGCACGCGAGCTGTACCGGACGCAGAACGTCACCGTCCTGCCCGGCAGCTATCTCGCCCGCGAGGCCGGCGGCGTCAACCCCGGCCGCGGCTTCATCCGCATCGCCTTGGTGGACGAGCCGTCGCGTTGTGTCGAAGCGGCGCAACGCATCGTCGATTTCGTGAATCATTGACCCGAAAAAACTCAATGGAACTGCGAAAATACAACCCGACGCCCGTAGCAGGCGCCTCGAATAACCTGCCGCGCGCCCCGAGTGCTGTGTTGCGCGGTGCTCGCTCCCTCGCCGATCTATTTGATATGTCTGTCTCGGTCGCTGCGCTCCGTGCGCCTTGCGCTCGGGCCGCTCGCGACGGTTTTTCGAGACGCCCGAGCGCCAGTCGCCATGCGGTCCCCCTCACCCCCCTCTCCCGAAAGGAGAGTGGATTTTTCCCCTTCCCCCGCAGGGGATGAGGGCGAGACGCCTTTCTGGCCTCTAACAACCTTGGATCCCCCTTTCATAGGAAAACCATCATGCAAGACCTGCAAGCCATCATCGAGGATGCCTTCGAGCGCCGTGCCGAGATCACCCCGAACAACGCCGAGCCCCGCGTCCGGGAGGCGGTCAGCCATGTCATCGACCTGCTCGACCGCGGCCAGATCCGCGTCGCCGAGCGCATCGACGGCCAGGACTGGGTCACCCACCAATGGATCAAGAAGGCCGTCCTGCTGTCTTTCCGCCTGGAAGACAACAGCTTCATCAAGGGCGGCTACACGAACTATTACGACAAGGTGCCGAGCAAGTTCGCCGACTTCAACTCCAAGGACTTTCGCGAGGGCGGCTTCCGCGTCGT
>OGCL01001446.1_pt1 | contig 20261 bp, 17 predicted proteins | sample 1570041 | NCBI WGS metagenome assembly OGCL01 (sample SAMN06266162, study PRJEB24511) | hot springs metagenome | isolation source: Hot spring water | place: South Africa: Limpopo | collected 2015-06-22
GGCTGCTAATTCTATGATTATGATTGCCTTCTTTTCTTTTATCTATAGGGATTTATAGTAGGTGCCGAATATTAAACCCAGGAATCTTTATACTTGTCAAAAGAAAAGGTAAGTTCAACTTCTTCGTTTGATAGTTCTTCAATTATTTCAGGGGGTTAGTTGATTGAGTTATAAAAAACTCAGGAAACTCCAGGTCATATAGGAAGGGCTGGAGAAGGATTTTTATACGACACCTTATAAGAGAAATTTCAAGGAATTTTGACAAAAGATATTGCATTATCAAAGAATAAAGTAAGATTTAATAGTGCGTAGTTCGACAGGCTCACCATGACAAAAAAATTGTCATCCTGAGCTTGCCAAGGGGCGAGTTTATTAATAAAATTCGTCGATTATAAAGATCCTGAAACAACCTTTTCTATTGCTAAATTTGGGTTCTTACTTTGCCTTTTCAGTCTTTGCTTTTAATCTCTCATTGAACTTTACCGCATTGATTATAAACCTTTCGTGTTTGCCTTCAGAAATCCTATCAATCCCATCGTCAGCCGATAACGAGAATAAGAGTTTTTTCCCTTCAATTGCATCCAATCTCACTGTAACTGTAACGGTCAACCCAGGAGGTGTAGCAGCCTCATGACTTATATTAATGTGAATGCCAACAGTTTGTTCATTGGGCCAATCTATATAAGGATTGATAGCCTGAATGCAAGCCCACTCAAAAAGTCCTACCAAATATCCTGTAGCTAAAACATCGGGCATCACTTTGAATTCCGGAGCTTCTGGGTAAAGATGTGGGACGGTCTTATTTTCTGGCACTTTGAATCTAAATTCATAAGTTAATCCTGGTTTTAGAGTTTCTTTAGGCATAAAACCTCCAATAAAAATTTTCAAAATTGTTTAATTAGTTTTGATCATGTATATCAAATACTCGACATTGCCCTTGCTGCCAAAAATAGGCGATTGTATAAAACCATATGTTTTAAGAGACAAACCTTCAATGCTCTGGCGGACATGCTCAACAGCTTTCAATCTTTTAGTCTCATCCTTCACTATGCCGCCTTTGTCAACCTCGCCTTTGCCAACTTCAAATTGTGGCTTAATAAGCGCGATAATTTCACCTCTTTTTTTGAGAAATTCTAAAATCTTTGGGACGACTTTTGTCAAAGAAATAAAAGACACATCAATCACTGCAACATCAATATCTTCAGGTATTTTATCCTTTTCCAAATATCGTATGTTTGTCCTTTCGATTACAATAACTCTTGGATCTATCCTTAGCTTCCAGGCGAGCTGACCATACCCTACATCTATGCAATATACTCTTTTGGCGCCATGCTGAAGAAGACAGTCTGTAAACCCACCTGTTGAAGAGCCGATATCCATTGCGACCTTACCAGAAATATCAATTTGAAAGTTCTTAATGGCGGCTTCGAGCTTGATGCCCCCTCGGCTGACGTAAGGGATATCCTCTTTTTTTAATTCAATTACGGAATCATAACTTACTAAAGTTCCATGTTTTGTTATTGGGATACCATTGACAAAAACACATCCCTCCATTATCATAGCTCTCGCTCTTTCACGACTACTAATCAGACCCTTTTCAACAAGAATCCTGTCCAATCTATTTTTTTGTGTGCCCATTTGGCATAGCAAAATATGAGTTTTTTTAAGATTCGCTCTTAATCTCAAAAATAAAATCTATCTCAAGGGGAGAGTTTAAAGGAAGGACATGGACTCCTATCGCTGTTCTCGTATGTCTGCCCGCTTCTCCAAAAATTTCAACAAGCAGTTCCGATGCCGCATTTAAGATTTTTGGCTGTTCCGTAAAATCCGGAGCTGACGCAATGTAGCCGTTTAGCCTGATACATCTCGCAATTCTATCGATATTTCCAAGATGTGCTTTTAGTATTGCTATAGCATTACAAACTGCCTGCCTCGCATCCTCCTGAGCCTCAGAAAGAGAAACGGTCTCACCAACCCTTCCTGTTCTGATTAGTCTACCTTCCCTTAAAGGTAGCATCCCGCTTAAAAACAGGAGATTGCCCGATTGAACACAAGGCAAATATGCCCCCAGAGGGGCAGGCGCCTCTGATAAAAAAATGCCTATTTCTTGAAGCCTCTTCTCAGGTGAAAACATGATTTCCCCCTTGTCTAACGATCTATATACTAAAGATAACCTACAAGATGCAGCAAATTATATATCAGCGTCTGTTTAATGTGAAAAATTTACAACCCTAAACTGTCTTGACTTCTACGATTCTGCCGTCAGACATCTCCATTATCCTATGGCATCTGCCTGAAAGCTGTGGATTATGAGTAACAATGATAAAGGTAATCCCTGTCCTTGAATTCATATCCATCATCAGTTTGAAAAGCTCTTCGCCTGTGGCGAGGTCAAGATTCCCCGTCGGCTCATCAGCAAGCACTACCCTTGGCTCCTGAATGAGCGCCCTTGCGACGGCAACCCTTTGCTGCTCCCCACCTGAAAGTTCACCTGGTTTATGGTCTTTTCTAAGGTAAATGCCGAGTTCATCGAGGAGTTTCTCAGCCCGTTCTTTTAAAGCTCCGTAATTCGTGTTTTTCTCCCTGTTCATAAAGACGAGCCCCGGCATCATAACATTCTCGAGGGCTGTGAAGTCAGGCATAAGATAATGAAACTGGAAAATGAAACCGATTTCTCTGTTTCTAAATAAGGCTAAATCACCGTTGTTAAGCGAAAAGGGGTCAACCCACTCAGAAAAATCACGGGATTTGAATAAAACTGAACCTGTAGTAGGTTTGTCGAGGGTCCCGATTATATGCAATAGGGTGCTTTTGCCAGCCCCAGAAACTCCGACGATACCGACCATTTCGCCTTCGTAAAAGCAGGTATCTATGTCTTTCAGAACTTTGAGCTGCCCGGCTGGGGTGAGAAAGGTCTTATTGAGCGCCTTTACCCATATCAGTTCTCTCACTTCCTTCCTGCCGGCTCCTTAACATCTTCGGGGACTCGCTCTATTAATCCTTTGACTTTTTTCTCGTATTGCAAAGCCCACTTCCTTAAGGAATCAGCCTCGACAGCCAACTTCTGTCCCACATCTTTTCCTATACTACCGAACTTTGAGCCGAGCCATCTGAAGCTGTCTCCTCCGCTGCTGATCGCAATAGCAAGGAAAATAATCGTCAGAATGACACCCAGAATAATCAAGTTTCTTATAAATTTCATCACTCATACCTCAACAATTCAACAGGTTGCAGTCTCGCTGCCTGATAAGACGGATAAATGGTAGAGATAAAGCTTATCAGAATCGCAGACACCGAAACTACAACAAAATCAAATAAACTCATTTTTACAGGTAGTTTACTGAGATAATAGACATCAGCAGGAAGCTTTATAATTTCATAGGAATCGATGATGCCCCCCAGTATATATCCTCCGATTACACCAAAAACAGTGCCGACCACACCAATTATCAATCCCTGCAGCATAAATATAAACATTATACCATTATTCGTTGCCCCTATTGATTTAAGTATAGCAATTTCCTTCTGTTTATCCATAACATTCATCATCAGGGTGCTCACAATATTAAATGAAGCCACAAGGATAATCAAAGTGAGAATCACAAACATCGCAAACTTTTCGAGCTTAAGGGCTGAAAATAAATTTCTATTCATCTGCATCCAGTCCTTTGCGTAGAAAGGGAACATAAGCTTTCTGTTGACTGAATCTCTGACTTCCGTCGCCTTATAAATATCGTCAAGTCTGAGGGTTATGCCTGTTACATTGCTCCCTATGCCAAAAAACTCCTGTGCGGCTTTTAAATCTGTCAGGGCGAGATTGGAATCATACTCAAACATCCCTATCTCAAATATGCCGGCTACCCTAAAAGGTCTCGTCTTTGGCAGCATACCAAGGGGACCAATTTCACCCATAGGAGAAATTACATTCACGACATCTCCGGGGAGGACACCAAGGAAAAAAGACAGTTCTCTCCCCACAATAAGCCAAGGTAAATCGTGTTTTTTAGTAGCTTCCTCGATGCTTCCATTTTTTAAATATTTCAGTATATCCGTAGTCTTGGCTTCAGAAGCAGGCTCGATGCCTCTCATAAAAACACCATACGCCTTTTTCCCCGTGGAAATCATGACCTGCCCCATTACAAAAGGCGAAGAAGCTACTATGTGAGGTTCGCCCTTGAGTTTCTCGGATAAAGAGGCATGGTCTTCAATATTTCCCTTATAATTCAGGACGACAACATGACTGGTAGCGCCAAGAATCTTTTTTTGCAAATCCTGCTGAAACCCGCTCATGACTGACAAGACTACGAGCAAAGCCATGACCCCTACTGCAACTCCACAGATAGATATGAAGACGCTGAATGAGAGGCTTTTACGCTTCTTTTTAGACCTCAAGTATCGGAAGGCTATAAGAAATTGATATGGCAGATTCATTTATGACAAATCCGGTTTCAACTGAGGAAAAAGGATTACATCTCTTATAGATTGGGAATTTGTAAAAAGCATGACCAAACGGTCTATCCCAATGCCTTCTCCTGCGGCAGGGGGCATGCCGTATTCAAGAGCCCTCACGAAATCCTCGTCCATCCAGTGGGCTTCCTCGTCTCCCTGCTTTTTAATCTCGACCTGCTTCAAAAAACGCTCCTGCTGGTCTATCGGATCATTCAGTTCAGAAAAGGCATTGGCTATTTCCCTTGCTGCAATAAAAAGCTCAAATCTCTCCACTAGGGCTGGATTTTCACGCTTTCTTTTGGCAAGGGGAGAAAGCTCGAGTGGGTAGTCTATTATGAAAACAGGTTGAATCAGCTCTGGCTCTACAACCTCTTTAAATATTTCATCAAGCACCTTACCCATGGAAGCCCCTTTGGGAATCTCGATGCCTTTTGTAAGTGCCCACTTAACGGCGCTTTCATAATTCGATAAGGCTTCATCAGGCACGCCTTTTTCTTTCAGGGCGTCCAGCATCGTTAACCTTCGCCATGGAGGAGTGAGGTCTATTAACGCATCACCATAAGGTATTTTCAAAGACCCCAAAACCTTATTAGCCACATAGGAGAATAATTCCTCAGTAAATGCCATGAGAAAATTATAATCCCTGTATGCAATGTAAAACTCAAGCATAGTAAATTCGGGATTGTGGCGTGTTGATATACCCTCGTTTCTGAAGTTTTTGTTCAGTTCAAAAACCCGATCATAGCCTCCTACGAGGAGTCTCTTTAGGTATAATTCAGGCGCTATCCTCAAATATAAATCGAGGCCAAGGGCGTTGTGGTGAGTCAGAAAAGGTTTGGCTGCGGCTCCCCCTGGTATCTGATGCATCATAGGAGTTTCGACTTCTATGAACTCGTTCAGCTCGAGAAAATCCCTTATCGCCTTTATTATGGCGCTTCTTTTAGCAAAAATCTCCTTTACCTGCGGATTTACAATTAAATCAACATACCTCTGCCTGTATCTTATTTCTATATCCCTTAATCCATGCCACTTCTCAGGAAGAGGCCTCAAAGATTTGCTCAATATAACAAGGTTGGCTGCTTCAATAGTCAACTCGCCCGTTTTTGTCTTGAAAAGTCTTCCCGATACGCCAATTATATCGCCTATGTCGAGTTTCTTTAAGAGTTGGAATTTATCCTTCAGGACATCCTTTTTAAAATATAACTGTATCCTGCCAGTGGCGTCCTGTATATGACAAAACGCAGCTTTGCCAAAATCCCTTAGTGCTATAATCCTCCCTGCAGACTTTGCGATGATAGAGATATCCTCAAGTTCTTCATGTGTTGAATTCCGAAAACGGGCTTGAAGCTCTGAAGCCTTGGAGTCGGGAATAAACTGCCCATCATAAGGTTCAATACCTGACTGTCGCAGTTCATCGAGTTTCTTAAGACGCTGTTCAATTAGGACATTTATATCTTCCATAAGTTTGAATTATACCATTTATATAGAGCGGTTTGGCAAATTCAAAAAACTGTTGATTTTATTTGATTAGAAATTAAGTCAATCAATATAAAATCACCGAATTTTTCCTAAATCGTAGAATCAAAAGCAATGGGCAAAAAGACAAAAGGCGTTGGAATTTGAGAGTTATATTGAGTATTATAATGAAAGATTATTTAACTGAAGAGGCACATATGAAAATCATGATAAATAAGAGCATCTTGGCTTTAACACAAGGAGATATTACTAAACAGAAGACAGAGGCAATTGTGAATGCTGCAAATCAGACCCTGCGCGGCGGCGGTGGTGTTGATGGTGCTATTCATAGAGCGGGCGGACCTAAAATACTCGAAGAATGCCTTAAAATAGGCGGTTGCAGGACAGGGGACGCAGTTATTACATCAGGGGGCAATCTTGGGGCAAGATATGTAATACATACAGTAGGTCCGATTTATAAAGATGGCTTACAGGGCGAGGATGAACTACTGGAGAGTGCTTACACGAGATGTCTCGAAATCAGCTCATTAAGGGGGATTAAAAGCGTCTCTTTCCCTTCTCTGAGCACAGGCGCTTTTGGTTATCCATTAGACGATGCCGCCAAGATTGCTTTAAGGACAGTTATTAAATATCTCAAAGAACATCCAGAGATTGAATTTGTGCAATTCGTCCTTTTTGGCGATAAAGCTTACAATGCTTATGCATCCGCGTTAAATATGCTGGCGCGGGAGAATCAGTAACTTACTATATGTTTAAATTCCTTCATACATCTGACATTCATCTCGATAGTCCTCTTAAGTTTTTTTTGAAGGATAGGGGGGTATCTCCACATTTCCCAACCAATGCAACTCGGCAGGCTTTACAGAACATAGTTAATCTTGCAATAAGTGAGAAAGTTGACTTTATGCTCATCTCAGGCGACCTCTATGACGGCGACTGGAAAGACTTTAACACTGGTCTATTCCTGCACAAGGAGATGGTTAGGCTGCTGGAGCACAATATCAGGGTTTTTATAATTTCTGGCAACCACGATGCAGAAAGCCAGATCACCCGAGACTTAAGGATGCCGCAAAATGTTCATAGGTTTTCTGTCTCTGAGCCGGAGACAAAGATTCTTGATGATATAGGTGTTGCGATACACGGTCAGGGATTTATTTCTCGTTCAGTTTATCAGGATTTGAGCGCTTCTTATCCCGACCCGGTTCTTTCTTGTTTTAACATTGGAATGCTCCACACAAGCTTAAACGGCAGGCAGGGGCATGAGCCTTATGCTCCTTGCACTGTAGCTTCCCTTTTATCTAAGAAATACGATTATTGGGCTTTAGGACATGTGCATAGCATGGAGATTGTGCACAAGAATCCTTTTATAATCTTTCCTGGAAATACTCAAGGTCGAAATATCCGTGAAACAGGTGCTAAGGGTTGCACGATAGTAACCGTAAGAGATAAAGACAACGTCAATGTAAATCACTATACTACTGATCTCATTAGATGGGAATTATGCAATATAGACGCAAAGGGCGTTCAAGGTGTAGATGACCTTTTGTTCAGTTTAAAAGAGAATTTCAAATCTTTGGTGGACAAAAACTCTGGCTATCCAGTAGTTGCAAGGGTTAATATATACGGCAAATGTCAAGCCCATAAAGATTTTGCTGCCCATCCATCAAAATGGACTGCCGAGATAGAGGCTGCTGCAGCTGAGGCAAGCTATGGTTTATTGCTCATTGAAAAGGTAAATCTAGGCACAGAAGCTGACATAAACATGGATGAACTTATCAGAAGCGGTGATCCAATAGGGGAGTTGATCCAGTTCATACAAGGAATCGAGAGCCTTGATGAGGTTGTATCTCCGATAAGAAGCGAGCTGACTAATTTGAAAGGCATGGCTCCTTCTGAAATTCTTTTTGGAGATGATGCGATAGATATTGAGCTAAAAGGCGATTGCCGGGCAATAATTGAAGAGGCTAAACAGATGCTCATATCGAGGCTCATGGACAGACAAAAATGATCATAGATAAGATAGATTTTATAGCATACGGTCCCTTTACCGAAAAAACTCTTGATTTTGCTAACTTGGGAAAGCTCAATATTATTTTTGGCTTTAACGAAGCAGGCAAAAGCGCAGCCCTTCGCGGCATCAGGGCTCTTTTGTATGGCATAGAAGAAAGAACAGCAGATAATTTCATCCACGACAATCAAAGTTTAAGGATTGGCGGTAAGATTTCCAGCTCTAAAGGTGATACACTCTTATTCATACGCAGAAAGGGCAGAAAAAACACGATTTTAACCCCAGATAATAATCCCATAGATGAAAATATACTTAAAAGATTTTTAGGCAATACCCCGGAGGAGCTTTTTATACGCCTTTTTGGGATTGACCATGGCGAACTCCTGAGCGGGGGCAGAGACATTCTCTTAGAACAGGGGGATGCGGGGGAAACTCTTTTTTCAGCAGGTATAGGCAATATAAGGCTTCACGAAATCATTGAAGGTATAAAGACTGAAGCAGAAGAGCTTTTCAAACCAAGAGGAAAAAAGAAAATCAATCAATCCATCGAGGCGTATAAAAAAATCAAAGAAGAAATCTCCCAAAATGCCCTTTCAGGTTCTATCTGGATCGAATATAAAAAGAAACTCAGTGATATTAAAGATAGCAGAAAACAACGGGCGACAACTCTTGAATCGCTCAGGAAAGAACAGGCACACCTTGAGCGTATTAAAAACTCTTTGCCTTTAGTTGCTAAGCTCAGGTCATATTCACAAGCATTAAAAGATATAGGAGATTTCATTGAGCTTCCAAAAGATTTCCCTGATACACGGATAAAGCTTATTAATGAAAAACAACAGGATACACTGCTACTTGCTAATTCTTTGAAAAAAATTCAGATATTAAAGGAGGAAATTAAAGATATCAAAATCCCTGAAGCAATTATTCAAAACGAAAAAACAATTGATGATTTTCATCAGAAACTTGGTAGTTATCTCAAGGCAAACAGAGACAGCAAAAAGCTTCAAGGCGAGGTGGGGCAACTTAATGGGGATGCCAAGAAGATTTTAGACGAACTGGCTCCAGGCATGCCTATCGAGAAGGCTGAAGTCATTAGATTAGGTAAGATTAAAAAGGCAAAGATTAGGAATACCGCTAAAAAATATAGTTTATTATCAGAAAATCTTAGAAGCAAAGAAGGTGACCTTAAAAAACTTGATGCCGAAATAGATGAATTACAAGTCAAGCTTGAAAAAGAAGATAAACCCTCAGACGTCAAGAAACTAAAAGCCACATTAAAAGCCGTTCATGCCTATGGAAACCTTGAGGAGGAGTTCCGAAATCTGGTTTTAAAGAGTCAGGCGGAGATTAAAAAGGCTGAAAACTCCTTAAAAAGGCTTCCCCTGTGGAAAGGCGATATAAGTGAATTAGAGATAATTCAAGTTCCACAGGATAAAACAATAGATAAATTTGATGCAGATTTCGTTAAACTCTCGAAAAAGATGGATTCCTTGCTCGCCAATATTAAAACCGTTGAGGATAGGATAAGCAGCGTCGAGATAGAGCTGCAATCAATTGAATTATCAGGACATATCCCCTTTGAATCTGACCTCATCAAAGCCAGAGAACATCGCCAAACAGGCTGGGAACTAATCCTTAAGGATTGGATTGAGGGCAAGCGGGATATCGAAGCCATAAAGCAATTTGCACAACAAAAACCACTCCACGTCGCTTACTCAGAAAGCGTTATTGCTGCTGATGAAGTTGCGGATCGCTTGTGGCGTGAAGCTGACAGGGTAGCAAAAAAGGCACATTTGCAAGCCGAAAGATATAAGTTTAATCTCGAAAAAAATCGTCTTTATGCCGAAAAAATGGCAATGGACGAACAGATGAAGAGTCTCCAAACAGAGTGGAAAAACCTCTGGAAATCAGCGGACATTGAGCCTCTGACTCCAAGAGAGATGGTGTCATGGCTTAATTCATATAAACAGCTTATCGAGCAGACAAACAAATTCAATGAATATAAAATCAAGACAGATGAACTTGAATCACGGATAAATAAATCAAAGACTGATCTTTTTGATAATCTCAATGCTTCAGGTCATTCTACGAATGACAAGACCCTAACCTTAGAAAATCTAAAAAACATTGCCGAAGAATACGTTGAAAAAACTGAAGAGGCAATCAATAAAAGGCATCTTTTAGAAGATAGGTTGGCTAATCTTATTAAGCAAAGAGCTGATGTGGCAAAGGATTTTTCCAAGATTTCAGAGGAGCTTGATGCCTTGAAGCCTGAGTGGTCTGAGATTCTGAAAACCCTCAGGTTATCCGAAGGCGCAGATATAACTATTATAGAAACCTACCTTGAAAAAGAAACCGAACTCTTTATCAAGATTGACGATGCTTCGGGGAAATTAAAACGCATAGCCGACATCGAACAAGATGCCAGAGAATTTTCGCAAGACATTAGAAATTTCACATCTAAATTTGTACCTGAATTGGAAACTCAAAATCCAGAAGACGCGGTAGTTAAATTGTCAGAAATGCTCAAAAAAGCTAAAGAAGACTCGGCAAGGTTGAAAGAGCTTTCCAAGCAGATCAAACAAAGGGAGGTTGAATGTGATAGTCTTCAAGAAAGCCTGATTAGGAATGAGGCTGAACTAAAAAAATTATGCGCCATTGCAAAATGTGACAGCATAGAAAAACTACAAGAGATCGAAGAAAAATCCCTTAAAGCCGCTGAGTTACTACAAAAAATTAAGGAATCAAAGGAAAGCTTGTTTCATTATGCTGGCGCTCAATCCCTGGAGCAGTTTATAAAAGATGTAGAGAGCCGTGATATTGATTCAATAGATGCGCGACTTATAAATCTTAATGATGAGATTTCTTCCTACGAAAAGGAGTTGGCTGTATATGACACAAACATAGGCGAATTGTCCAACGAACTTAAAGGTATGGACGGCAGTTCAAGGGCTGCACAGTTGATGGAAAATGCGGAGGGGATCCTTTTGTCTATAAGAAAAGATGTTGAAAGATACCTAAAACTCCAAGTCGCATCATCAATATTGAAGTTTGAGATAGAAAGATATAGACAAAGGAATCAATCCCCCATCCTGAGGCGTGCAGGAGAGATTTTCAGAGAATTAACCATCAACTCCTTTTCCACCATAGAGACTGATTACAGGGATGATAAGCCTGTTTTAATGTGTCGCAGGCATACAGGAGAGCTTATTGGGGTAAAAGCCTTGAGTGAAGGCACATGCGACCAGCTTTATTTGGCTTTGAAACTGGCTACCCTTGAGAAATACCTTACTGAAAATGAACCTCTACCATTTATAGTTGATGATATATTGGTCAATTTCGACGACAGAAGGGCTCAATCCTGCCTTGAAATCCTTGTGGAGCTTGCAAAAAAAATACAGGTAATATTCTTCACCCACCATAAACACCTCATAAATATCGCCGAAGAAGTAATACCAACAGAAAAATTAAGAGTCCAATCGCTTTAAGAATCTCTATAGAGACATCTATTTCCAAAATCGGCGATAGAAATATAAAGTTTAATAGAAACACACTAGAAACACACTGGTGCCCAAAAGAATATTCAACCGAGAATTGTCATTTGAAGATCTAACCTGTTGTTTTATAGTTATTTTTTCTAATGTCCGCAATTAGAAAAACCGTTTGATTTTTATAGCATATTTTGTTTGACGACAATTTTGGCTAAAACAGGTTATAGCGAGGATAAGGACTTAGAAATTCAAACAGAAGACTACTGAAATAATGTACTGGCGGGCAACTCTTGTTTTTTAATTGTTGGTTATACAATCAAGCTCGCTTTCTATTCCTCTGGATTTGTGAAGAGCCAGAATTTTTTTGGGGTCATCAGCGATTTAAGGATGGCTGCAACTGAAGGAAATTGTGTGATGTCAGTATGCGGTAGAAACAAGGCTGACATATATTCATCCATAAACCTTCGGGATACTGACAACTCTATATATGTCATCTTCGAGGCTATATCTTCAACTTCCTTTCTCAGGTCTTCAGAAAGCAAACATAAATAAGCCCCTGTAAGGGAAGTGTTGCCCATGAAAACAAATCTTTCCTGTGGAAGATCCGGGAGCATGCCCAATATTATAGCCCTCGGAACATTTATGTAATTGCCAAAACCTCCAGCTATATATATCTTTTTGATGGCATCAAGGGTAAAGCCGATTTCATTCAGCAGTGTCATAACCCCTGCATAAACTGCAGCCTTTGCCCTCAGAAGGTTTTCGATGTCAACCTCTGTAAGGACTATGTCCTTGTATTGTTTATCACTGCGGTAAAAGAGATATTCCAACCCTTCCTCGCCTTTTCTTATCCTGCTGGTCTTGCCTGGAACGAATTTACCTTTCTGGTCAATTAAACCACTGAGAAACATCTCTGATATAGCATCAATCATGCCGGAACCGCATATGCCCTGCGGGGTGACTTCCCCGATTACATTAATGAAAGGCTCATAAGTAGTAGGGTCGATTTTTACCGCTTCGATGGCTCCTGCTGTAGCCCTCATGCCGCATCTTATGCCGCTTCCTTCAAAACAAGGACCTGCCGAGCAGGCAGCAGTCACAATCCATTCGTTGTTACCTATTGCAATCTCTCCATTTGTCCCAATATCCATGAATAGTGCTATCTCTTGATTCTTATGCAATTTGGTGGCAAGTATCCCTGAAGCTATATCACCGCCAACATAACTTGCCACACAAGGCAGGGTATATATAGGCGCCTGCAGATTTATAGAAAGCCGCGCAGTGCGGGCTTTCCATGTTGGGAAATAGTTAAGAGGCGGGATATAGGGCTCTTCCCTGATTGGCGCCGGGTTTATTCCCCAGAATATATGTGTCATTGTAGTATTCCCTGCAATGGCAGCAGAATCTATCTCACATCTTTCAATATCATGCCTTTGCGTCAATGATTCAACAATTGTATTAATATCTGAGAGCACCGCTTCTCTCAGGTCATTCAGTCCAGGCTCATCGGTTGCATGTATTATCCTTGTTATAACGTCATCGCCGTATCTCATCTGGGAATTATAAGTGGATCCTATATCAATTATCTCCCCATCCAGAAGATTTACAAGATAAACGACAACTGTTGTCGTCCCTATATCAACTGCTATGCCGAAACTCCTGCTGCAAGTCTCTGATGTGTTGATAAATAAAGCTTCAGCAGGGGCGCCCTCCCTCGAAACATAGGCGAAACCCACTGTCCAATCAGCCTGCCTTAAATTTTTACTCATGGTGCTTACAAATCCATAAGGGAATCTAATGTTTTGCATCCCTTTTTCATGAAGGGCTCTTTTAAGTCTCTCGAGGTCGCTGATATTGTCGCTTATTGTCGGGGGAGGCAGTTCAAGAGAAAGCCTTTTTGTCAGGGGAGACAAAGGGACATTATAAGACTTCAGATATTCAACAAGACGTTTTGTTTTAGCTAAAGCAATTTTATCACCAATAACAAGCTGGGATTCCTTTGGTATCTCGATCAGGATATCGCCGCGGGGGAATGTCTGGCAGGCAAGGGATAGATTTAGCTCCCTTTCTTCGGTGGTCAGTTTTCCATAACTTTTGACCTTATAGTCGCCCTGAATGATCTTAATCTTGCATTTGCTGCATATTCCCTTGCCGCCGCAGGGTGCAGTAACAAATATTCCAGACCTTTTCAGTGCTGAATATATGTCTTCGCCTTTTTGGAGGTTTATAACTTCATCTGATATTAATCTCAGTTCCATGCTTATCCCCGAAGGTTTTTTATACAATCAAAAAAATTAGCTTTTTTCAATCAGTATCAACCGACAAGATAAGCAAATCTGTTTTTGAATTCCTGAGGGCTCATGTTGGAAACTTTGGCAAGCCTTTTGAGATTTTCACCGTCAAAGTCATCTCTTTCAAGCCTGAGCATATATTTTCTCCCCACCTCGTATGTTTCTGATGAAGTGTCAACCTTCCGTATTTTCATCAAACCCGTCTCGTAATCTATCATCTCAACAAAAGGAATAGGCCTTAAAAACCCTTCATCAAAGACTATCATAGAGCCCGTTCCACCTTTAAGAAGGTATCTTACGGCGCCGTACCCGAGATTTCTCGTGTATTCAATATCAAATGGGATAGGGTCGGCGGCTCTTAATTCATATCCAATATTTTTGTCAACTATCGTAATGTTGATACCCATTGACTCGAGAGTGCCCTTTGCGAAGGTTTTAAGTATCCTTCCCAATTGTATCTCCGAAAGCCTTATTCTCCCTGTCTCGTCTTTCACGTAATCTTCATACTGAGCAAGTTCATCCAGATCCAACCTGTCAGCAATGCCTTCGGCAAGTATTGCGACACCGTGGTCACGTTGCATAGAAAGCCTTTTTATTATTGAACCAACAAGGATATCAGAGAGCTTCTTAAAGGATATCTTTTGTTCCTTAAACTCTTCAGAAATAAGGGTTATAGTGGCGCCCGCCGCCTTGCCTATGCCGAGCGCAAGGTAACCGGAAAGCCTACCCATTGTCATTATGAAATACCACCTACCTGTTGTCTTGGCGTCCTCCATAATATTGTTAACAATCTCAACACCCCAGTGACGCGCTGTCTGATAGCCAAATGTAGGTGCGCCGCCCGGCAGGGGGATGTCATTGTCAATCGTCTTGGGAACATGAACAACATTGATTGAGCCTCTCGCCTCTTTCTCTATCTTGTTTGCAAGAAAGAGCGTTCCTTCACCACCTATAGTTACGAGATATTTTACCCCAATAGCCTTGAGGGTGGACATAATAGTTTTAAACTTTTCCCTTATCCTTTCGGGTTTTTCCCGTGATGTTCTGAGTATAGAGCCTCCCTGAGAGTGAATCCTGGAGACCTCCGCTATTGTTAAAGGCACTGCACAGTTAGTATTTCCTTCACAAAGGCTTTTGAAGCCATCCATAATGCCGACAGCATCTTTGCCTTCATTTATTGCCTCTATCGCCGCTGAACTAATAACGCCGTTTATACCGGGTGCAGGACCTCCGCCCACAATTATTCCTACGATCTCCCTCTTTTTCTTTGCCATAGTTATAGTAGCTCCAGTTTTGATATATTTATGTCTTTTTTAACGGCTACGGGCTTGACTGTCTTTTTGACAATTTCCTTTGTATTACCAACATTCAGTTTGTCAAAGAGAAGCTCAAATTTAGCCTCTAATTCCTTCATTATGGGGTCTTTCACCTTTGAGGGCAGTTCCCACCATTTCTTCTTTAAAGGACCGAATCCTTTTTTCCTTATTGAATATATGAACTGTTCATCCGTCTGGTTCTCTTTTTTCTCGTTAGCATATTTATCTTTTAAGAAGCTATAAACCTCCGACCTAAATTCATCAGGCAGATTTTTGCTCTCGTAAATCATATTCTGAAAACCTGTAGCAAGATGCACCTCCGACGTTGTTGTCGCAGGGAACATATTAAATGCCTCTTCAGGTAGAGTAGATGCTCCGTGCTGAACGCATCCTGAAAGTCCAAATTCCTTTCTTGCAATTTCAGAAAGGTTTCTGAGGGTATCAAAGTCAATATTAGCCTTTGCTATGGTTCCATCTGGCAGAACAACGCCGCCATGGGATGTTCCTGTCTGAATGCTCAATTTGCTCAAACCCTTTGCGCCTTTAAATGTTTCATTGAAGCCTTCAAGGTATGCTCGCGCCTCTTCGGGTGTGCTGTTTTTGCCTCCTATCTCGCCGATTTCTCCACCAATTGAGACATCAATGCCTTCCGGCTGCAATTGCCTGATATATTCAGCCAACAAAGCTGTATTGTAATAGTTAGGGAACTGCTGTTCTTTAATGGTAGCTTTTTCAAGGTCAACAAGTGTTGAGGCATCTATATCTATATTGTAAAATTCGGCATCAATAGCTTCAGAAATAAGCCCTTTTATATAATTGACTTCAGCATCTGGATTGCCGAGATAATGTCTTCTGACAAGCTGGAAATGGTCGCCCTGCAGAAAAACGGGGCAGTCAAACCCTTCTTTAACGGCAGCTGCAAGGATAACAGTAGTATATTCAAGGGGTCTCTGGTCGGTATAGCCGATTTCAGAACGGGCAATTTCAAATATAAGAGCACCGACATTTTTTTCGTTTGCCTTTCTGAAAATAGCACGCGCAAAATCATATGTTAGTCCCCTGATATTAATAGCAGGGACAGTAAAGCCCGGATATGCCTTCCCCATCGCCTCATAAAGACCCTGAATGGATGAGGGAACGGCTCCGCATGCCTTTGCGATCTCCTTGATTAGCACTAAAAGAGATTTCTTCTTTTCCGTATCAGGTTCAAAAACGGCGTCATAGATCAACCCATCCATCATATCTTTGAGAGTTGTTTTGTCTTTTATCAAGACAGTGCCGTCTTTTATTTCTATAATATCCTTCAGCCCTGCTATAGCCATAACAACCTCCTTTAAAATTTTTAAATATTATAGCAAATTCAAATATATTTGACATTATAATTTATGAAAACAAATAATAATATTATGATTCTCAAATTTAATTCCTTTGGACAATACCTGAAGAAACACTTCAATACAACTGTTTACAAGGTTAATGTAGATGCAGGATTCACATGCCCCAACAGGGATGGGACCCTTGATGTCACAGGCTGCATATATTGCAACAATGACAGTTTCAGGCCATCCGAATGCAAACCCCAGCTCTCAATAAGGGCTCAGATTAGAAAGGGGATGAATTATTTATCTCTTAGATACGGCGCAAGAAAATTTCTCGTATATTTTCAGCCTTTCACAAATACATACGCACCTGTATCAGAGCTTGAGAGTCTTTATGCAGAAGCACTTTCCCATCCTGCCGTTATTGGATTGGCAATAGGCACAAGACCAGATTGTGTAGATGATGAAAAGATATCACTGATGCAATCCTTTGCAAGGGACCATTTCATATTAGTCGAGTACGGTTTGCAGTCTATTTATGACAAGACTCTGCAATACATTCACAGAGGGCATAATTATCAAACTTTTCTGGACGCTGTGAATCTCACTACCGGAAAAGGCATACACATAGGAGCCCATATAATCGTCGGCTTTCCAACGGAAACAAAGGAAGAAATGCTTTCTTACGCCACAGAACTCTCAAGACTTCCCATAGAGTTTATTAAAATACACCAGTTGCAGGTTGTAAAAGATACGCTTTTGGCTCGCTATTATCAAGAACAACCATTTCATTTGTTCTCCTACGATGAATATCTGGATTTTGTAGTTGACTTTATTGAACACCTTTCGCCGGAAATCACCATACAAAGATTTTTTGCGACAGCACCCAAGGACATTCTTATCGCCCCAGAGTGGGGCAGATCAAGACACCAGCTTATGAACGATATACAAAAGAGGTTTACCGAAAGAAATGCTTTGCAGGGTTCTAAGTGCTTATGTCATAGGAATTGATGCACATTTGATTGAAGTTGAGGTTGATATTTCAGGCAGGGGGCTGCCCCATTTCTCAATGGTTGGGTTGCCTGACGCAGCGGTAAAAGAAAGCAAGGACAGAATAAAAGCAGCCCTTAAAAATATAGGCTTTCAATTTCCCCTCAAGCAGATAACCGTAAACCTTGCCCCTGCTGACATCAAAAAAGAAGGCTCCTCTTTTGACCTCCCCATAGCATTGGGAATCATATCGGCTGAAGGGATCGTCTCTCAAGAGAATCTTGGCGATTACATTATTGTAGGAGAACTCTCTCTTGATGGCAGGGTGAAACCAATAAGAGGCGCCCTACCTATCGCAGTAGAGGCAAAGAGATTGAGTTCTAAAGGCATTATCCTGCCAAAGGAGAACGCCTCTGAGGCAGCAGTTGTCAAAGGCGTCAATGTTTATGGCTTTAATAGCCTTCCAGAGATAATAGAATTTTTAAGTCAATTAACTCCCAAAGAACCATACACAATTCAGATTGAAGAAGTGATGTCGGCATGTTCTATATACGAAGATGATTTCTCAGATGTAAAAGGACAGGAACACGCTAAAAGGGCCCTTGAAGTTGCTGCTGCTGGTTCTCATAACGTCCTGATGTTATGGACGCAATATGGCGATCAGCTATAGGCAAGCAAGCTACTATAGTAGCTGTTCTGTTTAAAAGGGTTATATTGTTCACGATCATAGAGAGTATATATTTTTTAGAATCGAAGTCAGCATTTTCCAGATATTTTGCAATCAAGTTACAGTAGTCATAGATTGAAGATATTATAGTTTCGGCAGGCAAGTCGAGGTTTTTATTGAGGTTTTTTTGTTCTTCCAGCGATTTTCTTTTATTTTCAATTTTAGCTAATTGGCTTTTCAATTCATTCTTTGAGATTATTCCTTCCCTGAAGGCATCAATAATCCGTTCTTTTTCGTGAATCAAGTTTTGAATTTTTTCATTAATACTATTGAGTTCTTGTTCGCGCGTGTTTTTTTTGCATTTTTTGATGTTTTGTAGTTGAGGGATCGTGCGTGCTATCAAGTTTGGATTACTGATGGTCTCGCGTAATTTATTCCATATAGCGTTTTCTATGGTATCAGCGTTTATTGATGAAGACGGGCAGGTTTTTGGGAAGGGGAAGTTTTTAGTGCGGTTACTGCATCTATAGTAGCGTTTGCCGTGTGAAGGTTCTCCTCTATATAGTGAGTTGCAGTTGCCGCATTTTATCATTCCTCTGAGCAGGTATTGGTGTTTTGTATTTCTTGAGGAGAGTTGGGAGTTTTTGAGCAATTGTTGTTGAGCGATTTCGAAAGTATTGCGGTCAATTATTTTGAGGTTTTCAGGCAGTAAGATAGTCACCCATTGTTCTTTTGGTCTCAGTCGGCGACCTGAGTTTTTAATTCTTCGGTATTTGCCGTTATTTTGTGGTTCTACGGAGACATACTTATTGTAGTAAGTCACGCCAGTGTAGGTTTCGTTGCTGAGGATTCTATGAACTGAGCTTGTCTGCCATTTATTGCCTCGTTGTGGTTTAATGCCGAGCATAGTTAATTTTTTTACTATACCTCTGATGCTTAGGCGTTGATTAATGAGCAGGTCGAATATAAATCTGACGGTTTCTGCTTCATTTGGGACGATTTCGTAGTATCCATGGCTATTTGATGAGCTTTTTGATATGTATTTATAGCCATATGGGGCGTAGCTTCCGAGGATGATATTTTGTTTAGCTTTATATAATTTTCCTCTCCGTGTTCTTTCGAGGATTTTAGCCTTTTCGTATTCAGCGATAAGTCCTTGTATGCCGTTGAGCAGATTATCTTCTGGTGTATCGTTGTTTTCGGGTCTGTTTAAATAGATTATATTAACGCCGTATTTTTTTAATTCGTCTTGAACGATAAAGAGGTAGCTTAATTTTCTTGATAATCTATCGGGGGAGTGAATTAAGACGACATCGAAAGACTTGTTTTTTGCGTCATCTCTGAGCCTATCGAGGGCTGGTCTATCTATGAGTTCGCCCGAGTAGCCTTCATCAATGTATTCATTGAATACTTGGAAGCCTTTATCGGCGGCGAATTGTTTTAGGGCATCAAGTTGAGACGAGACAGTTTCTTGTTTTTCTTGTTTTTCTGTTGATACTCTTGCGTAGAGGGCTGCAATCATTTTTTAGCTCGACTGAATATTTATTAATAGCTTCACTCAGGATGAAACTATAGAGGTTACAGAGTATTTCGTTACTATTTGGTGTTTGTTCGTATTTGATATCTACGAGTATTTCATCAGGTTTTGATATATAGGCTTTCTTAGGCATACACTATATATTAATTATTAAAATTTTTTCAATTTTCGTTTCATGCTCCCTCTTAACCTTCCGCCGAGAAGTCCCCTTCCGTAAGGGAGGGGATAAAAGGCGCTTTTGAAGAACTTTGAATTCGGATAATATCTATTAATATGTGCCGTATAGGGCAGGGACTGCCCGAATCAACGCTTGGGGAGAGGGTTGGTTGCAACCCTCGCAGAACCAAGAAGCCCCGTCCGTTAGGGCGGGGTAGTTCACTAATAAATGCTGGTCAAGCCATATCTGAAGCGGGAGTGATAACTGTAGGGACATATAACCGCAGTGAAGGGGATAAGAAATTTGTAGTTATATCTGTTACCGACACGGGAACGGGGATTAGTCCGAATATACAGGGTGAGATTTACAAGCCGTTTGTTACGACTAAGAACGGCAATGGAACTGGATTTGGACTGTATATAGTCTCGCTTGTCATGAAAAATCATAACGGGTGCATAAACATGCACAGTCAAATTGGCGAGGGGACGAGATTTGAGATGATTTTTCCTGCTTTTTAGTTTTTCGTGCATTCGCAGTTTTTTGAGCCTTTGCCCAATCAC
>OGCL01001449.1_pt1 | contig 20187 bp, 19 predicted proteins | sample 1570041 | NCBI WGS metagenome assembly OGCL01 (sample SAMN06266162, study PRJEB24511) | hot springs metagenome | isolation source: Hot spring water | place: South Africa: Limpopo | collected 2015-06-22
CCTGGCCCTCCCCCGCTGGGGGAGGGAACCGGGCTCCTCCCCTCAGGGAGGGGGATGGGGAAACCCGGTTTCCCCATGTCCCAACCGCTGGTGGGGGCGGCTGGCGCCCCAGCCGGCAGGGGGATGGGGAAACCCGGTTTCCCCGTATGGTCACCTCAGGGAGGGGGATGGGGAAACCCGGTTTCCCCACATCCCCGACCGCCGGTGGGAGCGGCTGGCGCCCCACAGGTGGGGGTGCGGTTCGACAGGCTCACCGCAGGTGGGGAAACCCGGTTTCCCCGTATGGTCACCTCAGGGAGGGGGATGGGGAAACCCGGTTTCCCCGTATGTTCACATCAGAACAGGCTCAAGGGCCTGCGGACAGGGATCGGGGAGGGAGGGCTGATTGGCCCGTCGCTGAGGATCATCGCCGGGATAGCGCGGGTCATCGCGTCGGCCTCGGCGTCGCCGATCAGTTCGGCGGCGCGGGCGCAGGCAGCGCCCAGATTGGGCATGCGCCCGAAGTGGGGGCCGTGGGCATCGCTGCCGATGATCTGCACCAGCCGGTGGATCACCAGCGTTTCGGCCAGATGGCACATCGCCGGCCCCTGGATGCCGAGCAGAGCGTCGCCGGTCAGTTGCATCAGCGCGCCGCGCTCGATCAGCGGCACGAGGGCGTTCGGGTCGTGCTGCACGTAGCGCATCCGTTCGGGGTGGGCATAGATCACCCGGTAACCGGCCACCTGCAGGGCGAACACGATCTGCTCGACGACCTCGGCGGGGCTGCTGAGAGGAAACTCCACCAGCACGGCCCGGCTCGCGCCGTAGGGGAGCAATTCACCGGCCCTCAGGCGCTCGACCACGCCCGGCTCGCCGTAGATTTCGGTGCCCGGCACCAGTTCCAGGTTAATCTCCTGTTCGGCCAGGGCGGCGCGCAACTCGGTGAGCCGTTCGGTCAGCAGGGCCACGCTGTAGCGCGAGTAATCGACGTTGGTCGAGTTGCGTCCGTGGGGCGTAGCGGCCATGACCCTGACGCCCATGGCCACTGCCGCGCGGGCCATCTCGATGGCGGCTTCGAGGGTACGGGCGCCGTCGTCGAAGTCGTGGAGGATGTGCGAGTGGAGATCGATCATAGTATTGAAGGGGCGCGGAGGTCGGGCCGATGGCCCTCTCGGGCGCCTCAGTAGTTATACCCACGTTCCAGGCGCGAGCCATTGAGCACCACACCAATAATGTTGGCCTTCACCTTTTCAAGCATCTGCCGGGCTTCCCGCGCCCGGTCGCGACGGGTGTGACCGGCCTGTAGCACGAGCAGCACCCCGTCCACACGGGGGGCCAGCACGGCGGCGTCGGTTACGGCGACGACCGGCGGTGTATCGAAGAGCACCATATCGGCCTCGCCGCGCAGGCGCTCGATCAGGGCGCCCATACGGCGCGAGCCGAGCAGGTCGGCGGGGCGTGGTGGTAACGGGCCGCTGGCCAGCAGTCGAAGCCCGGCCACGCCTGTCTCCTGAATGGGCAACGGCCCCTCGCTCTGCTCCAGCAGGGCGCTGGTCACGCCCCGGTCGTTGGGCACCCCGAAAAGACTGTGCAGACTCGGGCGTCGCAGATCGCAATCCACCATCAGCACCCGCTGCTCGGCCTGGGCCATGGTCACGGCCAGGTTGGCCAGGGTGGTGCTCTTACCCTCATCTGGCGCGGTGCTGGTGAGCACCAGGGTGTGCAAGGGGCGGTCGAGGCTGGAGAAGAGGATATTCGTCCGCAGGGTACGGTAGGCCTCGGCGGCGGCGGAGTCCGGATCCCGCAGGGTGATCAGCGCGCGTTCAGCGGCGGTCCCGTTCACGGCCACGATTCCCTCCCGGCTGCTACTTCTCAACCGTCGGGATGGCCCCGATGGTGGTCAACCCGACGAAGCGCTCGACATCGGCGCTGCTCTTCAGGGTATCATCAAGGTATTCGAGCACAAACACCAGCAAGATGCCAGCGATCAGGCCGAGGATGGCCCCGGCCAGCACATTGACGCGGGTATTGGGGCTGATTGACACCAGGCGCGCCCGCTGGATCTGCTGCACATTGATGCGCGCGGTGCCTTCCAGGGTGGCGTTGATGCGATTGACTTCGGCGATAATGCGCGCGCCGACAGCGTCGGCCATAGCCATAGCCTGGTCGAGCGCGGGCGCATCGACCTCGATGACGATTTTCTGCTCATCGGGGCGCGGCTGAATGTTGACATCTTCCATCCACCGCTCGCCGCTAACATCAAGGCCGAGTTGCTGGCTGATCTGGTCCAGCACATCGGGTTGCAGCACCAGTTCGCGGTAGCTGTTCATGGAGTTGCGCAGCACGATGTTGAGGCCATTATCAGCCTGGTTGGCAAAGGCGAGGTAGACGGCCTGGGCGCGGAAGGTCTGGGGGAGCAGCTTGCTGACCCCGTAGGCGGCCACTACGGCGGCCAGGAGGGCGAGGGCCACGACCCACCAGCGCTTGACCAGTACATTGACATAATCAGTGAGTTGCATAGGCATACCCGGGGGCGCATCACTCTCTGGGGATCACTCCAAGCACACGAACGCCGAGCCACTGTTCGGCCTGGCGCGGGCTACGCAGCCGGTCATCGAAGGCGTTGAGCAGAAAGGCGAGCCCCACGCCAGCGGCGAGGGCCAGGGCCACCCGCAGCGCGACATCGCGCAGCATGTCACGGCGGCCAACGACGGCGGTTGCCGGCCCGGGCGGATCGAGCACAGCCACGTGCAGGCCGCCGGCGGAGGAGCGGCCCCAGTACTTCAACCCGCCGCTCTGCAGGGTCGCCAGCGTAGCGCGGAGCAGGGCACTTGCGGCTTCGGGGGTGCCGGCGACGGCGCGGAGCGTCACGGCGCGATGGGTTACCTCCGTTTGCAGGCTGCCGCGGATGCTCGCGGCGTCGAGTTGATAACCCTCGGCAGCCAGGGCGGCCTGCACATCGCTGGCGAAGGCGGCGCTTCCAACCACGAAGGGCAGGTCATCGAGGATATACTCCGTGGTCATCCAGGTAGAGCGCTCGTCAACATCGGGCAGCGGCGATGGCGTCGAAGCCGACAGCGGCACACGCGAGACGAGGGCCAGGGCGCTGGACTGGTAGGCCGGGGTGCGGCTCAGGGCCAGGGCCAGGCTGACCGTGCCGGCGATGAGCGGAGGCAGCAGCACCAGGAACCAGTAGCGCCGCAGGATGGAAAGGTACTCGTACAGGTGCATGCTCAGGCAGAAGCTAAGGGCTGCAAGAATGGCTTGCCGGCCACGGCCTGTTCGATGCGCGCTGAACCGTGCCCATTGCAGGCGCGCCCCGGGTCCACCCGGGGCAACAAACCGGCTGCCAGGATGTCAACGGACAGGTGCAACGCGGTTCTCCTGCCAGGTCTCCAGAGCCTCGTCAATCACCGCGCGCATCTGGCGGAGAAACCGCTCACGGCTGAAGCGCTCGGCGTGCTGGCGGATCGTCAGCGGGTCGTACGCGTCGCTCTGGGCAGTGAGGACAGCGGCAGCCAGGGCCGTTGCCGTCGGTTCGTAGAAGAAGCGCCCGGTTACCCCCTCGATCACTGTCTCCAGCGCCCCACCCGCGCCATAGGCGATCACCGGGCGACCGGCGGCCATAGCCTCGACGGGGGTAATGCCAAAATCCTCCTCGCCCGGAAAGATAAAACCACGACAGCGCACGAACAGGTCGCGCCGCGTCGCCTCGTCCACCCGGCCGAGAAACTCGATGCTCGGCCCGGCCAGGCGCTCCAGGCGGCGTCGGTCACGACCGTCGCCGAAGATCTTCAGCGGCAGGCGCAGGCGGTTAAAAGCCTCGACGATCAGCTCTAAACGCTTATAGGGGACGAGACGCCCGCCGGCGAGGTAAAACCCGGCTGCGGGCTGCGGAGCGTAGGGCGGCAGATCGACCGGTGGCGGCACAACCTCGGCCTCGCGCCGGTAGTACCGGCTGATGCGCCTGGCGACCTCGCGTGAATTGGCGACAAACACATCCACCCGATTGGATGTCACCACGTCCCAGAGTCTAACATAGGTGAGCGCGAAGGGCAAGAGCATACCGGGCAATCCGCCGATCCCCTCGCGGAGCACGTAATCCTGACTGCGCCATGCAAAGCGCATTGGCGTATGGCAGTAGCAGATGTGCAGCGCATCGGGCCGTGGGATGACCCCCTTGGCAAAGGCGCTGCTGCTAGAGAGGATCAGATCGTAGTCGCGCAGGTCGAAGCTCTCGAAGGCGCTCGGATAGAGCAGAACATAGCGCCGGAAATGCCGGCGCCAGCCCGGAACCCGTTGCACAAACGAGGTGCGAATGTCCCAACTCCGGTAGGCTTCCGGCATGGCCTCGGGGTCGTAGATCGACGTGAAAACGGGCGCGTCGGGGTACAGTTCGTGCAGGGCTTCGAGCACGCGCTCCGCCCCGCCGTACTGGTTGAGATAATCGTGAACGATTGCGACACGCATATGGCTCTGTCGGCCTGGCTACACGACGACATGCTGAACCAGGGTGCGCGGGAGAGCTGCCCCCTCCTAGCCTCCCCCCTGGGGAGACGCCGGAAGGGGAGCGGAGCGACCCACGCCCTCCCGCCGGGAGGGGCATGGGGAACCCCGGTTTCCCCATAAGCTCGCATCAGGATAACATATCCTGGCGCGGTTGCTGCGGGGGAGGCAATGATGTGCAAGAGGTTGGCAGCAGCCCTGCAAGTAGCGAGAATATCCCATCAAGTAGTGGCGCTCCTGCTTGAAGCCCTGTGAGCGCCGGGTATACTGAAACTGTATGCCTGGCCATCCTGCGCCCGGTACGTCAGCCCGCCCCGCGACGGGCAACTTGCGTTTTTGTGGAGGGAGGTGCTGTATGACGATGCAGGAGTTCGAGGATCAATCCCCACGCATGGCCCAGAGCCATCTTGAGCGTGCGTATATGGAGGAGTATCTGCGCGGTCTTGGTCTGAGCCTCGATGATCTGCGGCTGCTTCCGACTGCTCAGGCGCGCGAGTTGTTGCGCGCCGCTTCAACCTACGCCTCGATGCGCCTGAGCGAGGTCGAGTCGCGTTCGCATCTGGTCGAAGAGCTTCACGGCGGCCCGCCACCAATGTAGGACGGGGAGACCTGGCTACGTCGTCATGACTGGCCAGGTCTCGCTCCCAGATAAGCGGCGCCTTTCCCCACCCGGGTGTTGATCGGCACTCCGGCAGCGCAGAGTGGGCAGTCTTCAGGGGCGTAGCTTTCCAGGGGTACCTCAACCAGGGCGTACAGTTCCGGGGCGCTCAGGGTTGCCGCCGTGACGCCGCCCCGGTTGCATAACGCGCCGACGCCGATCACCTCGCCGCCTGCCCGCCGCACCGCCTCTACCACCTGCCGCGCCGAGCCGCCGGTAGTCAGCACATCTTCAACGACCAGCACTCGCCGTCCCTGCGCCAGAGTATCGTAGCCGCGCCGCAGCGCGCGCCGCTTGCCGTCGGCGGCGGCTTCCTCCTCGGCGTAGACCGCCAGCACCTCACGCCCATCCATTGCGCTCAGATGGTACGCCGTCCACTGGGCCAGAATCACGCCGCCGATGGTCGGGCCGGCGACCACCTCCACGCCTGCGCCGGTAAAGTGGCGCGCCAGTCGTTCGCAGACCGCGGCGGTCGCGGCGGTGTGCGGGTAGAGCGCATCTTTGTTGACATAACTACTACCGTGGCGGCCAGAGGTGTACACCAGGTGGTCGCCGGTGATCAGCGCGCCCACATCGGCAAGCAGGGCCAGCACATCGTCTCCGTTCATGCCCCCTCCGCTTCAAGTTCATGCACGATCCGGGCCGCGGCAGCCGACGGCGCCCCCACGTCCGGCGGCGGCGCGGTAATCGGGCGACCGATGACCAGGTAATCGGCGCCGGCCCGCAGGGCCGCGGCAGGTGTGGTGACGCGCTGCTGGTCGCCAATGGCGGCCCACGCTGGGCGGACGCCCGGGGTGATGATCAGCAGCCCGTTGCCGCAAGCCGCGCGGATCGCCGCTACTTCGTGGGGCGAGGCGACAACCCCGTCCAGGCCGCACGTCTGTGCCAGGCGGGCCAGGCGCGTCACGTGGGTGGTCAGAGGCGCCCCGACGCCCAGCTCATCGCGCAGAGCCGGCTGGTCCACACTGGTCAGCACAGTGACGCCGAGGAGCAGCGGTCGGTGCGGGGCGGCGCGGGCAGCCTCGGCGGCGGCGCGCAGCATCGCCCCGCCGCCCTGGCAGTGCAGGGTCAGCATGCGCACCGCGGGGCCAAATGCACAGACGGCGCGCACCGCGCCGGCCACGGTGTTGGGAATGTCGTGCAACTTCAGGTCGAGAAACAGGCTGCCCCCGGTGGCCGCCACGGCCTCCACCACCCGGGGGACGCCCTCAGCCGTACATAGTTCCAGGCCGACCTTGAAGCCGCCCACCAGCGACCGTACCTCGCGCACCAGCGCGAGCGCGGCGTCGAGCCGGGCCACGTCGAGAGCGACCAGGAGGCGCTCGCGTGGCGCCAGGCGCGGGGGAGGCGATGGGAAGATAGAACCAGGCATAGTGTTGCTGCGTAGCCCTTGCGGTATCAATCCCCACGGGCGGGGAAACCCGGTTTCCCCATATGTTCACCTCAGCCGTCTATGCGGCTGCGCCGCACAACACCGGAATGAACATATTATTGTTCTTGGGAGGGCGAAGCCCTCCCAAACCCTCCCCGCTGGCGGGTTGTTTCCTGGGAGGGCTTCGCCCTCCCGAAACCCTCCCCTCAGGCAGGGGTATGGGGAAACCCGGTTTCCCCATATGTTCACCTCAGCCGACCCCGATCAACCCTCGGCAGATGCGCCCGGGCAGCGCTGGCCCTTCGTAGACCAGGCCGGTGTACACCTGGAGCAGGGTAGCCCCGGCGTCGAGCATGCGTTGCGCGTCGTCGAGGCCGAAGATGCCGCCAACGCCGATGATCGGCAGCCGGCCGCCGCTCTCGCGGGCCACGAAGCGCACCACGCGCAGCGCGAGGGGGTGCAGGGGCCGCCCGCTGAGGCCGCCGCTCTCGGCGGCGCGGGCATGGTCGGCGGCGGCTAACCCCTCGCGGCAGACGGTCGTGTTGGTGGCGATGATCCCCGCAACGTCAGTCTCGGCGCAGACCTCCAGGGCCTCGGCGAGGGCAGGCTCGGCGAGATCGGGGGCGAGTTTCACCAGAATGGGCCGCGGGGGAGCGCCGCGTTCGTGGGCCAGGCGCCGGTTTTCGGCCTGCAATGCGGTGAGCAGCGCGCGCAGGTGTGCCCGATCCTGGAGCGCGCGCAAGCCGGGGGTGTTGGGTGAGCTGACGTTTACGGCAAAGTAGGCCCCGTAATCGAAGAGCAAGCGGAACGAGCGCAGGTAGTCTTCCACTGCCCGCTCCAGGGGCGTGCGCTGCGACTTGCCGATGCTGATGCCCAGCGGGGCCGGCAGAGGCGGTCGAGTAGCCAGACGGGCGGCCAGCGCCGCTGCGCCAGCATTGTTGAAGCCCATGCGGTTGATCAGCGCCTGGCTGGCCGGCAGACGGAACAGGCGCGGGCGCGGATTGCCCGGTTGGGCCACGGCGGTCACCGTGCCGACCTCTACGTGACCGAAGCCCAGAGCCATCCAGGCCGGCAGGGCCACCCCGTCTTTGTCCATACCGGCAGCAAGGCCGATGGGATTGGGGAAGCGCAGCCCGAAAACCGTGCGTTCCAGGGCGGGATGGCGGCAGGCCAGCACACGCTCGCAGAACCACAGCGCCAGGCGCTGGCGCGAGAGCAGCGACAGCAGGGTGAGCGTGCGCTCGTGGGCCGCTTCGGCATCGCCTCCCTGCATACGAAAGAGGACGGGCCGGATCAGGTGTCTGTAGAGCATAGGGGGCGGTGCGCGCGAGCCGGAAGGCGCGCAGGCGCCGTACCGGAGGCGATCGCTGTGCACTCTCAACAGGGCTCGCTACGACAGGCGTCGCACTCAAAATGGTTCCAGCCCGGCATCCGAAAGCGCATCGGCAAAACGCTCGACATCGCCTACCCGCCTGAGCGTCTCCACCTGTTCGAGGAGCCTGCGCCGGTCAGCCGTGTCGGAGATAACCGCCCGCTCGATGTACTGCCGCAGGTAGATCTTCAGGATCTCCATCTGCTCGGCGCTCAGTTCATCGTTGCGCAGATAGGTCTCGACCGCATCGGCCAGGCGCCCGGTGGTCTCGTTCATCCAGAAACGGGGCGGCAGGGGCGTCTCGAAGGGGTAGGGATAGTCGGGATTCTCAACAAAGATTAGCGGACCGATCTGTTCTGACATACGTTTTCGCCTGTGATTGCGGCAAATAATCCTGATTGGAGCAGGGGTTGCGCGGATCGCAGACCACCGAACAGTTCCCCTTTCTGACGCGACGCGGAGTAACCCCCTCAGCGCCTCCTTGACAGGTGGCGTTGTCGAAGAAGAACCGGTTCCAGAGCCGCTTCTCCCCGATGCCTCGGCCCTACCTTCGCATGCCCAGGGCATCGTAGAGCCGCGGGTAATCGAAATTGGCCTCGAGCAACTCGGTGAAGCGGCGCAGCTTCGAGTCCTCGTGGAAGCGCACGCGGCCAAAGAGGCGTTCTGCGCGTTCGACGGCGGCCAGGGTGTCATCGGGAACGACGATCAGCGGCACCTGGAGTTCCCCGGCGCGATCGACGACCTCTGGAGAAGGCTGGAAGTTGCCGGTGAGCACCAGGGCGCTGGTATGGGTCTTGAGCGCGGCCAGTTGCAGATCGGTCCGGTCGCCGCCGGTGACCACCACCTTATTGCCGCGGCGGCGGAAGAACGGCATACTGGCCTCGGCGCTCATCGCGCCGATCATCAGGGACTCGGCGACGCGGGAGCACCACGCGCGCTGGCCGATCAACTGGCCGCCCAGATGCACCAGCAGTTCCTCGATGCTGACACCTGCCAGGGTCGGGTCGTGGGGCAGCACGGCGAAGACGGGGATGCCGCGACGCTCCAGAAACGGCGCCACCCGGCTGCGCACGAACTCGAACTGAGGCTCCTCCACCTGGTTGATCAACACCCCGAGCAGGCGTTCACCCACGTATCGCTGCACCGAGAGCACCGTATCCACACTCAGGGTCGAGTCGTAGCGCGTCACCAGCAGGCCGGGAGCCTGCAGTAGATCGGTGACCTGATCGGCTGAAAGATCGACCAGCGCGCCTTCCGACCACGTGTTGGTGCCTTCGAGCACCACGACGTCTTTGTTGCGCGAGACGCTCAGGTAGGCATCGCGCAGGATGCGCGTGTAGCTCGGGTACTGCCCGCGCAGGATCGCCTCGACCACGCTGGGAGTGACCAGCACCGGCACAATCTGCTCGATCGGCTCGCTGATGCTCAGCATGTCGCGAATAAAGGCAGCGTCCTGGTCCATCACTGCCCCGGAGGGACCGGCGACCGAGACACTCACCGGCTTCATATAGCCGACGCTGAAGCCATCGCGCTGCATGCGACGCAATAAGCCGATACAGACGGCACTCTTGCCGACGAAAGTCTCGGTTGACGCAACATACAGCGTAGCCATGCTCTGCCTCCCTGGGACGAGGGTGCGCCTGTCGTGTGGGGAAACGTCGGGTTGGCGCGAATGCCTCGCGGTGGCGCCCGCAACCCCTATCGGAACGACAGGTAGCGCGTGTGTTGACGGCCGCTACACGACGACCGGCGCGGACCCGGCGCGCATCCAGGCGGCATGCGGCTCGTCGCTGGAGGCGCTTCGGTTCGGACGCTGTGTGGTGACATCATACCCTAGAGAGGCGGGATGTGCAAAGGGGCGAAGCAAGGTACGTGTTCACAGTTGGGGCAAGGCGCCACCCCGGGTGCGCGGGCGTCCCGCCCGCAAGGGCCTGGATGCGGGCAAGATGCCCGCGCTCCCGGGAGAAGTGTGAACATGTATGAAACAAGCTGTTTTCATCGTGGCCTTTTGCGTCGTCGCCGCCCCATACCCCACCGCCGGAGGCGGACGTTGCAGCAGCCCTCGCGCCTGGTTTCCCGTCAATCTCTTTTCATCGGGAGTCTGTTACAATGACAGGTGTAGAAGTACGGGACCCGGGGTTGCCCTCTATGTCGTATTTTCCACGCAAGCCCGAGATTATGAGCCCCGCCGGGCACTGGCCGCAACTGCACGCGGCAATCGAAGCCGGCGCCGATGCGGTCTACTTTGGCCTCAAGCACTTTTCGGCCCGCGCCAAGGTGGGCTTTACCCTCGCCGAGTTGCCCGAGGTCCTGCGCGCCCTGCACGTCCGCGGGGTGAAGGGCTACGTCACGTTCAACACCCTGGCCTTCGACCACGAGCTGGCTGAAGCGGCCCGTGTGGCCGCGGCAATCGCCGAGGCCGGCGCCGATGCTTTCATCGTGCAGGACCTCGGCCTGGCGCGGCTGGTGCGCGCCGTCGCTCCTGAGGTGGAGGTGCACGGCTCGACCCAGATGTCGATCACCAGCGCCGAGGGAGTGGAGCTGGCCCGTGAGCTGGGGGTGAGCCGGGTCGTGCTGGCCCGCGAGTTGTCGCTCGACGAGATCCGCAATATTCGCGCGGCTACCGACGTGGAGCTGGAGATCTTCGTCCACGGGGCCCTGTGCGTCTCGTACTCGGGCCAGTGTTTTTCGTCGGAGGCCTGGGGCGGGCGCAGCGCCAATCGCGGCCAGTGCGCCCAGGCCTGTCGCCTGCCCTACGAGCTGGTCGTTGATGGTGCGCCGCGTCCCCTGGGTGAGGCGCGTTACCTGCTCTCGCCCGGCGATCTTTCCGCGCTGCGACTGATGCCCGAGATTGTGCGTCTGGGCGTTGCGGCGCTGAAGATCGAGGGGCGCTACAAAGACGAGACCTACGTCGCGCTCACCACCAGCGCCTACCGCAAGGCGGTTGACGAGGCCTGGGCTGGCCTGCCGCTCAGTCTGTCCCCTGCCGAGGAGCTGCGGCTGGAGCAGGTTTACTCCCGGGGGTTGGGGCCTTTCTTCCTCAGCGGCACCAACCACCAGGCGGTGGTGCACGGGCGCGCGCCGCGCCATCGCGGCGTGCTGGTGGGCCGGGTGGTCCGGGTGCTGGCCGATCGGGTGTTGATCGCCCCCGAGCCGGCCACGGCGATCGCCCCGCTGAAGCCCGGCGATGGCGTGGTGTTCGATGCCGCCGACCGGCGCAGTCCTGAAGAGCCGGAGGAGGGCGGGCGGATCTACCACGTGCGTCCGGCCCGCGACGGGTTGCTGGAGGTTGAGTTTGGCAACCAGGCTGTGAATATGCGCCGGGTGCGGGCGGGTGATCTCCTCTGGCGCACCGACGACCCCGAGGTGGAGCGCGCCGCGCGGCCCTTTACCCGGCCCGCTGCGCCGCTGCGCCGGCAGCCTGTGGCGGTGCGGGTCACTGCTCGCGCCGGGGCGCCCCTGGAGCTGGAGTGGCGCCTGCTGTCGCCTCCTGCCCGGGGCGGAGGGCACGCTCCAGACCTGCTTGATGGGCAGGCCGGCGCCTCCACCCCTGAACTCTGCGTAACGGTGCGCTCTCCTGAGCCCCTGACCATGGCGCGCCGCCACGCCCTGACCGTAGAGGATCTGCGCGAGCAGCTCGGTCGCCTGGGCGCCACCCCGTACACGCTGGCGGAACTCGAAGCCACCATCGAGGGCGAGCCGTTCGTGCCCGACTCGCTGCTCAACACCCTGCGCCGCCAGGCGGTCGAGCGGCTGGCTGCCTTGCAGGGTCAGCCCCGCTCCGGACCTGTAACCAGGCCGCTGGCGGCGCTGGAGGCTCTGCTGGCGTCGTGTCACGGGGCCCCGGAGCCGGGCGATCTGCCGCCGCAGCTCCATCTGCTGGTGCGCACCCCCGAACAACTCGAAGCGGCCCTGACCCTGCGCCCGGCGCCTGCCAGCGTCATCCTTGACTATCTGGACCTCTACGGCCTGCGTCCCGCGGTCGAGCGGGTGCAGGCGGCAGGCATCCCTGTGCGGGTGGCCAGTCCACGGGTGCTCAAGCCCGGCGAAGAGCGCATTGTGCGCTTCTTGCTCAAACTCGGCTGCGGCATCCTGGTGCGCTCGACGGGTCTGCTCTACGCCCTGCGACAGAGCGGGTCGCCGCCACTCACCGGCGATTTCAGCCTCAACGCGGCCAATCTGCTCAGCGCCGCTACCCTGCTCGACCTGGGGCTGGAGCGCCTCACGCCGACCCACGACCTGAACGCGGCCCAGGTTGCCGACCTGGCCCGCGCGGTGGGGCCACGGCGCACCGAAGTGGTAGCCTACCAGCACCTGCCAGTGTTCCACACCGAGCACTGCGTCTTTTGTCGCTTCCTCTCCAGCGGCACGAGCTACAAAGACTGCGGGCGCCCCTGTGAGCGCCACCAGGTGGCCCTGCGCGACCAGCGCGGGCGCGAGCATCCCGTGCTGGCCGATGTGGGCTGCCGCAACACCGTCTTTGGCGCCGAGGCTCAGACTGCCGCGCGCCATCTGGAAGCCTGGCGCGCGGTGGGCATCGTCCACTATCGCCTGGAGTTCGTCCACGAAAGCGGCGCGCAGGTCGCCAATGTGACAACGGCCTTCCGCGCGGTGCTGGAAGGGACGCTCAGCCAGGCCGATCTGGAACGCCGTCTGCGGCAGATCGTCCCCGAAGGTCTGACCGAAGGCAGCCTGTTCGTGCCCGCTGGCCACACGCTGATCCCTTTGCTGGATTGATGCTTACCCCTGAGGTGAAAATACGGGGAAACCGGGTTTCCCCAATCCCCTCCCTGCGGGGAGGCGCCCGGTTCCCTCCCCCAGCGGGGGAGGGCCAGGGAGGGGGCGGCCCTCCCAAAGACGCCCCATGGTCATCGCGGCGTTGTGCGCCCCGCGAATGGGCGTCTGAGGTGAAAATAGGCCGTGTGTGAGAGGGTTTGGGAGGGTGAAGCCCTTCAACGGGTTTCACCTGTTCTGGAATGGGCTTCCCGGGACGCGGGGGAACATGGGCCAACGAATGGGAAACGAATAAACGAATGCACAAGGTGTGCCTGACTCTGAGGTGAACATCGCCCGCCCGCAGGAGGGTTTGGGCGTAGGGGCGCGGCGCCGCCGCGCCCCTACCCCCTCCCAGGAAACACCCGCCAGCAGGGAGGATTTGGGAGGGCTGCGCCCTCCCAAGAACAAATATGTTCATTCTGGCGTTGTGCGGCGCAGCCGCATGGATGTCTGAGGTGAACATAGCCCGCCCGTGGGGAGGGTTTGGGGGTAGGGGCGCGGCGCCGCCGCGCCCCTACCCCCTCCCAGGAGCCAACCTGCCAGCGGGGAGGGTTTGGGAGGGAGACATTGACGGGCAGGTCGGGCGACACGTACAATAGCGGCATTCCGCAGCGGAGCTCAACAGCATGGAGAAACTCCTATGACCGAGCGGGTCGGATTCATTGGCCTGGGCATCATGGGCAGCGGTATGGCCGCCAATTTGCTCAAGGCCGGCTTTGATCTCACCGTCTGGAACCGGACGCCCGAACGCGCCGACGCGCTGGTAGCCGCCGGGGCGAAGCGCGCCGGTAGCCCGGCTGAACTGGGGGCGCAGTGCTCGATGATTTTTTCCTGCGTCAGTGACACCTCCGACGTGATCGAGGTGATCCTGGGTGAGCAGGGCGTGGTTGAGGGCGCCGCGCCAGGCGCTCTGGTGGTGGATATGAGCACGATCAGTCCCCAGGGCGCCCAGACCATCGCTGCCGCTCTGGCCGAGCGGGGCGTGCACTTCCTCGACGCGCCGGTGAGCGGCGGCAGCGAAGGCGCGGCGCGCGGCACCCTGAGCATCATGGTCGGTGGCCCTGCCGACCAGGTGGCCCGCGCTATGCCCTGCTTCCAGGCTATGGGCGCCACCATCACTCACGTTGGCGGTCACGGCGATGGGCAGACGGTCAAACTGGTCAACCAGATCCTGGTCGTCGGCACCATGCTGGCGATCAGCGAGGCGCTGGTCTTTGCCCAGGCCAGCGGGGTAGACCTGGAGAAGACATTGCAGGCGGTGAGCGGAGGCGCCGCAGGGAGCTGGATGCTCACCAATCGCGCGCCGCAGTGCATCCGCCGCGACTGGCGCCCCGGGTTTACCATTGACCTGCAACAGAAGGACCTGCGACTGGTGTTGCAGGCCGCCGACGAGGTCGGCGCGCCGATGCTCGCCACGGCCCAGATCTTCCAGCTCTACCGCACGTTGCAGGCGGCTGGCCTTGGCCAGGAAGGCAACCATGCGCTGATCAAGGCCCTCGAACGCCTGGCGGGCGTGGAGGTAGGCGCGCCGCGCTGAGCGGCGCCCGAGGCGTCACGTAACATAGGGGAGACCGGGTTTCCCTATCTTGCCCCGACGGTGTTACTCAAGCCCTGGTAAAGATCGAGATATATATTGACAAAGAACAATTGCATATCATATACTGAAAAGCGCTTGATTAGTGATTAGGAAGATCAGGGAACAGGAAACCGCTCGAACCCATCTAATTGGGAGGGGGATGGGGAAACCCGGTTGCCCCATCTCCCAACCGCGGTTGGGAGGGGCTGGCGCCGCCACAGGCAGGGGTGCGGTTCGACAGGCTCACCGCAGGTGGGGAACCCCGGTTTCCCCGTATGTTCACATCACCACAGGTGACATCGATTTGAAGACGCGAGAGTTCTGTCGGTCTGACGGGGTGATGCCGCGTGATGGGAAAGGGAGGAGTGCATGCTCATCAACCGCGTGATCCTGGCAATCGTGGCCGTGGCGCTGCTCGTTGGCGCTCCCTCACTCGTGTTCGCGCAGACTTCGGGGAACATCACTGTCGAAGTGAAGCTGCCAATCGCCGATGCGCCACATCCGCAGACGGTGGTGTTTGTGGCGATCTACGATGTTGCGACGGGGCGCGCGGTAGGGGTTGCTGAGCAGACCTTTACCACTCGACCCCCCTATACCTTGAATGTCGCAATTGCTGCGCCAAACTTCAACCCTAACGGGCGCTACTACGCTCAGGCGCAGGTTGGCACGCCGGCTGGCGTGCGGAGCTATGAAGGTAATTCGGCGCAGTTCGTTGGCTCACAGGCTCGGGCCGAGGTGCAAACAACGGTTGCTGTCCCTGGAGCGCGGATCATCCGTGTCAGCGCCGGGACGCTCGTGCTGCTGATCGGCGCGCTCCTGGCCGTCGGCGCTGCTGCGTTGTTCGCCTGGCGCAGGATGCGCCTGCAGCGCCTGGCGCCGCGTGTGGCCTGAGTGAACATTCGGGGAAGCCGGGTTTCCCCATGCCCCTGCTCTGGAAGAGGGTGTGGAAGGGCGTAGCTCTCCCACACCCTCTCCTCTTTCCACCTCGAACGGGAGCGAGCGGGTTTCACCTCCCCTGTGTTCGCATCTCACGCCAGCGCGCTATGCCCCCCCTGCCTGATGCCGGCTTGCCCCGATCAGATCGGCGATAACCACGAGCCGCTGAGTGTCCCAGTTGGTGCAGGTGATCAGGGTAAGCGTTGCGTTCGCATTGGCGCCGAGGACGTGAACATCGGTCGGCCACACCACCTTGATCGCGCCGACCCGGTAGTGGAAGCGGTAGCTGGCGGTGTCCACGAAGATGTCGTCGCCGATCTTCACCGAAGGTAACGGCATAAAGACCCCGCCGCGCAAGCCGGCGTGTCCGGCAATAACCACGTTCCCCGCCTCGCCTGGATCGCCGGTTCCGTACAGGTAGCCCGCCGCGTAATCCGCCTCTTGCCAATCCAGACCGTCGGCGTAGACCGTGATCACGGGGGTGTCAATTCCCACCGCGGGCACCTGGATCCACTCGGGCGCCTCCGAGTTCTCGCGGTACGCGAACGCTGGCTCTAGAACCGGATCGGGGACCGGGGCTGCGGATGCGACCCCGGCACTCCGATAGGGAAGCACGTGCAGCGCCGGTTGCAGCGGCGTTGCACGTAAGCCCGATGGGTGTGCCCTGGCCGGGGAAGGCGCTGGCTCCGTTGCTGCTGGGCGGGCTGTCGCCGGTTGCGGCAGGAAGGCCTGGCTCGGAGCAGATACCGGAACCGCCCCCACGGGCCGCTCGCGTACCGGCGCGGGTGGCGCGAACAGGCGATCGTAGACCGGGCCGTTGAGCAGCCAGATGGCGAAACAGAGCAGTGCGCCCAGACTCAGTGCTTGCGCGCCGCGGAGCAACAGCCGGTCAAAGGGCGTTTCGCCAGCGACGCTCGCGCGCTCCTGTTGACCCTGGCGGCGCAGCCGGGGCGCCGAGGCCCAGGAAGGCCGTCCGTTGCTGGCCCGCGGCGTCGCCTCAATTGACGATGGCTCCGCTCCGGTCGCCTCAAGCAGCGACCGCAGCAGTTCGTGAGGATCACCCGAAGCGGAATGCCCCTCGGGGGCCGGAAGGTGTGACATACCTTGCTCGCGTAGCTGAGGCGAACGCGCGCCACGAAGACACGAAGATCACGCCAGGCCCCATGCGCATGGCGCACAACGCCAGAATGAAAATATGTGTTCTTGGGAGGGCGTAGCCCTCCCAAACCCTCCCCGCTGGCAGGTTGTTTCCCGGGAGGGGGTGGGAGCGCGGCGGCGCCGCGCCCCTACGCCCGAACCCTCCCGGCGCGGGGGGCGTGCCACCCTGGCAGGCAGAGGGTTGGGGAAACCGGGTTTCCCCGTGTTCATAACTCGTGCTCACGTGGCCATAAACATTATATGCCAGAAGCAGGTGACTTTGCAATTGGCAGTCCATGCGTATGCAGGGCTGATGCAACGTTGCTCGAGCCCTGTATGCGTATGGGTTCACCCTTTTTCTGGGAGCGCGGGCGTCCCGCCCGCAACGGCCCTGGATGCTTCCCGGGAGCGCGGGCGTCCCGTCCGCAAGGTCCCGGATGCGGGCAAGGTGCCCGCGCACCCGGGAGAAGGGTGAACAGATACCTGTTTTTGCCGATTTGACGCCTCCCAATGCCATGCGCTACAATGTTCGACTGTACGCGCCCGGCGCGCCGTCAACGGATCATCGCGCAACCTCCCCGGTTGCGTCATTGTGAGAAGCGTATGCAACACCTCTCCTCGGCGCAGATCCGCGAGAAGTACCTGACGTTCTTTGAGCGTCGCGGCCATACTATTGTGCCCAGTTCGCCGCTCGTGGTGGCCGATGATCCCACGCTGCTCTTCGCGAACTCGGGCATGGTCCAGTTTAAGGATGTATTTCTTGGCCTCGACAAGCGCCCGTACACTCGCGCCGTAACTGCCCAGAAGTGTCTGCGCGTCAGCGGGAAGCATAACGATCTTGAGGAGGTTGGTCCCTCGCCGCGCCATCATACCTTCTTCGAGATGCTGGGGAACTTCTCGTTCGGCGACTATTTCAAGGCCGAGGCCATTCGCTTCGCCTGGGAACTGCTGACCCGGGAGTTCGGCCTGCCGGTGGAGCGGCTCTGGTTCACGGTCTTTGAGGGCGACGCGGAGATCCCCGCCGATGATGAGGCTGCGCGGCTGTGGGAGGCGGTGGGCGCCGATCCGGCGCGCATCCTGCGCTTCGGGCGCAAGGATAATTTCTGGGTTATGGGCGACACCGGCCCCTGCGGTCCCAATTCTGAGATTACCTGCTACATCGGCGATGATCTGTCGCGGATGCGCGCCGAGGGCGTCAATTCCGACGATCCCGACTACGTCGAGGTCTGGAACCTGGTGTTCATGCAGTACGACCGGGCGACTATGCGGCGCCTGGCCGCGCAGTCGGTGGATACGGGCATGGGGCTGGAGCGTATGGCCATGGTGCTCCAGGGCGTCCATTCGACCTACGAGACCGATCTGCTGACGACGATCATCCACCGGGTGATTGCCGCCCGTGGAAGCGATGAGGCCCACTATCGGGCCAATCTGGCGCCCTATCGGGCGATTGCCGACCATAGTCGCGCCACGGCCTTTCTGATCGCCGATGGCGTCTTGCCCGGCAACAGCGGGCGCTCCTATGTGTTGCGCCGCATCCTGCGCCGCGCTGTGTACCAGGGGCGCACCATCGGCTTCGAGCACCCCTTCTTCGCCGATGTGGTTGATGCGGTGATCGAAGAGATGGGCGCGGCGTACCCCGAACTGCGCGCCCGCCGCCAGTTCATTCTGGAGGCCACTGACAGCGAGGAGCGGCAGTTCCTGCGCACGCTGAACGGCGGCATTACGCGCCTCAATGCGGTGATTGAGCAGGTGCGCGCCGCTGGCGGCACGGTGATCCCCGGCGTCGACGCCTTTGTGCTGAAGGATACCTTTGGCTTTCCGCTGGACCTGACGCAGAAGATCGCCGCCGAGCAGGGGCTGGTGGTAGATGAAGCAGGTTATGAGCTGGCGATGGACGAGCAGCGCCAGCGCTCCCGCGCTGCGGCGCAGTTCAAACGCGGCGCTGAGGCCGAGGTCTGGGCCGAGGCCAACCTGCCCTCTACCGAGTTCCTGGGCTACACCGACCTCAGCGCCGAGGCCCGGGTGCTGGCGATTGTTTCGGCTGGCGATGCCCTGCGCGAGGCTGGCCCGGGCCGTCAGGTGCAGATCGTTCTCGACCGTACACCGTTCTACGCCGAGAGCGGCGGGCAAGTGGGCGATACGGGGTTGATCAGCGGCCCCGCGGGTGTCGTGCGCGTGGATGATACGCTGCGCCCCGTGCCGGGCCTGATCGTCCACTACGGTGTGGTCAGAGAAGGGACGCTCAGCGTTGGTGAGGTGGTGCGCGCAGCGGTTGATGCCACCCGTCGCGCCGATATTCAGCGCAACCATACAGCCACCCATATGCTCCACCGCGCCCTGCGCGATGTGGTCGGCGAACACGCGGCGCAGGCCGGCTCTCTGGTCGCGCCTGACCGGCTGCGCTTCGATTTTACCCATACCCGGCCGCTCGAACACGAGCAGTTGCGCGAGATCGAGGCCCGCCTCAATGCCTGGGTGCGCGCCGATGGCGCGGTGCATTGGGAGATCACCGACTACCAGACGGCGATTGAGCAGGGCGCCATCGCCCTCTTTGGCGAGAAGTACGGCGACCAGGTGCGCGTGGTGACCATCGAGCGCGGGGCGAACGGCGTCGAGCGTATCGCCACCCGCGACAGCCGCGAACTCTGCGGCGGCACCCACGTCAGCCGCACCGGCGAGATTGGTTTCATCCGCATCGTCGGCGAGGGCAGCGTCGGCAGCGGTCTGCGGCGCATCGAGGCCCTCACCGGGCGCGGCGCTGAAGCCTGGGTCGAACAGCAGGTCCAGCTCCTGCGTGATCTGGCTGCGCGGCTCGGCGTGCCCCCGGCCCAGGTGGCCGATCGGGTGGACCAGTTGATGGCCGAGGGCAGGCAGCGCCAGCAGGAACTGGCCGGCCTGCGCGCGCGTATTGCTCGCGCCTCGCTCGATAGCCTGCTCCCCCAGGTGCGCCAGGTGAACGGGGTGCCGGTCCTGGCGGCCCAGGTGGAGGCCGATGATCCGGCGCGCCTGCGCGAGATGGGCGACTGGCTGCGAGACAAGCTCGGGAGCGTGGTGCTTGTGCTTGGCGCGGTGGTGGGCGAACGCCCGCAGATTCTGGCTATGGTGACCCCCGATCTGGTGCAGCAGGGCTACCACGCGGGCAATCTGGTGAAGGCCCTGGCACAGATCGTCGGCGGCGGCGGGGGCGGGCGCCCCGATATGGCTCAGGCCGGGGGCAAGGACGCTACCCGCCTCCCCGATGCAATTGCCCGCGCCCCCGAACTGGTGGCCTCCCAGGGGCGAAAGTGAGCGCGGCATGACGACAGAATCTGCGGCCGTGGTACCGGTGCTCCCCGAGGAAAACGCCGCCGATGTGCTGGAGAAGCTGCGCGGCGTTGAGACCAGGCAGGTGCAACTGCTGGTCACCGAGGGCGCCGTGGCTATGCGGCGCGTCGAGGTTGCCGAAAAGATCCGCGCCTTCGCGCTCAAGGCCGGTATCGCCCTGACGGTGATCAGCTCCGATCCCCGGGTTATCGATGCCGCCCGCCAGGCCGGCCTGGAGACCCTGACCGTGCAGCATGCCCGCGTCTTGCCGCCCGGCCCCGATAACCGCCCGCCGCGCTCCGCCAGCCCCTATGCGACCCGACCCGTGGCCGTGCCGCCCCGTCCCGACGCCAGTGACGATGAGGTGCTGCGCGCTGCTCTGGAGGGCGACGTTGCCGTTCCTCCCCCGGCTGGCCCCGCCGCGCCGCCCCGTCCCGAGGCCGCGGCGCCATGGCCGCCGACCTGGCCGAGACCATCCGCTGCCTGACCGCCGAGGCGTGGACCGTGCCCGAGCTGGCGGAGCATCTGCGCGTCACCGTCAGGACCGCCTGGCGCCTCGTCGCGGCCCTCCG
>OGCL01001450.1_pt1 | contig 20173 bp, 18 predicted proteins | sample 1570041 | NCBI WGS metagenome assembly OGCL01 (sample SAMN06266162, study PRJEB24511) | hot springs metagenome | isolation source: Hot spring water | place: South Africa: Limpopo | collected 2015-06-22
TTGATCACAGCCGGGAAGGCCTCGCCTCTCAGCCGGCACACGGCCTCCCGTGCCTGCACACAGGCAAAGCGAACCTGAGTCGACAGCGGAAACATATCCGGCGCCAGCCGCGCGGATAACAACGCCTGCGCCTCGGCTTCCGGCAGCTGGGCCTGCGCCTTCTTTAGCCAGCCGGAGAGGGTTTTGAGCATCTGCGTGTAGGTTGGGACGAGGAGCGTTGTTAGCTGCATGGATGCTTACCTTGAGGTGGGCTACGCCAGATAAGTTGCCGGTTTTATGAGCCTAGCAACCTAAGGATAAATAAGTTTTTCCGTTTTTCCCAAAGCCAGCCTCAGAGAGCAAATTGAAGATGTGTTACCCAATTTTTGACTTTGGTGGAAACTCCAAATGGCTCTCCATGTATTTTTTGAATGCTGCTCGCTCGTCGGTTTTGGGGTCTACGCTGTGTATATAGCCGACTTCGAGACCACCGTAGGACCGAATGATATGTTCATAGAAAGCACGATTGCGCTCTGAATTTAGCTTTTCTATCTTAGGCAACCATCTTTGCTTCAACGTACCGGCAGTTTGCCCTATATATATTATTCTGCTTTCACCTTTTATCCTTGGCACTGGGCGCTTAGATAGAAAAAAATAAACAACGCTTTTCGCGTCACCGGCTTCTTTCGATCCGAATATTCTCTTTAAACCGCTAACAAGGCTTTCGGGTACAGATACTTCTATTGGAATTATTTGTATATTTTCAATATCCAAGGTGCACCTGCCGACTTGTTAACGGAAAACCTTTGTTCAGTTTCAGTGAGTGAAGCGAACGGCTTGGTTCGGTCGTTAACATTTTCATCATTGCAACCATGATCCTGAGATGTCAAAAGATCCCTCAAACTCATGAGGGCCTTTCCAACCTTTGAGCAAAAGCTTTTTAAAGCGCGACTCATACGCACGCATGAGCCATCTATAATTATTCCAAAGCTTATCTGAAAGGACATTTTGTTCTTTCGTTTGAGCCCAGTTCAAGCCGCAAGGATACCTGGCCCAAGATTCAAGACCTTCCTCGAAATATTTAAGGGTAACTGAACCTTGTGACTGATAAGGAAGAAAAGTTGAATTTCTTGCTAGCTTGGTGAGTTTGTGTGTTTGGATATTCTTGGAAAGAAATCCATTGCGAATATAGTTTGGATGTTCGTATATCAGGTAGGCTTTGATAATGTTCTCAAGTGCGAAGCCAGCCAATAGAATTACGGTTCGATTTGATGTGTTCCAAGTCCTACTATTTGACCCCAGGAAATCTCTGCGAGTAATTTTTGACGTGGTGGCGTGCCTGAGTAGCTTGGCCTGTTCATGCAGCTCACTGGCCACCAAAAACCAAGAGTGTGGATTTGCAATTTCTTCAAACTCAATAATTTGACTTGGAGAATACATATGCATGCCTAACGCCTATAGGGAAAAAGAACGCATACTTATTTTCCGAGACGGGGTGTCTGCGATAATAGATTGCCCCTTTCTTTCGCCTTCCATCGGCAAAACGCCCTCGCCAGGCATACGAACTGGCATTGCGGGCGAACAGTAGAAACGCGTCATCTGAACCTTCCTTGGTAACGGACCAGTACGATGTCGAGCGTCGCAGCGGAGCCGTGATCGAGTGCGCAATTGCTGCGCATGCTGGCACATTAGCCACTGCTTCCGTATGGGTAAAGCAGACGATGAATTAATCCTCGTTTTTCACGCCGTCACCTACGCGCGATCACTTGCGCCGTATGCACTTTCCGCCCACCTACCCTGTCCACCCCTGCATGGCTCAGTTGCGGAGGTGATTGTGGAAGGCATGTTTTTCAGTAGCGCAACGACATTGATACGCACGCTGGTGGTGGGTGTGCTGGCCTATATCAGTCTGGTGCTGTTGTTGCGTCTGTCCGGGCGGCGGACGTTGTCGAAGATGAATGCGTTCGATCTGGTGGTGACGGTGGCGCTGGGCTCGACCTTCGCGACGATTCTGCTCAATCGCGATGTGTCGCTGGCCGAGGGGGTGCTGGCATTGGCGCTGTTGATCGGGCTGCAGTACGTGGTCACCTGGTCCAGCGTGCGGGTGGCATGGGTGCGGCGGACGGTGACGGGCGAGCCGGCGCTGCTGTTCTTTCGCGGGCGTTTTCTCGGCGATGCCATGCTCGTGGCGCGGGTGACCGAGGATGAGGTGCGGGCCGCCGCGCGCAGTCAGGGGCTGGCCGCGCTGGATGGCATCGAGGCGGTGGTGCTGGAGACCGACGGCAGTTTCAGCGTGATCACCGATGGCGCCGGCGACAGCCGTTCGACGCTGGACGGGGTGAATGTACCGGGGCCGAACGAAAAGGGCGTTTGAGGCCGTGGCACCCTTCACCGGCGGCTGGTCGACGGGCCCGCCGCCGCCGGCCCGCGCCGGCCCGGTTGCCGCCGCGCGGCGCTGCCGCCAGACTCGTTGTTCCCGCCCTTCGATGCGATTCCCACCCATGAAAACCAACCTCGACGAAATGCTCGCCTTTGTCAGCGTGGTCGACAGTGGCTCGATCAGCGCTGCGGCCGAGCAGCTGGAACAGACCGCCTCGGGCGTTAGCCGGGCGTTGAGTCGGCTGGAGGACAAGCTGGCGGTGACGCTGTTGCGCCGCACCACAAGGCGCCTCGAGCTGACCGAGGAAGGCGAGGCGTTCCTGGCGCAGGCGCGGCGGATTCTGGCCAGCGTGGAGGAGGCCGAGGAGCAGATGGCGCTGCGGCGGCAGGCGCCGGCCGGGCGCTTGCGGGTCAATACCGCGTCGCCGTTCATGCTGCATGTGATCGTCCCGCTGATCGGCGATTTCCGCGCGCGCTATCCGCTGATCGAGCTGGAGCTGCACAGCGACGACCGCATCGTCGATTTGCTGGAGCGGCGCATCGATCTGGCCATCCGCATCGGCCCGCTGCCCGATTCCAGCCTGCATGCACGGCCGCTGTGCCATACCACGCGCCGGGTGCTGGCGAGCCCGGCCTATCTGGCGCGGCATGGCACGCCGCAACAGGTCGAGGACCTGGCGGAGCACAGCCTGATCGGCTTTACCGAGCCGGATCGCCTCAACGACTGGCCGCTGCGCCACGCGCTCGGCGAGAGCTGGCGGATCAACCCGGCGCTACGCGCATCCAGCGGCGACACGGTGCGCGAGCTGGCGCTGGCCGGCGAAGGGATCGCCAGCCTGTCGGACTTCATGACTGGCCGGGACCGCCAGCGCGGCGAGCTGGTGGAGGTGCTGGCGGCACAGCGGGTCGACGTGCGCCAGCCGATCAACGCGGTGTACTACCGCAACACCGCGCTGGCTTCGCGCATCACCTGTTTTCTGGATTATCTGAGTGAGCGCCTGGGAGCCGGCGCCCCGCACGACTGAGCATGGGTCGCGCGTCCGGGTATCCACAGCGGTGGCGCCGGTCGAACGCCAGGAAGTGAAACGGCCCTGTCCATCGGTCACCGATGGCAGGGCCGTTTCCCAGGTGCGTCAGTAGCGCCGACTATTGCCCCAGCAGGCCGGCGTTCTGTGCGGAGCCGAAGGCAAAGCCGAGGAACTCCGGCACGCTCATTTCGCGGCCGTTGAAGGTCACCTTGTCATTGGCGTAGTGCAGCGAACTGACCAGCCGCTCGCCTTCCAGACGCGACCAGCCGGTGTTCAGCGCCATGCCGCTGAACAGCTCGGTGGCGGCCTCGGTTTCCTGCTGCAGTGCCGCCTGGTCGAGCTGGCCGTCACGCGCGTTGTTCTGCACGACCAGCCCGGCGATGTCGCGCACCAGGTTCCTGTCGACGCCGGCGTCGGCCTTGAGCGAGGCGAGCATGCTGGTGATCATCGCGTCCGGGGTGAAGGCTTCTGCGCTCGGCGATTGCAGGTCGAGCACGACCGACAGGCGGGCCGCGCCGTGGGCGGTTTCGAAGCCGAACTCGTCGAGGGCCAGGGTCGGCTTGTGTTCGAGCAGCCGCAGGCCGTGGGCCTGCAGTGCCTGCTGCTGGGCGCTGGTCATGCCGGCGAAGGATTCCTGCGGGGTGGCGCTCTGCTCGAGGATGTCCTTGTAGCTCGCCACCAGGGCCTTGAGGCTGCTTTCCTCGAGGTTGCGCAGGCTGAAGACGAGGGCGAGGTTGCGGAAGGTCTGGCCTTTGGCGCTGACCTCGCCGATGCGGTAGCCGATGGTCTGGTCGAGGCCACGGCTGCCGCGGCTCAGTGCCTCCTCGACGGAGGCCTGTTGGATGACCACGGCGGGCTCGTCGCCGGCCTTGATTTCCATGCGCTGCAGGGTGATGGTGGACGGTCCGAAGCCGAAACCGGCGTCGTAATCCTGCTTGTCGGCGCTCAGGCCGATGCCGCGCAGGCTCACCTGCACCGGCTGGCCACTGTCGCTGCGCTGCAGGTCGATATCGATTTCCGCCAGCTCGCCGTCCATGCGTACGTCGCTGCCGTCCCTGTTCGCCTCGAAGTTGAGGTTGGCGGGGGCGATGCGCACGCTGCCGTCCTCGTCTTCGATATTCAGCGCGGCCGTGCGCAGATCGCCGGCTTGGCCGCCGTCGTAGCCGATGGTCACCTCGCCCACCAGCGGCACTTCGCCGGCGGCGGCGTCGAACAGCTTCTGCGTCAGCGGTGTGCGTTCGAGTTCGAAGTGGCTCTGCGCGGCGACCGGCATCAGCTGGCCGCGGCTCAGGCGCGAGACGGGAAAGGGGCCATGTTCGAGGCGATCGTTCAGCAGCAGGGCGTAGTGCTCGGTGTTGCCTTCGTCATCCGCTACGTCGATGTCGATCTGGTAGCGCGCGGTGCTGGACAGCAGGCCGCGTTCGAAGCTGAGCAGGGTGAGGCTGACATCGGCACCGGCGCCGACGCCCATTTCGCGCAGCTTGAGGTTGGCCTGGTCGACGGCATCGCGGGCGGTCGATTCGACCTGGGTGCTGGTGTAGAAAGTGGCGGCCCCGAAAAGGGCCAGGGGTACGGCTACGGCGAGCGCGAGCTTTTTCATGGAAGCATCCTGTGCGGCGGCTGGGCAGACGTCCTGTCAGCCGGTGGTTGGCAAGCGGCGGCACTCTAGCAGCGCGCCTCGACAGGCTCCAGCGCACCAGGCATCCGGATGAAAAGGCTGAGAACGTCGCAGCAGATTCGGGCGGGACGACGCGTGCCGCGTCCTCGCCGCCCTGCCGGCGCCGCTATCGATCGCCACCCGATTTCGGCATCGGAATGGCCACGCTGCTTTCGATGCCGCCGGCTTCGGCGTTGCCTTCCTTGTAGAAGGGCTCGATCTCGTCCCGGGCGCGCTGCCAGTGGTCGGCTTCCTGGCCTTCGGGGCGGCCCTCGGCTTCCCATATTTCATAGGCGCGCTGGCGGATGCGTTCGTCGACGTTCATGGCTGAAATCTCCGGGTAACGGGCCGGCGAACTGCCGGCCGTTAAGCAGAAGAAAGGCCGGCCCGCTACAGGTTCCGGCGGGGCGACGAGCGCGCTTGGCCGGGACGCAGCGGCGCGGGACCCGGCGATCAGGGAACCGCCACCGTCGCTGCGGTCTTAGCTCTGGATAAACGACGCCGACTGGCGTTTCATTCGCTCTTCGCCGCGCCCGGATCGGCCGGCGCATCGCCTTCTTCACAAAGGACCGCCCCATGAGCATCGCCCCCAACGCCGGACGCCTGCCCGACCCGCACACCCTGACCCACCTGCCGCGCCTGGTGGCGCGCTACTACAGCGACCGACCGGACCCGTCCGACCCGGCGCAGCAGGTGGCGTTCGGCACCTCCGGGCATCGCGGTTCCTCGCTCAAGGGCAGCTTCAACGAGTGGCACATCCTCGCCACCACCCAGGCGATCTGCGATTACCGCCGCCAGGAAGGCATCGACGGCCCGCTGTTCATGGGCATGGACACCCATGCGCTGTCCGAGCCGGCGTTCGTCTCGGCGCTGGAAGTGCTGGCGGCCAACGGCATCGAGACGCGCATCGACGCCGGTTGCCCGGAAACCGGCGGCGAGCCGGGCTATACCCCGACCCCGGCGATCTCCAACGCGATCCTCAGCTACAACCGCGGCCGCACGAGCGGGCTGGCCGACGGCATCGTCATCACGCCGTCGCACAACCCGCCGGGCGATGGCGGCTTCAAGTACAACCCCACCAATGGCGGCCCGGCCGACACCGGCGTGACCAAGTGGATTCAGGAGCGCGCCAATGCGCTGCTGGTCGCCGGTCTCGATGGCGTCAAGCGCATGGATTACCGCCAGGCGCTCAAGGCCGCCACCACCCAGCGCTTCGATTTCATCGACGCCTATGTCGGCGGGCTCGAGCGGGTGATCGACCTCGACGCCATCCGCGGCTCGGGCCTGAAGTTCGCCGTCGACCCGCTGGGCGGCGCCGGTGTGCACTACTGGCCGCGCATCGCCGAGCGCTTCGGCCTGCCGCTGGAGGTGCTGTCTACGGTGGTCGACCCGACCTTCCGCTTCATGCGCCTGGACTGGGACGGCAAGATCCGCATGGACTGCAGCTCGCCGCACGCCATGGCCGGGCTGATCGAGAACAAGGACCGCTTCGACGTGGCCTTCGCCTGCGACACCGACCATGACCGCCACGGCATCGTCACCCGCTCCGGCGGGCTGATGAACCCCAACCATTACCTGGCGGTGGCCATCGAATACCTGTTCACCCATCGCCCGGGCTGGAGCGCCGAGGCCGGCATCGGCAAGACGCTGGTGTCCTCCTCGATGATCGACCGTGTTGCCGCCGGCATCGACCGCCGTCTGGTGGAGGTACCGGTGGGCTTCAAGTGGTTCGTCGACGGCCTGATGGATGGCAGCCTGGGCTTCGGCGGTGAGGAGTCGGCCGGCGCTTCGTTCCTCGACAAGCAGGGCGGCGCCTGGTCCACCGACAAGGACGGGCTGATCCTCGGTCTGCTGGCGGCGGAGATCACCGCAGTCACCGGCAAGGACCCGAGCGAACGCTACCAGGCGCTGACCGACCGCTTCGGCGCGCCGGTGTACCAGCGCATCGACGCTGCCGCCAATCGCGAGCAGAAGGCACGCCTGGGCAAGCTGTCCGCTTCGCAGGTCTCGGCGAAGGAGCTGGCCGGCCAGCCGATCACCCGCATCCTCACCGAGGCGCCGGGCAACGGCGCGGCCATCGGCGGGCTGAAGGTGGAAACGGCGAACGGCTGGTTCGCCGCGCGGCCGTCCGGCACCGAGGACGTGTACAAGATCTACGCCGAGAGCTTCGAGGGCGAAGCGCACCTGGCACGCATCCAGGCCGAGGCCAAGGCGCTGGTGGACTCGGTGCTGGCCGGCTGAGGCTCACGGCCCCACGCCGGGCTATCGCTGCTGGCGGTCGCTGATGCTGACCGCCAGCTGTGCAGCTTCGACTTCGTCGGTGAGGTAGCGGCTGTGGCCCTCGGCATCGGTCACCCGGTAGACCACCCGGATATCCGGCCCGCGCAGATGCTCGGGAATCTCGTCGCCCTGGAGCTTGCTCACGGTGACGCTCATGGCGGGGCTCCTTCATTTGGCATTGGCTGTCTGGAGTGTGACTGCGCCATCGCCAATCCGATCCTTGCCGTTCGCCGCACCGCGCCAGGGCTTTGCGCCCTGGCGCATCTCGCTAGGGCACCAGCACCGCAGCACCCTGGAAACGCCCGTTGCGCAGGTCATCCAGTGCCTGGTTGGCCTGCTCCAGCGGGTAGGCGTGGGTTTCGGTATGGATGCCGACCTGGGCGGCCACCGGAAAGAACTCCAGGCCGTCCTGGCGGGTGAGATTGGCCACCGAGACCACCTCGCGCTCCTGCCAGAGGATGTCGTAGGGAAAGCTCGGGATATCGCTCATGTGGATGCCGGCGCAGACCACCCGGCCGCCCTTGCGCAGCGCGCGCAACGCGGCCGGCACCAGCTCGCCCGCCGGCGCATAGATGATCGCGGCATCCAGCGGCGCCGGCGGCAGCTCGCCCGAATCACCGGCCCAGACCGCGCCCAGCGAACGGGCGAAGTCCTGCGCCGCCACATCGCCCGGGCGGCTGAAGGCATAGACATCGCGCCCCTGCCAGCGCGCCACCTGCATGACGATATGCGCCGCGGCACCGAAGCCGTACAACCCGAGACGCTTGCCGTCACCGGCCTTGACCAGCGAACGCCAGCCGATCAGCCCGGCGCAGAGCAGCGGTGCCAGCGCCACGGGGTCGCCCTCCTCGCCGAGGGCAAAGGCGAAGCGGGCATCGGCCACCACGTATTCGGCGTAGCCGCCGGGCCGCGTGTAACCGGTGAACTGCGGCGCGTCGCAGAGATTTTCCTCGGCGTGTTGGCAGTAGCTGCAGGTGCCGCAGGTGTGCCCCAGCCAGGGAATGCCGACCCGCTGGCCCAGCTCAAAGCCGGTCACGCCTTCGCCCAACGCATCGACCCGACCGACGATCTCGTGGCCGGGAATGATCGGCAGCGGCGCCTCCGGCAACTCGCCATCCACCACGTGCAAGTCGGTGCGACAGACACCGCAGGCCAACACCCGCACGCGGACCTCGCCAGGCCCCGGTTGCGGCACGGGCAGCTCGCGCAGCTGCAAGGGTTGGCCAATCTGTTCCAGCAACATGGCACGCATCGACGTCTCTCCTTTCGTCTCCGGTCTGCTGCAGGGTAGGCCGATCGGCGGAAAAAGGCTCTAGGGACGGTTGTGAATCAAGGCGCTTCTACCGGGCTGAAGCCCACCGGCGATGCTCGGTACGGCCAGAAAGCCTCTACACTCGAAACGTCTTGCCATTTCCGGAGTACGACCCGATGACGCTTTCGCCCTTCCATCTCGCCATTCCCGTCTACGATCTGGCCGCCGCCCGTGCCTTCTACGGCGAGGCGTTCGGCTGTACCGAGGGCCGCAGCAGCGAGCACTGGGTGGATTTCGATTTCTTCGGCCACCAGCTGGTGATCCACGAGGCGCCGAAGATGCCGCATCAGGAGGCGGCGCACAGCAACCCGGTGGATGGCCACGACGTGCCGGTGCCGCACTTCGGCGTGGTACTCGGCTGGGAGCAATGGGAGGCGCTGGCCGAGCGGCTGAAGGCGCGCGGCACGCGCTTCGTGATCGAGCCCTACGTGCGCTTCCAGGGCCAGGTCGGCGAACAGGCGACCATGTTCCTGCTCGACCCCTGCGGCAACGCCCTGGAGTTCAAGGCGTTCAAGGACATCGGCCAGCTGTTCGCCAAGTGAGGGGGATCAGCCGCGCTCGGCAAGGTGCTGGTCCTTGAGCTTGACGTAGTTGCCGGCGGTATAGCTGAAGAAGCTGCGCTCCTTGTCGGTCAGCGGGCGCGCCTGCTTCACCGGGCTGCCGACATAGAGGTAGCCCGACTCGAGCGTCTTGCCCGGTGGCACCAGGCTGCCGGCGCCGATGATCACCTCGTCCTCGACCACCACGCCGTCCATCACGATCGAGCCCATGCCCACCAGAATTCGGTTGCCCAGGGTGCAGCCGTGCAGCGTGACCTTGTGCCCGACCGTGACCTCGTCGCCGATGGTCAGCGGGAAGCCGTCCGGGTTGTACGGCCCGGCATGGGTGATGTGCAGCACGCTGCCGTCCTGGATGCTCGAGCGCGCACCGATGCGGATGCGGTGCATGTCGCCGCGGATCACCGTGAGCGGCCACACCGAGCTGTCGGCGCCGATTTCCACATCGCCGATGACCACGGCGGAGTCGTCGACGAACACGCGCTCGCCCAGTGTCGGAGTGCTGTTTTGGTAGCTGCGTATCGCCACGATAGAAACCTCTTTGGCTGCGGGAAGGGTCGATTGTAATTAAGATGGCCGGCATTGCCGCTGCGGAGCCGGGCTGAGCAGCATGCCGCCCGCCGTGGTCAGAGTAACAACCGGCCGACCGGCGTTGAAAAAGCACGACAGCGCGTCCATCTAGGACATCTGCCTGCCACGTCCGGCCTCGCTCCAGCGAGCGGCCTGCAACCCTCTTCGTCACAAGGTGTCCCCGTGAGCGCGAACAATCCCCTGCTGCAACAATTCGACCTGCCGCCCTATTCCGAAATCCGTCCGGAACACGTCGAGCCGGCCGTCGACACCATCCTCGGCGACAACCGCGTGGCGATCCAGGAGCTGCTCAGCCGCCCGGCCGAAAGCCTGGACTGGCAGACCCTGGTGGTCGGGCTGGACGAGCTGAATGATCGCCTCGCCCGTGCCTGGGGGCCGGTCGGTCACCTCAACTCCGTGTGCAACAGCCCGGAATTGCGCACCGCCTACGAGGCCTGCCTGCCCAAGCTGTCGGCCTACTACACGGAACTGGGGCAGAACCGCGCGCTGTTCGAGGCCTACCAGGCGCTTGCCTCCGGCCCCGCGGCGGCCGGTTTCGAGGTGGCACAGAAGACCATCCTCGAGCATTCGCTGCGCGACTTCCGCCTGTCCGGTATCGACCTGCCGCCGGTCGAGCAGCAGCGCTTCGGCGCCATCCAGATGAAGCTTGCCGAGCTGGGCAGCAAGTTCTCCAACCAGCTGCTGGACGCCACGCAGGCCTGGACCCGGCACATCACCGACGAGGGCCTGCTGGCCGGCATCACCGACTCGGCCAAGGCGCAGATGGCCGAGGCGGCCAAGGCCAAGGGCCTCGACGGCTGGCTGATCACCCTGGAGTTCCCCAGCTACTACGCGGTGATGACCTATGCCGACGACCGCGGCCTGCGCGAGGAGGTCTACACCGCCTACTGCACCCGCGCCTCGGACCAGGGCCCGAATGCCGGGCAGTTCGACAACGGCCCGGTGATGGCCGAGATCCTCGAGCTGCGTCACGAGCTGGCCGGCCTGCTGGGCTATCGCAACTTCGCCGAGCTGTCGCTGGCGACCAAGATGGCCGAATCCACCGAGCAGGTACTGAGCTTTCTGCGCGACCTGGCGGTGCGCAGCAAGCCGTTCGCCGAGCGCGACCTGGCCGAACTGCGCGCCTTCGCCGCCGAGCAGGGTCTGGACGACCTGCAGAGCTGGGACCTGGGCTACTACGCCGAGAAGCTGCGCCAGCAGCGCTACAGCCTGAACCAGGAAGAGCTGCGCGCCTACTTCCCGATCGACAAGGTGCTGTCCGGGCTGTTCGGCATCGTCCAGCGCCTGTATGGCATCCAGATCCATGAACTGGAGCAGTTCGACGGCTGGCACCCGGACGTGCGGCTGTTCGAGATCACCGAGAACAGCGAGCACGTCGGGCGCTTCTTCTTCGACCTCTACGCGCGGCCGAACAAGCGCGGCGGCGCCTGGATGGACGGCGCCCGCGACAAGCGCCGCACCGCAGACGGCACGCTGCAGACGCCGGTGGCCAACCTGGTCTGCAACTTCACCCCGCCGGTGGGCGAGCGCCCGGCGCTCTTGACCCATGACGAGGTCACCACGCTGTTCCACGAATTCGGCCACGGCCTGCACCACCTGCTGACCCAGGTCGAGCACGCTGGTGCGTCGGGCATCAACGGCGTGGCCTGGGATGCGGTGGAGCTGCCCAGCCAGTTCATGGAGAACTGGTGCTGGGACCCCGAAGGCCTGGCGCTGATCTCCGGTCACTACCAGACCGGCGAAGCCCTGCCACAGGACAAGCTGGACATGATGCTGGCGGCGAAGAACTTCCAGTCCGGCATGATGATGGCGCGCCAGCTGGAGTTCTCCCTGTTCGACTTCGAACTGCACGCCACCCACGGCGACGGTCGCAGCGTGCTGGAGGTGCTCGAACACATCCGCGACGAGGTTTCGGTGATGCGGCCGCCGGCCTACAACCGCTTCCCCAACAGCTTCGCGCACATCTTCTCCGGCGGGTACGCCGCCGGTTACTACAGCTACAAGTGGGCCGAGGTGCTGTCGTCCGACGCCTTCTCGCGCTTCGAGGAGGAAGGGGTGTTCAACGCCGAGACCGGCCGCGCCTTCCGCGAGGCCATCCTAGCGCGTGGCGGCTCCCAGGAGCCGATGGTACTGTTCGTCGATTTCCGAGGCCGCGAGCCGTCCATCGACGCCCTGCTGCGCCACCTCGGGCTGGTAGCGGAGGCCGCGGCATGAGCAACGAAGTATCCCGAGTCACGACCAAGCGCTTCATCGCCGGGGCCGTATGCCCGGCGTGCAGCGGCACGGACTGCATCAAGATGTGGGATGTCGACGGTGTCCCGCACCGCGAATGCATCGACTGCGGCTATGCCGACACCCTCAACGCCCAGGGCCAGTCGGTACCCATGGAGCTGGGCACACGAGTGAACAAGGTCCAGCCGAAGCCGGCCAACCCGCAGGTGCAGTCGGTGCAGTTTTTTCCTAATCCGAAGTTGAAGAAGCCGGAGTAAGGGTGCTGCACCTGACCTGCGGTGACCTGGCCGGCGATGGTGTTCGCAACCTGCTGGCCGACCGCGAACCGGGTGCGGAGGTCCGGGTGCTGCGCGATGACCTGGCAGTCGGCCCGCTGAGCGATGTGGACAGCCCGCCGTGCGCCGCCCGTGTCGCCTTCTGGGAGCAGCTGTGGCCTGACGAGCTGACGCCGCGCCCACTGTTCGCCCACGACCTGGCCGCCGATGCGCGCTGGTTGGCAGAGCTCGCCGGACAAGCCGACAACGTGATCGTCTGGCATGGCGACAGCGCGTCCGAACAGCTGCTGCTGGCACGGGTCTGCGCGGCGTTGCAGGGCTGCCGGTTGCAAGAAGTGGCCTGCGGTACAGGCGACAGCCGCGCCGGCCGGCGCAAAGCGGTATCCATGCATTCGCCCGAGGCGCTGGCGGCGCTCTACCGGCCACAGGCCGTTTCGGTGTCCCGCCAGACCGAGCTTGCCGCGCTCTGGCATCAGCAATGCGCCGGCACCTATGGCATTCGGCGCTGGGACAATGGGACCTTTAGCGGCGAAGACTATCAATTGATCGACGCGGCGCTGATCGCCGCCAGCCCGGATGAATTCGCACCGCTGGCGCGTGCGATGGCCGAGGTCATGGGCCATTGCGACGGTTTCTTCGCCACCGATCTCTTCCTCTACTGGCGCGCCCGCGAGCTGGCTACCGCGGGGCATCTGGAATTACGGGGCGACCCCGCCGCCGGTTATCGTGATCTGCAGGTGCGCCGGAGGTGAAGGCGCACGCCGAACGATTCTGCTTCGCGGCCTCACGACAGACCGCGGTCACCGCCACGCCAGCGCTTACGCAGCCGCACCGCTGATAAAAAAGAACCCGCCGAGTGGCGGGTTCTTTTTCGGTGCAAGGCTCGCTCAGCCCTCAACCTTTGGCGTCGCCCGTCCCGGCTGCGGTGGCGAGGCAAACAGGCGCTTGAGCTTCATCGCCGGCGCTTCGATCAGGTGCCAGGACAGCGCGGCGAGGATCAGCGTCGGTACGAAGGCGATCAGCGTCAGGCCGAGCACGCCGACCTGCGGGCCGAACAGGTAGACGGTGAGCTGCTGGAACGGGAAGGCGTAGATATACAGGCCGTAGGAGAAGTCGCCGTACTTGCCGAAACGCGACACCCAGGGCAGCGGCGCGTAGGCCAGGTAGAGCACCAGGTACGGCAGCGCGACGAAGTACACCAGCGGGCCGATGTCGGTGCGGAAGGTCGCCACCAGCGCGGCGAACAGCAGCGCCGCGATCCAGCCGCGCCAGGGAATGTCGTCGCGATAGAGGAACAGTGCCGAGCCGCTGTAATACAGCAGGCCGAGCTTGAAGATGTTCTTGATGAAGTAGGACTCGATACCCAGCTTGCCCAGCAGCCAGAAGTGCCCGACCGCCAGCACCACGATCGGCAGGAAGATCAGGCGGCGCTTGAGAAAGCCGGTCAGGCCGAGAATCATCACGCCGATGTACATCAGCACTTCCAGCGGCAACGTCCACAGCGAACCGTTGACCACATCGGGATAGATGTTGCCGGTGAACACGCCAGGCAGTTCGTAGCGCGTCACCAGCAGGATGTTCTGCAGGTAGGTCCAGGTACCGTCGGCGGCCAGATAGCGACCGAGGCTGAACTGCGTGACCATCGGTCCGATGACGAAGACCGACAGCAGCACCGCGACGATCAGCGCCGGGAAGATGCGCAGTGCACGCTTGATCAGGAAGCTCTTCGGGCTGCTGCTGGCCAGCCAGGACGAGGCGATCAGGTAGCCGCTCATGACGAAGAAGATGCCGACGGCGATCGAGCCGCCCTTCTCATAGCCGGTCAGCAGCGTCAGTGGTTCGTCTTCGCGACGGCCGACCAGCGGGTAGCTGTGGGCGAACAGCACCAGAGCAGCGGCGAAGAAGCGCAGGAAATCGAAGTTGTTTTCCCGGGTGTGGAAGGAACCGGTGGGATGCATGGTCTGCTCCTGACTGTCGGCAGTGGCTGGAAGCTGGAGTGCACGGGAGTGCAATGCCGGTACTGCCGGATCGGTCGCCGGAGGCGCCCTGATCATCCTTTTGTTTGTTTGCCGGCCGGCTCCAATTCGGGAAGCGCGGAAACCACAGCGCTCACCCGATCAGCCTCCTTTGTCCGGACCTGTAAGCAAATGTTCCCGAGGCAACCGACGGGCGGTAGCGGTTGCCATCGATCAGTTGGGCTGGCGCGCGGTCGACGAGCTGTTTACTGTATATATAAACAGCATTTGGCCACGACCATGACCCTGCCCATTTCCACACCACGCGGCCGCGGTACGGCGGTGAACCCGGACAACCGCTTCGCGCCCACGCGCAGCGAGGCCTACGACGATGGCTGGGAACAGGACGTCCCGCCGACCCGCGCCACCGAGGTGCGCCGCGAGATCGCCAAGTCGGTCCTGACGCGCAACCAGTCGCCGGACATCGGTTTCGATCGCTCGGTCAACCCTTACCGCGGTTGCGAACATGGCTGCATCTACTGCTTTGCGCGGCCATCGCACGCGTACTGGGATCTTTCGCCGGGCATCGATTTCGAGACCCGGCTGATCGCCAAGACCAACCTCGCCGAACGGCTGGAGGCCGAGCTGAGCAAGCCGGGCTACGTGCCGCAGCCCATCGCCCTGGGGGTGAACACCGACGCCTATCAGCCGCTGGAGCGCGAGCAGCGGCTGACGCGCCAGGCACTGGAGATCCTGCTGCGCTTCAGGCATCCGGTGCACATCATCACCAAGGGGTCGCTGGTGCTGCGCGACCTGGACCTGCTGGTGCCGCTGGCCGAGCAGCGGCTGGTGAGCGTGTCGGTCAGCCTCACGACCCTGGACGATGAACTCAAACGCATCATGGAGCCGCGCGCAGCCTCGCCTTCGGCGCGCCTGCGGGTATTGCGCACACTGCACGAGGCCGGCGTGCCGGTCAGCGTGATGTGCGCGCCGATGATCCCGATGATCAACGACATGGAGCTGGAGCGCCTGCTGGAAGCCGCCCGCGAAGCCGGTGCGCGTTCGGCCGGCTACGTGCTGCTGCGCCTGCCTCATGAGGTGGCCGGGCTGTTCGAGGGCTGGCTCGAGGAACACTTTGCGCAGCGCGCCGCCCATGTCATGAGCCTGGTGCGCCAGTCGCGCGGCGGCAAGGATTACGACAGCCGTTTCGGCAGCCGCATGCGCGGCGAAGGCCAGTTCGCCCAACTGCTCGCCCAGCGTTTCCAGCTGGCCTGCAAGCGGCTGGGCTTCAATCGGCGGGATCAGAATTACGGCCTGGATTGCAGCCGTTTCGTCGTGCCGGGACGGCAGATGCCGTTGCTCTGATTTCGCCGCGCCGGGATGCCAGTGCCATCATTGCGCTAGCGGGGCAATCGTCGCAAAGGCTCGTCCTAGAGCGGCTCGTTCAGTTTCAGTTAAGTCTCGCTGACTAGCCTCGAGGCAAATGTGACCAGCCAGTCACGCGGACCGCCTGCGGTCTGCGCGGCGCTGGCACGCCTTGCCCCCGCCCCAGGAGACCCAAGCCCATGCGTGAAATATTCACCGCCCGCGTCGAGCCCAGCAAAGCATCCGCCCAAGGCGGCCGGCATGCCCGAGACGAGAGCGCCGACGAATCCTTCGCCCACCTGGTCGATGGCTTTCGCCGCTTCCGTGCCGAGGTCTACCCCGAGCAGCAGGCGCTGTTCGCCCGTCTGGCCAAGGCCCAGCAGCCGCGCGCGATGTTCATCACCTGCGCGGACTCGCGGATCGTTCCCGAGCTGATCACCCAGAGTTCGCCCGGCGACCTGTTCGTCACCCGCAACGTGGGCAACGTGGTGCCACCCTATGGCCAGATGAACGGCGGGGTTTCCAGCGCCATCGAGTACGCGGTGATGGCCCTCGACGTGCAACACATCATCGTCTGCGGGCATTCCGACTGCGGTGCGATGAAAGCGGTGCTCGACCCGGCCGGGCTGCAGCGCATGCCCACGGTGAAGGCCTGGCTGCGCCATTGCGAGGTGGCGCGCAGCCTGGTCGAGCAGAACTGCAGCTGCACCGCCGGCGAGGCCCTGGGCGTGCTTACCGAGGAGAACGTGGTGGCGCAGCTCGACCACCTGCGCACCCACCCTTCGGTCGCCGCCCGCCTCGCCGGCGGTCAGCTGTCGATCCATGGCTGGGTCTACTGCATCGAAACCAGCGAAATCCTCGCCTACGACGCCGGCACCGGCCGCTTCGCGCCGCTGGACGGCGACGGCCCGCTACCGGTGGCAACGCCCGCACCGCGCTACCTGCAAGCCTGAACCAGCGGCCGCAAAGGCATTGGCTGTCACTCCCGGCGGCGCCGCTGGGCGTCGCCGCGTTGTCGAGGATTTCGAATGAATGCAGAAACGATCAAAGCAACATTGCCACGCGACCTGATGGCGTCCGTGGTGGTCTTCCTGGTGGCGCTGCCGCTGTGCATGGGCATCGCCATCGCTTCGGGCCTACCGCCCGCCAAGGGCGTCATCACCGGTATCGTCGGCGGGCTGGTGGTGGGCTGGCTGGCCGGCGCGCCGCTGCAGGTCAGTGGCCCGGCCGCGGGCCTCACGGTGCTGGTCTTCGAACTGGTACAGCAATATGGCGCCGCGATGCTCGGCCCGATCCTGCTGCTGGCCGGCGCGCTGCAGCTGCTGGCCGGGCGGCTGAAGCTGGGTTGCTGGTTCCGCGTTACCGCGCCGGCCGTGGTCTACGGCATGCTGGCGGGCATCGGCATTCTCATCGTGCTGTCGCAGTTGCACGTGATGATGGATGCGCAGCCGGAAGCCTCCGGACTGGACAATCTCGGCGCCTTTCCCGCCGCGCTGTGGGCGGTCCTGCCGTTCTCCGGCGGCAACGGCATGGCCGCCGCCTCCCTCGGCCTGCTGACCATCGCCTGTATGTGGACATGGGATCGGCTCAGGCCGCAGCGTCTGCGTCTGCTGCCCGGCGCGCTGCTCGGTGTCGCGGCGGCGACGCTGGTGGGGCTGTGGCTGGGGCTCGACGTGCGCCGTGTCGAGGTGCCGGACAACCTTGCCGACGCCATCAGCTGGCTGCAGCCGGCCGATCTGCTGGCGTTCGCCGATCCCGGCCTGCTGGTCGCGGCGCTGGCCGTGGCCTTTATCGCCAGCGCCGAAACCCTGCTGTCCGCCGCCGCGGTCGATCGCATGCACCAGGGCCCGCGTGCCGATTTCGACCGCGAGCTCACTGCGCAGGGCGTCGGCAACATGCTCTGCGGCGTGCTCGGCGCGCTGCCGATGACCGGCGTGATCGTGCGCAGCTCGGCCAACGTGCAGGCCGGCGCGCGTACACGGCTGTCGGCCATGCTGCATGCGCTCTGGCTGCTGGCCGCGGTGGTGCTGCTGGCCGCGCTGCTGGAGCAGATTCCGGTGGCGAGCCTGGCCGGTGTGCTGGTCTACACCGGGCTCAAGCTGATCGACCTGGACGCGCTGCGCCAGCTCGGCCGTTACGGCCGCATGGCCATGCTGATCCATGTCGCCACCGCGCTGACCATCGTCGCCACCGACCTGCTGACCGGCGTGCTGCTGGGCTTCGCGCTGACACTGGCGCAGCTGGCCTGGCAGGCGTCGCGACTGAAGATCGGCGTGGCGCGCGACGGCCGCCGGGTCGAGCTGCGCATGCAGGGCGCGGCGACCTTTCTTCGCGTGCCGCAGCTCGCCCGCGCACTGCAGGGCGTGCCGCAGGATGCCTGGCTGCACGTACCGATGGCGCACCTGCGCTACATCGATCACGCCTGCATGGAGCTGCTGGAGGAATGGCAGCGCGCCAACCAGGCCAGCGGCGCACGGCTGATCATCGAAGCGCGGGCGCTGACCCGGCGGGTCGAAGGCCGGCGTCGACAGGCCGCACATCTCGCCGCAGCCGCCGCCGGGAACTAATCGGGGCGGCCAAGCCCTCATCTTTCAGGCATCAACATGTGCACCTTGCAGGCAGCGCATCGGGCGAACCGGTGCGCTGCCTGCGCTTGCGGAGGATGAATTGGACGTCTTTATCGATCTGCTGCAATGGCCGGCCATGGCGGTCACGGTGATCGCCGCCTGGCTGATCGGCTCGCTGCGACCCGGCCGGCGCTTCGTCGGCTTCTGCTGTTTTCTGCTGAGCAACCTGCTCTGGGTGATCTGGGGCTGGCACGCCGAGGCCTGGGCGCTGATCGTCCTGCAGGTCTGCCTGGCGGCGATGAACATTCGCGGCGTGAAGAAGAACGACGACCCCGCACAGCCCGAGCCAGACACGCCCCGCGCTTAAATTGCGAGAGTGGGATCGCTGTCTATACTCCGAATCGTAGGCGTACCTGATTGAGTTCCGACTGCGCGTGCAAGCGTCCAGTCGGCCGCCGGGCCTTCCGGTGGTCGTGCTGGGCAGAATCGGACTGATCGAGAACGTAGCTGGCATGACGGGAATGGTTTCCCCGGCCAGCCGATTCTCGGCGGTGCGATGGCGGTCGGCGGGATAACAAGAATCATAAGGGGAACCCGCAATGTCTCGACATCCATGCATCTGGATGGGGCTTGGGCTTTCGGCAGTATTTGGCCAGGCCCAGGCGGCCTGGGACGTGAACATGCGCTCCGGCGCCACCGACGTCAGTCGGTCGGTGTTCGATCTGCACATGACCATCTTCTGGATCTGCGTGGTCATCGGCGTGCTGGTGTTCGGCGTGATGATCTATTCGATGATCGCGCACCGCCGCTCCAAGCGTCAGCAATCGGCCAACTTCCACGAAAACACCCGCGTCGAGGTGCTCTGGACGGTCATCCCGCTGCTGATCCTGGTGGGCATGGCGATCCCGGCGACGCGCACGCTGATCCACATCTACGACTCCAGCGAATCGGACGTGGATGTGCAGATCACCGGCTACCAGTGGAAGTGGCACTACAAGTATCTGGGCGAGGACGTGGAGTTCTTCAGCAACCTCACCACGCCGCGCGAGCAGATCAACAACCAGTCGCCCAAGGGCGAGCATTACCTGCTGGAAGTCGACGAGCCGCTGGTGATCCCGGCCGGTGCCAAGGTCCGCTTCCTGATCACCGCGGCGGACGTGATCCACTCCTGGTGGGTACCGGATCTGGCGGTGAAGAAGGACGCCATTCCCGGTTTCATCAATGAATCCTGGACCCGCGTCGAGCAGCCGGGGATCTACCGCGGCCAGTGCACCGAACTCTGCGGCAAGGACCACGGCTTCATGCCGGTGGTGGTGGAGGTCAAGTCGCAGGAGGACTACGCCAGCTGGCTCGGCGAGAAGAAGGCCGAGGCCGCCAAGCTGGCTGAACTGACCAGCAAGGAATGGACGCTGGAAGAGCTCTCCGAGCGCGGCCAGAAGGTCTACCAGACCGCCTGCGCCTCGTGCCACCAGGCTGGGGGCGAAGGCATCCCGCCGATGTTCCCGGCCCTCAAGGGCTCGGCCATCGCCACCGGCGACGTCGAGGCGCACATCGACATCGTCGTCAACGGCAAGCCGGGCACCGCCATGGCGGCGTTCGGCAAGCAGCTGTCAGAGGTCGATCTGGCTGCCGTCATCACCTACGAGCGCAACGCCTGGGGCAACAACACGGGCGACATGGTCACGCCGAAAGACGTGCTCGACTTCAAACAGGCCGAAGAAGCCACCCAGTAAGAGGATCAGGTGATGAGTGCAGTGATCGACGACCATGGTCATGTCGGGCATGACCACCACCACGGCCCGGCGAAGGGGCTCTCGCGCTGGCTGCTGACCACCAATCACAAGGACATCGGCTCGATGTACCTGTGGTTCAGCTTCTGCGCCTTCCTGCTCGGCGGCTCGATGGCCATGGTGATCCGCGCCGAGCTGTTCCAGCCGGGTCTGCAGATCGTGCAGCCGGAATTCTTCAACCAGATGACCACCATGCACGGCCTGAT
>OGCL01001451.1_pt1 | contig 20168 bp, 17 predicted proteins | sample 1570041 | NCBI WGS metagenome assembly OGCL01 (sample SAMN06266162, study PRJEB24511) | hot springs metagenome | isolation source: Hot spring water | place: South Africa: Limpopo | collected 2015-06-22
AAATGTATAAATCAAAATTATAAATAAAATTTGTCGATTATAAAAATCCTGAAACAGCCCTTCCTAAGCGCTATTTTTGGTTAATACAGTCTAATTGACTAATTTATTATTTAAATGGTAAAGTTTTGGCCAATGTGTTTGGATGAGATCATTATTGCTACAAAAAATAGAGGAAAAGCCCTTGAAATCTGTTCTATTCTCAAAGACTCACAAATAAAGCTCTTGACATTGAACGATTATCCAAACTGCCCTGATGTAATAGAAGATGGTGATACCTTTGAGGCAAATGCAATAAAAAAAGCCCTGTCTGTAGCAAAATATACAGGGAAAACATCCCTTGCAGATGATTCAGGGCTTGAGGTATATGCTTTAGGTAACAGGCCAGGCGTTTATTCTGCAAGATTTGCTGGTGAGAAGGCAACAGATGATGAAAATAATAATAAATTGCTCAGAGAAATGAAAGGTTTAAAGGGTGATCAGAGAAAAGGACGTTTTGTGTGTGTTATTGCAGTTGCAATGGGTGAAAAAATTATCAAGTTATTATACGGAAGTGTTCAGGGTATCATTACAGAATCCCCGAGGGGAGAGGGTGGTTTTGGCTATGATCCTATTTTTATCCCCGATGGTTTCGATAAGACCTTTGGAGAACTTGAGCCTTCAATCAAAAATTCCATAAGTCATAGGGGTTTGGCACTTAATGAGTTAAAAAAATACATTGGGAACTGCAGGATTGACAAATACTATTAGATTATTTAATGAAATTATAATTATTTTAAATTTGAAATATAATAAACCATTTATTAATTTATTCAGTCTGCAAGACTGGTTCATCTAAAACTCAAAATGTAAATTTCAATGGAGGTCCCACAGATGAGAATTGTATTACTTGGCGCCCCGGGCGCAGGAAAAGGAACACAGGCTAAGAAACTTGTTGAAAAATTTAAACTTCCTCAAATTTCTACTGGAGATTTGCTCCGAGCAGCTGTTGCAGTAGGCACAAATCTTGGCAAAGAAGCAAAGTCTTACATGGATAAAGGTGAACTTGTCCCTGATAGTGTCGTTCTCGGAATGGTTGAAGAAAGACTCAAACAAGATGATTGTAAGGCGGGTTATATACTTGATGGATTTCCCCGTAATACATCGCAAGCAGAGGCACTTGATAAAATGTTGGCACACTTGAATATGCCTTTAACATGTGCTTTGAGTGTTGATGTGCCTTTTGAAGATTTAATGAAAAGACTCACGGGGAGGAGAACCTGCAAGGCCTGTGGTCAAATGTATAATATCTATTTTAATTCCTCATCGAAAGGCAATATATGTGATAAGTGTGGCGGTGAATTGTTTCAAAGGGACGATGATAAGGAAGAGACAATTAAGAAAAGACTTGAAGTTTATAACGCCCAGACGGCTCCACTTTTTGACTATTATAGCAAGAAGGGTATTCTAAAATCAGTGAAAGGGACCGGCAGTATTGATGAAATATTCGCAAATGTTTGTTCTGCAATAGGTTAGTCTTATCATCATAATATCTTTAAAAACAACATCTAAAACAACAAAAAAGGGAGGAAGGTTGTATGGCATTAGTAAATCCGCATGGCAAGGAAAAGAAACTCAAACCACTATTACTTACCGGTAAGGAGTTAGAAGAAGAAAAGCAGAAGGCATCGAAACTAAAGAAAATCAATGTCTCGTCTCGTGAATCAGGTGACTTGATAATGATGGGTATTGGTGGATTTTCGCCTCTTACTGGTTTCATGACAAAGGCAGATTGGGAGGGTGTTTGTAGAGAGTGCAAAATGGCAGATGGCACATTTTGGCCTATTCCAGTTACTGTTTCAGCAAGCAAGGCTGATGCTGACAGTCTCGAAGAAGGAGAGGAAATAGCACTATTTTCGACAGAATATAATGAATTCATCGCCACGATGAAAGTAACGGAGAAGTACACTATTGATAAAAATTATGAATGCAAAGAAGTGTATAAAACAGCAGACATAGAACACCCTGGCGTAAAAATGGTTATGGAACAAGCAGAGGTAAATCTTGCTGGTCCAGTAAAAGTATTAAGTGAAGCAACATTCCCATCAGAATATCCTGCTATTTATCAAAGACCTGCAGAAACAAGAAAGATGTTTGAGGAAAAGGGATGGAGTACTGTTGCTGCTTTTCAGACAAGGAATCCAATGCATAGATCCCATGAGTTTCTTGCAAAAATTGCAGTAGAAGTTTGTGATGGTGTTTATATCCATATGTTACTTGGCAAATTAAAACCGGGAGATATCCCTTCAGATGTTAGACAAAAATGCATTGATGTGCTCGTTGAGAACTATTTTGTAAAAAATACCATTGTAGTTGGTGGTTATCCCCTTGATATGAGGTATGCAGGGCCAAGAGAGGCATTGCTTCACGCATTATTCCGTCAAAATTACGGATGTAGCCATCTTATAGTTGGTAGAGACCATGCTGGAGTTGGTGAATATTATGGTCCTTTTGATGCACAGAAGATTTTTGATGAGATACCAAAGGATGCATTAGAGACAAAACCTTTAAAAATTGATTGGACATTCTATTGTAAGAAGTGTGATGGCATGGCTTCAATGAAAACATGCCCACATGGAAAAGATGATAGAATTTTACTTAGTGGGACAAAGTTAAGAAAGATGCTTTCAGAAGGTGAAGAGGTATCAACTCAGTTCAGTCGTCAAGAAGTTATCGATATATTAAAGGCTTACTATCAAGGACTTACTGAAAAAGTTGAGATTAAATTACATAAATATGCAGAGGGAGAGAAAAAATAAGTTAAGGATACTAAAAACAGGAAGGTAGGATTATATTTTTATTTCCCTATTTTCCATACAAAAAGAAAGGAGGGGATGGAGTAAAGGAAACAGTGTTATTTTTATGTTGTAGTTTTTCTTATTATTTATTTTGTTTTATTTAAAATCTATGCACAACAATAAAAAAGGAGGTTCATATCTCATGCCAAGTTTTGTTATTACTGAAAAATGTGACGGCTGTAAGGCACAGGACAAGACTGCTTGTCAATATATCTGTCCTAATGACTTAATGGTTTTAAACAGGGATCTTATGAAGGCTTATAATCAGGAGCCTGACCAGTGCTGGGAGTGCTACAACTGTGTAAAAATTTGCCCACAACAGGCTATCGAAATTAGGGCCTATCAAGACTTTGCTCCACTCGGCGGTAGTGTTATTCCAATGAGAGGTTCAGACTCAATTATGTGGACTATTAAGTTCAGAAATGGATCACTTAAGAGGTTTAAATTCCCCATCAGACTTACACCTGAAGGACATCTTGGTGATGATCCATATAAAGGTTTGCCAGAGCCTGATTTCTCAAAATTAAAAAGCTCAGGGTTCTTTAATAATCCTGCAAGAACTGAATAAATAAGGAGGGAGATATAAATGGAAAAAGAGACCTGTACATTTTCATTCTGTGCAAAGCCTGAGATTGTCGAAGTTGAGACTGATCTCTTATTAATTGGTGGCGGTATGGCATGTTGTGGAGCTGCTTTTGAGGCAGCTCGTTGGGCAGCACCAAAAGGTATTAAGGTCACAATGGTTGACAAGGCAGCGACTGACAGAAGTGGTGCTGTAGCAATGGGCTTATCAGCTATTAATACATATATCGGCGAAAACAAGGTTGCTGACTATGTAAAGTATGTCCGCGGCGATTTAATGGGCATTATTAGAGAAGACATCGTTTATGACCTTGGCAGACATGTTGACAATTCAGTCCATCTCTTTGAAGAATGGGGACTTCCAATATGGAAAAAGGCTGATGATGGTTTCTCTCTTGATGGTTTTCAGGCAAGAGATGCTGGCAAGGCACTCTTAAAAGATGGTGGCGTTCCAGTAAGATCTGGTAAATGGCAAATAATGATAAATGGTGAATCTTACAAAGTTATTGTTGCAGAGGCAGCAAAGGCAGCCCTTGAATATAATAGAAAAGCAACTGGTGTAGCTCAAAACCTTTATGAAAGAGTATTTATTGTTAAACTTCTAAAAGATGTTAATGACCCAAAGAGGGTTGCTGCAGCCGTTGGCATTAGTGTTAGAGAAAACAAGGTTTATATTTTTAAAGCCAAAGCTATGATAAATGCTGCTGGTGGTGCTGTTAATGTATTTAGACCAAGGTCGGTAAGAGAAGGACAAGGTAGAGCATGGTATCCTGTTTGGAATTCAGGTTCAGGATATGCACTTGGTATGCAAGTTGGTGCAGAACTCACCATGATGGAAAACAGATTTGTCCCTGCAAGATTTAAAGATGGTTATGGTCCTGTTGGTGCATGGTTCTTATTCTTCAAGGCAAAGGCAACAAACGCACTTGGTGAAGACTATTGTGTAACATGGATGGAAGACACAAAGAAACTCTATAGCCCTTATGCAGAAAAGCTGGGAACAGCAATCAGAAACCATATGATGATGTTGGATATGAAAGCTGGTAAAGGACCAATCCTTATGAATACCCACACTGCTATGGCAGAACTCGCAACAAAGATGGATGCTAAGAGAATCAAACACCTTGAGGCAGAAGCATGGGAAGACTTCCTTGACATGGCAATCGGACAGGCTGGACTTTGGGCATGCAAGAATATCGAACCAGATAAGACTCCATCAGAGATTATGCCTACAGAGCCTTATCTCCTTGGTTCACATGCAGGCTGTGCAGGATTCTGGGTAAGTGGACCTGGAGATATTCCTGGTGCACCAGCAGAGTGGAATTGGGGCTACAACAGAATGTCAACTATAAAAGGTTTATTTATGGCTGGTGACGTTGTAGGTGCATCTGGTCATAAGTTCTCCTCTGGTTCACATGCTGAAGGTAGGATTGCTGCAAAGGCAGCACTTGCACTTATACTTGATGAGCCTAACTTTAAGCCAACAATTAAAGAGACTGCTGATCAGATTGCTGCTGAGCTATATCTCCCATACGAAGTGTATGAGAAATATAAAACCTATTCAACAGATACTTCAGTTAACCCACATTACATCAAACCATCAATGTTACAGGCAAGACTGCAAAAGATTGCTGATGAATATTTCGGTGGTATTTCAACATGGTACATGACCTCAAAGACCATGCTTGAAGAAGGTCTAAAACAACTTGAAATGCTCAAAGAAGATGCAGCAAAAATGGCTGCAAAAGACCTTCACGAGCTAATGAGATGTTGGGAAAACTATCATAGAATACTTTCAGTTGAAGCTCATGCAAGACACATACTCTTTAGAGAAGAAACCAGATATCCTGGCTACTACTACAGAGGTGACTTCTTAGCAATCAATGACAAAGATTGGAAGTGCTTTACCAACTCAGTCTATGATTCGGAAAAACTCTCATGGGAATTCAAGAAAGTACCGTATGTTCAGATAATTCCTGACTAAATACTAAGAGAAAAGGGGCAAAAAAGCCCCTTTTCTCTTTATTTAATATGTATTCTCAGATATACCATCTTTGTCGAAATAACTAAATAAAGATAATTATGATGTATCTGAGGATGTATATTAAAGCATGATTTAAATAATAAAATCGCAAGGAGGGATAGCATGGCAGAGCAGGGAACCAGTGGTTTATGCCGTGTTTTAGTTGTAGGCGGTGGCTTTAGTGGGCTTACATCGGCAGTTGATGCCGCTGAAACAGGTGCAGAGGTTATTGTTATTGAGAAAAACCCTTATTTAGGTGGCAGGGTTGCTCAGCTTAACAAGTATTTTCCAAAGATGTGTCCACCAATGTGCGGATTAGAGATTAATTTTAAAAGAATTAAGACTAACCCTCTAATCAGTTTTTATACGAATGCAGAGATAGAGTCAATAAGTGGTTCAGAGGGTGACTTTACGGTTAATGTTGTTATCAACCCACGATTTATTAACAATAACTGTGTTGCTTGCGACGCTTGTTCGCAAATATGTCCAGTGGATAGACCTAACGATTTTAATTTTGGTCTTGACAATACTAAGGCAGCATATCTTCCGTATAATCAAGCTATGCCCTTTATTTATGCGATAGATGGTAAGACATGTAAAGGGGCATCCTGTGGAAAATGTCTTGAAGTTTGTAAATATAATGCAATAGATCTTTCTATGAAGCCCGAAAAGAAGACTTTTAAAGTTCACTCAGTCATTCTTGCAACAGGGTGGAATCCTTATGATGCTACAAAAATAGACAATCTTAAATATGGTTCTGTAAAAAATGTTGTTTCAAATATGATGATGGAGAGACTATCCTCTACTACGGGACCAACTAATGGTATTATCAAAAGACCATCAGATGGAAAAGTAGTCAACAATATTGCCTTTGTGCAATGTGCAGGGAGTAGAGATGAAAATCATTTAGAATTTTGCTCTTATATTTGCTGTATGGCATCATTAAAACACACGAAATACATCAGGGAACAAAATCCCGACTCTAACGCAACTATTTTTTATATTGATATCAGGACACCAGGTAAATACGAACAATTTTATTGGTCCGTTAAAGAGGATTCCAATGTTACTTTTGTAAAAGGTAAGGTTGCTAATATTGAGCAAGCTAAAGGTTCAGATGATGTTGTTGTTGAGGCTGAAGATATAGATACAGGGGAGAAAAAGGAGATTACTTTTGACATGGTAGTCCTTGCGACAGGGATGGAACCATCTTGTGCTACCACGAAAGTTAATGGTTATAAATTTACCAAAGAAGGTTTTGGAATTCAAGAAAACGGTTTATACATTGCTGGTTGTAGTAAGAACCCTATGGATGTCTCAAAATCAGCACAAGATGCAACAAGTGCTGCGATGAAGGCACTCCAATCAGGGCATGGGAGGTAATTTGAAATGGAAAAAAAATTAGCTTGTTATATATGCACAGGTTGTGGACTTGGTGAGGCAATTAATGTCGATAAGGTTTCGAATATTGTAAAGAACGCATTAAAAGTGCCTATTGTTAAATCCCATTCAGCATTATGTAATCAGGAAGGTGTTGAATTAATAAAGGCTGACATATCTGCTGAAGGTGCTAATACTATTATCATAGTTGGATGTTCTTTAAGGGTTAAACACCAAGAGTTTTCCTTTGCTAACTGCATAGTTGAAAGAGTCCCTGTTAGAGAGCTTTGTTTATGGTTATTAGAGAAGCCTGAAGATGTCCAAATTGCTGCAGAAGATTACATCAAAATGGGTGTCATCAAGGCACAAAAAGCCAACTTCCCTGAGCCATACATTATGGAGACTGTCAAAAATATATTAGTAATTGGTGGTGGTATTGCAGGTATGACCTCTGCACTGAGATGTGCTGATATGGGATATGATGTAGTGCTTGTAGAAAAAGAGGCACAACTTGGGGGATTTGTAAACAAATTATACAAACAAATTCCGACCAAATTACCCTTCACAGAACCACTTATTGTAGATACAGATATCCAATCTACCATCAAGGCTGTTGAGAGTCATCCTAAGATTAAGGTGTTTAAATCATCAAAGGTGGAAAAAACAGAGGGACAGCCTGGTGCCTTTGATGTTACTATTTCAACCAATGGCAAGGAAGAGATTGTTAAGATTGGAACGGTAATACTTGCAGCAGGTTGGAAACCCTATGATGCAACAAAACTTGAGCACCTTGGATATGGCAAATTTAAAGATGTGGTTACAAACATTGAGTTTGAAGAAATAGCAAAAAAAGGTAATGGAAAGATATTAAGACCTTCAGATGGCAAACCAGCTAAAAAGGTTGCCTTTATTCAATGTGCAGGCAGTAGGGATCCAAATCATCTTCCCTATTGTTCTGCAATGTGCTGTGCAAGCTCTTTAAAACAGACCAAATATGTAAGACAGGATAACGATGCTTGTGCAATGGTTTTTTATAAAGATATAAGAACACCTGGGAGGACGGAATATTATTACAAAGAGGCACAGAATGACCCAGGCGTTATGCTTACAAAGGCTGATGTGATAGGGGTATCTGATGCAGGAAATGGAAACATGTATGTTGACATGGAAAACTCTTTGCTTGGGGAAAAAGTTAAAGTAGAGGCAGATTTAGTAGTCCTTGCCACAGGTATTGTCCCAGCAACAATTGATGACCCGATAATAAATCTCCAGTACAGACAAGGTCCTGGATTGCCAGATTTAGATTTATATAACGGCTTTGCTGATTCTAATTTTATTTGTTTCCAATATGAGACCAGAAGGACAGGCATCTATGCAGCAGGGTGTGTAAGGCAACCAATGAATATGGCAGAAGCACAGGAAGATGCAACAGGTGCAGCCCTTAAAGCAATACAATGTGCTGAACATGTGGCAAAGGGGATAGCAGTGCATCCAAGGGCATGGGATTTAACTTATCCAGAGCCATTTATGCAGAAATGTACAGCGTGTAAGAGATGCACAGAGGAATGTCCTTTTGGTGCTATTGATGAGGACGAGAAAGGAACTCCTTACTTCAAGCCTAATCGTTGCAGAAGATGTGCTACCTGTATGGGGGCTTGTCCAGAAAGGATTGTCTCCTTTAAAGACTATCATGTCGATATGATAGGGACTATGTTAAAGAGTGTGTCAGTTCCATCAGAAGATGATGACCCAAGACTTATTGTACTTGTTTGTGAGAATGATGCTTACCCTGCAATAGATGCTGCAGCAAAGGCAGGAATAAAGATAGATAAAGCTGTCAGATTTGTTCAATTGAGATGTCTGGGCTCAACTAACCTTGTATGGATAGCAGACGCGTTCTCGAGGGGAATTGATGGTATGCTCCTTATGGGCTGTAAGTATGGTGAAAATTATCAATGCCATTTTGCAAAGGGCAGTGAGCTCGCAAATTATAGATTGAGTAAAGTTCAGGAGACATTGAGCAGGCTTCAGCTTGAATCAGAGAGGGTTCAGATGGTTCAGCTTGCAATTGATGAGGGTGATCAGGTTCCAAAGATGATACTTGATTTTGTTGATAGAGTCAAAGAAATAGGCCCAAATCCATTCAAGGGCTTTTAAATAATAAGGAGGAGGGGAATATATATGTCAGGAGAACAAATAAAAGAATCTGTAATTATTAATCCTAATTTAGAATTTGTAAAGGATGTAATTTCTGCAGGTGGAGAGGATTTAAAAAAGTGTTATCAATGCTCAACTTGTACTGTTGTATGTAATATGACACCCAATGAAAAACCATTCCCACGGAAAGAGATGCTGTATGCCCAATGGGGGTTAAAGGATAAGCTAATTAGTAATCCAGACATCTGGTTATGTCATCAATGTAGTGACTGCACAGCTTACTGCCCAAGAGGAGCAAAACCAGGAGAAGTGCTTGGCGCTGTAAGAAAAATAGCAGTACAGCATTATTCTGCACCTTCCTTTTTGGCAAAGATGGTGAATGACCCAAAGTATTTACTAGTCCTTTTGGCTGTGCCACTAATAATCTTTCTCTTTTTACTTCACATTCAAGGATTTCTTACAAATGAAATACCAAGAAATGAGATGGGGCAGATTTCCTTTTCAAAGATGCTTGATCCTACATATTATATTGACCCCGTTTTTGTATCGGCTGCGTTGTTTGCTGTGATTTCTTTTATAATGGGGATAAAAAAGTATTGGGCTGATATGGCTAAAAACTATCCCCTGCCACCTGGTTCAGATACTACAACCAGTCTAATTGAAACAATCAAAGAAATCATCTCTCATGACAACTTTAAGAAATGTAAAGTTACCAAAGAAAGATCCCTTGCCCATATGCTTGTTTTTTATTCATTTATTGGTCTGGCAATTACTACCACTTGGGCAGTCTTTTATCTTTATATATTAGGGCGTCCCTCACCTTATCCACTTTATGATCCAATGAAGATTGTTGGAAATATCAGTGCGATAGGATTGTTAATAGGCATTACACTTGTTACAAATAATAGGTTGAAAAATGCAGCCAAGGCTGGTAAGGGTAGCTATTATGACTGGTTATTTATTGCAGTAATTTATATTATTGCTGTCTCAGGCATATTGGCACAATTTACAAGGCTTGCAGACATTGCAGAACTGGCTTATCCGATCTATATACTCCATTTAATATTTGTGTTTTTCCTGTTTGCTTATGCACCTTTTTCTAAGATGGCTCATATGGTTTATCGAACAACAGCTATGGTCTTTGCTAGACAGGCAAAAAGGCAATAAATGTTTTTGATTTTTGAAGGAAAAGGAGGTGAATTGAAGGAACGAAAAGTTGTTTCAATTAGCGAAGATAAGTTTTTTTTACACTAAAAATCTAAAGGAATTGGAGGAGTGGGGAAAGTATGAGTACAATTATTTTGTTTTCGTTGTTATGCGGTTTGGCTGGTGTTGCATATGCACTTGTTACTGCATCATGGGTTAACAAACAAGATGCTGGCAATCAGAAGATGCAAGACATTTCTAATGCAGTAAAAGAAGGCGCTTATGCCTTTTTAGCGAGAGAATATAAGACTGTCGCTATGGTTGCTATTGTTTTAGTTGTTTTGTTGACTATATTTTTGGGTATTTGGACAGCTATTGGGTTCATCATTGGAACAGTTGGTTCAGCCTTTGCAGGATTTGTTGGTATGTGGGTGACAGTTAGGGCTAATGTTAGAACAGCACAGGCTGCATCAAAAGGTTTACAGGAAGCCTTAACCCTTTCATTCAAAGGTGGTTCTGTTACTGGTTTAATGGTTGTTGGGCTTGGTATTATTGGGATTGCTGGTTATTTCTTCATTGCTAAATCTATCGCAGGTGATGCAGCATTTCATGCACTCGTAGGACTTGGTTTTGGTTGCTCATTGATGAGTGTCTTTGCCCGTATTGCTGGCGGTATTTATACAAAGGCAGCTGATGTTGGTGCAGATCTAGTTGGTAAAGTAGAGGCTGGTATTCCCGAAGATGATCCAAGAAACCCTGCTGTCATTGCAGATAACGTAGGTGACAATGTCGGCGACTGTGCAGGTATGGCAGCTGACCTCTATGAGACTTACACTGTTACAGTCGTAGCAGCAATGCTTCTTGCCAAATCAGTTTTTGGCGGAAACAGCCCTTGGGTTGAGTTCCCACTTTTACTTGGCGGCGTATCAATCATTGCCTCTATTGTTGGTACATATTTTGTCAAGTTAGGTGCAAGTCAATACATTATGGGTGCACTTTATAAGGCATTAGCTGTATCGGGTATCCTTGCTGCGATTGCCTTTTATGGTGTGACTGCATGGTTCATGGGCATGCCTGGTGTTGATGCGAAGGGTTTTACTCCTATGAGCGTTTTTGGGACTGCCTTTATTGGACTTTTATTGACAGGACTAATTGTGTGGATAACTGAATACTACACTGGCAAAGAATATAGACCTGTTCAGTTAATCTCACAGGCAAGCTTGACAGGACACGGAACTAATGTTATTGCTGGATTGGCAATTAGTATGGAAGCTACTGCATTACCAGTTTTAACTATTGTAAGTGCCATATTAGGTTCATACTATTTAGGAGGTGGGTTCTCTGGCAATCTTGACGGAGGGTTATTCGCCATTGCACTTTCAGCAGTTGCAATGCTCTCAATGACAGGTATTGTCGTTGCAATAGACTCTTATGGTCCGATTACAGACAACGCGGGCGGTATTGCTGAGATGGCAGAATTGCCTTCAGAAGTTAGAGAAAGGACAGACCCCCTTGATGCAGTTGGAAATACAACAAAGGCTGTCACTAAAGGCTATGCTATTGGTTCAGCAGGCTTAGCTGCACTTGTTTTGTTTGCTGAATATGCAAGAGAACTGAGCTTAGGCAGTAAGTTTAAAAATGTTACCTTCCAATTGTCTGATCCGTATGTTATTGCAGGATTATTTATTGGCGGTCTAATCCCATATTATTTCGGTGGTAGATTGATGCTTGCAGTTGGTAAGGCTGCTGGTGGTGTTGTAGTAGAGGTTCGTAGGCAATTTAGAGAAATTAAGGGTATTATGGAAGGCACAGGTAAGCCAGAATATGGTAAGTGCGTTGACATTGTTACAAAATCAGCAATCAAAGAGATGATGATTCCTGCTTTATTACCAGTTGTATCACCAATTGTAGTAGGCTTTGCTCTTGGTCCACAGGCACTTGGAGGCTTGTTGATTGGTAGTATAATTACAGGTCTCTTCCAAGCTATTGCAATGACAAGTGGTGGCGGCGCATGGGATAATGCTAAGAAAGCCTTTGAAGATGGTGTTACAGATAGTAAGGGAGTGCTTCATAAAAAAGGTAGTGATGGACATAAGGCAGCTGTTACTGGTGATACTGTAGGTGACCCTTACAAAGATACAGCTGGTCCAGCTATCAACCCAATGATAAAGGTTATTAATATTGTTGCATTGTTAATAGTTCCATTAATGTAGATAAAAGAAATCCTTATTTTACAAAAGCCCCTGTTTTCTTTATAAGATGCAGGGGTTTTTTTCTATAATCATACGAACTGAAGACATTTAGTTGAAAGTCGTAAAAAGGGTACATTTGCACCTGTCAAAATGGCATCTTAAGAAGAAATATGGATGAGAATCGATCAGATAATTTCAACCTAAAAAAGCAATAGGAAGGGCTGTTTTAAGGATCCTTACTGCTTGTTGATTTTGTTAAGTTCTCAGTTCTATCGCTGATTTTGGCTTTCAACTAAAAATTGACAAAATCTCCGATTAGATTTAATAATAACAAAAATTAAAGCCAACGAAGTTTCTTGAAAATCCAATACATCAAAAAGGCTGGTATTGAAGATGCCGTTAAGATTAGTATAAAAGTTGTGTATTTGCCAAGAAAAATAAAAGGTTCATCCCCTCCACCTGGTAAAGGAATATTCATACCATAAAAAGTTCCTAAAACGGTAGCAGGTATTGAATAAGTAAAGACAATAGTGAGTAAGGCAAGTATTTTATTAGTTCTGTCAGAACTTATAATAAAGTCTGTATCTTTATAAATCTCAATGGTTTCCTTGCAATCTTCGAGTATAGCCCAAACCTTGTCAACTGTATCTGATAAGTCGCCAAAATAGACAGACATGTCGTCAGTTGTAAATCTTCTGACTTTATTTTCAATCTCATGAATGACTCTTTTCAGTGGAAAGACAATCCTTCTTAGATTTGCTATATCATGTCTTAATTGTGTGACTTCTCGGACCGCATCTATCTTTTCATCAAAGACCTTTTCCTCTATTTCTTCTATGTTATATATTATCTTACCCATCATTCTTAAGAGGTTATCAAGCAAATTGTAGATGAAGCGATATAACAAAAAAGCAGTTGACATATCTGCTGTTATAAATGCCCTTGATTTTGGATTTAGACGAGCTATATTCTCGGTTGGGGAGTCTTGACAGTCAACAAGTTCCTTGCATGTTTTAAAGAAATTGTTTATAGGTTTTAAATCCCCAGAATGAATAGAGACAAAATAGTCTTCACTGAAAAAGATTGAAACTTGAGAAGGCACTGAATATTTCTTATCCTTAAGGTATTTTGGCAAATGAAGTATGATAAAGAGATAGTTTTGGTATTCATCTATCTTTGGTAGCTGGGTCTTTGATAGACAGTCTTCAATATCAAGTGGATGAAATTGATATTCATTTATTAAAAAATTTAAATTTTCTTGTGTTGGATTATCAATGTTAATCCATTTAAAAGATGTGCCTTCAAGATAGTTGATGTTAGGGATGTTGTAATTTTTGAAAGACATTATAGGAATACCTTATCCTGCCGTGCTAAAGCTCGCAAATCTGATGTGATTTCTTTAGAAAAGGGATTTAATTCCCATGCTTTTTTCATATTTTCAATAGCCTTTTGTTTATTTCCCATTTCAAGAAAGGTCTTGCCCATTTCATAATAGGCTTCAGAATTATCATTGTTAATATCTATAATTTTGTTATACATATCAAGCGCATGTTCTTGCTTTCCTAATTGTCTGTAGGCATTTGCTAAACTATTCATAATGGTTATATCAGTGGGATTTTTCCTATGTGCCTTTAAAAAAGAGTTAAGTGCCTTTTCAGTTTCACCCTTAGATAAATAAATTTCACCTAAAAGGTGTTCAGATGTGGACACATCGCCTCTTAGGTCTGTTACCGCTCCTTTTAGTATATTTGCAGCCTTTTCAGCATCACCAGTTTTATGAAGTAATTTGCTTAATGTTAATAGTCGTTCTGTGTTTGCAGGGCTTATTTCATGGGCAATCTCATAATATCTTATTGCAGTGGTAATTTCTCCAAGGTTTTCGTAAATCTCTCCAAGGGCATTATAAGCCTTTACGAACATAGGATTACGATTTATACATTCCTTATAGAGTTCTATTGTTTTATTAATATTACCCTGAAGATAAGTTAATCGGGCTTGATTGAAGATAATTTTAATGGACTCACCTTGTAGCTCCTTTGCCTTTTCAAGCTCAAATTCTGCGTTTTCAATGTCTTTTTGTTGTAAATATTCTTCAAATTTTTTTAAGATTTTCTCTAATTCATTAGGTTTATGTTTTTTTTCAAGGATCTTTAGGAGTTTTTCTTCTACTGTAGACATTATAAAGGGTTTTATTATATAGGCTTCACCACCGTCCTCAGCTGCCCTTGCGACTATTTGTCTTGTAGCTTCAGCGGTGACAAATATAAATTTAATATGTTGATATTTTTTGTTTTCCTTAACTGCTTTAAATAGCTCAATACCATTCATAATTGGCATGTTTATATCTGCTATTATTATATCAATATTTTTAGCCTGTACAATTTCAAAGGCTTTTTTGCCATTTTCAGCCATCATAAGATTTTTAAAACCCATACGAATAAGCATATTATTGATGGTAATCCTCATGCTTAACTCATCATCAACGCTTAATATGGCTGTGCCAAGATATTCTGCTGGTATTGACATTAATGTATTCCTATTTTTAAAGATTTTGGTAATGTTATGGTAAAAAGAGCTCCATGGTTCTTGTTTTGTGCAGTTATTTTTCCGCCATGTGCCTCAACAACTAGTTTGCAAAAGGTTAAACCAAGCCCTGTAGATGTCTTAATGTAGGCCCTTCCTTCCTCTTTTGCTTGAAAGTATTTGTCAAAAATTTTATCTAACATTTCTTCTGGGATTCCTCCACCCATATCTTGGAAGGATATAATACCATTGTCGTCATCTTCAGAGATGGTTACAGAAATTGTTGACTCGTCAGGTGAATGATCAATAGCATTGATAAGAATATTATTAATTACTCTGCCTATCAGTTCACCGTCTATAAAGAGATTTAATGGATTAGCTTTTAAATCTATTTTAATCATCTTGCGTGATAGTAGCCCGCTCAGAGACTTAATTTTTTGTTTGGTTAGATTGTAAAGATCTACTTCTTCGCGTAAAATATTTATCCTTGCCTCTTCTAATTTTTGGACATCAAGGATATTAAGAACCATACTTTGCAGTTTTGCCATCTCCTCAAGGGCTAAACTTATGATATTCTTTTGATCTTCTGTAAGTTCATCGTATAAAAGCATATCAAGATTTGCTATTACTACACTAATAGGACTTTTGAGATCGTGAACAATGAAGTTAATCAATTCAGATTTCATTTTGTCAAGTTCAATGTAGTCATTATTTTTATTCTCAAGTTTTCTAGCATATTCTGTGCAGATTGTTTGAGAGATTTGGGCAGATATGAAAGGGCCTATAAGTTGAACAAGTTGCTTTACAATGTTTATATCAAAATTAACAAACTTTTCAATATTTACAAAGTCTGTTAGATTGACAACACCAAGTTTTTTATCTAAATATTTAATTGGGATAGTAAGAGATGATGAGGATTCATATTTTGATTTATCAAGGTGTTGAAAATAGTTTCTTGATTCAATATCTATCCAAAGAGCTTCATTGTCTATAAGAGCCATTGTAGAAACTGAGACATCAGAGAGTTTTCTTTTTAGACCAACAATCTTTGGGTTTGTAGAGGCATATACTTCAATGGACAAATCGTTGTAATCAATCAGCATTAAAGAACATCTACTAATCTGAAAATTTGTAGAAATGAAGTTAATAAAATCAGTAAGACGCTCTTGAAAGGATAACTTGTCATTCAAAAAAAGTGTAGCTACATTATAAAAATATTCATTTATCATGGCTATTATTTCCTTTGTGAATTATTTGCCCCTTGAAAAGTAGATATTATTTATATAAAATATCTGATAAAATTTTCAAGGAGGTTTTTTGTGAAGGAAGGAATTCATCCAAAATATAAAGAGGTCAAGGCAGTTTGTGCATGTGGTGAATCTTTTATGACAGGTTCTACAAAAGATAAGATTCATGTTGATATTTGCTCAAAGTGTCATCCTTTTTTTACGGGCAAGCAGAAGATAGTTGATGCAGAAGGTAGAGTAGATAAGTTTAGAAAAAAATATAGTAAAAAATAGATATTCTTAAAAAGGTTAGTTAAGGTTTACATTGCTTTGCTAACCTTTTTTTTGTCTGTTTTAATTTAAAAAATTTAAAGAGGTATCTATGGAAAACATAGGAGGTCAGGCTGTAATTGAGGGCGTAATGATGAAGTCTGCTACAGGTTGGACCGTCGCTGTGAGGGCACCTGATGGCAATATTGAGATCAAAAAGGAAAATACTAAGGCAATACCCAATTTTCTAAAATTTCCTATTATAAGAGGAGTAGTTGCGCTATTTGAGGCTCTTAAGATTGGCATAAAGGCAATTGAATTTTCAGGCTCTGTTGCCTTTGTTGAAGAAGACAAGAAAGGAGAAAGTCCCTTTGCATTTGCAATATCTATTGCAATTGCAATTTTGCTCGCAATTGCAATATTTAAGTTTCTTCCGCTTTATTTGACAACCTTAACCGCATCAATTATGCCGATGATAAACAAAAATTATTTAGTATTTAATCTCATTGATGGTTTGTTGAGAGTTTCTTTTTTTCTGCTTTATATTTTTGCAATAGGGCTTTGGGGTGAGATGAAAAAGATTTATCAGTATCATGGGGCAGAACACAAGGCAATCTTTGCCTACGAAGCAGGTGAGGCACTTACTATTGAAAACGCAAGGAAGTATGCACCATATCATCCAAGGTGTGGGACAAGTTTCCTTTTAATTGTGATGGTAATAAGTATTTTGATCTTTTTCCTCATACCACAGCATTGGTCTTTTACAGAAAAACTTTTTTCAAGATTACTGCTTGTTCCACTAATTGCTGGTGTCTCCTACGAGATACTAAAGTTATCAGCAAAAAACAAGGAAAATCCTCTTGTTAGGTTTGTAGTATTACCAGGATTATGTCTGCAAAGACTAACAGTTAGAGAGCCTAATGATTCACAAATTGAGGTTGCTCTTAAAGCCCTCACTGAGGTCATTGCCATGAATAAAGATGATAAGGAAAAGACATTAAATAATGTTAGATAAGCTCGAAGTAATTGAGAAAAGATATAACGATATTACAAACGCCTTAAGCAAACAAGAGATACTTTCTCAACCTCAAGAAGTTCATAAGTTATCAAAGGAACAGGCAGAGATTGAAACTATTGTTCAAAAGATAAGGGAGTATAGGAGGATTTTAAAAGAACTTGAAGAGGCTGAAGAAATGGCTAAGGGTGCAGAGGTTGAATTAAAGGAACTCGCTCAAGAAGAATTAAACTTGCTTAAAGAGAAAAGGCCCCTCATTGAAGAAGAACTTAAGATTATGCTTCTGCCTAAAGATCCTCGAGATGACAGAAATGTAATTATTGAGATAAGGGCTGGAACAGGAGGAGAAGAGGCTGCATTATTTGCTGCTTCGCTATTCAGGATGTATTCAAAATATGCTGAAACAAAGAAATGGAAAATTGAAATTATAGATATAAATGGCACAGGATTAGGTGGTATCAAAGAAGTTATTGCAAACATTACTGGTAAGGGTGCTTATAGCAGATTAAAGTATGAAAGTGGAGTTCATAGGGTTCAACGAGTGCCTGTAACAGAGGCTTCGGGTAGGATACATACTTCTGCTGCAACTGTTGCTGTGCTTCCAGAGGCGGAAGAGGTTGATATTAAAGTTGATGAAAAGGATTTAAGGATTGATACCTTTTGTGCATCAGGTCCAGGCGGACAGGGTGTAAATACAACCTATTCAGCAGTGAGAATAACTCATATTCCAACAGGGATAGTGGTTCAATGTCAAGACGAGAGGTCTCAAATAAAAAATAGGGAAAAGGCTATGAAGGTTCTTCGTTCAAGACTCCTTGAGGAAGAAATGGATAGAAAAGAGAGAGAAAGAGCTCTTGACAGAAAGACTCAAGTTGGCACTGGTGATAGGAGCGAAAGGATAAGGACTTATAATTATCCTCAAAATAGGGTGACAGACCATAGGATTGGACTCACACTTCATAAACTTGATCAGATTTTAGAGGGACATCTTGATGAGTTTATTGACCAGTTATTTGCACACTTTCAGGCTGAGAGATTGAAAGAGATTTGAAAGTTTTAGACAAAGTAACAAGACTATCAGAGATATTAACTAAACACTCTTTCGAGGATGCACACAAAGAGGCAGAAATTATAATAACAACAGCAACATCTATAAAATCACCAGATTTATATGTCAACGAATTTGAATTGACAGAACAAGATATTGCCCTCATTGATGACATGATTTGTCAAAGACTCAAAGGAAGACCCTTACAATATATAACATCAGAGGTGGATTTCTTTGATTTACATTTAAAGGTTGGTGATGGTGTGTTTATACCAAGACCAGAAACAGAATATATGGTTGATCAAGTTATCAAAATAATGACTCAAAAAGGTTTTAACAGACTATCAAGGCTTAAAATACTTGATCTTTGCACAGGCAGTGGTTGTATCGCCTTGACTTTAGCAAGATATTTTGTAAATGCATCGGTTATTGCCACAGACATATCATTGGTTGCGCTGAAATACGCAAAGATTAATAGGGACATTCACAGGGTATCAAATGTCTCATTTATAGCAGGAGATCTTTTTTCTCCACTTAAAGATTATCATTTTCATCTCATTATCTCAAATCCACCATATATTGCCACTTCAGAGATTGATAATTTACAGATTGAGATTAAAGATTATGAACCAAAGATAGCCTTAGATGGAGGGGAAGATGGAATTGATTTTTATAGAAAGATATTACCGAAAGCAGGTCATTATTTAAAAAAAGATGGATTACTGATACTTGAAATAGGCCTTGGACAATCGGATGAATTAAAAAGGCTTGCACTTAGTTATGGTTATGGTAAGGTTAGTTTTATTAAGGATTATTCAGGAATTGATAGGATATTTATAGCGGGAGGTGATTGATGAATAATAATGAGAAGAAAAAATTTTCCATTTTTCATGCACCTTTTTTGTCCTTTTTTTCATCTGAGTTGTATAGAGATGTGGCTTATAGATGGAAGGGGTTAGGAATAGCTTATCTTTGTTTTATTACGCTTTTTTTTGTTGTTCCAGAGGTAATAAAAATTCAGAAAGATTTGAATAATTATATAAATGAGGTCTCACCAAATATAATAAGACAATTTCCTGTGTTAGAGATAAAGGAAGGTGTTTTGTCAATCAATGCATCTTCACCATACAAGATTTATTATAAACAGGAAAAAAAACCTCTTATTATTATTGATACAACAAAGGCTTATAATAGTCCTAAAGATGCAAAGGTGTTAATTTACATTAATGAAAGGTCTGTATTTTTTAAAAAGACTGAAGATGATTACACATCTATTGATTTTTCCAAATTTGATGATATGGTTATAACTCATGAGACCTTGACACAGTATGTTCAAGCTATTAAACAGAGTTTTATATTTTTCTTTAGTCCCTTTATATATTTATTTGCACTTATGTATTTTGTCATTCAAGTAATATTCTGTGCCTCTGTTGGGTTATTGATTGCAAAGAAGACCTGTCCAGAATTAAACTTTACTCAATTGATGAGACTATCATCTATTGCCTTTACACCACCCTTGTTTCTTGTAATTGTTCACTCGATTCTTAACATAGAATTCACTTATAGTGGACCTGTCAGTCTTCTCTTTACCATATGCTATCTCTATTTTGGTTTGAGGGCGGTAAGCGATAAACAGGCAAACGTCAATTAAAATAAGACTTAGTAATTAAGTTTACTTGAAATTCTTTAACACCGCCCAAAATCGGCGATAGAACTAAAAAGCTTAGTAAAATCAGCAAGTAAGATAGGAAGGGCTGGTGTGGAATTTTTAT
>OGCL01001453.1_pt1 | contig 20155 bp, 21 predicted proteins | sample 1570041 | NCBI WGS metagenome assembly OGCL01 (sample SAMN06266162, study PRJEB24511) | hot springs metagenome | isolation source: Hot spring water | place: South Africa: Limpopo | collected 2015-06-22
AAGGTGCTTTACATGTCAGGGTATACGGACAATGCGATAGCGCATCATGGGATTTTGGAGCCAGGGATCAACTTCATACAGAAGCCTTTTACGGTGGAGGGTTTGGCCAAGAAGGTGCGGGAAGTTTTGGACCGATGAGCAATGGAGGATAGACGATTGACGAGGGAAGAGGGAGGAGAAAAGAGAGAGGACGGACCAAAAGACGAAAGACGAAGGATGAGGGACAACCGACTTCTTAGATTTATGGAAACGCTTTGGATTAAAGATGGAGTTCAAACTTCTGCTCGATAACCCTTGTTCCCCATTGATTTCCTTCGGCTTGATCAACGAGCTTAAACCCGAACTTCTCGTAGAGATGGCGGGCCGGAAGGAGCCCTTCAAACGTATGGAGATAGATCCTTTTATAACCTTTCTCTTGGCAGAAAGAGATGGCTTCCTTCAATAATTGATTGCCAAAACCACGTCCCCGCACCTCTGAGGAGAGGATGAACCATCGGAGATGAGCCCCTTTTGTCAAAGCGTTCATCCCATCGATTGCAATCCCACCTTCAATCCGATCATTCTTAGAGAGGGTCCAGAAACCATCTCGTGAACCATCAAATCGGTTTAGAAACTCAGACAGTTCGGTTGCGACTCTGGCCTCAAAGAAGAGTCCGAATCCCCAGTTCTGGTGATAATAGGTTCCATGAAGCTCTGCAATTCTTCCAATCGCCCCCGGGATATAACCTTTTAAGATGACTTCGTTCATTTTTGGCTTTCCCGAAATTTAGCACTGGATAAGTAAGTTTTTTGTGTTAATAAGGAAAAAGGTTTCTATATAGGATCATTTATGATGAAAAATTTTTTAACCTGAAACCTTTATTTTATCAGGATAAAAAGAACGAAGGACTAAAAATACTCAGTCCTTTGCCCTTAGAAAATTTTTCCTTGATATAGCTTTTGAAGGAAATCTAAAACCGGCAACACCTCGAGACCTTGGAAATGGTATGATCGGGTTCCGGTATAGATGGCAACCAAACGATCCACCTTGACATTTTTCTGACTGGCAAGATCTCTGAGGCCAGATTCCCAGCTCCGATTCCACTTTTCAGCCCGCTTTACTTCAATAGCAACAAGATGGGCTGGGACGCTAGCGTGCCGGTTCTTGGTTTCAATAATGAAGTCGATCTCGACTCCTGAGGCAGTGCGATAATAAGACAACGGCCGCTTTTTTCGGCTGACCTCGTTGTATACGCGCAATTCATGAAAGATCAGGGTTTCCAGCGCCGCCCCCTGCCAGAGCCGGTCTGTAGGTTCACGAATCATGCCGGCTGCGGCTCGTGCAACCCCTGCATCAAACCAGTAGAATTTTGGATGGGCAGCTTCACGCACCTTCAGCCCGGGGCGCCAAGCCGGCAGAAAGTGGCCGAGGAGAGTATCGATCAGAATGGAAAAATACGTATCAACCGTGCTTCGCGGTAAGGAGGACTCCCGGGCGATGTTCTGCCCGTGAACCGATTGCCCGTTAAGTTGCCCCGCTACGTTCAGGAAACGTAAAAACGGCGGAACATTTCGGACAAGCCCCTCTTCACGTATCTCTTCTTTGAGATAGGTGTTCACATAAGCTTCCAGAATATCCGCAGCATTGTGGCGTTCAAGTTGGACAAATGGGAGTAGCCCCCAGTTGAGGGAAAATTCCAGATCAAAAGTTGCCCCCAGCTCGATGGCCGAAAAACCTTCCATGTTGAGTGTGATGGCTCGCCCTCCTAATAGGTTTGCTCCGCCCCGACGTAGCTTTCGTGCGGAGGAGCCACAGAGAGCGAATCGCCATCGACGGGTTTCTATAAGGCGATGGACTTCATCGAGCAGAGTGGGGATCTTCTGAATTTCGTCCAGAACGATCCAGCTCCCCGAAGGCCGATTTCCGATCAGACCCTCAAGCCGGTGTGGATTGCGGCTTAATTCAAGGTAGAGAGATGTGTCGAGAAGATCGAATCGCACTGCTTCCGGTAAGACCTGTCGTAGCCAGGTACTTTTACCCGTGCCGCGCGGCCCAAAAAGAAAAAATGACCTATCTGGACATTGGAGAAGTCGATGGATGAAGGTTTTTTTCTCGCCCATGAGTCAATCTTACATTAATTTTGTAAAAATGCAATGCATATTTACAACAGGGTTGGAAACCTCTATCTTGAGATATCATCTTTGAAGTTCATAGGCTCATTTTATCGCGATAAAATGAGCGTGTCCACTCAAATGATCGAGGTTCCGACCCACCGAAGGAATGCCTAAAGAAAGTGTTGACGGGGGCGAAACAAGAGCGAAAATGAGGGGTTTGAGGATGAAGGCAAAGAAATTGCGGAATTCTGCGTATCGCAGGATTGATCCGAAATCTCGATTTCAGCGTTTAGACCCACCTGGCTTGTGAATGCGATAACCTGTTTCTGAAAGCACGATCACGATGGTCTCTTCTCTGCCAAGAATTTCTTTTTCACGGTGAAACACTTCGACAATATTTTGAACAATCCGGTCTATATTGAGAATTCGGTAACGAAGTCACATAACCTTTCCAATTCCCCACAGTATTCCAAATTCGATGAGACCCCCGAAATCCTTGTCACCGGATATCACTAAAAAATCATTCTTTTCAGCATATTCCAGAATCTCCCGGTCCTTATGGCCAGCCAGACCAATTTCAGGAACGAAAATGACCTCGAATTTCGCTTTTCGAAGCCCTTGGATAATCCCCCAATGAAGATTTTCATCTGCAAGGAGTTTCATTATGGTCTGTTCTCAAAAAACCTCACTTCCTCTCCCTGCAGTTGCCTCGCAGTAAAATCGAGAGCGGCTTCCAAGCCCTCGGGTGTAAGAGTTGGGTAACCCCGAAGAATATCTTCTTTAGTCATCCCTGAGGCCATGCATTGAATGATTAACGCAACGGAAATACGAGTTCCCTTGATAATAGGTTTTCCGTTAAGAATATCTGGATCGCACACAATTAAATGCTCTTCCATTTCAATTTCCCTCCCTACTGGATCTGTCAAATATATACCATTTTTCGGGGAATATTCCAAATAAAAGCCGTTTGAAAAATTTATCTTTGGCGAATTCCAAGAGGGAGAGAAGTGGATTTCCTGTTCAAACGGGACGGAAAACTGGCAGCCATCGAAGTCAAATGGTTGCGCCGGATTGATGAGTCGGATATCACGAGGTTGAAACAATGTGCTGAAGATCCAATTATTTTGAATGATTCCCAAACCGTACCTCTATTGCAGATATAGGTTCTGTGAAACTCCATCCCACAAACTGGAGGTAAGATTTAATTACTCATGGCGGAGCGCTTCGATCGGATCCTGTCGGGAGGCTTTTATTGCCGGGAAGTAGCCAAAGATCACGCCTACCGCCGCTGAGAACAGAAAGGCGATGATGACAATACCTGTGTTAAGGACGAAAGGTACTTGCAGCACCCCGGAAAGCCAGACGGATGCGGCGAGGGCCAGCACAATGCCGATTAACCCGCCGAAGGAAGAAAGCACCACTGCCTCTACTAAGAATTGCAGGAGCACTTCGCTTTCGAGAGCGCCAATGGCAAGGCGGATACCGATTTCACGGGTGCGTTCTGTGACCGATACCAACATGATGTTCATGATGTCAATGCCTCCGACCAGGAGGCTGACCCCTGCCACGGCGCTCAGGAGGGCTGTCAGCAGTTGCGTGGTGCCGGTGAGCATTTTGGCAATCTCCTTCATATCCATTACATTGAAATTATCGTCATCGCTTGACGAGAGATGACGTCTCTCTCGCATCAATAACCGGATATCCTGCTGAGCCTTATCCGTTGAGGCGCCGTCCTGGATCGAGACCTGAATGATAGTAACGTCCTGATTGCCGGAAATACGTCGCTGAAAGGCGCTTAGCGGAATCACAACGATATCATCCTGGTCCATGCCCATGGTGCTCTGGCCTTTGCCTTCCAAAAGACCGACGACCTCACACGAAAGCTTTTGCAACCGGATTTTTTCACCTAAGGGGTCTTGTCCTCCGAACAGCTTTTTCCGCACGGTTTCTCCAATAATACAGACCGCCGTGCCAGCACGAAGCTCGCTGTCGCTGAACTGCCGGCCTGATCTGATAGACCTGTTTGTTACCCTAAAATACTTGATTCTTCCGGGTTTCACATGGGTGCTTTCGCCCCTCTTAAGTATAAGTCGTTGCGACTCGAAACCGAGAGGGGGGAGGGGGAGTGTTAAGGGGAGGTTATCCATTCAATACCTGGATGAACCAATTTTTGGATACTACTCTTTGGCATTTGATATCAGATTCATCATCTTCAACTCTTCCAGTTCCAGGGCGAGGAATTCCCAGAGCTGGGTGAGTTGCCTGACCTGTTCCTTAACTTGCTTGTGGGCCTCAACTGTCTCATAGGTCTCTTTCTGGTTGAGGTAGAGGTTGGGATCGGAGAGTCTCTGATTGAGATAGTCCAATTTCTGTGTTGCCTCGTGAAGCGATTTTTCAGCCTCCTCGAACCGTTTTTCGAGATGATTGAGCTGTCTGCGAAATTGGTCCATCTCCTGCGCCCTCTTTCGTCTCTCCTCTTTCACTCTGGCTGAGGACTTCTTTTTGATTGGAGCGACCGATTCATGAGTCGATACAACTGTCGTTCCGACAGCTGACCCTACCTCCCTTTGAATCTGCTGCTTCTTATAGAGGTAATCGTCGTAATTTCCAAGAAAGGTGTTTGGCACCCCGTGGTCGATCTCGATCACCTTGGTGGCGATCTGATTGATGAGATGACGGTCGTGCGTGATGAGGCAGATCGTCCCCTGAAACTGCTTCAGAGCCATCTCCAGCACATTTCTTGATGCAATATCGAGATGACTGGTAGGCTCATCAAGAAGAAGAAAGTTGGCAGGCTTAAGGAGCATCTTGGCAAGGACGAGACGGCTCTTCTCTCCGCCACTCAGAACAGAGACTCTCTTCTCAATCTCGTCTTCGACAAAGAGAAAGGTGCCAAGAAGGGTTCGGAGTTGTGTCTGACTCTCATCCGTGGCAACAGAAAGGAGTTCTTCATAAACCGTATTTTCAGGACGGAGAAGATCGAACTGGTGCTGGGCAAAGTAGGCGCGGGTCACATCCTTTCCAAGAAGAACTTCCCCTTTATCATAATCGAGCACACCGGCCATTATTTTTAAGAGAGTTGATTTTCCTGCTCCGTTGTGGCCAACCAGGGCCACCTTGTCTCCCCGAAATAGGGTGAGATCGATTCCCTGATAGACCACGGTTTCTCCATAACGTTTATGGAGGTTTTTAACCTCAATAACCCGGTGACCACTTCGTTTCGGTGCAGGAAACTCGAATCGAATCTCTCTACGCTCTTTGGGAAGTTCGATCCGTTCAATCTTTTCGAGCATCTTGATCCGGCTCTGGACCTGACTCGACTTTGTGTTTTTGGCGCGAAATCGCTCGATAAATCGTTCGGTTTGTTCGATCTTTTTCTGCTGAGTTTTGTAGGTTGATTCGAGGATCTCTCTGCGGCTCTCTTTCTCCATGAGGTAGTGGTCGTAATCACCGTGGTAAAGGTCAATCCTTTCACCTTCAATCTCTGCAATACGGTCAACGAGATGGTTGAGAAAGACGCGGTCATGCGAAACAATGACCATGGCGCCCGGGTAATTGATCAGGAAATTCTCAAGCCAGATGAGGGATTCGAGATCGAGATGGTTGGTCGGTTCATCGAGGAGAAGAAGATCAGGAGACTGAAGAAGGATTTTCGACAGGGCAATTCGCATGAGCCAGCCACCACTCAGTTCATCGGTGCGACGATCGAAATCTCTCTCTCTAAACCCTAACCCGCTGAGAATCTGTTTGGCTTCAGCCTCCAGATTATATCCGCCGAGAAGCGTAAATCGGTCATGGAGTTTACCGTATTCCTTAGCGAGTTTTTCCTGTTCTTTGGGGTCCGTGATCAAAGTAAGCTCTTCCTCGAGGATCTTCATCTTATCCTGAAGCGAGGTGATGGTGGTTATGCTTTTTAAAACTTCTCCCAGAACGGTATCCCCTCTGAAAGAGATGACCTCCTGGGGGAGGTAGCCCATCTGGACTCCCTTGGCAATGAGAATCTCTCCACGGTCAATGGATTCCTCTCCGAGGATTATTCTGAAGAGGGTCGTTTTTCCAGAGCCATTGGGACCAATCAGGCCGATGCGATCTCTTGCCCCGATCTGCAGCGAGCAGTCCTTGAAAAGAACCCTGCCCCCGAACTGTTTTTGAACATGGTTGAGTGTGATCATAAGCGGTGGTTGATGTGGATATGGACCTGGCCTTTCTGAATCTTGCCAGACATCCATTTGGTCAGCAGTTTTTTGATCAAGACCCGGGTCCATGGGATGAGGAGAGAAAGGCCGAGGAGATCGGTGAGAATGCCCGGTGTCAGAAGAAGGATTCCTCCGATCAGGATCATCACACCATCCATCAGATTGGAAGCAGGCATTCTTCCCTCTGCCATCTCCTGTTGCATCTTTCTAAGAACAGAGAGGCCCTGCCATTTTGCCAACGCTGCACCCGCAACGCCAGTGACAATCGTGAGCATGATCACCTCAAGGGTTCCGATAGCCTTTCCGATCTCAATGAGAAGCATCAATTCGACCAGCGGAATGATAATAAAGAGAAAGAGGAGTTTGCCAATCATCGAATGCCTTCTAAAAAAACTTTTAATCTCTAATGGATTGAAAGAGGAGACATCAAGGATGTCGTTTTTAGGTGATCCAATGAATTTTTATTTCTCCCTCAACCTGCTTAAACTCTCTATCCCCTGTGACCAGTTCTGCCTTGCGAAGCTTGGCCAGGGCGGCGGCAAAACAATCGCCATAAGACATTTTTTTAAAGGCTTTAAATTCAGCCGCCTGTTTGGTCAGCTCTAAATCGGCAAGGATGATTTGGATCGGAAGAGTAAAGATAAGTTGTGCCACTGCTTCGGCACGCTCCCGGCCGGCTTCTCTAAGAGTGATATAGTAGACTTCTCCCCAGTTCACGACTGAGAGAAGAAGGGTTTTCCCCGAGTCTCTCGCCACCCGAAAAATTTCGATCATTCGATCAGCCCCATCTTCATTCTCAAGGTATGCGATCAGACTATAGGAGTCTAACACTCTGAGTGCTGGCCTCATAGGGCACGCTCCTTTGCCTTCTCCTCCTTCAGGGCTTTAAGTAGTTTTCCCTTTGTTCCGGTTATCCCTGCCATGCTTCGAATGTATTCGTCCGTGATTGGTTTAATGACGATCTCACCATCCCTCTCAAAAAGGGAAACCTGAGTCCCCTTTTTAATCCCAAACTTGCGCCGGAGCCTTGATGGAATAACAATCTGTCCTTTTACCGTGACCACTGCCTTATCCATAGTGCCTCCCTATGCCATACATTTTATCAAAATATACCATATCCAAAAAAGTAAGTCAATTTTTAATTTGTGTTAAAAAATAAAAATTGTATACCCAATTCATCAATGGAGGTTGTTGAAGGAAGTAATCTGGTAAAAAGCTGGCTTAAAAAATAGAAAAGGAAAGGTGGACGCTCACTGGGGAATTAAGAATCCTCTTTCTTATCGTATTTGTCGAAATCATATCCTGCCTTCTTATAGTCTTCCAATGCCCGGACCCTGAGATCTTCCCTCTTTGTTTTTTCAGCCTCTTTGTCCGCTAGCTCGGCCGCATGGCTCCACATTCCTTCCCTTTCGTACTCTTTGATCTTCCGGTCTGTCTCAGTCAAGGGACTTCCTTTGATCACTACAGCAGGAGCAAAGAGTATTCGTGAGATGGGATTGTTACATTTGGGGCACCTGGTCAGGGCAGTTTCAGCCATCCTCTGAATTATCTCAAAACCCTGACGGCAGTGATTGCAACTCTTCTTAGAATCAATGGCACGATAGGCGTAAGTAGGCATAAGAGCTACCTCTCCTTAAATAGATAATATCTTTAAAATAATTGTCAAGTCCTACATCTTCAAGAAGGTTTGCAAAAATGTATTGACTTCATTTTTCTATTATGTTAAAAAAATCACATTTTATCTCCCTGAAGAAACCACAAAAATAAAAAACCGCTTAAAATTTAAGGGAGTATTCATATTATTTTGGGATGGGGGGAGTATGAAAACCAAATTTAAAAAACCAGTCATTATTCTTCTTTTAGCTTTATCCGTCGCGCTCTGCTTGAGCCTGAGTTTGATGTGGGCAGCCACACCCACTCCGGAGAAAAAAGAGCCGTCTAAACCCATTGCTGTGACCAAACCCCCAGAATCAACGAAAAAGGGAGAGAAGTTTATTATTCGGGGCAGGGAATATTGCTATGAATGCATTGATAATTCGGAATGCCTCGGTTGCCACAGCAATAAGATCAATGAGCGGAAGTTTGCGCAGTCGGTCCATGGAGCCAATTCGTGCAATAGCTGCCATTGGGATATTACGGATGTCAAGGCACATACGAAAGCAAAGGGGACCAGGATTCATACAGAGCCAGTGACCTGCCATCGGTGTCACAAAAAAGAAGGGGCAGAGCATTACGCAAGCGCTCATTTCATCAATGACATTCAATGCAAAGACTGCCATAAAGATATTCATGAGATGACCCCCTGGAAAGGAGAGAAGAAGAGAGTCATTGAGAAATGTACGACCTGCCATTCTGATGATGGCTACCTGGAAAGCACACATGGCAAATCTGTTCTGGCAGGAAACCCCGACTCTCCTGATTGCAGCGATTGCCACGGTCTCCACAAGATTCCCATCCTGAAGGGAGATGAGCCTAAAGTTGTTCAATTCCGAAAGGAGTTCCATACCGCGGTCTGTCTGAAATGCCATGACGATAAAGAGATGATGGAACGGAACAAGGTTTTTGTGGTCGCCACACAGACTTATTTCGAGAGTTACCATGGGAAGGTTGAAAAGTTAGGTTATCCCACCCTTGTTGCAGGTTGTGCCGATTGCCATGGTTTTCATAACATTCTTCCTCCCAGTGATCCTAAATCGCTCATCTCAGATGCAAGGCTCGTGGAGACCTGTGGAAAGTGCCATCCCGGGGCGAATACTAACTTTGTCATGTGGGTTGCCCATGCGACGCATAACGACCCGAAACGAGATCCCATCTTTTATTGGACCTTCGTGATTATGACCACACTATTGGTTTCGGTCTTCAGCATGTTCTGGCTCCATACGATCCTCTGGTGGAGAAGGGACTTCTGGGAAAAACGGGAGTTGAGATCTCAGGGGATCTTCTTCCCTCAACATGTGAAACCAGAAGAAGCGGGACATATGTATCGACGCTTTAAAAAATTAGATATCGTCCTTCATTTTACGATGATGATTACCTTCATCGCCCTTGTCCTGACCGGGCTCCCGCTGAAATTCTCACATGCTCCTTGGGCCAAGGGGCTGATGGCCTTTTTAGGAGGAGCAGAGATGGCAGGATTGGTTCACCGAATTGCAGCCGCTATCACCTTCCTCTATTTCATAGCAGCCAATGGTTATTTTTTCTACTTTTTATTCTATAAAAAACTACCTGGAGATCCAAACCCCCTCCAGAAGCTATTTGGGCCTGAATCCCTCTGCCCCCGCTGGAAGGATGTGGAAGATATTATAGGCATGATCCGCTGGTTCTTTAATAAAGGTCCAAAACCTCAGTTCGACCGCTGGACTTACTGGGAAAAGTTCGACTTCCTGGCAGTCTATTGGGGAATGTTTGCCATCGGGCTTTCCGGTCTGATGTTATGGTTTCCTGAAGCATTCTGTATCTTCCTGCCAGGCTGGGTTCTCAATGTTGCCCACATCGTCCATTCAGACGAGGCTCTACTCGCCTCAGGGTTCATCTTTACCGTCCATTTTTTCAATACCCATTTCAGGCCATCGAAATTTCCCTTTGATCCGGTGATCTTTACAGGAATGCTGCCAAAATATGAACTTGTTGAAGAAAGACCGGCCCAGTATAAGAGGCTGTTAGCACAAAAAAGATTAGAGACCTACAGAGAGAAATATCCGAGCGCATGGGTTGATCTCTTTTCCAATGTCGTTGGATTTGCCACGTTAGCCATTGGGCTTTTTTGCATCTTTCTGATTGGTTGGGAATTTCTCGGATAGTAATAGTGAAGAGTTCGGAGTTGGAGTAAAAAAAAGAATTTAAATCTCCGAGCTCCGAACTATTTCGTGATTTTACATCCGATCTTTTCGAGGTAAGCGGTATAGTTAAAGGTAGGGCTCTGGTCTTTGGTGTGGCAATTTCTGCAAACCCCCAGGGTCACTCTTCTCTCGATCTTTCCTTTTTTGGGATGGCCTCTTCCTGGTCCATGGCATGATTCACATTGGACTCCCTTTAGGAAGAGAGGGATCTCGTCCACTGTGGCATATTCCCCTATCTTTCCGTAACCGGTGGAGTGGCAGATCAAACACTCCTCTTGAGCATATTTAGGCGAAGCCACAATGGTCTGAGAAGCCTTTGCGTGTTTCGTCTTGAGCCAGTTTCGGTAATTGACCTCATGGCATTTTTTGCAAGTGATGGCCCCAACATAGAGGCTGTCTTTGGGGATCTGTGCGAGCATCTCTTTTTCCGAAAGTTCTTTTTCGGGAGGGCTGGCCACTTTGGGTTTATAGAGTTTTGCTGATTCCGCACGATAATGCTCCACCTCTCTCATGATCTTCGGATCATCCTCTACGGAGAGTTGTACCGGAATGGCAACATGTTTGTAAAAGTTCTTATTCTCGAAGGCGAGAAGGGTTCTTTCTACCTCCTTCTGTTTTGATTCCAAAAACTTCAGCTCCTTGACCCTGATCTCTTTCTGTTTTTCAGATCTTGCCATTTCTGATTTGATCTGTATGGATCTTGTAATTAACCTTTCCAATCGCTTCTCCAAATCGTCCCTTTCACTCGAGACAAGGAACTTAATAGGTTTCTTCGTATTGACGAGAGAGTAGTCAATACAGCCGAGATATCCCCCTCTTGGCTCAAGGCGGTAAATCGGGACTTCATTCACCCTTTCCATAACCGCCTTCAGGGCATCCCCTCCTCCGCCAAGGATCAGGTCAAGTTGAGGATTTTCCCGTGCCAATTTCCTGTCCTTTGACTCGCCTAATTGGGAAAGGACAATGATGAGATCCGAGGAATCTCGCAGTCTCTTGGTTAGTTCCTTCGATGTGGTGATTGGATCAAGTAAGGTCAGGCCTGGTTCGATCTCCTGAAGAAGGGTATTTAATTTATCGTCCATAAGACCAATGATTGCAATTTTTAACTTGGCGATCTCCCTGGTCACAAAAGGGGCGAATACTCCCCTTTGCGTTTTTTTGTTGATGAGGTTGGCTGAAATGAAAGGAAATTTGGCTTTTTGCGTTATCTCGGAGAGAAATTTCAAGCCCATCATCAAGTCCTTTTCTCCGACATTGACAACCTCATACCCCATTTCGTTATAAGAGTGGATGAGAAGATCGACTCGCAGAAGGGCGTCTCTGCGTTTCGTTTCGCTCTGGAGAGGCTTTCGAAAAAGGAGGTTTCCGGTATCGAGAAGGAGCAGTTTTTTACCTTCCTTTTTCATCTGGGAGATCAAGGTTGCTTTCTTGGCGACACCACCAAGGGGGCTTCGGAATCAGCCGCATGGTTCCACCTCACCCATCACATCGTTGGTATAGACAATGCTGAACCGGATTTTGGCTGCTTCGGAGAAAACCATGGGAGGGGTCTGTAGATCCACGATGAAAAAAGCTGATATAAAGACAAGAAGTCTTTTAATCTTCAATAATCCCTTCCCTCTCCCTTTCGGATCATGCCTGACACTCAGGAACAGTTTGAAATTAAAGAAGCGATCTGATAGAATTATTTTGGAGGCCTTCTTTCCATCATCCGTTATGAATCGAAGATGTTTTCTCCTATTATTTTTGGTTGGATTCCTCTTCTTGGCCCAAGGAGTCCTATCCTTAGAGAAAGAGAGAATGCAATCACTCATTTTAGAGCAAGAGAAGCGGGTTAAGAAGTGGCAACAAGAGAAAGATCAATTTTTTAAAACCCATGAGCGCTCGCCCCTGTCCCCTTCCGAGAAAAGATATTTCAATGGTTTAAAATATTATCCCTTCAATCCCAACTATGTCTTTTATGGAAAGATTGAGCGTTTTAATTTTAATATTAATAACCCAAAATATTATGCCACTTTCCCCACCAACAAGGGGACGAATAAACGCTATATTCGTTATGGCAAGTTTCTTTTCACATTAGATGGAAAAGAACGCTCCCTCGAAATCTATAAATCCATCTTAGGGGACATTCTTTTCATCCCCCTTAAAGATCAAACCAACGGAAAAGAGACTTATGAAGGGGGAAGGTATATCGATGCCGAAATTCTTCCTAATTATCAAATGATCTTAGACTTCAATATGGCCTATAACCCTTCCTGTGCCTACAATGATAAATTCGTCTGTGTCCTACCTCCCAAAGAGAATGTCCTTGATATTCCCATCCGAGCGGGTGAAAAAAATTTAAATCTCGTTAGTAAAAAATAAGGGGCCACTCTCTTATCTAAACCGTTTCTCTCCTGCTCGTATCTCGATTGCCAGCCAGTTTTCCTTCGGAGCAAAGGGGCAAGTAGATTTTTCATTATTTTCGCAAAAGGGATTGTAAGCACGATTGAAGTCAATTAGGACCTTTCCACCGGGCATGGGCTCGATATTGAGATATCGGCCTTCGGGGTAGGTTTCATTTCCTGAAGTCTTGTCTTTAAATGGAAGAAACAATTCCCCCCCTCCCAGGGGGCGGTAAATTTGAAGAATATATTCCTTACCCTCTAATTTAAATCTGAAACGGCCATATTTGACATATTTCTTCTCTCTCTTTATTCGTTGGAAGATTGACGTAGAGGGGTTTCGGATCCGTAGGATATTTTTCGATCGTACCAGTCACTGCATATTTTAAGTCGATCGGAAAATAGATCAGGCCCTTAAATTTTTTTTCGATCGCTCTCCTTTAAAGGAGAGCGGGGATCGTTCCTTAAAAATTGGTCTCGTTTCAATCAAAAGGCCTTTAACTTCTCCTCACGCTGTTCCATAGGGTTATCCCCACTTTCTACACTCGGAAATCCATTCCCTCCTGCAACAAGCAGAACTCCGATAGCAGATATTGTGAAAAAAAATAACTTGACTTTCATTTTTTAATCCACTATTTTTAAGCTGTTTTCTTTATTAAATCTATCAGAAAAATATTTTTAAATCAAATTATTATATTATATAGATATTTGATTTTTTCACAATCTTAAAAAAAGACGAATACTTTGTGAAATAAAAATTTTTCACTTGCAATTGTTTTTTAAAAGCGATAAAAATTTTTGTTTAATTGGGTGGATCCAGATTTGCACCTTCCTTTAGTGATCAATATAAAAAATATAAAATAGTTGGGGTTGCTGCTTTTTTTATCCTACGCCATTTAAGGGTAGAGGTGTTTATTTTTGGAGAGACCATATGAAAAAAGAAGTGAAATGGGGAATGGTCATTGACCTCAGGCGTTGCGTGGGATGTCATGCCTGCCAGGTGGCCTGTAAGGCCGAGCATGAGGTTCCTCTCGGTGTCTGGAGGATATGGGTAAGGGTCATGCAAAAAGGAACCTACCCGGAGATGGCTACGCTCTCCTTGCCATGGGATTGTCCTTACTGCGAGCGGCCTGAAGAGGCGAGATATCCTCGGATGCAGACCCTTTTCCTCCCCTGGCTCTGCAACCAATGTAGTCGGCCAATCTGTAATACGGTTTGCCCTGTTAAGGCGGCCTATACTCGGGAGGATGGTATTGTGATGATTGACCCTCACCGGTGTATTGGCTGTAACTACTGTCGGGCTGCCTGCCCCTATAATGCCCGGTTTGTCAACCCGATCACCGGTATGCTTCAGAAATGTGATTTCTGTGTTCATCGGGTGGATGCAGGCCTTGTTCCTGCCTGCGTGGAGACATGCCCTGCCCAAGCAATGGTATTCGGAAATTTGAAGGATCCCAGCAGTAGAGTCGCCCAACTCCTTTCCAAGGAGAGGGTTCAAGTTATCAAACAGACAATGGCTACTTTTCCCCACGTCTACTATATCGGCCTGGATAAGGATGTAGCCGACCCTCTTAAAGGGTGGGAAAAACACGGGTACCATATCGAATTCGAAAAATATTGAAAGGGTCTTTATGGAAGTTCAAGTTCTGTATAATGTGTTTCATCATGAGTCGGTCAGCATGTTGATCGCCATCTATTTTCATATTGTCGGGCTCCACGCAGGATGCTCGATCGTCTCCATCACCGCCACCCTGCTTGGAAAACAGGAATATAAACCAGTGGCAAAAATTGGAGCCATCTTTGTCATCATCCTTTTTTCCATTTCTCCGATATTCCTACTGACCGATCTCTTTCAACCCTTGCGTTTCTGGTATCTTTTCCTCTATTTCAATCCAACTTCCCCTCTGAGCTGGGGAACCTTCATCCTCTGCGCCTATCCCGTCTTCACAGGCATTTATATCTACTTTTTGTTTAGGAACAATGAGAAATGGTCAAAAATATTTGGCGTGATCAGCCTTCCCACAGCTATCGGCGTTCACGGATATACGGGTTTTGTTTTGGCATTCGCCAAGGCGAGAGTTTTGTGGAATACCGCGGTGATGCCATCCTATTTCCTCGCTTCAGCCATGATTTCTGGAATTGCCTTTATGCTCATTGTCGCCCTGGTTCGCTATCGTTTTACCTATCAGGACAAATCTTCGGAAGAAAGGGAGAAAGACCTCAATATCATTGACCTGCTTGCGAAATGGATGGCGGGTTTTATGATCATGAACCTCTTCTATGTGTTTTCTGAAATCACAGTGATGTATTACCATACCGAGGATGCCTTTGAAACCGTGGAGCTTGTCCGGCTCGGTAAATTTAGTTTCCTCTATATCTGGGTGGATAATGTTTTCGGGAATGCGGTTCCTGCCCTCCTCATTATCTTTAAGAAGACCCGGAAGTCACATCTCGTCTTGCTGATTGCTGCGATCTTGGCCTCTATTGGTGTCTTTGTCATGCGATATGTCATGGTGTTTGGTGGCCAATATGTTCCTTTGAGCTGAAGGGAGGAAGTTGAGATGATCCGACGCGATTTTTTAAAATTCTGTCTTCTTGGCATGCAGACCCTCATTGTTCATCCTTTCCTTGAGCTGTCTGCCTATGCCAGAGAGGTAGTGGGAGGAAAACAGCCCTCCCGACGTACAAAGAAATTGCTGAACGGCATCCCGAGTATCTGCCGGCTCTGTCCGGCCCACTGTGGGATCATCGGTTTCTTAGAGGGAGACAGGTTGGTCAAAATCGGAGGAAACCCTAAACATCCAAACAGCCGCGGGAAGCTTTGTGCCAGAGGTCTTGCCGGTATCAATCTGGAGTATGATCCTGAGCGAATCACTTCTCCCATGATCCGAAGAGGGCCAAGGGGAAAGGGACAATGGGAGAAAATTTCCTGGGAAAGAGCCTATCATGAAATCGTTTCAAGAATGAAGGAGATCCGCCAAAGCGGAGAAAAAGGAGACTTTGTCTTCCAATCTGAACAGAGAATCAATGGTCCTGTGAGAAGGTTTTTGGAGATTTTTGGAAGAAGCCTGGTGATGGATGAGTATAGCCTCCATTTTGCCAATAGGGATAGGGGTCAATGGCTCACCTGGGGAGAGGAAAAGGGAGTTCCTGATGTGGCTAACAGCCATTACATCCTTAATTTTGGCGCCAATCCCTATGAGACCCATGAGTACTATACTGGTTTTATTGGAAGGTTGATGGAGGCACGGATTACAAAAAAGGCCAAACTGGTGACATTCGACGTCAGACTTTCCCATACAGCTGGAAATAGCGACGAGTGGTTTCCCGTCACCCCAGGGACGGATGCCGTAGTTGCCCTGGCCATGGCCAATGTGATCGTCAATTCAAATCTTCATCATAAGGACTTTATCCAGAGATGGACCAATCTCTCCCCTTCTTCACTTGGGCAGTACTTATCCCAATACACCCCTGAAATGGCACAGAAGATCAGTGGAGTTCATGCTTCGGACATCGAAAGGATTGCAAGGGAGTTTGCCACGACTCCGCCTGCGGTCGCCATTAGCGGCCGTGGTTTGAGCGGCCATTTCAACGGGGTTTACAATGAACGGTGTATCTTTCTTCTCAATGCCATCGTAGGAAACATTGATGCTCCAGGAGGCCATTGCCTTCCAAAGACTTTTCGTCTCGATGATCCGGAGCCAAAGTTTTCTTCTTCCGGTTTTGAGGAAGTTCAGATCACTCCACAAAGATTCATCGCCCTTGTGAAAAGGAAGAGGCTCCATCCGAAACTCTATTTTCTGTACGAATCCAATTCTGTATATGTCAATCCCGACACCCATGCCACGATCGAGGTTTTAAAGGATGAAAAATTAATTCCCTATACGGTCGTGGCTGACAGCTACATGACTGAGACCGCTGCCTATGCGGACCTCATCCTTCCTACCGCAACCTACCTGGAGAGTTGGGGACTGGATTCCTCTCCATCACTGAACATGATTCCTTTCGTTGCTCTTCAGCAGCCTGTCGTTCGTCCTTATGGGAACGCTGTTTCCATCTCCGACATCTTCATCGAATTCGCTCACCGGATCGGAGGAGGAATGGGACGCCATTTCAAATTTAATTCCACTGAAGAGTATATCCAGAGCAAGATTTCAGGGGTTGAGAAATTGAAGCGGGCAGGAGGATGGAAGTATTTGAAAGAGCACGGGGTCTGGTTCGATCCCAAAGAAAGGCCTAAATATAGAGCCTTTGAGCCAAACGGATTTAGCACCCCTTCGAGAAAGATAGAGATTTCCTCAGAGCGATTGAAACGAAAAGGATTTCAGTCCTATCCAGGATATGAGCCCATTCCAGACCATGTTGACCTCAAAGGCAAATTTGTCCTTGTCACTTTTGAACCCAATGTGATGGGATCGAGGACAGGTAACTTTTTATGGTTGGCCGAGATCAAACATCAAAACCCCGTTTGGATCAATCGGGATGTGGCGAAGACACTTCATATCGAGGAAGGGGATCGGGTTAGAATTTCAACAAAACTTGGCTCCTTCATTACACAAGCCCGACTGACTTTTGGCATTCATCCCAAGGTGATCGGGATTGAAAGAAATATGGGGCACTGGGGATTTGGTCATATTGCCCGGGCGAAAAAATTCAAGAGCAACGATCCCAACACAAAACTGGTCTGGTGGGAAAGAGAAGGCAATGGGATCTCTCCCAATTCAATCGTCTATGGCACCTCTGATCCAATCGGAGGAGGAGTGGCCTGGAACGATACACCGGTAACTATTTCAAAAGTCTAAAGGATGTGAGCGATGAAGGGATTGAACCTGATCAAAAAGTGGGAATCCATCGTGACCAAGAGAGACATAAAAACCCTTCTTAGAAAAAGATGGGTGATCTTCGGTGTCTGTCCGCTCATTTGCCTAATCGGTTTGTCCTTCGTGATCTGGGTTGGCCATTTATCAACGACCCATGCCGTCATTTGCCTCTCCTGTCATGCCAAACAGACCAATCTTCCCATGTGGTCCCCTTCTCAAATTCATCCTAAGAAGGTGACCTGTGCGAATTGTCATGCTAAGCCTGGTCAATGGTTTCCAATGTTTTTCTATGCCGATGAACGGGTCAATGATAACTGTCTCAGTTGTCACCCAAAGATCGCCAAAAGCGAAATGAGCGAAGCCCATCATATGAGGATTACCCACAAATTCCATATCGAGGAGTCGAAACTGCTGTGTATTGACTGTCACAGAAATATTGCCCACGAAAAAATGGAAGCAGGAACGAACCGGCCTCGAAAGTCCACTTGCGTTGCCTGTCATGAAGATGCGGTTGATGGGAGTCCAGAATCCTGTGGGAAATGCCATACCAGGGTCCCGGTGAAGCCTTCCTAATATATATTGGGATCAACACAAGATGAAATCTTCGTTCCGCCTTCTTCCAAAAATCCTCTCGTGGTTTTCTGGCAAGAAAAAGAGACCCCTTTACATTTTTTGCCTACTGCTTTTGTTCATCTTTTTTATAGCCCTTTTTAGATTCTCGGAAAGCCCATCCTTTTGTGGCCTCTGCCACAACATGAAGGAGTATATTGAATCCTGGAGAGTCTCTTCCCACAATCGAGTGGCCTGCCTTGATTGTCACCGCAAACCCGGTCTTTGAAACCATCTTAAAGGGAAAGGGTTAGACCTCCAGCTTGGGGCGACCTATCTCCTCATTGGCAAAGGGTTCAAAAAAATTCATTACGAAGTGGATGATGGCAATTGTTTGCAGAGGGGTTGTCATCGAATGGAGGATCTGAAAGGGGAGATGATCTTCAAGAATGTACGTTTCCCCCATGGAAATCACCTCATCGAGTTGAAAAGAGGGATCCGACTGCGATGCACCAGCTGTCATGCACAACTCGTCCAGGGAGCCCACCTCACGGTTCATGAAACCAACTGTATCATCTGCCATTTCTATCGGGCTGGCCCAGGAGGAGAGGAGGAATGCGTCTCCTGTGCTGTGGGAGGGTGTACCACGTGCCATATTGAACCCAAAGGGGATATTAAGGTGAAGGGGTTGAACTTCAATCATCGCAAATATATTGCCAGAGGTGTGGCCTGCGAGAGATGCCATGTGAATGTCGTTGTGGGAGACGGCCACATCCCTGAAGGTAAATGCCTCCAGTGTCACAAAGGGCCTGAGGTTTTCGGCACAAAGCATACCCCACAAATCCTCCATAAGAAGCATGTGACGGACCGAAAGATCGAATGTGCGGATTGTCATAGCCCGATTCGACATGAAATCGGGACGATCCTCACCGTGGCTCACTCGCCTGCAGTCTGTGATCGATGTCACAGTAGAGAGATGCATCTGGCCCCGAGGGATTTTTACCGAGGAGTGGGCGGGATTGGGGTTCCGGATTCACCCAGCCTCATGTTTACAACCAATGTGGACTGCATTGCATGCCATCGAAAGGGAGAGGAGAGTCGCGCCGCACTCTATACCACGAAATATATTGAGAGGGCTATGGGAGAGTCCTGCGTGGCCTGACATGGAGAGGGTTTTGATGAGATACTGAAAGAGTGGCGCCTTCTTCTCGGAAGGGCAAAGAGGGATACGTATCAACGTATCTCCAATGTCCAGAAGCTTCTCTATGAGGCCGAAAGAGATCGGTCAAAAGACTCTGAGACAAAGAAAGCTCAAAACCTACTCAATGAGGCCCGCCACAACTACAACTTTGTCCATCTCGGCAAAGGCGCTCACAATATTGAATATGCCTTTAAACTCCTAAATGCCGCCAATAATAGAACAGAACAGGCTATGGCTTTCCTTAACAGGGATTATCAACCGAAAGAGTTCAAGACAGAGATGACCTGCACGACCCTCTGTCACATCGGGATTGAAAAAAGGACGGTTCCTTTCAACGATATAAAATTTTCTCATGAGACCCATGTTCTGAGGAAAAGTTTGAAGTGCATGGATTGTCATACCACCCGTGATAACCATGGAAAGACCTTTTTTAAGAATTGCAAAGACTGCCATCACGGAAAACAGATCACTAAGGTCAAATGTGAGGAATGTCATATTTCGGTGAAGAGATTGGTCCAGGGAAAAGGAGGCATTGGAGCCAAGGAGAGGCCAAGCAATAAGTTAGATATGGTTGAATGTGTTGATTGCCATCGTGGTATTCCAAGCAAGAAGAAGGATTCGTTGGATGACATCAAGAAACGGTGCATCGAGTGTCACGATCAGAGTTATGGAGAAAAGCTCGTTCAATGGAAGAGGAATTCCGAGGGACTGCTGACTAAATTAGCTCCGAAAATCGAAAAGGTGAGGGAAGAAATCCGGAGGATTGAAATCCGCGGTGGGCACACCTTTGTCTATCGAAAGCCCTTTGGAGAGGCGGAGTTAAATTATCAACTCGTTTTGAAGGGCAAAGGGGTACACAATCTTGATTATACAGAGGAGCTATTAGAGTTTGCCAATAATCGCCTCGAAGAGACGATCAAACAATTAGACAAAAAGAGGTGAAACAATAAAATTTTAGTAACTTGAGAGTACCGAGTTCTTAACGATCAAGATAGCTTGATTTTGCCTTCCTTTGCAAGTGTGATTTTCATCTGCGAGAGTTGAATCGCTAAATCGATCCACTGTTGCGTGA
>OGCL01001454.1_pt1 | contig 20145 bp, 18 predicted proteins | sample 1570041 | NCBI WGS metagenome assembly OGCL01 (sample SAMN06266162, study PRJEB24511) | hot springs metagenome | isolation source: Hot spring water | place: South Africa: Limpopo | collected 2015-06-22
CGGTGCTCGTTCCCTCGCCTATCTGCTTGATATGTCTCGGTCGCTGCGCTCCGTGCGCCTTGCGCTTCATCCCGCTCGCGGCTTTCTCAGCGTTTCCTTAGTCGGAACCGGTACCGGTCTTGGGTGCCGCCGCTGCGGCAGCGTCGGACGAACTGGAGACCTTTTCGGCCAATTTGGTCAGGCACCCCGCGCAGGTGAACACGGTACGACCAGCGACCTTACGCGTTTTTCCGCCGCGGATAATGGCAGGCTGTTTGCACGTGCCGCAAAGCCGGGTCCAGCTTCCAGCGACCGACCGCTTGCGCGGCGTCATGGTTTGTTGACGAAATTTGGCGATCTGGTTGGGATCCATCGTCACCCTGACTTGAACTCGTGACGGCATTGGGCCCCGGCCGCAAGTAAGTCGTTGCCGACATGGCGCCAGGTGTCCCAGCCTGATGGCAAAAGACAGACGGTCACCGCTGATGGCGACCGTTTTTTATGCCGTTGTCACAAGCACGCTGATAATCGACAGCGCGTATTATCGCCCGAAACCCGTTCTGGCGGCAAGTTGAGGCCGCCACGAATCTATATGACCTCCCTCCGAGCCCTACAGCGCGGCTGGCTGCTCCCCGCCTTTCTGACCCTGATCGTCGCCCTCGTGCTGGCGACCGGCTATCTTTGGCTGATGTGGAACTGGAGTTATTCCTCTGGCGAACGTGTCGGCATCGTACAGAAGTTGTCACGCAAAGGCTGGATATGCAAGACCTGGGAAGGGGAACTGAATATGGTCGTGCTTCCCGGCGGTCTGCCGGAGAAGTTCGCCTTCACGGTATGGGACGATCGCGCCGTCGAGGACATCAACCGTTTTGCTGGCCGCCGCGTGCGGCTGCACTATGAGGAGAAGGTTGGACTGCCGACCTCCTGCTTCGGCGACACCCGTCACTACGTTACCAAGGTCACGCCAATCGAGTAGCTTCGCCCAAGGAAATGCCAAAGAAAGCAGCGAGCGGGATGAAGCGCAAGGCGCACGGAGCGCGGCGACCGAAGACCTATCAAGTCGATAGACGAGGGAGCGACAACGCAGTTGCGGCGAAAGCCAAAACGAAGTTTCGGCGAAGGCTCACATCGTTGAGGCCGATGTGAAGCGAAGCGGCCGGAGCCAACACCACGCAACACAGCAGGTGGCCCACCGCAGCAGCTCTTCAGCGGCCTGCTAGGCGCCGAAGAGCAGCCGCATAGTCTTCCGCAGTGTCGATCCCGGGCGGCAGCGGCGCCTCGATGACGCCGACAGCGATCGGATAGCCATGCCAGAGCGCTCGCAGCTGCTCGAGCGCCTCGAAGCGTTCGATCTGCGGGTGTTCGAGCAACGGGAACGCGCGCAGGAAGTGTGCCCGGTAGGCGTAGAGGCCGACATGGCGGAAGATCGGCAAGCCGGGCGGCAACGGCATCTCCGAGCCCATGCCCGCGGACCAGGCGTCGCGTGCGTAGGGGATCGGCGCACGGCTGAAATAGAGCGCGCGACCGTTGCCGTCGAGTACGACTTTCACCACATGCGGATTCGTCACGTCCCGCCCGTCTGAGAGCGGATGGCAAAGCGTGGCCATCGCTGCCTTGGAATCATCTTCCAGCAGGCGGGCCACTCGGTCGATCGCGGAGGGCGGCAGAAAGGGCTCGTCACCCTGCACGTTCACGACGATTTGGTTCGGCGCGAGATCGAGCCTGACCGCCACTTCGGCGATCCGGTCGGTTCCGGTGGCATGATCCTTCCGGGTCGACAATGACTCGACCCCATGCGAGCGACACGCGTCCTCGATGCGGGCGTCATCGGTGGCGACCACGACCCGCGCCGCGCCGGATGCACGCGCAGTCTCCGCAACGAGAACGACCATCGGCTTACCGCCCAGGTCGAGCAGCGGCTTGCCCGGTAATCGGGTCGAGGCGAAGCGCGCCGGGATGACGACGATGAAAGACTTCACCGAAATCCCTGCGTTACGCCTTCGCGCGCAACTGCTCGATCTCGGCGTCGGAGAGCATTCTTGCTTCTTCCTCGAGCATGACCGGTATCCCGTCGCGAATCGGATAGGCGAGCCGCGCCGAGGCGGAGAGAAGCTCCGAGCGTTCGCGATCGTAGACCAGCGGTCCCTTGGTCACTGGACAGACAAGTACTTCGAGGAGTTTGCGGTCGATCTCACTCATGATTCGCAGGCGCGACGCACAGTCGTCCGCTGCCGCCTGGCGGCCTCGGTCATCGCAGTGAGTGTAGCGACGAACTCGGTCGGCAGCTCGACCGTCATCCCCACCACCCAAAGGCGGTCGTCGGCCCATCCGCGCAGCTTTACCGCGTCCTTGGTCGTCATGAGGATGGGGTCGGCCGACAGGCCAGCCAAATCGGCCGCACTGAATCGATGATGGTCCGGAAAGGCGTGCAGCACACCCTCGACACGGTGGCAGGCAAGCGAACGAGCAAACTGCGCCGGATCGGCGATCCCCGCCACAAGGCTCACCCGGCGTGACTGCCAGTCGGCCCACGCGCTGTCGCGCCCGGACAGCAGGTGCTTGGGCGGATCGAGTCGACGACGCGCGATCGACCGGGCAGCAAGGCTGGCGGGCACGACTTCGTCCGGGTCGGCAAGAACCAAACGCAACGGCAGCCCCTCGGCGCGCGAAAGCGGTTCGCGCAGCGGACCGACCGGCAGTAGACGGCGGTTACCGTACCCGCGTCCCGCACTGACGACCTCGACCTCCAGATCCCGGCGCAGTGCGTAGTGCTGTAGCGCGTCGTCGGCCACGATCACATCGATCTCCGGATGCTCGCACCGAAGCTGCGCCACGGCCGCCGTTCGCTCACGACAGACGACGACCGGCGCGCTCATCGCATGGATCAAAGCCTCGTCGCCGACATCGTCCGGGCTGCTCGTCGCCGTCACCGACACCGGTCTCGGCGGCGACACCGGGTAGCCTCGCGTGACGATGCCTGGGCGCCAACCCGCCGCGGCGAGCGCCCGCACGATGGCTGCAGTGACAGGCGTCTTGCCGCCGCCCCCAACCACCAGGTTGCCGACCGCAATGACGACCGGGCCATCCGTCGGGGCGGCCGCAGCGCGCCCCCACGCACGACGACGCACAGCGGTCAGGGTCGCGAAGACGCATGCCAGCGGCGTGAGCAGCGCGAGCGGCCCGGGCCGATCGCGCCACCACCACGTGGCCAGCCATTCCGCGAGCCGTGACATGACGACCCGTCGGCTCAGCGCGACGGCGCCTGCGTCGCGAACGTGATGTTGGGAAAGTTGGCCGCCCGCGCTGCCTCCATCACGTAGATCACGTCCTGATGTCGCGCAGCAGCATCGGCGCTGATGATGATGACCGGATCGGCGGCGCCCTGTGCTGCATCTTTGAGCGCCTGCGCGAGCGCTGGCACACCGCTGAACTGAAACACCACCTTGTTGAGCGCAAAGCGACCGCCTGCATCGATGCCGACGGTGATCTCCTTCGGCCGCTGGGCCTGCTTTTCGGCCTCGGCTTCCGGCAGCGTGATTTTGAGTTCGGTCAGCCGGCTGTAGGTGGTCGAGGCCATCAGGAAAATCAGGATGACAAGCAATACGTCGATCAGCGGGATCAGGTTGATCTCCGGCTCGTCACGAAAACGTCCCTTGCGGAAGTTCATGCTGCGCCAACGCTATTTGGCACGGTCGCCATGCAGCACGTCGACGAGACGTGTCGCCTGCTGTTCGAGTTCAATCAAAAGCGCATCGACCTTGCCGCGGAAATAGCGATAGAACATGAGGGCGGGAATGGCCACGATGATGCCCATGGCCGCGTTGTAGAGCGCAATCGAGATGCCACTCGCCAGCTGAGCCGGATTGGTCCCGGTCGCCGTCTGTGAACCGAAGATCTCGATCATGCCGATGATGGTCCCGAGCAGTCCCATCAAGGGCGCGGCGGTGGCGATCGTGGCGAGGGCGTTCAGGTACTTCTCCAGGCCGTGCGCAACGACGACGCCAGCGGCTTCGATGGCCTCCTTGACCACGGGACGCGGCGAGCGAATGTTGGCCAGCCCGGCCGCAAGCACCTGCCCGAGCGGCCCCTGGCCCGCTGTCAGATTCACCAACTCCTGCGACAGACCTTTCTTGCGATATTCCTCGATGACCTTGTCGGTCAACCCTGGTGGAATCACCTGATCACGCCTGAGCGTCAGGGCCCTTTCGATGATCAGGGCGACGGCGACGACGGAGACGGCGATCAGCGGCCAAATCGGCCAGCCAGCCGCCTTGATGAGTTCCCACATGATGGATCGGGCGAACGAGATCGAACGGCGGGCAGTGTAACCGCCCACTCGGGAGCGCCGAGGATGGTTGCCGCTGGCAGGCCGTTGAAAAACTACTGCGGTGGACCATCTGCTGCGTTGCGCCCGCGCAGCAATTTGTTCAGCGTTTCCTAAGGAAACGCTGAACAAAGCAGTGAGCGGGATGAAGCGCAAGGCGCGCGGAGCGCAGCGACCGAGACATATCAAATAGATAGGCGAGGGAGCGAGCACCGCGCAACGCAGCGATTCGCCCGCGCAGCAATTTGTTCAGCGTTTCCTAAGCCTTGTCGTACCGACGTATGTCGGGACGGGGCCTACTTCCAGCCGTCCTTCAGTCCAACCGCCCGGTTGAAAACCAGTCGATCGGGGCGCGAATCGACGCGATCGGCCGTGAAGTAACCGAGCCGCTCGAACTGATAGCTGATGTCCGGCCGAGCATCCGCAAGCGTCGGTTCAACCCAGCCGCGCGTGACTCGCAACGAGTCGGGATTGAGATGGTCGCGATAGTCGCCGCCGTCAGCGTCCGGATCGGGCACGCGAAACAGACGGTCATACAGCCGGAACTCGGCTGGCAGCCCATCGACCGCCGATACCCAATGAATGGCGCCCTTCACGTTGCGGACCCCAGGCGTTCCGCTGCGCGTGGTGGGATCGTGGCTAGCGTAAATGGTGGTCACCCTTCCGCTTGCGTCCTTCTCGACACGCTCGCAGCGGATGATGTAGCCATAGCGCAGTCGTACCTCGCCGCCAGGAACGAGGCGGAAGAAACCCTTCTCGGGCACCTCGCGGAAATCGTCGCGCTCGATCCACAGCTCGCGTGCGAGGAGAAACTCACGCCGTCCACGCGATTCGTCGTGCGGATGGATCGGCGCGCTCAAGCGTTCCGTCAAGCCATCGGGCCACGTCTCGATGACGACACGCAGCGGATCGACCACCGCCATCGCACGCGGCGCTTTCGAATCCAGATCGTCGCGCAGCGCACGTTCGAGCTCCCCCATGTCGATCCACTGATGCGCTTTCGACACGCCGATCCGCTCTGCGAACAGGCGAATCGATGCCGGCGTAAAGCCGCGCCGCCGCAGTCCCACCAGAGTCATCATGCGCGGGTCGTCCCAACCGGCGACCGCGCCGCTCCGGACCAGCTCGAGCAGCTTGCGCTTGCTCATCACCATGTAGTTGAGATTCAGCCTGGCGAACTCGATCTGCTGGGGCGGCGGCGCTGACAGCTTGCCGCCTTCGATCAGACGGGCGAGGATCCAGTCATACAGCGGACGATGGTCCTCGAACTCGAGCGTGCAAAGCGAGTGCGTGATGCCTTCCAGCGCATCGCTGATGCAGTGGGTGTAGTCGTAGAGCGGGTAGATGCACCAGCGTCGGCCGGTACGGTGGTGCTCGGCGAACAGGATGCGGTAGATGGCCGGATCGCGCAGGTTAAGGTTCGGCGAGGCCATGTCGATCTTGAGCCGCAGAACCTGGCTGCCCTCCGGATGTATGCCATCGCGCATCTCGCGAAACAGCCGGAGATTTTCCTCGACGCTTCGCTCCCGGTACGGGGAGTCGACGCCTGGAGTTTCGAAGCTGCCGCGGTTGCGCCGCATTTCCTCGGGGCTCTGGCTGTCGACATAGGCCAGCCCCCGTTCGATGAAATGCTCGGCGAATGCGTAGAGGGTGTCGAAATAATCGCTCGCGTAATGCAGATGCTCGCCCCAGGAAAAGCCCAGCCACTCGACTGTTTCCTTGATGGAGCGCTCGTATTCGGCGTCTTCCTTGACCGGATTGGTGTCATCGAAGCGCAGATGGCAGCGACCAGCGTAGTCCGCCGCCACGCCGAAGTTCAGACAGATGGACTTGGCGTGCCCGATGTGCAGGTAACCGTTGGGCTCCGGCGGAAAGCGGGTCACGACGTTGCCGCCGTACTTGCCGCTCCGGCCGTCGGCTTCGATGATCTGCCGGATGAAATTGGAGCCGGACGGCGCAGCAACGGGCGAAGTCGCGGCGGCTGCAGCGACGTTTGGCTTCGACATGGATTCGTTGGACAAACGCACATTGTGCGATGGCAGCATTTTACTGGTCACGAAATCGTCACCGAACGCCGCAGAAACACGCGCGCGGCGTGGGTGACTGGCCGCAAAGCGCCTTTGCATGCGGGTTGCGGCGCAGCGCAGCTTGCCCACAGACGCTGTGGATAAGCGCTCGAACAACCTGGCCCATGGCGCGCGAGACCGCATGCCGCCGTCGTTGGCCGCGATGCCCGCGTATTGGTCATGAAAAAAATACCGGAATTCAATGACTTGCTCAAATTGCCGCGGCATTGAGGCGCCTCAGAACCTCCTTAACAACACCGTCGGTCTCGCATCTCGTCTAGATTTCTGTCCATGACAACTCGAACTGGCAGCACCGATCCGAGCGTGGCTGGCGACGTGATGGACCGCGCACAAAGCGTGTCTGAATGGGTCGCCCGCATCGCCGAGACGCTCGAACGCGACATTCCGCTCGGTTGGGTACGCGGCGAGATTTCCGGCTTTCGGCGCGCCGCATCCGGACACTGCTATTTCGATCTCAAGGACGAACGCGCACAACTCGCGTGCGTGCTGTTCCGCAACCGGGCCGCCCTCGTACCGTTCTTGCCGGCCGACGGGCAAGCGGTCGAGTGCCGCGTGCGCATCTCGGTCTATGAGCCGCGCGGCGCACTGCAGGCGGTGGTTGAACAGATGCGCGCAGCGGGCGCGGGGCGTCTCTACGAGGAGTTTCTGCGCCTGAAGGCGCGTCTTGCCGCTGCAGGCCTATTCGACGCCGCGCGCAAGCGGCCGCTGCCACGTGAACCGCGCTCGATCGGCATCATCACCTCGCCGCAGGCGGCGGCGTTTGCAGACCTGCTGCGTGTACTCGGCGACCGCTGGCCGCTCGCAAGGATCGTGCTGTACCCCGCATCGGTGCAGGGAGGGCAGGCAGCGGGCGAGTTGCGGGCGGCGCTTGCCACTGCCAACCAGCGCGCCGAATGCGATGTGCTGATCATCGCGCGCGGAGGCGGAAGTCTCGAGGACCTCTGGGCATTCAACGACGAGGCACTCGTGCGCTCGGTGGCAGCTTCGGCGTTGCCGATCGTCTCCGCGGTCGGGCACGAGACCGACTTCACGTTGACCGATTTCGCCGCCGATCTGCGCGCGGCCACGCCCAGCGCTGCGGCAATGGTGGTCGCACCGGACCGACGGGAGCTGTTGCGAACCTTCGATGAACGCGGCAGCCGGTTGGTCTTCGCCGTCCAGCGAAGATTGGCCGTGGCAGCACAGCGCATCGATCACCTCGCCGCGCGCATGACCTCGACACACAACCTGTTGCGGCCCTGGCAGGAACGCCTGCGTGCCCTGGACGCCCGCCTGGAGTCCGCACGGTCGCGCCTGACGGCGCTGCCGCGCGAACGCTGGCTTGCTTTGGCGGCACGCTGGCAACGCGCGCTCGCAACGGCCAGTCGCTCGCATCCGGCACGGACGATGCTCGCGGCGCGCCACGCTTCGTTGCGGCAAGCGACGACGAACACGCTGCAAATGCGTCGGCAGCAGGTGGCCCGCCTGTCGCAGGCACTCGAGCTGCTTGCTCCCACGCGGGTACTGGAACGCGGCTACGCCATCGCCCTTGCCGAGGACGGGCAGGCCATCACCGATGCACGTCGCGTGCAGAGCGGCCAGGCGGTCGAGCTGGTGCTGGCACGCGGACGGCTTGCAACCCGGGTCGAGACCATCCGCGCAGACGATCCGAGCGCGCTCTGCGATCCTGCCGCCGACGCATAAGCGCCACCTACAATGATGAGTTCTTCACCGCGTGGGCAGCCGCCCTTGCCCTGAGTATTCACGCACATGAAACTCGCCGACATTCGCGAACGATTTCTGGCCTTCTTCGAATCCAAGGGCCACACCCGCGTTGCCTCTTCGCCGCTGTTTCTGGCGAACGACCCGACGCTGATGTTCGTCAACTCGGGCATGGTGCAATTCAAGGACGTCTTCACCGGCCTCGACCGCCGGCCCTACGTCCGTGCCGCCACGGCCCAGCGCAGCGTGCGCGCCGGCGGCAAGCACAACGATCTGGAGAACGTCGGCTACACGGCCCGGCACCACACCTTCTTCGAGATGTTGGGCAACTTTTCATTCGGCGACTACTTCAAGAAGGAAGCCATCGCCTACGCCTGGGAGCTGCTGACCCGTGTCTACGGCCTGCCGGCCGAGCGGCTCTGGGTCACCGTCTATGCCGAGGACGACGAGGCCTACGATATCTGGAAGACCGACATCGGGGTGCCAGCCGAACGCATCGTTCGCATCGGCGACAACAAGGGCGCACGCTACGCGAGTGACAACTTCTGGATGATGGGGGACACGGGCCCCTGCGGGCCGTGCTCCGAAATCTTCTACGACCATGGCCCCGCAGTCGCCGGCGGTCCGCCCGGCTCGCCCGATGCCGATGGCGACCGCTACATCGAGATCTGGAACCTGGTGTTCATGCAGTTCGAGCGCGAGGTCAAGGATGGGCCTATGAAGCCGCTGCCGAAGCCCTCGATCGACACCGGCATGGGCATCGAGCGATTGGCGGCGATCCTGCAGGGCGTGCACTCGAATTACGAGATCGACCTCTTCCAGGCCCTGATCGTCGCCGCCGCGCGCGAGACTGCGACCGCCGATTTGTCGAGCCCGTCGCTGCGAGTGATTGCCGATCACATCCGCGCCTGTGCCTTCCTGATCACCGACGGCGTCATCCCGTCCAACGAGGGCCGCGGCTACGTGCTTCGGCGCATCATCCGTCGTGCCTTGCGCCATGGCTACAAGCTCGGGCAAGCCAAGCCGTTCTTTCATCGCCTGGTGGCCGACCTCGACATGCAGATGGGAGACGCCTACCCCGAACTGCGGGCGGCGCGTGAGCGCGTCACCGAGGCGCTGCGCACCGAGGAAGAGCGCTTCGGTGAAACGCTGTCGCATGGCATGGCGATTCTGGAACGCGCGCTCGCCGACGGGGGCGATCGGCTCGATGGCGCTTTGGCGTTCCAGCTCTACGACACCTACGGTTTCCCTCTCGACCTCACTGCCGATGTCTGCCGCGAGCGCGGTGTCAGCGTCGATGAAGCAGGCTTTGAAGCCGCGATGGAACGCCAGCGAACACAGGCGCGCGCGGCTGGCAGGTTCAAGGCGTCCGACGTGCTGGCCTACGCCGGGCCAAAGACGCGTTTCTGCGGCTATCAGCGTCTCAGTGGCCGCGCGCACATCGTCGCGCTCTACCGCGAGGGCGCCCCGGTGGAGCGGCTGGGGGCTGGCGAGGCGGGCATCGTCGTGCTCGATGAAACACCGTTCTATGCCGAAAGCGGCGGTCAGGTCGGTGACCGCGGCGCACTCTCCGGCGAAGGCACCCGCTTCATCGTCCGCGACACGCAGAAGGTCATTCCGGACGTGTTCGGCCACCACGGTGAGGTCGAAAGCGGCGAGCTGCAGGTCGGTATGTCGGTCGAGACGCAGGTCGATACCGACGCCCGCATCCGGACGATGCGCAACCACTCGGTCACGCATCTGATGCACAAGGCGTTGCGCGACGTGCTGGGCAGCCATGTGACGCAGAAAGGCTCACTGGTGGACGCCGACAAGACCCGCTTCGACTTCGCACACAACGCGCCCATGACCGACGAGCAGATCCGCGCGGTGGAGACATTGGTCAATGCCGAAATCCTCTCCAACGCCGAGACCCGTGCCGAGGTCATGCCGATCGAGCAGGCGAAGCAATCGGGCGCGGTCATGCTGTTCGGCGAAAAGTACGGTGACCATGTCCGGGTTCTCGAAATCGGCACTTCCAAGGAGTTCTGTGGCGGCACCCACGTGCAGCGTACTGGCGACATCGGCTCGTTCAAGATCATCAGCGAAGGTGGGGTCGCCGCTGGCGTTCGCCGGGTGGAGGCCGTCACCGGCGAACGCGCACTTGGCTACACGCAGTGGCTCGAACAACAACTCTCTGCCATCGCGAACGCCGTCAAGGCGCCGACGAGCGACCTGCTCGTGCGGGTGACACAGATCCAGGAGCACGCCAAGGCGCTGGAGCGCGAGGTCGCAACGCTGAAGGGAAAGCTGGCCGCTGCAGCAACCGGTGACCTGCTTGCGCGCGCGATCGAGCGCGACGGCGTCCGCTTCCTGGCTGCAACGGTCGACAACACCGACGCGCGTGCGCTGCGGGAAATGGTGGACGACCTCAAGAACCGCCTCGGCAGCGGTGTGGTACTGCTCGGCACCCGTACCGCCGACGGCAAGGCGAGTCTGTGCGCAGGCGTAACCACCGACCTCACCGCACGCTTCAAGGCCGGCGACATCGTCGCCCGGGCTGCCGCGGTGGTCGGCGGCAAAGGCGGAGGGCGGCCTGACATGGCGATGGCCGGCGGCAGCGACCCCGACCGGCTCGACGAGGCGCTGGCAACGCTGGTCGCCTAAGGAAACGCTAAAGAAAGCAGTGAGCGGGATGGATCGCAAGGCGCGCGCAGCAAAGCGCACGAAGACACATCAAGTAGATTGGCGGGGGAGTGAGAACCGCACAGCGCAGCGATTTGCCGGCGCAGCAATCTGGTCAGCATTTCCCGAAGTACGTGTCGATGACGAAGGAGCATCTCTAATGACCTCATCCACCATTAGGCGGCGGCTGGTTCGCGGTTTTGCGGCGGGCGGACTGATCGCGCTCGGGCTGGCTGCAGCGCTGGCGCCGCTTCCGGCCGCGGCGAAAGACGGGCATGGTCACGACAAGGTGACGCACGGTGCGCTCACTATCGTTCATCCCTGGGCGCGAGCCACACCGAGCGCCGCCGTCAAGAATTCGGCAGCGTTCTTCGTGGTCGAGAACAAAGGCGTAGCCGACCGTCTGGTCGCCGTTTCGGGCTCAGTAGCAGAAAAGATCGAGCTGCACACCATGGTGCGCGAAGCCGGCGTGATGCGGATGCGCGAGGTCAAATCGCTCGACGTGCCTGCCAACGGCAAACTCGAACTCAAGCCCGGTGGCCTGCATGTGATGCTGATCGGGCTCAAGGCCCCGCTGAAGGATGGCGATCGCTTTCCGCTGACGCTGCGGTTCGAGCGCGCGGGCGAGATCAAGATCGATGTCGTGGCCGAGAAGGGTCATCACCATCACGGGCACGGCCATGACCACAAGCACTGATTGCACGCGCGCTGATCCAGGGCGCCGCTTCATTCTCTCAGCCGCTCTCTTCGGCGCCGCCCCAGCCATCTTGGGCGGCGGCTGCTCGGCCCCCTCCGGCGAGAAGCTGTCGTTCAAGACCACCGACATCACAGGCGCCAACTTTGCCCGTTCGCTCGCGCTGACCGACGCCGCAACGGGCGAGCCGCGCACGCTCGAAAGCTACCGCGGCAAGGTCGCCGTGTTCTTTTTCGGCTACATGTTCTGTCCTGACTATTGCCCGACCACGATGAGCGCGCTCAATACGGCCCTCGGGCGGATGAAGCCGGAAGACGCAGCGCGCGTGCAGGTCGTGTTCGTGACGGTCGATCCGAAACGCGATCAGCCCAAGCTGCTGACCGACTACGTGCGCGCCTTCAATCCATCCTTCGCGGCCTTGACCGGCACCGAGGCGCAGATTGCCGACACCGCGAAGGAGTGGAAGATCATCTACCAGAAGGCGCAGGTCAAGGACGAGAACACCTACCTGGTCGATCATTCGACCCAGATGTACGCCTTCGACGGCAAGGGCCGGCTCCGACTGCTGATCAAGCACGAAACCGGGGCGGACGCGATTGCCCAGGATTTGACGACCCTCGTGCGCGCCACGCTTTGAGGCGGCGGCACATCAGAGACGTCCGCGCCTCCCTCCCACGCGCGCCGCATCGGTTCGCAGGTTGTTGAAAAACTTAGCGAGGATGACCAGACGCCCGCTGACCGCTCTCCCCAGCGTTTCCCTAGGGAAACGCCGAAGAAAGCAGCGAGCGGGATGAAGCGCTAGGCGCGCGGAGCGCAGCGACCGAGACATATCAAATAGATAGGCGAGGGAGCGAGCACCGCGCAACGCTGCGATTCGCCCGCGCAGCCATTTATTCAGCGTTTCCCTAGATGTCGAACATCAACTGCCGTTCCGCTTGCGACGGTGCAAAACCCTCGCGCTCATAGGCATCGAAGATCGCCTCCACCACCGCGGCCGGATCGTCGATCACACGCATCAGTTCAACATCACCGGGCGAGATGAGCCCGTGGCCAAGCAGTTGCCCTCGCATCCAGTCGAGCAAGCCGCCCCAGAACGTCGCATCGACCAGGATGATCGGAATCCGGCGGGTCTTGCCGGTTTGCACGAGCGTAAGCGCCTCGCACAACTCGTCCAGAGTGCCAAAGCCGCCGGGCATGCACACGAGCGCCATGCTCGAGCGGATGAAAGCCAGCTTGCGGTTGAAAAAGTACTTGAACGAGATGCCCATGTCCTGCCAAGGGTTGCCATGCTGCTCGTGCGGCAACTGAATGTTCAAGCCGATCGACAGGCTGGGCCCGCCAAACGCGCCTTGGTTGGCTGCCTGCATGACGCCGGGACCGCCGCCGGAAATCACCGAAAATCCGGCCTCCGAAAGCAGGCGGGCGAGCCTCACCGTGCGCTCATACCACGGATGCCCCGGCTGAATGCGGGCACTGCCGAAGACCGATACGGCAGGCTTGACCGGACGCAGCTTTTCGGTGGCGTAGACGAATTCCGACATCATCTGCAGCGCCCGCCAAGCCTCCTGGCCCGGCGTCAGGTCGAGCGCGCTGCGACCGGCGTTGGCGCGAGCGTGTTTCAATTTGGCTTTCGCCTTGTCCGACTCACGATGCACCGTCATGCCTGAATCCTCCGAAAAGCTCGTTTTGGTCGACGGGTCATCTTACCTGTATCGTGCCTACCACGCGATGCCGGACCTGCGTACCCGCGCGGGCGAGCCGACGGGGGCGATCCGCGGCGTGTTCACCATGCTGCGGCAACTGGTCGCGCAGGAGACGCCTCGATACTTCGCGGTGGTCTTCGATGCGCCCGGCAAGACCTTCCGCGACGAGTGGTATCCGGCCTACAAGGCCAACCGGGCACCAATGCCGGAAGCCATGCGACCGCAGATCGAGCCGCTGTACGCGCTGATCCGCGCGCAGGGCTGGCCGCTCTTGGTCGAGGACGGGGTCGAGGCCGATGACGTGATCGGAACACTCGCCCGACAGGCGGAACGGGACGGCATCGTCTGCCTGATCTCGACCGGAGACAAAGACCTTGCGCAGCTCGTCTCGCCGCGGGTGACCTTGCGTAACACGATGTCCGGCGAGACGCTGGACGAAGCGGGCGTGCTTACCAAGTTCGGCGTGCGCCCGGACCAGATCGTCGACTATCTGACCCTGATCGGTGACAGCGTCGACAACGTGCCGGGCGTCGACAAGGTCGGCCCGAAAACCGCCGCCAAGTGGCTCGCCGAATACGGCTCGCTCGATGCGATTGCCGCGCATGCGGAGGCCATCGGCGGTGCCGTCGGGCAGAACCTTCGACAGGCACTCGACTGGCTGCCGCAAGGGCGACGGCTGCTGACCGTTCGCTGCGATCTCGCCCTGCCGTACGGCGTGACCGATCTGCGGACGAAAGCGCCGGACACCGCTGCGCTGGCCGCACTGTTCGAGCGGTTCGAATTCCGCACGCTACAGCGGGAGCTGCGCGCAGACCACGCTGCGCCGGATCCGGCCGTCCCAGCGACCTCCGCGACCACGGCCCACGGTGTAGCCCAACGGCAAACGCCCCCACCATCTGCGTCCGTGCTGCCAGCCCGTCCGCGCGGCGAGCGGCGCTATCGAACCATCCTCACCGAAGCCGATCTCGACGCACTGCTGCAGGCAATGACCGCGGCGGAACTCACCTGCTTCGATACCGAGACAACCTCGCTCGATCCGCTGCGCGCCCGCCTGGTCGGGTTGGCATTCTCCTGGGCGCCGTTCGAGGCGGCCTACGTTCCGCTCACCCACCGCTATCCTGGGGCGCCAGCGCAACTGCCGCTCGCCCACGTGCTCGACCGGCTCAGACCATGGTTCGAGGACCCGCGCCGCCTGAAGGTTGCGCAAAACGCAAAGTACGACCAGCATGTGCTGGCAAACCACGGCGTCGCACTGGCCGGTCTGGCCCACGACACGCTGCTGGCCGACTACGTGCTCGAAAGCCACAAGCCGCACGACATGGACGCGCTGGCCGCGCGCTTTCTCGACGAGCAGACCATCCGCTACGAGGACGTGGCGGGCAAGGGGGCACGCCAGATCGGGTTCGACGAAGTGGACATCGCCCGCGCCACCGAGTACAGCGCCGAGGATGCCGATGTGACCTTGCGCCTGCATGCGGCGATCCATCCCCGCCTGGCGGCCGAACCCAAGCTGCTCTGGGTCTACGAGCAGGTCGAACTGCCGGTGCGTGAGGTGCTCTTCCGCATGGAACGGCACGGCGTCCTGATCGACAGCGCGCTGCTCGCCCGCCAGTCGCACGAACTCGGCCAGCAAGTGCTGGCGCTCGAGCAGCAAGCACATGCGCTGGCCGGGCAGCCTTTCAATCTCGGATCGCCCAAGCAACTGGGTGAGATCCTCTTCGGCAAGCTCGGTCTGCCGGTCCGGCGCAAAACGGCCACAGGTCAGCCCTCAACCGATGAGGACGTGCTGACCGAGCTGGCCGCCGACTTCCCGCTGCCCAAGGTCATCCTCGAACATCGCTCCCTGGCGAAACTCAAGAGCACCTACACCGACAAGCTGCCGCAGATGGTCAACCCATCCACCGGCCGGGTGCACACGAATTACGGACAAGCCACGGCGATCACCGGTCGCCTGTCGAGCAACGACCCGAACCTGCAGAACATTCCCGTGCGCACGCCGCAGGGGCGGGCGATTCGGCAGGCCTTCATCGCGCCACCCGGACATCGGATCGTCTCGGCCGACTACTCGCAAATCGAGCTGCGCATCATGGCGCATCTGTCGGAAGATCCAACACTGCTCGACGCGTTCGCGCGTGGTCTCGACATCCACCGCGCCACTGCCAGCGAGATCTTCGGTGTGCCGGTCGAAGCGGTCACGCCGGAACAGCGACGCTACACCAAGGCGGTCAACTTCGGCCTGATCTACGGCATGGGCGCCTTTGGTCTGGCGCAGCAGCTAGGCATCGAAAAGACCGCGGCCCAACAGTTCATCGATCGTTACTTCGCGCGCTATCCCGGTGTCGCCGAATACATGCAGCGAACACGCGAATCGGCGCGGGCGCATGGCTACGTTGAGACCGTGTTCGGTCGCCGGCTCACGCTCTCCGACATCCACGCCGCAAGCGGTCCACGACGCGCTGCGGCCGAACGCGCCGCCATCAACGCACCGATGCAAGGTACCGCGGCCGATCTGATCAAGCTCGCCATGGTCGCGGTCGATGCCTTCCTGCGGGAACGTTCACTTGGCAGCAAGCTCGTCATGCAGGTGCACGATGAACTGGTGTTCGAAGTTCCCGAGCCGGAACTGGCGCTCATCCGTACCGAAGTGCCGGCCCTGATGACCCGCGTGGCTAGCCTGCGCGTGCCGCTCGTCGCCGACCTCGGCGTCGGCGCCAACTGGGAGGAAGCCCACTGATGCCCGCACTCGATACGTTCTTTCCCACTGTGCGCACGGTCGCCGTCGTCGGCCTGTCGCGCGACCCGACGAGGCCCAGCCACGAGGTGGCGTTGGCGCTCCAGGCCATGGGCCTGCGTATCGTACCGGTCAATCCGAAACATGCCGGTGAATCCCTGCTCGGCGAACCCTGTATCGCGGCTCTCGAAGATGCACCGGCGAAGATCGACATCGTCGATGTATTCCGTGCCAGCGAGCAGGTATTGCCGATCGCCGAGGCTGCGATCGCGATCGGCGCGCGCTGCCTCTGGCAGCAGCGCGGTGTCGCCAATCTCGCCGCACATGCGCTCGCCGAACGACATGGCCTGCTGTCGGTCTATGACCGCTGCCTGAAGATCGAGTACCGCGCCTGGAAGGGCGCCCTTGACGGCCGGTGAAACACCGACCGTCTGCGGGCTGCAGGGGCAGGTTATGGTTGATGACTGCCGCAATCGACAACCGACGATAGGAGGTCGCCGTGACAGTCATAACCCGCCGCACCATTCTTGCCGCCACCTGCGCCAGCGCGGCCCTCGCTGCCCCTCGCCTGTGGGCGCAGGAGCGATTCCCGTCGCGACCGATCACGCTGATCTGCCCCTGGCCGCCGGGGGGATCCTCTGACGCAGTGATCCGCGCCTTCGCCGAAAGCGTCGGCCGCGCGCTTGGTGGCGCCTCCGTGGTGGTCGAGAACCGGGCGGGGGCGGGTGGCACCCTCGGCGCGGCGGCGATGGTCACGGCCAAACCGGATGGCTATCTGCTCACGCAGCTTCCACTTGGAATCTACCGCATCCCGCACATGCAGAAGACGCCGTTCGACCCGGTCAAGGACATCACCCACATCATCTGCACGACCGGCTACACCTTTGGCATCGTCGTGCCGGCGGATTCGCCGTTCCGCACACTCGAAGACATGATCAAGGCAGCCAAGGCGCAGCCGGGCAAGATCAACTATGGCCACACGGGAGTCGGCACCACCCCGCACCTGGCGATCGAAGAGTTCTCGCAGAAGGCGGGCATCGAACTCAACCACATCCCCTACAAGGGCAGCGCCGAGATCCTGCAGGCCATACTTGGCGGCCAATTGATGATGATGAGCGGCACTACCGAGTTCGCGCCGCATGTCGAAGCCGGCCGTTTGCGCCTGCTCGCCACACTCGGCCGGAACCGTACCAAGCGCTTTCCTAACGTTCCGACCGTGCGTGAACTCGGCTACGACACCATTACCGAAAGCCCGTTCGGCTTCGGCGGGCCGAGAGGCATGGACCCGACCGTCGTGCGCACCTTGCACGACGCCTTCAAGCGGGCGCTGGAAGACCCAAAGGTCCTTGCCATGCTCGATAAATTTGACATGCCAGTGGTGTACATGAACAGCGACGAGTACACCGCCTATGCCGCGCGCACCTTTGCTGCCGAAAGGGCAACGATGCAACGCCTTGGCCTCGCCAAAACCTGACCGACGGACGGCCGGGAGGTCAGATCCGCCGTGGCGTGCCGCGGGCCGCGCCAGCAAACTGCGTCAGGCCGGTGCTTGCGCTCGACGTTCGTCGAGCGACCGCTCGTCGATCGGCAAATGGACGAGCGCGGCGAAGACGCCGAGCGCGATCGTGATCGTCCACACGATGTCGTAGCTACCGGTGAGATCGAACCGGCGGCCGCCAAGCCAAGCCCCGAGAAAGCTGCCGATCTGGTGACTGAAGAAAACGATGCCGCCCAGCATGCCCAAGTAGCGTGCACCGTAGATCTGCGCGACCAGGGCGTTGGTGGGCGGCACGGTAGAAAGCCACAAAAAGCCGATGGCTGCGGCAAACAGATAAACGCTCCAGGGTGTAATCGGTGCGAGCAGAAACGCCACGATGACGACCGAGCGCGCCAAATAGATCGCTGCCAGCACATGTCGTTTCGGCGCACGGCCGGCGGCCACACCGGCGAGGTAGGTACCGAAGACGTTGAACAGTCCGATCAGTGCGAGCGCGGTCACACCGACTTGGGCCGGCGTGCCCTTGTCGATCAGATACGGAGTCAGATGGGCGCCGATGAACACCACCTGAAATCCGCAGACGAAGTAACCGAGGATGAGGAGCACGTAGCTACGATCGCCGAATGCAGTACGCAGCGCCTCCCCTGCGCTCGCCTGGCCAACGCCGCCGGGCTGCGGCAGGGCGCCCTCGCGGCCAAGCCGGGCAAACCAGGCCCCCAGCGGCGCCATCACGACCGTGATCGCCGCCAGCAGAACAAGCGCAAGCGACCATCCGTAGACGGTGATGAACCACTGCCCGAGCGGAATCATCACGAACTGCCCGAACGAGCCGGCTGCGGCACTGATGCCGAACGCCCAGGCACGACGCGAAGGCACCACCATGCGGCCGAGGACGCTGTAGGCAACCGAATACGTCGTGCAGGAGATCGCCAGCCCCATCATCAACCCGCCGGAGACGGCAAGCGTCAGCGGACTGGAGAGAAACGCAGTCCAAAGCAGGCCGAGCGCGTAAAGCACGGCGCCGCCCACCAGCACAGGGCGAGCGCCCCACCGGTCGGCGACATAGCCGACGAAGGGTTGCGACGCACCCCAGACGAGGTTCTGCAGCGCCACGGCGAACGAGAAGACCTCACGGCCCCAACGCAGATCGACGGAAATGGGCTGGAGAAACAGTCCGGCAAAGGTATTGCGCGTGCCCATCGCGACGCCGAGGATGATCGACACCGACAGCAGCGCATACAGCACGCGCCTTTGTTGATCCATCAGAGCGCGCCCCAGGGTTCCTGCCACACCTGCTCGAAGCGCGCACGGACGGAAGCGGGTGAAAGCACATGGTTCTGTCCGCCGCGCTCGGCGATCTTGATCGAGCCGAGCAGGCTGCCCAGCCGACACGCCTTGACCAGCGACCAGCCGTGCGCCAGCCCGTAGAGCATGCCGGCGCGAAAGGCATCCCCGCAGCCGGTCGGATCGACGACGGCCGAGGCCGGTACGGCCGGCACGTCCGTCGTCCTACCGCCCTCGTAGACGCGCGCTCCCTGTGCCCCGAGCGTCACCACCAGCCCGCGCAAACCAGCGGCCAGCGCGGCGAGATCGCGGCCCGTCTTCTGACGCACCAACTCTGCCTCGTAGTCGTTCATCGCCAGATAGTCCGCCCGTCCGATCAGCTCGATCAGCTCTTCGCCGGAGAAGGCTGGCAAGGCCTGGCCGGGATCGAACACGAACGGAATACCGCGCTCGGCGAATCCGCGCGCATGGCGGAACATACCCTCGCGTCCGTCCGGCGCAACGATGCCGAGAGCGATGTCAGAAAGGGCCGTCACATCCACCAGATGCGAGAAAAACATCGCGCCGGGATGGAAACTCGTGATCTGGTTGTCGTCCAGATCCGTCGTGATGTGGCATTGCGCCGTGTAGGCCTCCGGCACCACACGCAGGCCGTCGAGGCCCGCACCCAACTGTCCCAGGCGATCGCGATACCCAGCCGCATCATTGCCGATGGTGGCGCAGACGACCGGTGCGCCGCCAATACCCGCCAAGTTGTAGGCGATATTGCCGGCACAGCCACCGAACTCGCGCCGCAGATGCTCGACGAGGAAGGACACGCTGATCTTGTGCGTTGCGTGCGGCAGGATGTGGTCGCCGAAGCGGCCGGGAAACACACAGATCGTATCGAACGCGATCGAACCGCAGATCGCGATGCGGGGCTCAGGCATCAGGGGGACGCTCGCAGGAGAGGCTAGGCAACCGCATTCTAGGCGGCGGCTGCATTCGACCCGGCCAATGAAACGCTGAACCGATTGCTGCGTGGGCGAATCGCTGCGTTGCGCGGTGTTGGCTACGGCACGCCAGTTTCGGCAGGCTTAACCGGCAGTTGAACAACGTAGCGACGACGGCCAGATGCGAAGCGTGCGCCTTGCACTTCATCCGGCTCGCTGCTTTCTTCAGCGTTTCCCTGAGGCATCGCGGTTGCGGGTCCATGCCTGTACCCGGCAACGCCACCCATGAAACAACCGGGCGGACGCCCCCGACCGCAGGATCGCCCGCCAAAAATTCCCGGCCGGCTCGCCGGCCGACCCGCCGCTACGCCTTAGCTGGCGCGCCGCCGCCGTAGCAACGCCGCCGCCGCCAGCAGCAGGCCCATCAGCCCAAGCCCCAGCGGACCGAGCAGCGGAATCGCAGGTGCCGGTGTGATCGCCATGCTGGTCGCGCCGACCGGATCGATGATCCGCCCGTTGACAATGCGGTCGTTGTCCAGTCGGCTGCC
>OGCL01001455.1_pt1 | contig 20116 bp, 9 predicted proteins | sample 1570041 | NCBI WGS metagenome assembly OGCL01 (sample SAMN06266162, study PRJEB24511) | hot springs metagenome | isolation source: Hot spring water | place: South Africa: Limpopo | collected 2015-06-22
GACGGGCAGCCGGGGGGCAGCGCGGAGGCTCTACGGTTTCGCCGAACGCCAGCACGGCGAGGGGCCGGCCCATCCGGTCGTCAACGCGATCGACCCCGAGGGGCGCGTGCTGGACGGCGGGGCCCTGCTCTGGCCGCAGACCGAATATCTCAAGGCGCTGGCGGCGCGCATGGAATTCGAGGCCGATGGCGGGGCGAGCGCGAGGCTGGATTCGCATCTGGCGCTGATCTTCGACCGCTTCGTCGATGCCGCCTCAGGCCTTTGGCACAACGGGCTCGACTCAACGGGAGCGCCCATCGCCGCGCCCATTCCGGTGCGCGTGCTCTATCATCTGGTGCTGGCGCTGGCGGAGGTCGTCCGGGTCAAGCGCGGGCTGTCGCGGCGAAATGGCGACGGCCTGGCCGGGGGCGCGGTCGCGGGCCGGCCTCCCGAACGGGGGTGAGGATGCAGCGGACCCTTGCCAAGCGCGCGATCTGGGGACAGTCTCCGCCGCGCGAGGGTCACGGCCGCTGTCAGACCCTGGCCTCGCGACCGGTTCAACAGCGTATGGGACGTCCGACATCATGATCATCGACGGCAGAAAAGCCGCCGCGGCGGCGCTCGATCGCCGGGCGTTCCTGTTCGGCGGCACGGCGGCGCTCGGTGCGCTCGGGCTCGGAGGCTGCGTCACCCAGGACGGGATGAGCCTCGCCGAGGCGAAGAAGCTCTACGGGCCCGTCGACGACAAGAAATTCGCGATTCCGGCGACCGATCCGAGCAAGGTCGATCCGAAATACTGGCGCCGTACCGTTCGCTACGAGAGCAAGGAAGCGCCGGGCACGATCATCGTCGATCCGGGCAACTACTATGTCTACCGCATCGAGGGCGACGGCAACGCCACGCGCTACGGCGCCAATGTCGGCCGCGACGGTTTCCGCTGGAGCGGCGATGCCTATGTCGGTCGCAAGTCGGAATGGGCGACCTGGACGCCGCCGCCGGAGATGATCAAGCGGCAGCCGGAAGCCGCCAAATACGCTCGCGGCATGCCGGGCGGCCTCGACAACCCGTTGGGCGCGCGCACGCTGCATCTCTACCAGAACGGCCGCTACACGCTCTACACGATCTATGCCTCGCTCGATGAGGAATCGATCGGGTCCGGCATCACCAGCGGCTGCGTCGGACTGCTGACCCAGGACATGATCGACCTCTACGACCAGACCCCGGTGAAGACGAAGGTCGTCGTGCTGCCGGCCTGAGCCGGCGAGGGGGCAGGAACAAGGGGTCCGGACCGGCGGTTGAGAGACAACCGTCGATCCGGAGAGCCCCATGAAGACTGTCGCCACGCCGTTGCCCTATGACCCCGCGCTGGAGCAACCCGCTCCGGACGAAGCGCAGACCATCCGCGATCTCGAGGAGGCGCTGCGCTCCATCGGCGAAACGACCTTCGCCAATGGCGGCCACGGCTTGCGCACCGTCCACGCCAAAAGCCATGCGCTGCTCATCGGCACCTTCACGGTGCTGGACGGGCTGCCGGCGCCCTACGCGCAGGGGCTGTTCGCAAAGCCCGGCCGCCATGAGGCGATCCTGCGCATCTCTACCAACCCCGGCGACATCCTCGACGACGCCGTCTCGGTGCCGCGCGGGCTGGCGCTGAAGGTCGTCGGTGTCGAGGGCGAGCATCTCGCGCCGAACGAGGCGCCGACGCAGGATTTCGTCATGGTCAACGGGCCAGCCTTCCTGGCGCCAGACCCGGCGGCCTTCGCGAAGAGCCTGTCACTGCTGGCCAAGACGACCGATCGCGCGCCCGGGCTCAAGAAGGCTTTCTCGACCGTGGCGCGCGGCGCGGAGCAGGTGATCGAGGCTGTCGGCGGCGAAAGCGCGACGCTGAAATCCATCGGTGGGCATCCGATGACCAACCCGCTCGGCGAGACCTATTACGGCCAGACGCCCTTCCGCTATGGCGAGCATGTCGCGAAGTTTTCGCTCGCCCCGGCCTCCGACGCGCTGAAGCGGCTCAAGGATGCCGAACTCGATGTGCGCGGCCGGCCGAACGGCCTTCGCGACAGCCTGATCGACCATTTCCATGCTCAGGGCGGGGTCTGGGAGCTCAGGGTCCAGTTGCGGACCAACGCCGAAACCATGCCGATCGAGGATGCTTCGGTGGTCTGGCCGGAAGAGGACAGTCCCTTCGTCACGGTGGCGCGCGTCGAGGTCGCGCCCCAGGAATCCTGGAGCGAGGCGCGTGCGGCCGCGATCGACGATCGGATGTCGTTCTCGGTCTGGCACGCGCTCGTGGCGCACCGGCCGCTGGGCGGTATCAACCGCGCAAGGCGCGAGACCTATGCGATGTCGAAGGATCTGAGGGCCCGCCAGAATGGCTGCCCGATCCACGAGCCGCGCGCCGGCGCGCTACCGGTGCGCTGAGGGCTCAGTCTGTCGTCACGGCGGTCCCTGCGTCGCGCAGGGCCTGGCCGACGGCCTCCGTCTTGTCAGCGAAGTTGCGGCGGGTCTCGGGATCGACCACCGCGACGGGCGCCGAGATCGCGAGCCCCGCCACGGAACCGACGGCCGCGGCGGTGCCGGCAGTGACCTGGAGAACCTTTTCGCCCAGGCCGATGCGGGTGTCGGTGATCGGCTGGCCCTCGATCAGGCGCGAGCCGATCAGCTTCACCACCTCGGGGCTTTCGGCGAACTTGCCGTGGTTGAGACGGTCGCCGGAGCGCAGCGAGGTCAGGTTGAGCACGGTGATGCCGGCCTTCTCGAGCTGCGTGCGATAGGGTTCGGTGTCGGGATCGATCGCGCCCAGGCGGGCGGTGCTGCCCCAGACCCGGCGCGAGACCGCCAGCGCCCGGTCATCCTGTGACACGAAGAGGGTGAAGCGGGGGCGGCGGCCCTCCATGTCGGCGACCTGGCTACGGAAGACGTCGACATCGACATCCGGCGCGGCGAGCATGACATTGGCGATCTTGGGCGAGATCGTGCCGTTGCGGATCGACATCTCGCGCAGGGCCTCCAGCGTCACCCAGTTGCCCATCGAGTGGGCGAGGACCGAGACTTCGCCGACGGCCGGGTCGCGGGCGAGGGCCTGGAACAGGTTTTCCAGCGCGCGGCGCGAGTAGTTGCCGCTCTCGCGGTCATAGCCATAGGCGAAGACCGAACCGCGCGAGGGCCAGGTGAACAGGATCGGGACGACCTGCGCCTTCGAATCGTGGACGATCTGGGCGAAGCGGTAGACGGCGTCCTCGAAGCGGTTGTTGAAGCCGTGGATGAAGACCATCACCCGGCGCTTCGGGACCTTCTGCACGGCGTTGTGGAAGCGGGAGATCACGCCCTTCTGGTCGAGCTTCTCGACCTTGAGCGTGACGAAATCGGTCTCGGGATTGCCGGGCAGGGCCTTCGGCCACTGCACTTCGCCGACCTTGCGACGCGCCTCGCTGGGCACCGAAACCGTGATCTCGGCAAAGCTTGGCCGGCCGCGTTCGCCCGAAAAGAGCAGGCCGTCATCCGGATCAGGCGCGCGCGTGGTCGCAACCAGCATGGTGACGCGGCTGGCGTCAGGCGCTGCCGTGGCGACGGGCAGCAGAACGCCGCGGACATCGCCAGCGCAACCGGCAAGGCCGGCCGCCACGAGTGCGGCCAGGCATGGACGCATGATCCAACGCAACATGACGCTTGTCCCCCGCCGCCGATCGCCGTCTCCGCTGGCCGATCGGCTTCCCCAGGGGCAGCATAGACCGGGCCGAGGCGGCGAGGAAAGCCGCGCGTGACGGCAGCGGCGTGAGCCACGAAAAAACCCCGCTCCGGAGGAGCGGGGCTCGATGCGTCCGGCGTGGACGAGCGTCTCAGTCGTCGCGGAAGACGCGCTCGTTGCGCTCGTGACGCTCCTGCGCTTCCAGCGAAAGGGTGGCGATCGGCCGCGCCTCAAGCCGCTTCAGCGAGATCGGCTCGCCCGTCTCCTCGCAATAGCCATAGGTGTTGTCGTCGATGCGGGCGATGGCGGCGTCGATCTTGGCGATCAGCTTGCGCTGGCGGTCGCGGGCGCGCAGCTCGATGGCGCGGTCGGTTTCGGAGGAGGCCCTGTCGGCGATGTCGGGGTGGTTCTCGCTCTCGCTCTGCAGGGTGACCAGCGTCTCGCGGGCTTCCTTCAGGATCTCGTCCTTCCAGGCCAGCAGCTTGCCCCGGAAATACTCGCGCTGCCGGTCGTTCATGAACGGTTCGTCGTCGCTGGGCTTGTAGTCCGCGTCGAGGATGATCTGCTTCGACATAGGCGCACTCTCTGGTTGTCGTCCCCCGGCGCCCACCGACATTGCCGTGGGAGGGCCGCCGATTTGGCGCCCTTATAGCGATGGCGAGAGGCCCCCACAATCGGATTGCGGAGCCCCGCACGCTTCTTCACACGGCCGTGTTTTGCACGGTGTCACAGGGATTTGCGCGTGCGGCAGCGGCGGCAAGGCCGCCTCAGCGCATCGCCTTCAGGGCGGCCGCGATCTCGGCCTCGACCAGCCGGGCGAGCGGTTGGCGGTAATGCGAGCGGTCGAAAAACTGATTCGGATCGTGGAGTTCGGGCCGGTCGCGGCGCCAGTCGATCAGGATCGTCAGCGGGCGGCGCGCCGCGAGCTCGGCATAGGCGGTCCGGCAGCCGGCGTCGGGCCGTTCCGAGGGGCTGCCGGGCCGGGGCAGGGCGGAGCGATAGACCGGGGGGCGCAGCAGGATGAGCTTGGTGCCGGGCACCTGAGCCATCATCGCTTCCAGCGCCTTGACGGCCGGATAGGGGCCATCGGCATTGCCGCCGATCGGCATGTAGACCTCCAGTTCCGCGCGCTTGCCGGGGTCGCGATCATAGCCCATGCCGATGTAATTGGGCTCGTAGTCCCAATAGCCGTCGCGTCTGGCGCGCTCGCCGCGGCCCGTGAGGAGATAGACGATGCGGCGCTGGAACTCCTCCAGCACGTCGAAGCGCAGCAGGCCGACGAGATATTCGGCGCGGTCGCGGCTGTAGAGCCAGAAGGGGAAGGGCTTGGCGTTCGGCATCTCCGGATCGGCCGTGCACCAGAGGTCGTCGATACCGACGATCACGGCCTGCGGCGGTTCGCGACGATGGCGCAGGAACCAGTCCATCAGGACGAGCCCTTCCTTCGGGCCGGAGGCGGGCGCCATCAGCGAGACGAAGGGGATGCCGGTCGCTGCCTGCAGCCGCTCCGGCGAGAGCAGCTGGACATGGGAATTGCCGAAGATCGCGCCCTGAAAGGCAGGGTCGCGGCCGCGGCTGGCAGCGGCGGTACGCGGGCCCTGCGGCCGCACGCCCTCGCGCAGCGACAGCGGGCTGTTGCCGGTGTCGTAGGGGTCGATCAGCCAGGCGAGCGTCAGCGTGCCGAGCAGCGCCAGCAGCGCCGTAGCGACGAAGGCGCGCGCGAACCCAGCCCAGCGGGCTTCGCTCGCCGCCGAAGCGCCGACCGCCGCGTCAGAACTGGAAGTAGATGAACTCATAATTGGCGTCTTCGCCGATCTTGAAAAGGATGAGGACGAACAGCACGCCCGCCGCCACGGCGAGCCAGCGTGACGGCGTGAGCCGGTGGACGAGGGCCCAGGCGGTCGGCCCGATGATCGCGAAGGCGGCGGCCGGCAGCAGCGCCCGCCATTTGAAGCCTGTGCCGAGCGGGGCGAGACCGAAGAGGCCCTTGTAGATGGTGATCGCCGCCTCGAAGCTCGTCGCGCGGAACAGCACCCAGCAGAACGCGACGAAGAGGAAGGTCAGAAGCCAGCCGAGCAGCGGCGGCATCGGCCAGCCGGCGCGGCGCCAGAACAGCGCGACGATCAGGGCCAGGCCGTGGGCGGCGCCCCAGGCGACGAAGGTGAGGCCCGCGCCGTGCCAGAGGCCGCCCAGCGCCATGGTCGCGAACAGCGCCCAGACCTGGGTGGGCAGGCCGCTGCGCGAGCCGCCGAGCGGGATGTAGAGATAGTCGCGCAGGAAGCGCGACAGCGTCATGTGCCAGCGCCGCCAGAAATCCTGGATGCTGGTCGAGCGATAGGGCGTCTCGAAATTCTGCGGCAGCACGATGCCGAGCAGCAGGGCGAGGCCCAGCGCCATGTCGGTGTAGCCGGAGAAGTCGAAATAGATCTGGAAGGTGAAAGCCAGCGTCGCCTGCCAGGCCTCGACCACCGAGACGACCTTGCCGGCGGCCGCGGCGGCGAAGACCGGATTGGCGTATTCGGCCAGCGGATCGCCGATCAGCACCTTCTTAGCGAGGCCGGCGGTGAGCAGCAGAAGCCCGCGGCCGAAGCGCTCGGCGGCGTCGGGCCGCTCATAGGGCCGCTCCTCGAACTGGTGCATGATCTCGCGCCAGCGCACCAGCGGCCCGGCCAGCACCTGCGGGAAGAAGGCGATGTAGAGCCCGTAGCGGACGAGATCGTAGCGCGGCGCCTGGCCGCGGCGCAGATCGGTCAGGTACATGACGTGGTGGAAGGTGAAGAAGGAGATGCCGAGCGGCAGCGCCAGGTCGAGCTTCGGCGCCGGCAAACCGGGAATCATCGCAGCGAGATCGCCGAAAAAGTTGAAGTACTTGAACAGCGCCAGCACGAGCAGGTTGGCGACGATGGCGGCCGTGATCAGCGCGCCGGAACGGGTCTTCTGGAAGCCCTCCGCGACCAGCCAGTTGACCAGGATCGAGGCCATCAGCAGCGGCAGGAAGCGCCAGTCCCAATAGGCATAGAACGCCAGCGACAGGACCAGCAGAAGCGGCAGCCGCCAGAGCGGCGCAAATCGCTCGACCAGCCAGTGCAGGCCGAGCGCCAGCGGCAGGAAGGCGAGCAGGAAGGCGAAGGAGTTGAAGAGCATCGGGCCGGGCGCAAGAAGGGACGCGCCCGGTTAACCGATTATGGATGGGCTGTCATGTCGGGAGGTTGGCTCGCCGCATCGGGCATGGGACGAGCCCGGCACGAGGTCACTCCGCCGCGCTCACAGCGGAATGTTGTCGTGCTTGCGCCAGGGCCGCTCGACGCTCTTGGTCCTGAGCATGGCCAGCGCGCGTGCAATGCGGCGGCGGGTCGAATGCGGCATGATGACCTCGTCGACATAGCCGCGCTCGGCGGCCACGAAGGGGGACATGAAGCGGTCCTCATATTCCTTGGTCTGGCGCGCGATGGTCTCGGCGTCGCCGCCCCGGAAGATGATCTCGACCGCGCCCTTGGCGCCCATCACGGCGATCTGGGCGGTCGGCCAGGCGTAGTTGACGTCGGCGCCGATATGCTTGGAGGCCATCACGTCATAGGCGCCGCCGAAGGCCTTTCGGGTGATCACGGTGACCAGCGGCACGGTGCATTCGGTGTAGGCGTAGAGCAGTTTGGCGCCGTGCTTGATCAGGCCGCCATATTCCTGCGCCGTTCCGGGCAGGAAGCCGGGCACGTCGACGAAGGTGACGATGGGGATCTCGAAGGCGTCGCAATAGCGCACGAAGCGGGCGGCCTTCCGCGAGGCGTCGGAGTCGAGCACGCCGGCCAGCACCATCGGCTGGTTGGCGACGACGCCCACCGTGCGGCCCTCGATGCGGCCGAAGCCGGTGACGATGTTGCCGGCATAGGCGCCCTGAATCTCGAAGAAATCGCCCTCGTCGAGGACCTTCAGGATCAGCTCCTTGATGTCGTAGGGCTTGTTCGGGTTGTCCGGCACCAGCGTGTCGAGGCTCATGTCGACGCGGTCGGGCACGTCGAAGCTCGGCCATTCCGGCACGCCCGCCGTGTTGTTGGCGGGGAGGAAATCGAGCAGGCGGCGGATCTGCAGCAGCGCCTCGACATCGTTCTCGAAGGCGCCGTCGGCGACCGAGGACTTGCTGGTGTGGACCTTGGCGCCGCCGAGTTCCTCCGAGGTCACGGTCTCGTTGGTGACGGTCTTCACCACGTCGGGGCCGGTGACGAACATGTAGGAGGTGTCGCGGACCATGAAGATGAAGTCGGTCATCGCCGGCGAGTAGACGTCGCCGCCGGCGCAGGGGCCCATGATCACCGAGATCTGGGGGATCACGCCCGAGGCCGCGACATTGCGCCGGAAGACCTCGCCATAGCCGCCGAGCGCCGCCACGCCCTCCTGGATGCGGGCGCCGCCGGCGTCGAACAGGCCGACGATGGGCGCGCGCATCTTCAGCGCCATGTCCTGGATCTTGACGATCTTCTGGGCGTGGGTCTCCGAGAGCGAGCCGCCGAAGACGGTGAAGTCCTTGGAGAAGACGAAGACGGTGCGGCCATTGACCGTGCCCCAGCCGGTGACGACGCCGTCGCCGGGGATCTTCTCGGCCTTGTCCATGCCGAAATCGACGCAGCGATGCTGCACGAACATGTCGAACTCCTCGAAGGAGTCCTTGTCGAGCAGGAGCTCGATGCGCTCGCGCGCGGTGAGCTTGCCGCGCTTGTGCTGGGCTTCGACGCGGCGCTCGCCGCCTCCCTGACGCGCGCCTTCGCGGCGCGCTTCGAGCTGGTCGAGAATGTCTTTCATGAGGACGCCCCGGAGCCGACGAACGATCTTGCCGTTACCGGATTAAGCGCGCCACAGGCGCGAGTCCATCACCCGTTGGTCGGGGCGTCGGGCGCGATCAGGCCCGCGACTGTGCGAGATCGCCGAGGCGGGCGAAGTTCTGCAGGCTGATGAGATGGGCGTGGATCGGCAGCAGGTAGCCCTTGCGGCGCAGCTCCGTCCAGGCCTCGTCGGAGAGCGCGTCGAGCCGCTCCGCGCTGAGCGCGGAAAAGCCTGAAAAGCTCGAGGTCGTGCCGTCGCCGGCCCGGATCTCGACATTGATGGTCTGGAACAGGTCGAGTTCCTTCAGCGCCGCGGTGAAGGCCGCGGTCGCCTTGGCGGCTTCTGCATAGTCGGCGACGAAGGCGACGATGTCGCGCAGGACCGGCGTCGGCTCGCCCTCATCGTCGAAGAGACGTTCGCCCTCCGCCTCCTGCAGCCCGGCATAGCCGCCATCGAGGCAGATGACCTGCTGCTCGCCGGCGAGGTCGCCGCCGATGAAGGGGTAGCGCCGCAGATAGGCCGGCGCGTGCTGGCCGCGCCAGCGCCCCTCCGCATCGACGAAGCAGCCTTCGCCCGGGCGCATGCCGACCATGAAGAGCGGCGACACCGCGCCCTGCTCCTCGAGGAAGAGGATCGGCATGTCGCGGCAGGCCGGTGCGAATTCGGCCATCAGCGCCGGCAGGACATGGGCGCCGGCGGCGAAGGCATAGGGCGCCTTCGGCGGGGCCAGCCGCGACTGCCGGTGGGTGTTGCGGTCGAGCACCGCGATGCTGGAATAGAAGAGCGGCAGAGGGGCCATGGGTTCGTCCTGACGGAGTGAGTTCAGATGCTCTTGCGCAGCGTCAGCCGCATGTAGAGCTCGACATCGCGCTGGTTTGCCGAAACCCGCTCGAGCGGGCGCCCGAAGCCGCCCTCGAGGGAGACCCAGTCGACCGGGCGCCAGATCAGCCCTGCGCCCACCGAGGTCGCGCGCATGCTGTCGGTGGCGTTGGGATAGGTGATGCCATGGTCGAGGAAGACGAAGGCTTCGAACTGCTTCAGCGGGTCGGGTAGTAGCCAGTGCAGTTCCGCCTGACCGTAGAAACCGGAATTGCCGAAGGCGGCGCCGATCGGATAGCCGCGCACGGTGGTCGGGCCGCCGATCTGGAAGATCTGGTCGCCCGGCAGCTGAGCCTCGCCCGTGTACTGCCAGGCGCCGACGGCGGTGCCGTAGAGATCCTCGGTGATGCGCCAGACCGAGCTGGTGGTGCCGGTCAGGATCGTGAGGCTGCGCTTGCGCTCCGCCAGCCGATCTTCATGGGAAACCTCGCTCCAGTTGGCGGTCGAGCTGTGGTTGAGGCCGGGCAGCGCGACGTTCAGCGAGAGCCCGGCCTGGACACGGGTGTAGCGGCTTTCGACAGTGGCGATGTCGAGCTGCTTGCTGCGGCCCTGGCCGGTCCCGAGCGCGCCGGTGGCCTGCAGCAGGATGGCGTCGGTCGCCAAGACAGGCTGCGACAGGGTCAGTGCGACGCTTTCCGAGATGCCCTCCGGCCGCAATTCGCGGATCGCGCCGGTCACGATGCGGTAGGCGGAGCGGGTGAAAGTCGCGCCCAGCCGGGTGCCCCAGGGCGTAACGGGCAGCGTGTAGCTGCCGCTGCCGAGGATGCTGCCGCGGGCGCGCGAACCGTAGAAGACGATGCGGTCGTCGATGCCGAGCAGGTTGTGGTGGCGCAGGAAGAGCGTGCCCTGGTAGCGCCCTGTCGAGAGTACGCCCTGGTTGTCATAGGAGAACTGCACCGTGTTGCGCGCCGGCTCGGTGAGGGCGAGCTCGACATCGGTGAGGCCGAAACTGGCGCCGGCGCCGAGCTGGGCCCTGAGCTGCAGATCGTTGATGCGGTTGAAGATCGAGACGGCGCGGTTGAGGGCAGGGGCGTCGATGACCTCGCCATCGATCAGCGGCACCTGGGAGCGCACATACCAGGGCCAGGTCTGCACCCCGCCCTTGATCGAGACCGCCCCGGCGCGCCCCTCGACCAGCTGGACGCGCAGCACGCCATCATCGAGCTTCTGAGGCGGCAGGACGGCGCTGGCGGTGATCTGCCCCTTCTCGGCATAGAGATCGTTCACCGCCTGGACGATCTGGCCGATCCCGGCGAGATCGACGCGACGGCCGACATAGCGGGCGCTGATCGCCTCCAGCTCGGCGGCGCCTAGCAGGCGCGAGGGGTCGAAATCGATGCGCGTCAGCAGAACGGTGGTGCCGCCGGCCGGGAACTCGACACGGGGCGCCGCGGGCGGCGCGATCACGGCAGGGCCGCGCTGGCGCGGCGGTGCCGTGCGGCGCTCGATCTCGAGCCGCTGGCGCTCGGCCTCGTTCTCGATCGTCTGCGGCACGATCTGGGCCGCAGCGGGATTCGAAAACGCGAGGGGAGAAACGGCGATTGCGGCGAAGGCCAGGCGGGAGCGGATCAAGGCTGCCCCTCTGCGCCGCCGAGATTGACGCGCGGGCCGCTCGTTCCGCCGATCGAGGCGGTGGTCTCCGGATCCCCGGAGACGCCGCGCCAGCGGCCGTCCTCCCCGAGAACGAAGCGCCGTGCCGTTTCGCCGAAGGACGGCGCGGAGGGGAAGAGGGTGCCGAGGCGGGCGAGATCGCGCGCCATCGAGGAGCCGAAGCTAGAGGAGAGCTGTGCCACGTCCGAATCGGCCTGAATGATGAAGGCGTCGGTCGAAAGCCTACTGCCATTTACGTTGAGGAAGAACGGGCGATCCTTCGGATAGAGCTGCACGTCGTAGCCGGTGACGGGGGCGAGACTGCGGTTATTGGCCAGCACGCTCATCGCCGGCGTCGTCAGCGTCAGCGCGCCGGGGATCGTGGCGCGGAGGATGCCGAGATCGCCGGCCGTCGTGGCGAGGCGGCCATCGCGAAGGGCGAGGCGGCCCACGCGCAAGGCCGCGGCCTCGACGGAAAGTTCGGCCGTCTCGGCGACCGTCTCGCGGACCCCGCCGATGTCGAGCGCCAGCGGCAGGCTGCCGCCGCTCGGAAGCTGCACGATGTCGGCGGAGATGCGCGTGCCGAGGATGGTGATGCTCGCGCCGGCGCCGAAGCGGCCGAGACGGACCTCGTCGGGTGCGCTCGCCGTCGTCGTCAGGGCCGCGCCGCGCTCGATCCCGATCGAGCCGGAGCCGGAGAGGCCGGCCTGCAAGGCCAGCACGTCGGCGGCGGCGATCCGCGCCGCCCGGATCGAGCCGGCGGCGCGCAGGGTGGCCGAGCCGTCTGACAGCACGGTCCCGAGGTCGAGATTGCCTGCGGTCGAGGTCAGCGTCACGTCGCCACCGACCGAGGCCTCGGCGAGGTCGAGCGTGCCGAGCGTCGCGATCTCGGCGGCACGACGGCTGGTCAAACGCGTGACGGCGAGGCTGGAGGCGGAGAGTCGGGTCCAGCCACCGCTCGTCAAGGTGCCGCCGACCAGCGCGCCGCTGGTGGCGAGGCTGAGATCGCCCGTGGTCGTGGCGATCTCGCGGACCGTCAGCATGTCTCCCGCGACCAGGGTCGCGTCACGGCCGATGCGGGCGGTGCGCAGCGTCATCGCCGTCCCCGAGCGCAGCTCGGCGTTGCCGCCCGCGGTCAGGGTCGTGACATCGAGGGTGGAGCCGGCCGTCGCACGGATGTCGCGCGCCGAGAGGCTGCCGACCGCGAGGCGGCCAGCGGTCGTCAGCGTGGCGAGACCGGCGGCGTCGATCGTCTCGGCGCCGAGGCCCCCGTTGCGCGAGGCCAGGGCGATCTCGGCGCCGGTGACGGATCCGAGGCCGAGATCGCCATCGGCGTCGATCGCGGTGCGGCCGGTGCTGCGCGCGGACAGGATAGCGACCGAGCCGCCACGCGAAGCGACCGCAAGGTCGCCTCCGGAGGACAGCGAGCCAAGAGCGAGCCGGCCGCTGCCGGAGAGCGCAAGATTGCCGAAGGAGGCCAGGCGGGTTGCGACGGCCGAACCGACGGTCGCGCCGAGATCGCCGCCGCGCGCCTCGGCCTGCTCGGTGCGCAGAGCGCCGCCGGCACTCAGCACGAGATCGCGGCCGGCGTCGAGGACCGGCACCGTGATCGCGCCCGCGGCGTCGACCCGCAGGCTGGCCGCGGCCCGCAGCGCCCGCGCCGTGACGTCCCCGCCGATCGAGCGCAGGGTCAGGTCGCCGGCGAGAGTCGTGCCCTCGCCGAGTGTTGCAGCGCCGGCGGCGGTGAGGGTGGCGGTCGTGCCGGCCTCGATTCGGTCGATCTCCAGCACGCCACCCGCTGCCGCCGTTGCGGTGCCTCCTGCAGAGAGGGTCTGCGCGACGCGGATCGCGCCGGCCGCCGTCAGCGTCACGTCGCCAGCGGCGGTGATCTCGGTCGCGTCGATGCTGCCGCCGGTCGAGGTCAGCGCGATGGCGCCGAGCGTCGAAACGAGCGGTCCGAGCGTCAGGCTGCCGGAGGAGGAGAGGCGGAGACCGCCGGCCGAAAGCCGGGCGATGTCGATGGTGCCACCGATGGCCGAGAGCACGGCATCGCGGCCGGCCGTGAGAGAGGCGGTGACGGCGATCGAGGTCGCGGCGTTGAGCGTTGCGTCGCGCCCGGCGGCCAGCGTGGCGGCGGTGATGCCGGCGCCGGTCGAGGTGACGGCGAGGTCGCCGGTCGTGGCGGTGGCGGTGGCGAGGGTGACGGCGCCGGTTGCGCTGAGGCTCGCGTCGGTGCCGGCTAGGAGCGAGGCGATGCCGAGCGTCCCGCCGGAGGCGGTGACGTTGGCGGTTCGGCCTGCGGTCAGCGAGGTGGTGACCGAAACGGCCGTCGCGGCATTCACGGTCGCGTCGCGGCCCGCAACAAGCGTCGCCGCGGTGATGCCCGCGCCGGTCGAGGTGATGGCGAGGTCGCCGGAGGTGGCCGTGGCGTCGCCGAGGGTGACGGCGCCGCTGGCGTTGAGGGTTGCGTCGGTGCCGGCCAGCAGCGAGGCGATGCCGAGCGTTCCGCCGGCGGCGGTAACGTTGGCGGTTCGGCCCGCGGTGAGCGAGGTGGTGACCGAAACGGCCGTGCCGGCGTTCAAAGTCGCGTCGCGCCCGGCGATCAGGGTCGCCGCCGTGATGCCGGCGTTCGTCGAGGTGATCGCGAGGTCGCCGGTCGTGGCGGTGGCGGTGGCGAGGGTGACGGCGCCGGTTGCGTTGAGGGTCGCGTCGGTGCCGGCCAGTAGCGAGGCGATGCCAAGCGTGCCGCTGCCGGCAGTGACGTTGGCGGTTCGGCCCGCGGTGAGCGAGGTGGTGACCGAAACGGCCGTTGCGGCGTTCAGCGTGGTGTCGCGTCCGGCGACCAGCGTCGCCGCCGTGATGCCGGCGTTCGTCGAGGTGATCGCGAGGTCGCCGGTCGTGGCGGTGGCGGCGCCGAGGGTGACGGCGCCGCTGGCGTTGAGGGTTGCGTCGGTTCCGGCCAGCAGCGAGGCGATGCCGAGCGTGCCGCTGCTTGTGGTCGCGTTGGCCGTGCGGCCTGCGGTGAGCGAGGTGGTGACCGAAACGGCCGTTGCGGCGTTCAGCGTGGCGTCGCGGCTTGCAACAAGCGTCCCCGCCGTGATGCCGGCGCTGGTGGAGGTGATGGCGAGGTCGCCCGCGGTTGTCGTGGCGCTGGTGATCGTGACGAGCCCCGAGGCGTCCAGCGTGCTGGCGGCGCCCGCCAGCAGCGTGCCGATCGTCAGCGTTCCGTTGGCGGCCGAGAGCGCAGTCGCGCCGGCGCTGGTGGCGGCATCCACGGCCAGCGTGCCGCTCGCCGTCAGCATGATCGATCCCGCATCGGCGGCCAGATTCGTGGCCCGCACCGTCGTCGCGGCCAGGTTCAGATGGCCGTTGAGGCTGCGGGCCGACAGGCTGGGGGCGTCGAGCGCAAGCGGAGCATGGCCGCTGCCGATATCGCCGCCGGCCAGCAGCGTGACGACGCCGCCTGTCACGCTGGCGTCGAGCAGGGTGCCGGTGTCGCCATTGCCGAGGATCGTGCCGGCGGCCGTCAGCGCGATCGAGGCGCTACCGGACGGGGCCGCGAGCGTGCTCGCGACCTTGCCGAGGGTGATCGTGCCGGCCGAAGCCAGGGTGACCGCACCGGTGGCGCTGATCTGCGAGCTGCCCGCCATCGCGATCGTGGCGCCGGTCAGGGATACGCCGCCTTGGCTCGAGCGCAGGTTGCCGAGGACCTCGATGGCGCCATCGGCGATGGCGGCGACACCGGCCGTGGCGGCGAGGTCGCCGAGCCGCAGCGCGCTGGGGGCCTGGCCTGCGGTGGTCGGCGCCGCGAGCCAGGCGCGCCCGCCGATCTGTCCGGTGACGGAGCCGGTCGATGCGGATTGAAGGCCGAGCGCGGCGGAGGCCGAGCCGACATCGCCGCTCGCATCGAGACGGATCGAGGTCGCGGCGATGGCGACGCCCGGTAGATAGCCGAGGATGGAGCCGCCACGCGCCGTGAGCGAGGCGTTGCCGGAGGCGAAGATGCGGCCGATCTCGGCATTGCCAGCCTGGGCGACCAGCGCCACGTCGCCCGCGGCGGCCGAGGCGGAGACTAGCCGGCCACCGATCTGGTAGGTGAGGGGCGTCACCGTCGAACCGATGCCGCCGCCGCCCGCGACGAGCACGAGATCGCCGCCCGTCTGAATCTGGACCGGGCTGCGCGGCGTGGTGCCGTCGGCCTGGGTCGCGACCGTGATGGCGAGCGGCGCCTGCAGGTTGACCGTGCCGGTCGCGCTGATCGCACCCAGATTGAGCGTGGCGCCGGCCGAGCGCGGCGTCGAGCTGGAGGGGACGTTCGCCGTCGCCTGGACATAGATGTCGCCCTGGGCCGACGCGTTGAAGGTCCCGGTCGCGTTGATGAAGAGCGGGGCGGTCTGGCTGACATCGACGCGGGCGAGCGTGACGCCGTTGGGGACGTTGCCGAGATCGGTGACCTCGACGAGGCTGCCGTCCTGCCGGCGTCCCATGATCTTGACGCTGCCCGGCGTGGTGGCGACCGAGAGCGCCGCGAGCTCGGCGTCGCTGATGGTGCCGTTGCGGATGCTGTCGAGCGAGACCTGTATGTCGGCCGCCAGCGAGCCGATGCTGCCGGCGGTGACGAGCGTCACGTCGCGGCCGACCACCAGCGCGGTGCCGTTGCCGACCGAGCCCGAAGTGGGCTGCAGGGCGGACTGGTTGATCGCCGAGACGAGCTGCCGGTCGGTCCAGACCGCGTCGCCCGCGATGCGGTTGGCGATGCCGGAGGCCGCATCGGCATCCGTCGTGCGGAAGCTGTAGTTGCTCTGCAGCGTGGCGGGCTGGAAGCGGGCCTGGGTCGCCCAGCCGGCGCCATAGGCGATCTCGAAGGCGCCCGCATAGGCGGCGTAGCGCCCCGCCGCGTAGGTCTTCACCTCCTGGGCGCTGGCGGTACGGCCGAGCGCGGCATCGGCGAAGGTCTGATAGAGCGGGATCGCCGCGTCGTTCAGGCGGAAGGCGCCGTTGCCGTCGACGGAGCCGTTGCGGATCAGGGCCGAATAGAGCCCGTAGGCCTGCGTCACCTGGGCTTCGAAGGTCGCGATGCTCGCCTGGGCGGCGGTCGCCGCGCCGTCATTCGCTGTGAGCTTCAGGGCGCGCGAGACCTTCGAGAGCTGCTCGGCGCTCAGCGCCTGGGCCGAGGTCTGCCCGGTTGCCGAGACGAGCCGGCCATTGCTGACCTCGATGCGGACGTCGCCGGCGTCGCTGCGGATCTCGCCGACGCGCAGATCGCCAGCGAACTGCGAGATGCCGACATCGCCGAGCGCCGAGACGTTGACGACGCCGTCGACGAAGCTGCCGTTCGGCAGCTGCGTCGCCATGGCGCGCAGCTTCATCGCCGTGGTCAGTGAACCGACGCCGCCGGTCTCGCTCGACAGGGTGATGTTGCGGCCGATGATGTTGGCGCCCGACTGGGCCGCCGCCTCGAGATTGCCGGTGGCGCGCACCACGACGTCGCCATAGGCGTTGGGATTGCCGTCGGCGCGTAAGGTGGTGATGCGGGCGCCGCCGGTGATGTCGAGATGGATGCCGCCGCTGCCGGTCGCCGCCGCGAGGCTGGCGCCGGAAGTCAGCGTCGTCGTGATCGCCTGCGTCGCGGTGCCGATCGCGTCGCGAGCGTTGAGCGTCAGGTCCTTGCTGAGGATCGAGACGTTCGCGGCCTGGGTGATCGCGCCGCCGGTGGCGTTGAGCGTCGTGGAGCCGCTCGGATTGACGACATTGCCCTGGAGCAGGAGCGCGCCATTGGTCTGGATGTTGACGCGCCCCGCGGCATTGCCGGCGAAGCTGATGGCGAAGGGGTTGTCGGCCTTCACCGACGCCGTGACCTGGACGAACGCGCGGGTGGCGTAGTTGTAGTCCCAGACCGCCTGGGAGGCGCCGGGCTGGCCGACGAAGCCGCGGTCGCAATAGTTGGGCGAACCGCCCTGGCAGCCGCCATAGCTGGCCGAATTGTTGATGAAGTCGAGATGGCCGCCCGTGATCTCCTGGGTCAGGCCGACATGGGTCAGGCTCGTGTCGTTGGTCAGGCGCCCCGAGACGGGGGTCGCGCTGGGCGACTGCGCCGAGCGCGACCACCAGTAGCGTGGATCGGCGCCCGGATTGGTGCTGGGCGACTGCGCGTCGACATAGACCCAGGGGTTGCTGGACGTGCCGGAGGTGTAGACCCAGTAGGAGACGACGTCGCGCTGGTTGCGGTTGGCGACCGTCAGGCCGACCCGCTCGAGCAGCGCCTGCTGCGTCCACTCATAGCGCGTGCCGGCGACAGGGGTGTAGCTGGTCGTGTCGCCGGAGACGAAGGTCACCGGAATGGTGGTGCCGAGCACGGGCTGGGCGCCGTTGTTCGTCTTGTAGACGGCGATGCCCGAGCCCGGCGTATAGGCGTAGACCGTCGTGTTCGGCCCCGAGGTGATCAGGCGGTCGACGATCGTGATCTTGCTGACGCTGGCGTTCACCCCGGCCGCGGTTCCGGTGTTGATGCGGCTGGTGACGAGGTCGAGCCCGGAATTGTTGACCAGGCTCACATCGCCGAAGCCGCCATTGACCTTGATGCGGCCGATCGTGTTCGTGCTGATGATCTGACCGTCGAGCAGGACCGAGCCGCCGCCCGAGGAGGCGTTGACGTCGTTCAGGATCAGGCGGTGGTTGACGACGTCGTAGACGACCGGGGCCGCGCCCGGGTTGGCCCAGCCGCCGCCGAAGATGCTGGCGAAGCTGGCCGAGGTGGTGCCGGCGTCGAGATAGCCCTGGCGCACCGAGCTCAGGATGGTGCCGATGTTCGCGGCGATGGTGCCCGACCAGTTGGTGATGCGCCCGGCCTCGATCGAGGCGTTGATGTTGATCGTCGTCGCCTTGATCGCGACCTGCGCGCCGTAGATCTGCGTGCCGCCGCCCTGCGCCGTCGGGTTGCTCTCCCGATAGGTCGGCACCGTCGGGATGACGGTCATCCCGATATTGTTGCCGATGCTGTAGCCGCCGGTGCAGTTGTAGCCGGAATCGGCGATGTAGCCGGCGCAATTGCCGAAGAACTGCAGCGACCAGTTGCGCGTCTGGCCGTCGGCCTGCGTGCCGTAGAGGAAGTAATTGACGTCGGTCGCGCCGGCCGCTGCGGCCAGAGCGTTGGCGGCGGCGTAGATCGCCTCGTTCGGATTGAGCGTCGTGCCCTGACCACCGCCGGGATAGACGATGTAGCTGCCATATTCGGCCTGCGGCGAGGCGCCGGCATTGTAGAGGCCGTTCGGCCCGTTCGAGGAGACGGCGACGGCGCCGTTGGGCACCGTGACGTTGAACTGCAGCGCGTCGATGCGCTGGCCCGAGAAGCCGAAGGAGCCGAGCGTGTTGTTGATCGAGACCACGCCGGCGAGGTTGGTGACGTCTCCGGCGATCAGCAGGGCCGGGCCGTTGCCGCTGGCGTCGAGCGCACCCGCATAGGCGTTGTCGATGGTGATGACCGGCGTCGCATCGGGATTGCTGTTGCGGGTGAGGCCGCCGCTCGCGCCGACGATCTGGCCGCCGGTCGATTCCGGGATGTAGGCGCCGCCGTCCAGCACCAGATAGGCGTTGCTGCGGTTGATCACGGTGATGGAGGGGCCGCCCTGGGCGGTCAGCGTGCCATTGCCGGAAATCGTGCGCCCGCCGACATAGACGTTGCCGCCGGCGGCATAGAGCTGGCTCAGGCGGACGGCCGTGACCGGCGAGCCGCTGACGCCGGAGATCAGCGTGCCCGCGACCGAGGAGTCGTAAAGGGCATTGATGTAGGACACCGCGTTGAAGGCGCCGTTGATGTTCGCCGTCACCGGCGCGCCGCTGACGAAACGGATGGTCGGCGTATCGTTGACGCCGCATTGCTGGGCCGCGTTGGTGCCGCAGCCGATTTCGATGCGCTGGGTGTTGTAGATGCCGGCTGTGGCCGTTCCGTTCATCACCAGGGTCGAGGAGGAGGAGGCTCCGGGACTGCTGCTGTCATTGGCGACCGGGATGAAGAAGAGCTGGTAGCCATAGCCCGTGCCGTCGGCATAGGCGTTCAGCAGGCCGTCATAGCCGCCGAGCGTAACGTTCTGCGCGCTCGCGATGCTGGCGCCGGAGGCGACCTCGACCCGGGCATGGTTCTGCAGATCGGTCGAGGCGTCGGCATCCGGCACCGCGATCAGACCGCGCACATAGCCCAGCGCCGTGGCGCGGCCGGTCAGGCTGTTGGTTCTCAGCCCCGATCCGTCGCGGCCGGCGGTGACATTGACGTCGCCGAGGCCGAGCAGCGCCGCATTCGCGCCGATCCCGACGTTGTTGCGGGTCTTCAGGGTCACGTCGGCATCGGCGACGCCCACGCCGGCGACACCATAGGTGCTGACATAGGCGTTCGTCCGCACATCGGCGGTCGTGTAGGTGCCGATATTGATCACGCCGAAGGAGGTGACGGTGCTGCGCAGCCCGAGCGTCACGGCGTTGTCGATCTCGGCGCTGTAGCGGGAGGCGACCCCTGCGCCCTGCAGCAGGCCGCCGGTCGTCAGCGTCGCGGTGTCGTCGCCGGTGAGTTCGCTCCAGGCCTGGATCAGGATCGGCCCGGGCGCCCCGGTCGGGCTCGTGCCGGCGGCGAGGGCGACATCGTCGGCGAGCACGACGCGCGAGGTGCCGGACAGGGTCGTGGTCGAGGTCGCGCCGGCGCCGTTGATGCCGCCGCCGGCGGCGGCGCGCACCGAGTCGCCGAGTGCGAGCTGCTCGAAGCCGTTGCGGCTGGTCAGCGCGATCGCCTGCAGGCAGGAGGTCAGGGCGCAGCCCGCCGTGCCGGGACCCGCGGCGGTGAGCCGGCTGCGGGCGCCCAGCGAGGTCAGGACGGCGATGTTCTCAGCCTTGTTCTCCGCCAGCGCCGCGCTGGCGCCCAGCGCCGCCGCCTGGAGGCTGTCGACGAGGGCGGCATAACGGGTGTCGTGGCTCGCGGCGACCGTGACGAGGCCGGTGTGGATGATGGCGTCCGCGCCGAGCGAGGCGGTGACGGCGGACCGGCCCGAGGTCCGCCCTTCGGCGCCGGAGCCGGCATAGAGGCCGCCACTGCCGGCCTGGGACCGGACGACCTGCGTGTCGCTGCCGGTGGCGGTGACGGCGAGGCTGCCGCTGCCGGCCGCCTCCATCCGCACG
>OGCL01001456.1_pt1 | contig 20110 bp, 16 predicted proteins | sample 1570041 | NCBI WGS metagenome assembly OGCL01 (sample SAMN06266162, study PRJEB24511) | hot springs metagenome | isolation source: Hot spring water | place: South Africa: Limpopo | collected 2015-06-22
CGACGAAAAGCGGATGATGGTTGCGAACGGCTGAAACATAGGTTCAGCTTTCCGAGTTTGACCACCGGGCGGGCTTCTGTGAGGCTCGCCCGGTTCTCGTTTCGGAGGTTGACATGAATGACGACAAGACGGGGCGCTGCCTGTGTGGCGCGGTGACGGTCAGGGTTCGCGGTAAGCTGGGACCAGTCAGTTACTGCCACTGCTCGCAGTGCCGGCGCCAGACGGGTCTCTATTATGCCACGACAGCGGCTACTCTGGACGAAGTAGAGATCAACGGCCGCGACAGCATTGGGATATACCGCGCCAGTCCCGAGGCAGAACGAGCCTTTTGTCAGACTTGCGGTTCGCCAATCTACTGGAAGGAGAACGATGAGCCGCGTATCTCGCTCATGGCCGGCTTGTTTCCGAACCCGACGGGACTGGAAGGCGGATACCACATCCATTGTGCCGACAAGGGCGACTTTTACGAGATCAATGACGGGCTGCGGCAATATCCTGGGAGCAACGACTAGGCTCCTCAGGCAGCCACTGCGCTGCCTGTGTCCAATCCAAGTGTCGTCAGGGCCTGCTGGTATGATTGATCGATGGCACTGAACTTCGCCGACTGCCAGCTGAAGTAGTCTTCAAGGAAGCGGTTGCTGAGCACCAGATTGCCGCGCCGCCGTGGCTGCTCCCAGGCAAGCAAGCCATCCGTCTCGGCCTTCTTGAACATGCGCTTCAGGTTGGTGGTCGAGACATGATAGGTTTCGCTCAGCTCGACCAGTGTGACGGGGCCGCAGGAGACGGTCGCAGCTGCCCGGTCGACGTGCCCCAGGCGCGAGATCAGATCATGCAGGATAATGCCGCCGAGATCCGACCAGAGGAAGTGGCCGATCGAGTCCGGTGGCTCACGCCACATGGGATCGCCGACCATGATGTCTGCACCAATGGGTTGGGCAATGAGGAATATCCGCTCGTCTGCAAGGGATGTGCTCTGGCGGTCACCACCATCAAGCTGATCGAGGCAGGCGAGGTGACCATTGAACCAGCTTCGCAGCCCGTTCAGGCTGAGTTCCGTAGGCTCAAGGACGCGGACGCGTTTATCCGGTACATCCGGCACGTCGCGCAGGAATTTGTAGGCCACCAGTTCGGCGAGATAGCCAGTCGCCGTGTTGCGGCTTGCAGCACCCAGGCGCATGACTGTTTCCACGAAACGCGTGGCTGTGAGGCCAGACAAGGGATCTTCGGGTGTGCGGCGCAGGGCGAGCGCGAAAACGGACTGCGTCATCAGCCATTTCCGGTGTGAAGCCTTCAAGCGCGACATGCGCGGGGTGCGCATGTGGATCGCAATCAGATGCTGGGCAATCTGCTTTTCAATCGCAGGATACAGCGGGTGTGCTAAAATTTCAGCGCGCGTCATGGGCGGCATGGCAATAGCTCTGGTTTAAACTTTGAATGCCTTCAGAGTGTTCGACCGTGTGCGCGGCCCGCCAAGAACAGTGGACGCTAATACTGTCAAGCACCCTGAGTTATCGAACAAAAAAAGTCTATGACGGAAATTGGGGGGCGCTGCAATAGCGCCGCCCCTTCAAAATGCCGGTATGGATAATTGTGATCGAAAGTAACGACTGCTTCAACTGTTCGGCTGCAGACGATCTGTCTGTTCGGGAAAGAAACGGTCGAGCCCGTAACCTTCGCCAAACATCACGTCGTGCTGGAGGAGCCGGTAGTCGCGGATAAGCGGGTCGATCTGGCCGGATAGAGCCCAGTCCGGCTGTGCCTTGTTGTTGCGACCGATGAGCTGGTGTCTGTCAATCACGGCGTAACGCTCGGCTACGCGACCCAGCATGCCCGTGTAGAAAGGATGTCGGTAGCCTGCCATGTGCACGATGTAATAGGGCAACTGCGAGGGGCTGACCGAGCCGACGTCCTTCTGCACGCCACGCTTGGAGGACCAGATGACCAGAGGCGTCTCATGCTCGCGCTTCATCGTCTCAACGGACGCCTTGCGCGTGGCAACGACATTGGCCATGAAGCCGCTCTCTGTGTAGACATTGTGCAGAGGGGGCAGGTGGTCGCCAAAGACCACGATGATTGTCTCGCGGTGACGCTTCCTCGCCCAGTCCATCAGATCCTTCAGGCTGTCGTCTGCTTCCTTCACGCCCTGAGTATAGGTCGCGAGAGTGCTGACGCTGGCGTCGGATAGTGTCGGCGCATCCACCTCGATCGTGTTTTTCGCATAGCGGTTGCGTTCATAGGGACCATGTCCCTGCAGCGTGACTGCGAAGAAGAAGAAGGGCTCCTTCGTATTGTCAGCTTCGTTGATCAGGTAGCGGGTCAGCGCTTCGTCGGAGGCGAAGATGCCGCGCTTGTCCATTGCGGGCATGTTCTCCTCGGAGTGGAACTCGCGGAAGCCGAGGGACTGGTAGACATTGGTGCGGTTCCAGAACCAGCCCTGGAACGGGTGGAACGCCTTGGTCACATAGCCCTTCGATTCAAAGAATGTCGCGAGCGACGGAACCGGCCGGCGGATGTATTGCTGATAGGGAATGCTGCCATAAGGGAGGAAGGCATTCGAAAATCCGGTGAGGGCCTCGAATTCGACATTCGCCGTCATGCCGCCGAATTCGGGCGAAAAGACCTGGCCGGACTGGGCGGCGCGAATGGTCGGCATGGGGTCCGCGGAGTAGCGGATGCTGCTCATCTTGGTCGGATCCCAGAGCGATTCACTCATCACGACAATCACATCGGCCTGGCGTCCGGAGAAAAAGGATGCCGGCAGCAGATCTGTCTGCAAGTCGGTTATCGCGACGTTATTGTATCCCGCAGGCGCATTGACGACGGCCATCGGCGCATTGAACATGAATGCCAGCAGGAAGCCGTTGTGGCGGTAGTTCTCCTTCTGGTCCCACATCATCGGCACGATGTTGAGGCGATCGCGGATAGCGGAATAGGCCAGGGGATGCATCAGCGAGATGAACGCCGCGAGCAGCGGGAAGGAGACGGCAAGGCGCAAGCCCCGGCCAGCAAGGTTGAGGCGCGGGAAGACCTTGCGGCTCTTCCATATGAGCGCCACAAAGCCGCCAATGCAAAGGACGGCTCCGACAGCAAGGGCCACGGCCTTCATCGGTTCGGCCGCGACCATCGCGGGCATGAGCTGTAGGATCTGCCGTCCAAAGAGCAGGTCGCTCGGGAAAAGCGGGTCCGACAGAAAGAGCTGCTTCTGACCTGAAAAGAATGCAGGCAGGAGTGTGAGCGGTGCCACCAGGAGCGTCGATTGATAGGCCTTGCCGATAATGGCGTCAGCAAAGACAAGCGCCAGAAACACCACGCCCACCGCCACGAGGCCGGGTCGGCTCGACGATGTCAGATACTCGACCACGTCAACCATGGTGCCGCGTGCCAGCAACTCGCTCAGAAGAACGATTACTGCTGCGATCAGTGCCGTGTTGATCCACTGAATGATCAGCTGGAGAATCCAGGACGTGCGGAGGTCACCTTCGCGGGGCGTGCTAAAGGCGTTGACGAAGGTTGCGACGAGCGATTTCGGCCTGGACTGGTCCACATCGAACTCCAGAGGATGGTCGGGTGTCATGGAAAGTTCGCATAGGTGTCACATAAGCGTCATGAATGCTACATGAACCGCACTTTGGAGCGCTTTGTTCCCGAAATTTTGAGGGGCTTGGTTAGCGCGGCACAGATTGCGGAAGCGGCGGGCAATGAGCGGCGTTGCGATTGGATTGGGGAGCAGCTAAATCGGTGTCATGAGCGAAGCAAAGAAGATCTCCGACGTCCTGCGCATAGCGGTGGCACAGTTCAACCCTGTCGTCGGCGACGTCTCCGGCAATCTTGCCAAGGCGCGTGCGGCACGGGCCGATGCCGCCGGGCAGGGGGCAGATCTCCTGCTCCTGACGGAGTTGTTCATTTCCGGCTATCCACCGGAAGATCTCGTGCTCAAACCTGCTTTCCTCAGTGCCTGCCTGCAGGCGGTTGAGGCTCTTGCTGCCGATACCGCCGATGGCGGACCAGGGGTCATTGTCGGGTTTCCACGCCAGGGTGAAAAGGGGCGGCACAATTCGGTCGCCATTCTCGACGGTGGCCGTGTGCTCGCATACCGCGACAAGATTGATCTGCCCAATTACGGCGAGTTCGATGAGAAGCGCGTTTTCGTCGAAGGCGAGATGCCGGGGCCGGTCAATTTTCGCGGCGTGCGGATCGGCGTGCCGATCTGCGAGGAGATCTGGAACGATCTCGGCGTCTGCGAAACGTTGGCTGAGACCGGCGCCGAAATCCTGCTCGTGCCGAATGGCTCTCCCTATTACCGGGGGAAAGTCGACGTGCGCCATCAGGTGGCGCTGCGCCAGGTGATCGAGACAGGCCTGCCGTTGATCTTCGCCAATCAGCTCGGTGGTCAGGACGAACTGGTCTTCGACGGCGCGAGCTTTGCCTTCAATGGTGACAAGTCGCTCGCATTTCAGATGAGCCAGTTCGAGGAAACTCTCTCTGTAACGACGTGGCGGCGAACGACCGATGGCTGGCGCTGCGATCAGGGGCCGATGTCGCGCATTCCGGAAAAGGAAGAAGCCGACTACCGCGCCTGCGTGCTCGGTTTCCGCGACTATGTGAACAAGAATGGTTTCAAGAGCGTCGTACTCGGCCTTTCCGGCGGCATCGACTCGGCGATCTGCGCGGCGATCGCCGTCGATGCTTTGGGCGAGGAGCGGGTGCGCACGATCATGCTGCCCTATCGCTACACTTCGCAGGAAAGCTTCGCCGACGCCGAGGCCTGTGCCAAGGCGCTCGGCTGCCATTACGACATCGTGCCGATCCAGGAGCCAGTCGAAGGCTTCCTCTCATCGCTTTCTGAGATGTTCGAGGGCACGGAGAGCGGCATCACCGAAGAGAACCTGCAGAGCCGTACCCGCGGCACGATCCTGATGGCGATCTCGAACAAGTTCGGCTCAATGGTGGTCACCACCGGCAACAAGTCGGAAATGTCTGTCGGTTATGCCACGCTATATGGCGACATGAACGGTGGCTTCAATCCGATCAAGGACCTCTACAAGATGCAGGTCTATGCGCTGTCGGCGTGGCGAAACGAGAACGTGCCGCCCGGTGCGCTCGGTCCCTCGGGCGAAGTGATCCCGGCGAATATTCTCTCCAAGGCACCATCCGCGGAGCTACGGCCGAACCAGACAGACCAGGATTCGCTGCCGCCTTACCCCGTTCTCGACGACATTCTCGAATGCCTTGTCGAAAAGGAAATGGGCGTCGACGAGATCGTCGCGCGTGGTCATGACATCGCAACGGTTCACCGGGTCGAGCATCTGCTCTATCTCGCCGAATATAAACGCCGCCAGTCGGCGCCGGGCGTGAAGATTACCAAGAAGAATTTCGGACGCGACCGCCGCTATCCGATCACGAACCGTTTCAGGGATCGCTGAGGGTGTCGAAAGAGGACGGCGATGCCCAGGCCGCTTTGCCTGATTTCACGGCAGAAGAGCGAAGCTACATCTTCGCGGTCGGTGCGCATGACAATCAGGATAGCGGTGTTTACCGGACGCTTTCAAGCGCCGCCTACTTCCTCCCGTCGGTGATGATCGGCCTTTACGGGCTTGGGGACGGGAGCTTCAAGATGCTGGGAATCGGCTTTCTCACGCTGATCGTCAGCTTCGGCTGGGGATTGTACACCGAGTGGCGCAATGCTCAGCTGGAGCAGACGGGCCGGGCGGTCTTCCCCAAACTGCGCAAGGCGATGGACAATCGCTCAGGCGTATAACGATCTTTCCAAGGAGACGATGATGCGCAGTTCGGTCGAGATCTACGACATGGCCACCCGTGAAGCCGAGGTGGTCTGGCAGACGGACGACCTCGTCGAGGCCCCCAACTGGTCGCGGGACGGCGAGTTCCTGATGATCAATGGCGACGGGCTTCTCTACGCCCTGTCGCTCGACGAAGACGATCCGGAGCCGGAACTGATCGATACCGGCTTTGCCGTCCGGCTCAACAATGATCACGGCATTTCGCCCGACGGCGCCTCGATTGCCTTTTCCGACCACACGCTCTTCGGCAAGTCCTGTATCTATCTGCTCGGTGACGGGGATGAGGAGCCGCGTCAGGTCACTGAGAGGATGCCATCCTACTGGCATGGCTGGTCGCCGGATGGGAAAGAACTTGCCTATTGCGGCGATCGCGGCGGCGTCTTCGACATCTACACGATCTCGACCAAGGGCGGGCCGGAGCGGCGGCTGACGAACGGCGAGGGGCACAATGACGGCCCCGACTATTCGCCTGACGGGCAGTGGATCTATTTCAACTCCAGTCGGACCGGCACCATGCAGATCTGGCGCATGCGGACCGATGGCAGTGATCTGGAGCGTCTGACGGCTGACGGCTATGGCGACTGGTTTCCGCATCCATCGCCGGACGGAAGCAAGGTGCTGTTCCTGTCCTATGACGCCGACGTCTCAGGTCATCCTCGCGACAAGCAGGTTAGCCTTCGGCTGATGGATGCCAATGGCGGCAATGTCGAGACATTGCTCGAGTTCTTTGGCGGGCAGGGCAGCATCAACGTTCCGAACTGGTCTCCGGACGGGTCTGCGTTCGCCTTTGTCCGCTACTTCCCAACGACCGAATAGGGCTGCCCAATTTAGGTCTGGTCCGGCCTGCGGCTTAAGGTTAGAACACATATGCTAGGTGCCTGCCATGGGCAGGAGAATCGGGAAGCCGGTGAAATTCCGGCACGTGCCCAACGCTGTGAGGCGGAGGTGATGCGCAGGGGAAACCCAACCACTGGAGCGATCCGGGAAGGCGCGCATTGCCGGTGAAGCCCAGTCAGAAGACCGGCCTGGCAAGATAGACCGAACCCGCGCGGACGGCGGGTGGTTGCGCATTGTGGGGATTACGATGCACGACGATCCGAACGAGTTTCTCGTCCGGACTGCGCCCTTTGCCAAGCATGAGCAGGACGCCGTCTACCGGGCCATTCATACGCGACGTGATGTTCGCGACCAGTTTCTTCCCGATCCGCTGCCCGACGATCTTGTCCGCAGGCTGCTGGAAGCTGCCCATGCGGCACCCTCGGTTGGTTTCCTGCAGCCCTGGAACTTCCTGTTGATCCGTGCGCCGGAAACGCGGTCTTTGGTGTGGGAGGCGTTCGCCCGGGCAAATGCGGAAGCGGAGGCGATGTTTCCGGAGGAGCGTCGCAACGCCTATCGGGCCCTGAAGCTTGAGGGCATCCGCAAGGCACCACTCAACATCTGCGTCACCTGCGATCCCGATCGGGCTGGGCCGGTCGTACTCGGGCGAACTCATGACCGGCGCATGGACGCGTTTTCAACGGTGTGCGCGATCCAGAATCTCTGGCTCGCGGCGCGAGCCGAGGGTGTTGGCCTCGGCTGGGTCAGCATCTTTCATGAGGCCGAGCTCAAGGCGATCCTCGGTATCCCGGATGGTGTGCAGATCATCGGCTATCTCTGCCTTGGATTTGTCAACGAGCTCTATGCGACGCCGGAACTCGAGGTGAAGGGTTGGCGGAAACGTCTGGCCCTCGAAGACCTGATCTTCGAGGGCCGCTGGGGTCAGAGGCCGGAGACACCGGTTACTCCTGCAGTGGCTGGGGGCCGGGAGCCGCAGGGTTCCTGAGGTCGATGGTGCCTTTGTCGGAGGGCAGGAAAGTGGGGCCGACACGTCGCACATTGAGGCTCGCCTCATCCAGCGTACGCTCGGGCGCCGGTGGTGGCGCAGCCGGCGCCGGCTTCGTCTTCGGAGGAATACTAAGCACCGAGGACTGATAGTCCGGTATGGCGGGACGGGGCGTCATGCGTTGGTAGTACTGCTGAAGGTTGCACGCGCAGGCCGGGTCTGCGTCCGTCCGACGATTGCGGTAGAGGAAGGCGTTCGGCATCTCGCGGTAGGGCTGGCCGGTAACCGCCGAGACCATGTCTGCCGTTTCGCTGCGCTCTGGCGCATGGAAAAAGAGCTCGGTCTGTGTCCCGGGACACATCTGCTGGCATTGCGCGGCATCCCGGGCGAAGTTCATGGCCGAGGTCTGCGACGAGATGGGGAAGAACCCGCCGTCGCAGGTGCGGACGCAGAGCGTGCGGACATTGCCGCTCGGGAGGATGGTCATGGCTGGCGGCTGTACGGAATAGGCGGCTTCTGCGGCGCGATCCGGGCGATAGGGTTCCGGCAAGGTGTCGAGATAGGGGATACGCTGCGCCTCTTCCGGCAGCGGCGCTTCGTCTGGACCACAGCCATTGGCTTCCAACGCTGTTACCAAGGCGGCGCGGGCATCTGCCACTCGATTGGCACGCAGGTCGGAGAGCCTCGCGGAAAGCATATCTCTGTTGGCCTCCATGCGAGAGATCGCCATCGCGAGATCCCCGCAGTCATTGCCGCCATCCGGGCGGATCTGGACAATCGAGGAGGTGAGGCAGCGCAGCCTTTTCTGATCCTGGCGCGCCTTGCGAAGTTCCAGGTTCTGCTGGGCGATGGCGCTGGCATAGCTGTTGATCTCGGGCGACGGGCCGCCCTGTTCCACCAGGACCAGCCGGTCGCGCAGACGCTCGCAGAGCGTCGAGGCTGCGGCCCCGCTTGGCAAGATGCCGCCCAGAAGGACGATCATCGCGATGGAACTGACTATCCTGCTCGGCACATTCGGATCCCAGTTGGCATTTGCAAGGCAGATGACGACCCTGACTGACCCGAGGATACCCGAACGGTGGTCAAAACAAAATGACAGATGGCGTGGCGGATGCGGCGCCGACCGCACCCGCCTGTCCGTGGTCATGCAGCCTGGGCTGCCGTCAGCGTCATCGGCCGCTCCAGAACGCTGCCGTCGATGGCGGCAACCGCCTTCATGCGCTCCAGCAGGTCCTGGGATACTTCCCAGGAGACCGCCACCGCCTGGACCACCCCGATCCGTTTCGGCTCACCAATGCGCATGCCCGGGCATCCCATGCGCTTGAACATGCGCTCGAGGAAGACGTCGGTGACGGTGACGATGTGGGTGAGCCCCGAAGCCAGCCCCAGTTCGCCCACACCGCACATCAGTTCGGCTGCCGCCAGCGTCACCAGGTTGCTCGCCCGGTCCTGCGAAATTTCCGGGTCGATGCAGAAACGGCTGGACTCCCAGATGGCGGCGCTGCGGATCTGCGACCGGCCGCCGAGAAGAACCGGAAAAGTATCGTCGAGCATATTTGGGCCCAGTGTCGGCAGAAGACGCAAGCAACCGCGCAGCTTTCCCTTTTCGTCATAGGACAGGACATAGAGGGGATTGGCGCGGTCGTAGTCGTCGATCTCCCAGGAATTGCGCACCTCGACGTCCCAACCCAGGAGGTCGTGGAAAACACGTTTGCGCAGTCGATGCATCGCGTCGATGTCAGAGGGATATTGGTTTCGACGTGCGCCGTTGATGATCCTGATCATGCCTTGCTCCTTCTTGCAGAACGGAGCAGGGAGGATGATGTTCAACTGGGTGTAATTAAACTGGCGGTGGCGCCAGCTTTCCTGGTTGCAATCTCTGATATGGTGGCGAGTTGTTCAAGCTTACATCCCTTGCGTGTCGGAGAGACGCGGGATGAGGCCCCGCCAGACGGCCTCTGCGACGGCCTGCGCATTATTCACCACGTCGAGTTTTTGTCGGGCGTTGGCCATGAAGTGGCGGATCGTTCGTTCGGAGATGCCAAGAATGACGGCTGTCTCCCAGTAGCTTTTGCCCGCGGCGATCCAGGCCAGTGTTTCGCGTTCGCGTCGCGTGAGCGGCTGTCGGCTAAGCTTCTCCTTCCGGCCCATCGTTGCTGACCTGGAGAGCCGGGCATTGAAGACCGCGCCAAGGCTGAGAAAATCGCGGTCGTGGTGGCGCCTCCAGTTGTCGATGTCCGCTGGAGTGGATGCAGTCTCCACGACAAGGCAGCATTGCCGTCCCGGCAGCGGATAGCCGACGATGGGTGGCGATCGAACTCCGCTTCTGTTCCAGCTTGTCAGTTGGATAGGCTCCAGTGCCACCAGCAATCGCAGGATCTGGTCCTCTGCCGATCTGCCTTGGCGGCTGCCGAGGAGCGGCCTGTGGCTCCGGCTGTGACTGTGGTGGAGGCTGTGGAGGCGGATGCGACCGTTTATGATCGCAGCGTCGATATAGGTGATTGGCCCGGTCCCATAGGCTGTCTGCAGCAAATGCAGGAATTCCGAGGGATCAAGAGCTGCCTGCCGCTCCAGCCAGTCTAAGAGTTCGAGATAGGCTGCCAACTGCGCCATGACCATACCCTATATCTTCAGGGGTACAGTGTCGGTATTGCATCTTTGGCTTGTCCAGAGGGCAGAATGCGCGAAGGGGTGCAGCGGAAAATACCGCTGCACGATCTGCCGCCTCCTAGCCCGCGGGCTGGGAGGCCTCGACGACTGCGAGTGCTGCCATGTTGACCACGCCACGGGACGTGACCGAGGTGGAGAGGACATGCGCCGGCATAGCCGCTCCCAGCAGGATTGGTCCGACATGGAGGGCATCCATCATGGTCCGCATGATCCCGAGCGAGATGTTCGCCGCGTCGAGGTTCGGGAAGACAAGAAGGTTTGCTTCGCCCGTGAGCGTGCTTTCCGGCATGGCGCGCTTGCGCAGAACCTCGGAGAGAGCCGATCCCCCTTGCATTTCGCCGTCCACCTCGAGTTCGGGTGCTGCGCTGCGAATGATCTCCAGAGCCTGACGCATCTTGGATGCACTCGCGGATGGCCGCGAACCGAAGTTGGAATGCGACAGCAAAGCTGCTTTCGGCGCGATGCCGAAACGGCGGATCTCCTGTGCCGCGAGCATGGTCATCTCGGCAATTTCTTCGGCGCACGGGTCATCAGTGACAAAGGTGTCCGTGAAGAAGATCGCGCCGCGCTGCGAAATCAGCAGGCTCAGGCCGGAGAAATCGCGCACGCCAGGGCGCTTGCCGATGATCTGCCGGACGTCGCGGACATGGCGATCGAAGCGACCTTCGACGCCGCAGATCAGGGCGTCGGCTTCGCCGCGCTTCACGGCAAGCGCGCCGATCACCGTTGTGTTCGTGCGCACGATCGTGCGGGCGGCTTCGGGGTTGATGCCCGCGCGGCCGACGAGGGCGAAGTAATCGTCGACATACTCGCGGTAGCGCGGATCGTCTTCCGGGTTGACCAATTCGAAGTCGGTGCCGGGACGGATGCGGAGGCCGTAGCGCTGCAAGCGGGTCTCGATGATTTGCGGGCGACCGATGAGTATTGGCTCGCCGATACCATCCTCGAGCAGGACCTGGGCTGCGCGCAGCACGCGCTCGTCCTCGCCTTCGGCAAAAATCACGCGTTTTTTCGACGCTGTCTTGGCGGCCGCGAAAATCGGCTTCATGACAAAGCCGGAGCGGAAGACGAAGCGGTTCAGTTGATCGAGATAGGTGTCGAAATCGGCGATCGGACGGCGGGCAACGCCGCTGTCGGCGGCGGCCTTCGCGACAGCCGGCGCGATGCGCAGGATCAGCCGCGGGTCGAAGGGCGAGGGGATCAGATAGTCCGGCCCGAAGGTCGGGGTCTCGCCGGAATAGGCCTTGGCCGCCACTTCCGAGACTTCTTCACGCGCAAGTGCAGCAATGGCACGCACGGCGGCCATCTTCATCTCTTCGTTGATGGTCGTTGCGCCGCAGTCCAGCGCGCCACGGAAGATATAGGGGAAGCAGAGGACGTTGTTGACCTGGTTCGGGAAATCAGACCGTCCGGTGCAGATCATCGCGTCCGGGCGGGCTGCGCGTGCTTCTTCCGGCATGATTTCGGGCTTCGGATTGGCGAGCGCCATGATCAGCGGCTTTGGCGCCATGCGGGCGAGAAGTTCCGGCTTCAGGACGCCTGCGGCCGACAGGCCGAGGAAGACGTCGGCGTCATCGATGCTTTCGGAGAGCGACCGCTTGTCGGTTTCCTGGGCATAGACCTCTTTCCACGGGTCCATCAGCTCATTGCGGCCCTTATAGACGACGCCTTCGATATCGTGGACCCAGATGTTCTCCCGCTTGGCACCGAGGATGACGAGGAGATTGAGGCAGGCGAGTGCTGCTGCACCGGCGCCGGAGGCGACAATCTTGACGTTCTCGATGCTCTTTCCGGCAAGTTCCAAGCCGTTCAGGATCGCGGCCGCAACGATGATTGCTGTGCCATGCTGATCGTCATGGAAGACAGGAATGTTCATCTTGGCGCGGAGCTGGTCCTCGACCTGGAAACACTCTGGAGCCTTGATGTCCTCAAGATTGATGCCGCCGAAGGTCGGTTCCAGGGCCGATATCGTCGATACCATCTGGTCGACGCCAGGTGCATCGATTTCGATGTCGAAGACATCGATGCCGGCAAACTTCTTGAAAAGGACAGCCTTGCCTTCCATGACCGGCTTGGAGGCGAGAGGGCCGATATTTCCCAGCCCGAGCACTGCGGTACCGTTCGAGATCACGGCCACGAGGTTGGAGCGTGCGGTGTAGTCGTCTGCGGCCGCCGGATCGTCCTTGATCGCGAGACAGGGCGCGGCAACGCCGGGTGAATAGGCAAGCGCCAGATCGCGCTGGTTGCCGAGGGGCTTCGTGGCCTGGATTTCAAGCTTCCCGGGACGGGGATACCGGTGGTAGAAGAGCGCCTGCTCGTCGAGATCTGCGGTCGGGTTTGCAACTTGCGGCTTGTTCTTGTCCTGAGAAGTCATCGGGTCACCGGCAATCTTGTCTTCATAAACTCTCTGTCGTCATACACGAATTGGCTGCGAGTGGTAGACTTTAGTTCCGTGATCCCCCGCCCGCGTGATTTGCAGGATGGAACAGCGGCTCCGCCGCAAAATTTCCAATGTCATCTTCCTGAAACACGAGTCTGGTTTAGCGCTGTGCAGATAGCGAAGAGGACCGCGCCGTGGAAGAAGCCAGCGAAACTCGCCATTTCAGGACCCTGTTCATCTCGGACGTCCATCTTGGGTCGAAGGCCGCCAAAACCGATTTTCTCCTGGATTTCCTGCGCACGCACGAGGCCGATACCATCATTCTGGTGGGCGATATCGTTGACGGCTGGCGGCTGAAGCGCAGTTGGTATTGGCCACAGCAATGCAACGACGTCGTTCAGAAACTCTTGCGCAAGGCGCGCAAGGGGACGAAAATCATCTACATCCCGGGCAATCACGATGAGTTCATGCGGGACTTTCCCGGCATCCATTTCGGCGGCATTGAGGTCGCACAGCGGATCGTCCACGAAATGGCCGACGGCAAGCGATACCTCGTGCTGCATGGGGACGAGTTCGACGTCGTGGTCCGCAACGCCCGTCTGCTCGCGTACCTCGGCGACTGGGCCTATGACACCGCGATTGCGATCAATGTCCTCCTGGCCGCCGTCCGTCGTCGCCTCGGCATGCCTTACTGGTCCTTCTCGGCCTGGGCGAAGCTGCAGGTCAAACACGCCGTGAGTTTTATCGGTGAGTTCCAGCGTGTCGTCGCCGATGAGGCCCGGCGCGCCGAAGTCGATGGGGTGATCTGCGGCCACATCCACCACGCCGTCATGGAAGACATCGACGGGATCCACTATGTCAACACCGGTGACTGGGTGGAAAGCTGCACCGCAATTGCCGAGCATCCCGACGGGCGGCTGGAGCTCATCTCCTGGAATCACAAAGTCGGTGAAGCGGTCGTCGGAAAACGCGCAAGTCGTCTCGTGCCGATCCTCCTGCCCAAACCACTGAACGAGACGGCTGAAGACAGCGGGATTCGCGCGGCCTGATCAACTGTCTGTTGCAAAGCGGTCATGACGACCGTCAATCGGTCTGGAAAACCCAATTAACGGTTTGCAAAGGATTTCTTCGCCGGCAGCGATGGTTATAGTGTGCAGCCATCTGTAACGTGATTTGCGCAACTGGATCCCCGGGCGCGAATTTGGAAACTGTCGCCACTTTGAGTCCGGTTGAACCAGAAAACGCCCGTATTGAGATTGAGGAGCTGCCGGACGGCAACGGCCGTCTGATTCGGCTCGCCGGTCGATGGAAAAACAACAGCGTGGGCGCTCTGGTGCGGACAACCGGTCCGCTGGTCGAGGCTGTCGGGCCAGGCGGCGAGACGATTGATCTTAGTGCCGTCTCCGAGATGGACACGGCCGGTGCCTGGCTGATCCGTCGGTTCGTCACCGAAAGGCGGGAGCGGGGCAGCGTTGTCGAGATCGTCGGTGGCACGCCAGCAATCCGCGAACTGATCGACGCGCTTCCCGAACATGTTTCCCCGCCCGAAAAGCCCGTCGACCGCCGCAGCCGTTTCGAGCGGATTTTCGAGCCCTTGGGCCGATTGACGGTGAGCCTTTGGGGTGATCTCGTCGCGATGATGTTCGTGCTGGGCTCGGCGGTGAGGGGTGCCCAGACCAAGCTTGGCCGTGGCGCCGGCGTGTCGCCGGCTTCGGTCGTCAACCAGCTCGATCACATGGGTGTGCGCGCGGTCCCGATCATCACGCTGATGTCCTTCCTGATCGGCGCCATCATCGCCCAGCAGGGGGCGTTCCAGCTACGCTATTTCGGTGCTGAAGTCTTTGTCGTCGATCTTGTGGGCATCCTCCAACTGCGCGAGATCGGCGTGCTTCTGACTGCGATCATGATCGCGGGCCGTTCGGGCAGTGCGATCACGGCTGAGATCGGGTCTATGAAGATGCGCGAGGAGATCGACGCGCTGAAGGTCATCGGCCTCAATCCGATCGGGGTGCTCGTCTTTCCACGTCTCGTGGCTCTGACCATAGCGCTGCCGCTTCTCACCATCGTCGCGAATTTCGCAGCGCTTTATGGGGCGGCCGTCGTCGCCTGGGCCTATTCGGGCATCACTTTCGACGTCTTCATCACGCGCCTGCATGAAGCCGTCGATTATTCGACACTGGCCACTGGCATGATCAAGGCGCCGTTCATGGCGCTGATCATCGGCATCATCGCCGCCGTTGAAGGCATGAAGGTGGGCGGTAGCGCCGAATCACTCGGTCGGCACGTCACTGCATCCGTGGTAAAGTCGATCTTCGTCGTCATTCTCGTGGACGGGCTGTTTGCCATGTTCTACGCAGCCATCGACTTCTGAGGGGGATCGGATGAACAACAGATCCCCCAGAGAACGCGAGACCATCCTGTCGGTCAAGGATCTGACCGTCGGCTTTGGCGAGAAGATCGTCCTCGACAAGTTGAACCTCGACATCTACCGCGGCGAGATCCTCGGTTTCGTCGGGGCGTCGGGTGCCGGCAAGTCGGTTCTGATGCGTACGGTTCTACGCCTTCTGCCGCGGCGCTCCGGCAAAATCGAGATCCTCGGCGCGGATTATGATGCTGTCGATGACGCACAGCGCATGACACTCGATACACGCCTGGGGGTTCTTTTCCAGCACGGCGCCCTATTTTCCGCATTGACCGTGAAGGAGAACATCCAACTGCCGATGCGAGAATACCTGGATCTGCCGCAATGGCTGATGGACGAGCTTGCCTATCTCAAGATCGAACTGGTCGGCCTCCATCCCGATGCTGCGGACAAATACCCGTCGGAACTCTCCGGTGGCATGATCAAGCGCGCCGCACTGGCGCGTGCGCTGGCCCTCGATCCGGATCTCGTCTTCCTCGATGAGCCGACATCCGGCCTTGATCCGATCGGCGCGGCCGAATTCGATGAACTCATCGCACAATTGCGCGATACTCTTGGATTGACGGTCTATATGGTGACCCACGATCTCGACAGTCTCTTTTCCGTCTGCGACCGTATTGCGGTGCTTGGGCAGAAAAAGGTGCTGGTGGAGGGGACACTGGACGACATGCTCGCCTTCGAGGATCCGTGGGTCAAATCCTATTTCAGGGGCAAGCGTGCCCGTTCCATTCCACAGGCGGAACCCTCCGCCGGCTATCCGGTAAAGTGAGTCATGGAAACCAAAGCCAATTACGCCATAGTCGGATTTTTCACGATGCTGGTCATCGGGGCCGCCTTTGGTTTCGTGTATTGGATGGCTGAATACGGTCGCGGTGGCGAGATGGCGCCGCTCGCCATCCGCATCCCCGGCTCGGCCAACGGCCTCAGCATCGGCTCGCCCGTGCGGTTCAACGGTATCTCCGTAGGCTCCGTACGGAACCTCTATATCGACAACGAAGACCCCAACTTCTCCGTAGCCTTCACCGAAATCCGTGCAGATGCGCCGGTAACATCGGGTACGAAGGCGGTGCTTGAAATTCAGGGCCTGACGGGTGCCGCCTATGTCGAGCTGACAGGCGGTGGACCGGGTTCGGGCGAGGCAATCCTGAAGCGTGCGCTTGACACGGGAGAGCCTGCAATCCTGACGGCAGAACAATCCAGCGTCACAAATCTCTTGTCCACGGCCGACCGGATCCTGAAGCGAGCGGACGGTGCCGTGGCTGAACTGCAAGGCTTCATCGAGGATGCCCGCACGCCGCTGACGAATACCGTGCGCAATGCTGAAACCTTCTCCCGGTCGCTCGCAGACAATGCAAAAGGGATCGACGAATTCCTCAAGAGTGTGAGCTCGCTTTCGGATTCGGTCTCCGGCCTCTCCGGTCGCCTCGATACGACGCTGGCTGCGGCTGAAGACCTGTTCAAGGCGCTGAACTCCGAAAAGATCGACCAGATCCTCGCCAATACCGAGCGCGCTACCGCAAGCTTCGCCGATGCTTCGGACAAGATCGGTCCGGCAATCGACAGCTTCCGGGAAACCGCGGATACGTTCCAGCGCTTTGGGACAAATGCCGACCAGACGCTGCAAAGGGTGTCGCGGCTCATCGAGGCCGTGGACAGCCAGAAGGTCGGCAAGGTGGTGGACGATGTTTCCGTCGCTTCGGCTGATGTCCGTCGAGCGGTTGCCGGATTCCGTGAGCTTTCAGACAGCATCACCGGCCGTCGGCAGGACATCGACAAGGCAATCGACGACTTCACGCAGCTTGCCAATCGTCTGAACAATGCCTCTACCCAGGTGGACGGCATTCTGCAAAAGGTCGACAGCTTCCTGGGCTCCGGCGACGCGAATTCGCTCAGCGTGGAGGCTCGCCGGACGCTCGAGTCGATCCGGCTTGCCGCGGAAAACGTCAATGCCCGCATTGGCCCGATCGCCGAAAACTTCCAGCGCTTTTCCACCACAGGCCTGCGTGACATCCAGACGCTGGTCAATGACACGCGCCAGACTGTCCGAGGCCTGAACGACGCGATTACCAATTTTGACCAGAACCCGCAGCGCCTCATCTTCGGCGGCGATACGGTCAAGGAATTTGATGGACGGACACGCCGATGACGAGCATCACCCGGAAGGATGACAGAATGGACATGACCGTCGTCAGCGTCTTCGCCGATCTGGCAAGGGTTCGGCGTTTGCTTCTGGCTTCAGTGCTTGCACCCGGCCTCTCGCTGGGGCTTGCAAGCTGTGGCTCCAAGGCGAGCAACGACACGTTTGATCTGACCGCGTCGGTGAGCGAAGTTGCCACCGCTGCAAGCGCCCGCAATAGACAGTTGCTGGTTGCCGATCCGTCCGCGCTCAAGGCCCTCGACAGCGAGCAGATTCTGGTGCGGGTGTCCGGCGCTGAGATCCGCTATCTCTCACAATCGCAGTGGAGCGACCGTCTGACGCGCGTCGTGCAGTCGAAGCTTGTGGAAGCCTTCGAGAACACCGGACGTCTTGGCGGCGTCGGCCGACCGGGGCAGGGGCTTGCCATTGACTATCAGCTGATTACAGATGTCCGCTCCTTCGAGATTGCCGCCGAAGGTACCGATCGTGGTGTGGTCGAGATCTCCGCGAAGCTTCTCAACGACCGCAATGGGACTGTAAAGGCACAGCGGGTGTTCCGCGCAGAAGTGCCATCCTCGGGGTCGGATAGTTCAGCTTATGTGGCTGCTTTGGACCGTGCCTTCGCGCGCGTCACCGCAGATATTGTCGCCTGGACGCTGCAATCGATCTGAGGCACCAGCCATCCGAAATCGAACAGAAGAAACCCCGGATCATCATGGATGATCCGGGGTTTTCTCTTGGTTTTCCGGAGCCGCCTAAGCGGCTCCGGGATCTCTCATCAATTGAAGCGGCCAGCCGCGTGGGCGAGCATGGTGTAGACCTTGCCCGTGTCCGAGGTCAGGTAGGACTGGGTGATCGACTTGTCGCGATCGGTGCGAGCCACATCCGCCAGCAGCTTTTCGAAATCGGCAATGTAACGATCGACGGCAACGCGGAACTCCGGTTCACGGTCATACTTGCGCTTGATCTCGTCGAAGGTCTGCTGGCCCTTCAGCGTGTAGAGACGACGGGTGAAAATGTCGCGCTCGCCCCGCTGGTAGCGGCGCCACAGATCGACCGAGGCGTCGTGATCGATCGCACGGGCGATGTCGACCGACAGCGAGTTGAGCGATTCCACCATGTGCCGCGGATTGCGGGTGTCACCCTGGCGGGCCGGCTGGCTTTCCGCGACCGGACGCTGGGGCGCGGGCGCCGGACGGGCAGGGGCAGGCGTTTCGGCAGGCTCTTCGCGCGAAGCTCCGCGCAGCAGATCGCTGATCCAGCCGCCACCTTCTGCGCGTGTGGTGGGCGCCGTGGACTGACCATAGCTCTCAGTGGCACCGAGGCTTCCGCGCAGGCCAAAGCCTTCGGTTGGACGCGCTTGCGGCTGCGGCTGCTGTGCTACCGGCTGACGACGGGCTGGCTCAGGTTGCGCCTCGGCAAGGCGGCGGGCGACCGGCTCTGAGATCTCCAGTGTCTGGCTGGTGCGGCCCACGAGCTGCGAAATGTCCTGCAGCGCCTTGATCTGCTCGGCCACGGCGCGCCGCATCTGGGCAGCGCTTTCCTTGGCTTCTTCGGGCAGATCGAATGCGCCGCGCTTCAATTCGTTGCGTGTCAGGTCAAGCTCCTTGCGGATATCGACAGCAGAGCGGCGGATTTCGTCGGTGGCGCCGCTGAAGCGCGCGACGGCATCTTGCACGGCCTCCTGCATCGCTTCCCGCAGTGCAGCCGCCGCACCTTCGGACTTGCGACCGGCCTCACCGAGAAGACGGTCGATGTCGCTGAGCGAAACGGCCAGGCCACCGCGCAGACGGTTCGCAAGTTCGCCAGAGCGCTTCTCGGCTTCCGTCAGCGTCTTGTCGATCGACTGCTGGGCTTCCTGCTCGGCCGACAGGAGGGCATTGCGCATGTTGGCGGCGGTGACCTGTGCCTTCTTCTCGGTTTCGCTGAGCACCTGGCCAATGTCCGAGAAGGAGGCCTGGACGCTCTGGCGCAGGTTCCCGGCCATCTGGCCGGACCGCTGTTCTGCTCGTTCGAAGGCAGACTCGACCATTTTGCCGAGGCCCTGCATGGTGTTCTCGATTTCTTCCGAGCGCTTGACCAGACCGATGGACAGGTCGCGCAGGGCCTGCTGACGCTCTTCAAGCGTGCCGACAAGGTTCGACTGGGCCGCGGAGAGCAGTTCGGAGGCCTTTCCGAGGACCTGGGTATGGTCGCCGAAACGGCTGACGATGGAGGAGACCTGCTGCAGCGTCTGGCCGGACACTGCCGTGAGGCGACCGAGCTTGTCGTCGAGCAGGCGGTTGGAGGTCGACAGCATGTCCGTCGCCTGATTGGCCGTCTCGCTGAAGCGGTTTGCGGTGGCCCCCAGGCGGCTGTCGAGCGAGCCGATGCTCTGCACGGCCTGGTCAATCATGGAGGACAAACCGGCATTGCTGTCACCAAGGCGTTCAATGAGCTGCGAAGCGCTGGCGACGAGGTTCTGCTCGGCAGTTCCAAGTGTTGAAACAGCCTGTTCGGTGCGCTGGTTGATTGCATCGACCAGGGCCGCGTTCTCGCTGCGCAGGCGCTCGGCGCTTTGTTCGGCAGCGGCCGTAATCTGTTCGGCAGCGATGCGACCGGTTTCGGCATAGGAGGCGACCACCGGGGCGGCTTTCTCGTCGATCAAACGAGACAGCTCGGCCGAGCGAGTCGACAGCATCGAGTTCAATTCGCGGGTGCGGTCGTCGAGGACCGAACGGATTGAATTGCCGCGTGCTTCAAGCGCCTTTTCGACGGCATTCATGGTGACGGCAAGTTCCTGCGTGTTGCCGGAAATCGCATCACGGATGGCGGCAGCACGCTGCTCAAGGGTGGAGCTGACGTCGCCGAGAGTCCCCGAGAGATTGGCGACCTGGGC
>OGCL01001457.1_pt1 | contig 20107 bp, 16 predicted proteins | sample 1570041 | NCBI WGS metagenome assembly OGCL01 (sample SAMN06266162, study PRJEB24511) | hot springs metagenome | isolation source: Hot spring water | place: South Africa: Limpopo | collected 2015-06-22
GCTGGTTTTGAGACGCTGGAAGAACTAATAATGGTAAAGGGAATTTCATCAGAAATGCTCTATGGAAAAGGAGACAAAAAAGGCATTGTGGATTTTCTTACTCTTTATTCAGGCACAAATACCATTAATGTAAATGCAGCTCCAAAAGAGGTTCTTTCTGCAATACCTGGCATGACGCCTGAGATTGCTGATTCGATAATAAAATACAGGAAAAACAAGGAGATCAAGGGCTTAGAGGAGATCAGGGCGATCTTAGGAGGCAATTATCAGCAGATGGCGCATTATATAAACGCAGTGGAAGGCAGTGTTTTTAGTGTGGATGCTGCTGGCTACAAAAAAACAATCAAGGGAGGTTACGGAATAAGGGCTGTAATAATGCGTGATAATGATAATAAATTCAAGGTTCTTTATTATAAGATGCCTGCAAAAGCGATAGATGACAGAGACAGCAACGATTAAGAAATTATCATATTTAGCATCTGATGCAATTAAAAGAGCAAAAGGAATTTTAATCCCTCTTTGGAGGATTTTGACCTTTAGCCCTGTTGATGCCGGGATCTTGCCTCAAAAGGGACTATGTGTCTCTATTGAAAGAGATGCCTTTCATATTGTTTATGGTTCGAGGTTTTTGACTAAGTTTAGCATAGATAAATCAAAGAGGTATTCTTTTGAAGGCAAGCAGCCTCAGCCTGATGCCCTTGCATCATCTGTTGCCCTTTTTAGAGATGAATTCAAGATAAGCGCTTCGAATGTTAGTGTGGCAATACCAAAAGAGTGGTCAATTGTTAAGGTTGTTGAATTCCCCTCAACAGTGAAAGAAAATCTGCAAAATGTCCTTTTATACGAGATGGATAGGCTGACCCCATTTGAACCAGATAATGCATTGTATGACTTCAGGATATTAAAGGAGGTTAATGGAAAATTATTCGTCTCACTTTTTGCCGCAAGGGCTGATGTTATTAATCCTTATATAGATGCCCTTAGAGAGAAAGGCATAAGTGTTGGCTGTATTATGCTCAGACTTTCCGGCATCGGCTCTTTATGCCGTTATATAGACAAAAAGATGACAGATTTCATATTTGTAGATGTAAAAGAGGATGGCTATGAAGGCGCATTGTTTAGCAACGGTTTTATATTCAGCGCATTCAGGGGAGTTTTTTCTGATAATAATGATAAATCAAAAGCAGATGCAATCATGAACAAAGTTTCTTCTCTGCTTAGCGATTTTAAGGCTGCCTCCCCTAAATTATACATGTCGCTGAAGGGGGTTCCTTCCCTTAAGGAAATACTGAGGCTCAGAATAAGTATTCCATATAAGATTATCGATGAGGTGGATATAAGGTTTGATCAAAAGAAGGATGTTTCTTATGCAGCAATGGGAGGTCTGCTTGAATCTTTATGGGCAAAGGCATTCAGTCTTAATCTTCTTAAAAAGGGGGTTTACACTGTCCCAAAGTCGCCTTTGTCTTTGACTTTAATTGTATCAATAGCTATTTTGTCGATGGGTATTTTCTATGCTGCGATGCCTCTCAGTATCGAAAAAAAGAGATTGAAAGAGATAGAGAAGCAGATCAATGCAAGAAAAGAGGATGTTAAAAAGATAGAGGCGCTAAAAAGGGACATGGAAGCTGTTAGAGAGGACATATTAACAACAACAAATTTCAAAGTTGCAAAGCCGATGATTATAAATACTTTAAAGGAACTTACCACTATTATCCCCCAAAATGCCTGGTTGACGAGAGTGAGGATAAGCGATTCGGGTGTTGAGATAGAGGGATATTCGCTATCTACTGCCGAGCTTATTCCAAAGCTTGAGGCATCAAAGCATTTCAAAAAGGTTGAATTTACTGCTCCTACATTTAGGGATGCTGCAATGAAGGCAGATAGGTTCAGCATGAGGATGGAATTGGAGGGCATAAAAGCAGAATTGGCAAAAGAGGAGATTAAGGATGAAGAATAAGACCTTTATAATAACCTTGCCATTAATGCTTCTGCTTTTAAGCCTTGTAATATATCAGTATGGATTTCTGGCAATAAAGACAGAAATTGAGTCTATAAAGGAAGAACAATCGATTAAGGCAAGGACTCTACAAAAATATGTGGACCTTATTTCTGAAAGGCCAAGACTTGAAAAGACACAATTGATGTTAGCCGAGAGCATGAAGGAACAGGAATTAAGGTTTATAGAAGGACAGACATCTGCTATTGCATCTGCAAATCTCCAAAGCATGATCAAGGACATCGCAGCAGGAGCTAAAGGCACTATAGTTAGCGAGAGGATTGGGAAGGCTGAGGATTTTGGAAGATTCAAGATCGTAAAGGTTGGCATGGATATGAACATTCCTGATGCCAAGGCTCTGAGCGATTTTATTTATTCAATAGAGACGAAGTCAGAATATATTGTTATAAACGATATAGATGCAAGGGTGAGGAATTTTAGGGATCCGAGGGAACTGCTCGTAAGGCTCGAGGTCTCTGCGATTATTAAGGGAAGATAAATGAAAATTATAAAATATATATTGAGGAACATCAACTTGCTTAATGTTGCGCTTATTGTGATATGTGTTTTGCTTGCTGATTACGCTTTATATCCGCTTTTTAAGACTGGAAGCGCATATAAGGTTCCTTCCCCAAAAGAGCTTGTCTTGGAAGAAGAAAAAATACCTGCGTCATCTGCGCCGTCTGCAGCAGATTATACTATTGTTGTGCAGCAGAATCTGTTTCACCCTGAAAGACATTTGCCAGCAGAAAAGAAGGCAGAAGATGCGCTTTTGCCAAAGCCCGAATTTATTCTTTATGGAACAATGGTGACAAAAGATATAAGCCTTGCGTATATTTCTGATATAAATTCACCTCCGCCGGCTGGCAAGAGGCATCTGACCCTTAAAAAAGGCGATCTTTTGAGCGGATATATGCTGACAGAGATTGAAGAAGACAGGGTTGTTATGGAGAAAGAAGAAGATAAGTTGACAATCTACTTGTATGATTCTCAGAAGATGAAAAACAAAGAGACTCCATCAGCGAAGCAGCCGCAGGCGCCTGCCCCGCCTGCAAGACGCCAATTGCCGAGACCATTAGCTCCTTCAGTTCCAAGCACAAAGCCTTTATCGCCTAATTAGCATGGATTGACTTAGTGAGCCATATTATTTTTAAATATATAATAAGTTAAAAAGCATAAAAAAGGAGTTTTAAAATGGTTTATTCTAATTTCAAGAAAATTTTTGTATTAGCCGTGATTGTTATTTTATCGCTGTCATTTGGATGCGAAAGGGATAAGATTGTAGCAAAGGTAAATGGAGAAAAGATAACAGAGATGGATCTCAATAGGCTGCTTGAACACGGGGGTATGAAAACAGCTCAGACTCCTCATGAAAAAGAGATTCAGAAGATGGTAAGGACAGAAATATTAAATCAGCTTATTAATGAGAGATTGATGATGCAGGCAGCAAGAAAGGAAAAAATAAAGATAGACAAGTCAGAAGTTACGAAAGAGTATGAAGCAATAGTTAAGGCATTTTCGAGCGAATCAGAGTACCTCAAGAGGTTAAAAGAGAAGGGCATTTCAAAGGATTTTATTCTGAAATCAATTGAGAAAGATATTATGGCAGCAAAATTTATAGACAGACTGGCTAAAGATATAAGTATTACTGAAAATGAACTTAAGGAATATTATGAAAAAAATCTTTCTGTCTTTATGACTTCAGAGGCATACAGACTCTCTTTGATAAAGGCTGACAGCATAGATGATGCAAGGAAAATAAAAAGAGAACTTGAAGCAGGAGCGAGTTTTGAGGAGATGGCAAAAAAGCATCCAGCAGGGCATCAGGAGCAGGGATCGGAAACAGGCTGGGTCACGATGGGCACATTCCCAAAGGATATAGCAAAGGAGATAATAAAGATAAAAAGCGGCTCATTTGGAGGTCCAATTGCGGGCAGAGAAGGATATTATCTTGTGAAGGTGTTTGAAAAGCGTGAAGCGAGGACAGCACCCTTTGAAGAGGTTAAGGCTGATATAATTCAGATATTACTGCAAAATAAAAAGAGCGAGATTCTTTCTAATTGGATTCAACAAGAAAGGGCAAAGGCAAAGATAGAGATAAAGGGGACTTAGGCATATTTAGCCTCACAAATAGCCTTTATCCTTTTTAATACAGAATCAGCTTCCTTTGTGTTTATTTTTTCGACTAAAAGCTTGTTTGCCAAGACTCCAAGTACTTTTCCGGGTATTTCGTAGTTGATGCTGAATGTCAATGTGGTTGACTTGCCATCGCCTTCAAGGGTGTATATTTCTTTTATCGGAAATGAGCCTTCCATTTTCATTGCAAACTTCTTATTTTTTTCGTATTCAACTACTATGCCTTTCCCGTCCAAGTTCAACCCCATCATCCTATATGTCCATTCAAATGTTGTCCCTGCTGTAGGTATTTCGCTTGATAAATTTCTTACATCAATAAGGCTTGTTACAAATACAGTCCAGTTTTTTGGATTGGTAATATAATCAAATATGTTGCTTATCGGTGCATTTATCTTTATAGATCTCGATATCTCTGATGTTGATTCTTTAGATCGGCTTTCTGGCGGTTCTTCTTCTGTTTTGAGCTTGTTCAGCAGCGCCTCTACTTGAGGAGGCATTTTCCCAAGAGAGCCAAGTTTATCAACTATAAATGAGCTATTCATAATTAATTTCATCGAGTGGAGCAGGTATCTTTTTTTGAAAGCATCTTTCATGCTTAATATCTCTTTCAGCTTCCCCATATAAAAGCTGCGGTAGCAATCAATTATTGCCCAGTCGACCTGCTTTAATGTCATTTTTTCCGGCTTTATAACTGGATCTATAAGATTATATTTTCTGTAGTCCTTTTCAACAACATAAGGTTCCAAATCTTTGTACATATCAGCATACGGCCACGGCGCAATTGCAAGATAATGGGCAAAGTCTGGATTGTATATCTTTGAAAGCTTAAGAGTCTTTTTTATCGAGCCTTTTGTTTCATTAGGGAAGCCCAAAATAAAGCTTGTTTCAGTAATCATTCCATGCTCATGTATGAGTCTTATAGCCTCCATGCCTGTGTCTGTCTTTATCTCTTTCTTGATTAGATCGAGTGTCTCCTGTTCTGTTGCCTCAAGTCCTATGTAAATATGGATGACGCCAGCCTTTCTGTATTTCCAAAGAATGTCCTTATCCCTGACAATGTCCTCTGCCCTTGTTTCCATAAGAAAATATGCACCGAGGTCTTTTTCTATCAACAAGTCGAGAAGCCCTTCCCATCTCTCTCTGCTCTGCGTTGGATACTCATCAGGGAATAGATATACATTGACCCCGTAAGTCTTTGTTAGATGCTCTATTTCATTCACGACATTTTCTGGATTTCTTCCTCTCCATGATTGGTGCCAGAATTTTTGCTGTGAACAGAATGTGCAGTTGTGGCTGCACCCCCTTGATGTGCTTACTGCTCCGAGACGGCTGTTTGGTATGACAAAATACTTGTAGTCTTTCCACTCAATAAGATCCCATGCAGCGGAAAGACTGTCGAGGTCCTGAATAAAAGGCCTTGCAGGAGTTGCTATAACCCTATCTCCGCTTCTATATGCTATTCCTTTGACTTGATCGGGTGTTTTGTCCTCAGAAAGGCTCAAAAGAAGTTCCTTTATTGTTTCTTCTCCTTCGCCCCTCACAACATAATCAACATTCTTGTTTTGTAGAACCTCCTCATAAAGAAACGTAGGATGAACCCCGCCTATTATAGTGGTAATATTGCTGTCTATTTCTTTTGAAGTCTTTAGCACTTCTAATGCATCAATTACAGTGGATGTTATTGCAGTAGTTGCAACATAATCAGGCTTGGTTTTTATTATTTCATTTCTGATATCATTATGACCGTGCCTCTTTGTCATGGCATCGTATATGATAGGCTCAAAACCTGCATCTCTTGCGGCGCCTGCAAGATAGACAAAGGTGAGAGGCATCCAGTGGCCAGCCACTTCAACAACTCCGCAGTGGTATGGAGGGGTTATAAAAAGGATTCTTTTCTTCATCTAAAATAGAGTCTATCTCCTTTTGTGTCTCATTCAATATAACACAAAATCAATGATTATTAATATGCCTTCTAAAATCCCAAAAATGCCGATAGAAAATGCTATACTTTTAAATCCTCTCACTCCCACCCTCCACTTAAGGGGAAGGGAACTTTTGGAAGATTTCTATCACTATTTTAGGGATATTCATCAGGTTTCAGCATTTTAGCCATTTTAAAATGCTCATCAGCCTTTTCAATCATCCCTTTTGCCTTATAAGCATTGCCTGCGTTAAAATGCGCCTCTGCATTGTCAGGTTTAAATCCGAGAGCCGTCTCGAAATTATCTATAGCCTCATCTATAAGATTCATCGTAAGGTATATAGCGCCTATGTTGTTATATGCCTCGGCATAATCAGGCTTATATCTGATAGCATTCTGAAGCTGCTGAAGTGCGTTTTGCATCTCGCCTTTTTTAATATATGCAAGGGCTAAATCATAATGAGCCATTGCATTGCTTGGGTCTGACTCCACTGATAATCTTAGCTCTTTGATTGCATTATCAATCATGCCCTTTTTTGCATATGCCAATCCAAGATTATGTCGGGCAATTGAGTAAGTTTGTTTGAGTTCCGCTGCCTTTTTTAGGACATCTATTGCCTTATCATTTTGGCTTGCCTGTGTATAAAGGAATCCGAGGTTGTTGTAGCCCCTTGCCTTGTTAGGGCTTTTTCTTACTACATCTTCCCATAATGCAATTGGATCTCTCCATAAATTGTTTCTTGCATAGGAGGCAATAGAAAAGGTAAATAATATTAACGATACAAATGCAATCAAAAGCGCCCTTGCCTTGCGCCCTTCTAATTTATTAAAGATAATATATGCCGATGCTGACAATGCTATAAATACCCCTACTGAAGGAAAATAGAGCCTGTGTTCAAATATTACATCCATTATTGGGATAATGCTCGATTCAACAGAAAGGGTTATAAAAAACCAGAAAATTCCTAAAGAAATCAGCCGCAATGCGTGATATATAGTCCGTGATGCTTGATTTTCCTGACCCCTTGAATTCTCAAATTCATCAATCCTTGAGCGATAAAGGAGATAAAAACCAAGTCCGAAGAGTAATAAAAGAAAAGCAAAGGATAGAAATACCTCTAATTCAAAAAAAGCGCGGAAAATAGGATAATCGTAATCAATATTTTGATTAACAGGCAAAAACAAAAGCCTTATGTATGTAGCAATGACCCTGAATTGAGTAAACAGATAATCAAGTCTTGACATTGCTGTCTCTACCTTCGTTGCCTCACCTATACCACCCAATATGTCTTCAGCAGGTCTATTTGCTTCTAAAAGTCCCAATGGTATGACAAGCATTGTAAGGATAATAGGCATTAAGAATAGAAGTCTTTTCTTAAGCTTCGCCCTAAAAAACATAAACTCGCAAAGGGTAATAATAATCGGCAGCGTAAATGCTATTTCCTTTGTTTTCATTGCAAGGATAGCAGAAATGATAGATAGACAATAAAAGGTTAAGGTTGAGGCTGAGAAAAACCTGACATTAGCCTCCCCTATCTGCCCAAGCCGTGCCTTTATATACATACAAAGAGAAAACAGGCAAAACATGGTCGCAAGAGACGCAAGCCTTTGGACTATATATGTAACAGCCTGAGTCTGAATTGGATGACAGACAAATAGAAGGGAAGAAAAGAGGGCTATTAAGCCTGAGTTTTTCACTATTTTGAGACCTGAAAAATAAGGGGTCTTAAGTATCAGAAATACAAGAAAATAAACAAGAATTGCATTGGCAATATGAATTGCGAGATTAAAGATATGATAGCCTGCGACATCGAGTCCGTGAATTTTATAGTTAACTGCAAATGTTAGATACCCAATATATCTCATCTTGAGCGCATCATATAGCGGTTTATATTTTTGAATTAGAGAAGGCTCTGTAAAATATTTAAAATCTTTAATGGCAGGGTTATCTACTATGTTGTATATGTCGTCAAAGTGAAAAGGAACATTAAATGTATTTGAATAAACGAGAAAGCCGAGAAATGCAATTAATATTATATGAATAAATGGTCTCAGCCAGAGATTTTTCTTATTTGAGAAGATTTTTGAGAGTTTTGATGAAATAACTTCCATATGTTTGAAATATAACACCCTAAAATTAGAGATAGAAAGTGCTGTTTCAGAATTTTTATAATCGACAATTTTATATTTAGATTTTGCTTTGTTTTTTTAAATTCAATGGTTTTTGTCAAGCTTCTAATAAGTTTTTTTTAAAGGTGTCGTATAAAAATTCCTTACCAGCCCTTCCTGTCTATCTTGTGAATTTATCGCTCCATTTATTTCTATTATTTCTATCGGCAGTTTAGGGTTATCGTATGCGAATTGCCGTAAGTGTCAATATTTTTTATAATAGATAAATGCAGCGAATACAGGAAGAACAATATAAGATTGCCCAATACTGATAGGGTTAAATCACAAATCCAGCGATAAGTCAATGCTGGAATGAGTGATTTGCGGGATTTTTTGGCAGCAGTTCTTAGTAAAGTGCAGCGTCCACAGCCGCAAGTGTTTGAACCCAAAGGGTGAGTTTTGCGGCTGCAGCGCAACGAGCTTAGAACTGTCAAGAAATACCGTCTGAGCGAAAGATAGTATTGCCTTATCATGCCGTTATCGCTGGATTCGGGTAATTTTTGCCTTAATCTCAGCCTGTTTTTTTATTCTTAGTGCTTATGCTCTTGTGGCCTTTGCGGAGCGTCTTGTTTAGGCTCTCCCTTTGATGGTTCTGCTGGTTGAGTATCATCCTGCATCATCATCCTCATCATGGCTTTTTCAAGTTCTAATTCGTGATATTTCTGTTCAAGCATTGCCTCAAAAAGCCTTTTTTTGCTCTTAAAAAGTTCCATGCGCGCTGGGGGAGAAATTTTAATATTCGGGTCTGCCCAGCCGACAGGCGCATGCATCATCATGTGCATATCTTTGTCAGACGGTATTGTATGATTCTTATGAATATCTTGCGCACAGGCATTTTTTGCAATGGCAATGGCTCCAAGTGCTATAGCGGATTTTTTTAAGAAATCTCTTCTGTCCATAAGTAAAAGATATCACATTTTAAAAAATATCAACAGCCATCCACTTTAGAATAACTAAGAGGTAAAAGAAATTAGATTTTTTAGCCATTACTTTGCCGTCAAAAATTTTTGCAGTTCACTGCTGTTATATGCAGGCTCGAAGCATTCGGTTCTAAGGCATGGAATAACATATCCCTTGTCCTCTCCGTAAGATATATTCAAATATGGCCTGCATGATGAAAGGGCTGTAAAAACTAATTCATTATCAACAGATGTATATAAAGAAAGCCTTAAGATATTGAAATATGCATCAAGAGATAAATAATAATAACCATAATGTATGCCTGTCTCTTTTGTCTTTGAATAAAGCGATTGCAGTGCCTTTTCAGCAAATTGCAAATAAATCTTTTTATCTGTAAGATGAAACAACTTGAGCATTAAAATAATACCGACAGAATTGGGTGATGGATGAGGTACATCCTCTATTACCTTAAGCCTTATGCCAAGCACATCCTGATCTGTATCAAAAAAGCTGCCATTCTTTTCATCCCAGAATTTTTCTATACACAAGCCCATAATGGCATCCGCTGTATGCAAATAATAATCGTCAGCAGTTATCTCGTATGCAGCAATCAGCGCCTCTGCAATATATATGTAGTCATCGAGAATGCCTTTTACTCCTTCGGTATGAAATAGCATGTTATCGATAAAATGCATCTGGAGAATTCTTCTCAGGCTCTTTAGTGCAAAATCCCTTATGCCGCTGTCTTTCAATATTCTGAATGCCTTTATATAGGCTGTAATCATCATACCATTAAGAGATGTATAAAAAATCGTATCTACAATCGGGGCTTTTCTAAGGTTTCTTTTTTCGAGAAGCTTTGATTTTCCGACAGAGATTGTTTGTTCAATTTTTTCTAAATCTATTCCTGTCTTTTTTGCAATATCTGCTGCATCCATAGCAACAAAGAGGACTTTTTTCGAATGATCATGATGCATTGCACCTCTGTCATGCAGCAGGTGAAGGGATAATATCCTGTATTCTTCTTCATTTAGCGCATCCCTAAATTCTCTTTCTGTCCATGTGAAATAACCGCCTTCATCTTCAGGGCTTACATCTGCATCCTGTGACGAGTAAAAACCTCCTTCTGGATCTGAAAGCACATCTATAGTAAATTTTATTATCCCTATAGCTATTTTTTTAAAATGCTCATTGCCAAATATGCAATAGGCATCAAGATAGTTTTTCAAAAGCCATGCATTGTCATCAGCCATTTTCTCAAAATGAGGTATTATCCATGCCTCATCTGTAGAATACCTATGAAAACCCCCTCCTATCTGGTCATGAAATCCACCGTTAGCCATGGATTCGAGGGTTTTAGTGACTGCGTATTTTAATGCCTCGCTGCCTGTAAAAAAATATCTGTTTATTAAAAACTCCGTCGCCCCCGGCATTGGGAATTTAGGCGCTGAACCAAATCCTCCATTTTGAGGGTCAAACATAGAAAGCATGTTTTCTACAGCGCTGTCTATCAATGCCCTGTCAATTTCACCCATATGAGATGCTGTCTCTATTGAGAGTGAATGCATCAGCTTCTCGGCATATTCTGAGATTTTTTCCCTGTTTGATTTATAGAATTCTGAAACTGCTGTAAGTACTTTTTTAAATCCTGGCCTGCCAAAACTGTCTTCTGGGGGAAAATATGTTCCACCAAAAAAAGGTTTTCTGTCATGGCTTAGAAATACACTTAAAGGCCAGCCTCCTCCAGAGCCCATAGCAGCAACTGATAACTGGTATCTCCTGTCTATGTCGGGCCTTTCATCCCTGTCAAGCTTGATGCAGACGAAGTTTTCATTTAGAAGCTTTATTATCTCCTCATTCTCAAAACACTCCTTTGCCATGACATGACACCAGTGGCACCATATTGCGCCTGAACTCAAAAAAACAGGCTTGTCTTCTTTTTTTGCCTTCTGGAATGCCTCATCAGACCAAGTATACCAATCTATCTTTTGATAGGCTGAGTGGCGGAGATATGCAGATTTTTCGTGAGAGAGTCTGCTCAAATTATACCTTTTATTTTGACTTTTCCCTCAAAAGCTTATACTCGATGCTGTCAACCAAAGCCTGCCAAGATGCCTCTATGATATTTTCAGAAACCCCGACCGTTCCCCATCTGCTCTTATCGTCTCCTGATTCCACCAAAACACGCACCTTTGCATAAGTGCCCTTTCCTGCAGTAAGCACACGCACTTTGTAATCATGAAGCTTAACTTCCTTCAATTCAGGATAGAATTTTTCAAGGGCTTTTCTTAATGCATTGTCAAGGGCATTTACAGGGCCGTTTCCTGTAGCTGCTGTATGTTCTATGTGCCCGCCAACTTTGACCATAATCGTTGCCTCGCTGTAGGGCGATTCCTTTTCCTTTCTCTTTTCATCAATAACCCTGAAGCCAATAAGGTCAAAAAATCTCCTGTGGAGGTTAAGAGACTTCTTCAGCAGAAGCTCAAAAGATGCCTCTGCTCCTTCAAACTGAAAGCCTTGATGTTCAAGGTCTTTTAGCTTATTCAATATATTCTGCACCTCGGGCGAGTCAGGCTTAAGATGGATATTATACTCTTCTGCCTTTCTAAGAATATTACTTTTGCCCGCGAGGTCGGATACGAGCACCCTATGCGAATTTCCAACCAAATGCGGTCCTATATGTTCATATGTTTCTGGCCTTTTTAAAACTGCGCTTACATGAATCCCGCCTTTATGGGCAAATGCGCTGTCGCCTACAAAGGGCTGCCTCTTAAAATGCCTTAAATTAGCAATCTCGTTCACAAATCTTGATACATCCCTGAGCTTTTTAAGATTCTCTTCGCTCAGACATTTATACCCCAATTTTATTTGAATATTCGGGATAATCGAACATAGATTAGCATTGCCGCATCTTTCGCCGATTCCGTTCATAGTTCCCTGCACCTGTGCTGCTCCAAGTTCGACAGCAACAATAGAGTTCGCAACTGCGCATTCCGAGTCATTATGAGCATGGATGCCGACTGGCCTCTTTATTTTTTTAAGAACATCCTGCATTATCTTTCTTATCTCATGAGGCAGGGTGCCTCCGTTTGTATCGCATGGTATTATACAGTCTGCCCCAGCGTCCTGCGCTGCGAAAAGACACTTTAATGCATAGTCAGGATTATCCTTATATCCGTCAAAAAAATGCTCTGCGTCAAAAAATACCTTCTCTGCATGTTTTTTTAGATAGGATATAGAGTTATATATCAGGTCGAGATTTTCCTCATACGAGATCCTGAGAGCTTCTTTCACATGGAAATCCCACGACTTTCCATAAATGGTTATCACCTTTGCCTTAGATTCTATCAATGTCTTTATGTTGTGGTCTTCTTCTACCTTATGTCTCGGCCTGTGTGTGCTTCCGAATGCAACCACCTTTGAATTTGACAAAGGCAGCTTTCTGACCTTTTTAAAATACTCTGCGTCTTTTGGATTAGATCCCGGCCAGCCTCCCTCTATGAAATGAACGGCAAATTCATCGAGCTTTTCTGTTATGCGCAGCTTGTCCTCCACAGAGAATGAAATATCCTCTGCCTGAGAACCGTCTCTTAAAGTGGTATCGTATATCTCAATTTTTCTCATTATTTGCTATGCTGCCTTTGAAAGTTCAAATGCGTCATGCAGAACCCTGACCGCAAGCTCTGTATATTTTGCATTTATAAGGCATGAAACCTTGATCTCTGATGTGCTTATTGCAATAATATTTATGCCGTGCCTTGCGAGAGTGTCAAACATATGTGCAGCCACACCAGAATGAGTCCTCATGCCAACCCCAACAACAGATATCTTGGCAATATCCTCTCTCAAATCAACTCCTCTTGCGCCTAATTCATTAGCAATTTCCTCTGTAAGCTTCAATGTCTTCTTGCTGTCTGTCTTGGGAACAGTAAATGATATATCTGTAGCCTTGCCATCGCTGCTTATGTTCTGGACGATCATATCAACCACTATATTTGCATCTGCAATGCCTTTAAAAAGCCTTGCAGCTATGCCGGGCTTGTCTGGCACCCCCATTACTGTAATCTTTGCCTGATTGACATCATGGGCTATGCCTGAAACTACAACCTTTTCCATATCCTCATCCTCCTTTACAACGAACGTTCCGGGCCTGTCGTTAAAGCTCGATCTCACAACCACAGGAACTTCGTATTTCATCGCAAATTCAACTGACCTCGTCTGAAGAACCTTTGATCCAAGGCTTGCAAGTTCGAGCATTTCTTCATAGGATATTTTATCCAATTTTTTTGCATCAGGAACTATCCTCGGATCCGCTGTATATACTCCGTCAACATCAGTATAGATTTCGCACAAATCAGCCTTTAGTGCATGTGCAATAGCAACAGCAGAAAGGTCAGAACCTCCTCTTCCGAGTGTTGTTACTTCCTCTGTCTCAGTTATGCCCTGAAATCCAGCAACCACAACCACATATCCTTCGTTAAGGGCATTCTTTGCCCTTTCGCCTGTAATCCTTTCTATCTTTGCCTTTGTATGAACTGCATCGGTAACTATGCCCATCTGCCTTCCTGTAAGGGCTACTGCCTTATGCCCCAACTCTTCAACAGCCATTGCTGTCAGGGCGCTTGTAATCCTTTCGCCAGACGATAGCAGCAGATCCATTTCCCTTTCGCTCGGACTTGATGTTATCTGATAGGCAGTGTTTATCAATTTATCGGTCTCTCCTGCCATTGCAGAGACAACCACAACTATTTTATTGCCTTGATTTACAGCCCTTGAAACGCGCTCTGCAACAGCCTTAATTCTTTCTGCATTCGCTACTGATGTGCCCCCGTATTTTTGAACAATAAGCATTAAACAAAAACCCCCTTGATGAAATAATCCATAAGTTTATACCCTTCTTCAAATGAAAGTATGTCATTCCTTTCTGCAATAGATTCATCGTAGCTTATGCCTCTGTTTTCTCTTTCATGCTGGCTGTCGTATATCACAAAAGGCACAGGCTCATCAGTGTGCGTCCTTACCTTAATTGGAGTCGCATGGTCAGGCATCAGCAATATGCGGTAATCTCTGAACCTTTCCTTAAGTCCTTTAATTACTGTCCCAACCACAAGGCTGTCAAAATCCTCAATCGCCCTTATCTTATTATTGTAGTTTCCTGAATGGCCTGCCTCATCAGGCGCTTCCACATGAATATAAACAAAATCAACCCTGTTTAAGGCATCGAGGGCATATTCGGCCTTGCCTTTGTAGTTAGTATCAAGCCAGCCAGTTACGCCAGGGACTTTTAGTATTTCAAAACCAGCATATAATCCGAGTCCTTTTGTTAAGTCAACAGCAGAAACGAGCGCTCCTTCTAATCCGTATTTTTCCCTGTATGTAGGCATAGAAGGCCTTTTCCCTTGTCCCCACAGCCATATGCTGTTTGCAGGCCTTTTGCCCTGTTTAACACGCTCAACATTTACAGGATGCCCTTCGAGTATATTTACAGAACGTCTCATTAAGCTACGCAGGACATCATCGCCTTTACCAATAGGTAAATAATCAGCTATCTCTTTATTAATTATGTCATGAGGAGGAACGCATTCAATATCGATGTTTCCGTTTTTCCAGACCATGAGATGCCTATAGCTGACACCTGGATAAAAAGTTATTTCATCATTGCCTAACTCTTTTTTTAGGGCGATTATGAGTTCCCTTGCCTCTTCTGTTGTTATATGACCGCTGCTGTAATCATCCATCATTGCATGAGCGCGCTCTATGTCAAATTTCAAGGTAACGAGGTTGCACCTGTATGCTACATCATTGTCGCCAAGATTTACACCTATGCTCGCAGCCTCAAGCGGCGCCCTTCCAGTATAATACTTTTTAGGGTCATAGCCAAGAATACTTAAATTAGCAATATCAGATCCAGGGTGCATGCCGACAGGAATAGTTCTTACTTTCCCTATTGTGCCCTTTTGTGCGAGGTAATCCATGTTGGTCGTATTAGCCCTTTGCAAAGGCGTCTGCCCCCCGATCTCATCAATTGGTCTGTCCGCCATTCCGTCGCCGATTAATACTATATATTTCATTTATTCATCCTTTTTTAACCCTGCCGCTCACTGCTTTATTTTATAATATTTTCTCTATAATCTTGCTCACCATGTTGAATTCTGCCTTAACCTTTACTGCGCCGTCTGTCACCTTGAATACAGTATCAGGATCCTTAAGCCCATGACCTGTCAATGTGCACACAATAGTGCTATTTTTTTCAATATTTCCTGCTGTGCATAATTTTATAACACCTGCAATAGACGCAGCAGAAGCAGGCTCGCAGAATATGCCTTCTGAAGAAGCGATCAGCTTGTATGCACTGAGTATCTCTTCGTCAGTAACCGAATCAATTCGCCCTCCTGATTCATCCCTTGCAGCCACAGCAGCCTTCCAGCTTGCTGGGTTTCCGATTCTTATGGCTGTAGCTATAGTCTCCGGCCTTTCCACAGGATGACCGAGGACAATCGGCGCAGCCCCAGATGCTTGAAACCCGAGCATCTTTGGAAGTCCTTTAATTTTGCCTGCTTTAAGGTATTCCTTATAACCTTTCCAGTAGGCAGTAATATTACCTGCATTGCCAACAGGGAGGGCGTGATATTCAGGGACAAATCCAAGCTGATCGCAAACCTCAAAGGCTGCTGATTTCTGTCCCTCTATTCTAAATGGGTTTATAGAATTGACAAGGGTTACAGGATATTTTTCGACAACCTCTTTTACAATATTTAATGCCTCGTCAAAATTACCCTCTATCTGCAAAACATGGGCGCCGTGAACAAGCGCCTGCGCAAGCTTTCCCATTGCTATCTTTCCCTCTGGAATAACCACAATAGCCTTTATTCCAGCCCTCGCTGCATAAGCAGCAGCAGATGCCGATGTATTTCCGGTTGATGCGCATATAACTGCCTTTGATCCGGATTCTAATGCCTTAGAAAGCGCAAGAGTCATTCCCCTGTCTTTAAATGAACCTGTTGGATTAGCGCCGTCAAACTTCAGGTAAATATCAAGGTCTATATTCAGTTTCCTCTGTAAATTAACAGCCTTTATAAGAGGAGCATTCCCTTCTTTAAGAGTTACAATCGGCGTCCTTTCTGTAATAGGAAAGAAATCTTTATATTCTTCAATTATACCTCTCCATGATGGTGCTGCATCACTTTGAATTCTGCTGCTCTTTTTATCAATGGGATTCTGAGAGACCCTGTCTCTCAAAGTACTATTACACTCTCCAATATCCATAAGTTCTCCATTAAATCATAATCCGTAATGCGTCTACTCACAGAGGAGTCCTTTTACTCATCATGCATAACGCTTCACACATTACTCTATTATGTCTCCTTCTATAAGCTCTACCTCAACCCCCTGCTCTTTAAGGGATTGCATTCCCTTCTCGATATTATCTTCAGCCCCTTCAAGCTCCAGTATCATTTCACCTACAGTTTCTGTTACCCTTGCCCTTCTTATATTAGGCATCACATCATATTTTTTAGCCATGTTAAATAGTACCGGCTCCTTGATAAGGTGCTGTGGAAATGTTAACTTTATCCTCATTTTCATAAAAACCTCCGTTTCTCAGAGATTAGTAAATAAAGATTGGGAATTAGTTTTACTAACCCCTAACACTTATCCCTCATTTATGTTCCTCCGGCTATTGCAGGGACTATGGAAACCTCATCGCCGTCTTTAGCAATGGTCTGTTCTGCCTGCAAGAATCTGATATCCTCCTCATTAACATAAATATTCACGAATCTCCTGACCTTCCCCGCTTCAGAAATCCTTTCTGCAATGCCAGGATATTTTGTTTCGAGGTCGTTTATAAGCTCTATAATTGTTCCTGCACTGCCCTCAACCTCTTCTTTACCCTGTGTAAGCCTCTGAAGTGGTGTTGGAATCCTTACCTTTACAGCCATTTTATCACCTCCTGATTTTCTTTAATACTTCCTCAAAGGCATCAAGATTCGGCTTTATATAATGAACTTCTGCAGTACTGCCTGCAAGGGCTTCCTGAGTCTTGAGGCCGTTTCCAGTAGTACATATTACTGTTGTTTCGTTTCTTCCGATCTTGCCGCTTTCTATTAACTTTTTTGTAGTTGCAACAGTTACACCGCCGGCAGTCTCTGCAAAAATGCCTTCGGTTCTTGCAAGCAGCTTTATTCCTTGGATAATCTCTTCATCAGAAACATCCTCACCATATCCTCCGGTCTCTTTAACAACCTGCGCTGCATAAAAACCGTCTGCTGGATTGCCTATGGCAAGGGATTTCGCAATAGTATTCGGCTTAACAGGCCTTATAATATCAACACCTTGTTTTATTGCAGTTGATATTGGGGAGCATCCGGTAGCCTGGGCTGCAAAAACCTTTGTCTCGATTTCTTTCAATATGCCTATCTCTTTGAACTCCTTAAATGCCTTCCAGACCTTTGTCAATAGCGAGCCGCTGGCACAGGGCACAACGATATTGTCAGGCGACTTCCACCCAAGCTGCTCTATGATTTCAAATCCCTGTGTCTTTGAGCCTTCAGCATAAAAAGGTCTGATATTAATATTTACAAATGCCCATCTGTATTTATTGGCTATCTCGCTGCAGAGTCTGTTCACTTCGTCATAGTTGCCGTCAACAGCAACCAGATTCGGCTCATACACGAGAGATGCGACAATCTTGCTTGGCTCCAGCGTAGCAGGGATAAAGACAAACCTCTTAAAGCCTGCCTTTGCACCATGTGCAGACACAGAATGGGCAAGGTTTCCTGTTGATGCGCATGCAACTGTGTCGAATCCGAATTCCTTAGCCTTTGTAAGGGCTACTGCCACAACCCTGTCTTTAAAAGAAAGGGTTGGATGAACTACTGTGTCGTCCTTAATATACAGATCCTTAACACCCAACTCCCTTGCAAGATTATTTGCCTTAACAAGAGGAGTGAATCCGGATTGCAAACCGACCTGTGGCTCTCCGTCTATGGGAAGGAGTTCTTTATACCTCCAGAGGCTTTTAGTCCTCTTCTCAATATTCTTTCTTGTCAATACCTTCTTTATTTTTTTATAGTCATAAGCAACCTCTAACGGACCAAAACAGAACTCACATACATATATTGGTTCAACAGGATATTCCCTGCCGCACTCTCTGCATTTAAGACCGCTTACATATCCCATAAGCACCTCCTCTTTGTAGAAAATTTCTATACAAAATCTTCATGTAACACTTTTGGTTGAAAAAATATTTTACTCTAAATTGCGGGCAAAATTAAATAGTAAATAATTCGGTTTGCCTTCACAAAAATCTAAATGAAAATAGTCTATAATGCACCAATTTGTCTTTACGAGCAAAGAGATATTTTTATGCAATTATATCACAGATAGTTTTGCCAGCGACTCTTTTATCATTTCTTCAGGATACTCATAATCCATTAACCTTCCTAATAAATAATCATCATATGCTGCAAGATCAAGGTAGCCGTGGCCGCTTAGATTAAAGAGAATACACTTCTCCTTGCCCTCATCCTTGCATAACAATGCCTCGTCAATTGCGGATCTTATCGCATGGGAACTCTCCGGAGCAGGTATAATGCCTTCTGATCTTGCAAATATTATGGATGCCTCAAAACAGGCAAGCTGTTTGTATGCCTTTGCTTCAATGATTCCATCCTTATATAGTTGAGAGACAAGAGGGGACTCACCATGATACCTTAACCCACCAGCATGAATCCCAGGCGGTATAAAATCATGTCCAAGCGTATACATCATCAAAAAAGGCGTCAGTCCAGCAGTATCTCCAAAATCGTATCTTAACTCCCCTTTCGTAAGAGTCGGGCATGATGCTGGCTCCACTGCAATTACCCTTATATCCTTTCCGTGTATTTTATCGTATATAAAAGGGAAACTTATACCGGCAAGATTGCTTCCGCCCCCGCTGCATGCAATAACCATGTCTGGATAATCATTGATGATCTCAAACTGCTTTTTAGTCTCCAGACCAATAACTGTCTGATGAAGCATCACATGATTTAAAACAGAGCCGAGTGCATAGTTTGTATCATTTGATGCAGCAGCAACTTCAACAGCCTCAGATATTGCTATTCCAAGACTCCCTTTATTTTCAGGGTCTGATTCAAGGATCTTCCTGCCGTAGTTTGTTGTATTTGAAGGGCTTGGATGTACCTTTGCACCCCATGTCTCCATCGCGATCCTTCTGTACGGTTTCTGAGCATAGCTTACTCTTACCATATAAACTGTAACTTCCAGACCAAACAGGCTCCCTGCCAGCGCCATAGAAGAACCCCACTGCCCTGCCCCTGTCTCTGTCGCAATTTTTTTTATACCTGCCTTTTTATTGTAATACGCCTGAGGAATTGCGGTGTTCGGCTTGTGGCTTCCTGCAGGGCTAACGCCTTCATATTTGTAATAAATTCTTGCAGGTGTTTTTAATGCCGCCTCAAGTCGTTTAGCCCTGTATAGCGGAGACGGCCTCCAGAGAGCATATATTTCAAGGACATCAGATGGTATGTCTATCCACCTCTGTGCAGATACCTCCTGCTCTATCAGAGATAGCGGGAATATGGCACTTAAATCATCGGGACCAACAGGTTTTTTAGTTGCAGGATGAAGAGGCGGCTGAGGAAGTCTTGGCATGTCTGCCATAATGTTATACCACTTTTTTGGCATCTCATTTTCTGAAAGAAGTATCTTAGTTTCCTGCATATGTCCTCCGTTAATCTGTTTGACTAAAGTGTATTAGTATATCAAAAATCGTTATGATTAGGTTAGAATGGATGTATGGACATACACCAGCTAAAAGTATTTGCATCGGTATTTAAGAACAAGAGCTTCTCAAAGGCATCAGAGGAGCTTTACCTCACGCAGCCCACGGTGAGCGACCATGTCAAATCCCTCGAAGAAGAACTCAATTGCAAGCTGTTCGACAGGCTCGGCAGGACAATTATACCCACAAAAGAGGCAGA
>OGCL01001458.1_pt1 | contig 20101 bp, 13 predicted proteins | sample 1570041 | NCBI WGS metagenome assembly OGCL01 (sample SAMN06266162, study PRJEB24511) | hot springs metagenome | isolation source: Hot spring water | place: South Africa: Limpopo | collected 2015-06-22
TGAGATGGAGCTCCGGCATCACCTGAAGGTGAGCCTTCGCTGAAACTCGCTTCGCTCGTTTTCTCGGTCGCTGCGCTTCGCGCGCCTTGCGGTGCCAAACCCTCATTGGGCTTTGTCCTCCTCTCCCAAAGTGAATGGAGCAAACCGCCCATCGCATCGTCGCTGGGTAGCCCTCTGCCGGGGCGATCCTCCCGCAGAGGGCCTACTTCGGTACCGTCACCTGATGCATGCGCCCGGCGATGATGGCCTGGCGTTTGGCCAGCGCGGCGCTGCCACGGTTGCGGTCGTAATGGCGCGGGTTGGGAATCATCGCCGCCATGCGCGCGGCCTGGCCCGGCCCCAGGCGGGCGGCGGACGTCCCGTAATAATGCCGGGCCGCCGCTTCGGCGCCGTATATGCCGTCGCCCCATTCGATCACGTTCAGGTATACCTCGAGGATGCGGCGCTTGCTCCACGCCGACTCGATCATCACCGTGATCACCGCTTCCTGGGCCTTGCGCAGCGGATTGCGTGACGGGGACAGGAATAGGTTCTTGGCCAGTTGCTGGCTGATGGTGGAGCCGCCGGCGACGATGCGACCCTTCTTCAGGTTCTTTTCCAGGGCGTATTCCAGCCCTTCCCAGTCGAAGCCGCGATGACTCGTGAAGCGGCTATCTTCGGCCGCCACTACGGCGCGCTTGAGATGGATGGAGATGCGTTCGTATCCCACCCACTGATGCCTGAGCTCGGCCTCCGGCCGGTCCTGGCGCAGACGGGTGAGGCCGGCCTCCATGAATGCGGTATTGGCCGGGTTGAAATGGGCCCACCACAGCACGCCGGTGAAAAAACCGATCTGGACATAGAACACCAGCAACAGGCCGGCCAGCAGCCAGCGCCAGGGTTGCCGCCAGGGTGGCCGGTGGCGTGCCATCGGCATCAGTCGCCGGCGCGCATCCGGGCCAGGACCGGCGCGGTGTCGGGCCGTACCCCGCGCCAGAGCAGGAACGCCTCCGCCGCCTGTTCCACCAGCATGCCCAGGCCGTCGGCCGTGCGCGCGCCGCGTTGGCGGGCGAATGCGAGGAAAGGCGTGTCGCGGCCGTACATCATGTCGTAGGCCAGCGCATCGTCCGCGAACAGCGCGTCCGGCAGCGGCGGCAATTCGCCGGCCAGGCTGGCCGCAGTGGCGTTGATCGCCACATCGAAACAGCGGCCGGGCAGGGCCTCGAAGCCGCCGCCGGCGAGCTTTGCGCCACTGCCGGCATGCGGACGCAGCGTGTCGGCCAGGGCCTCGGCCTTTGCGGCAGTGCGGTTGGCGATGAACAGCTCCGCCGGCGCCGCCTCCAGCAAGGGCAGGACCACCCCGCGCGCCGCGCCGCCGGCCCCCAGAAGCAGGATGCGGCGACCGGCGAGGCTTAGGCCCAGATTGCCGCTCAGGTCGCGCACCAGTCCGGCGCCGTCGGTGTTGTCGCCCAGGATGCGCGCATCGTCCTCGAAACGCAGCGTGTTCACCGCGCCGGCCGCCTCGGCGCGCGCCGTGCGCGCACTCGCCAGTTGAAACGCGGCCTCCTTGAAAGGTACGGTGACGTTGGCCCCCCGCCCGCCGCCGGCGGCGAATGCCCGCGCCACCTCGACGAATCCGCCGAGCGGCGCCAGCAAGGCGGCATAACGCATGTCCTGGCCGGTTTGGCGGGCGAACTCGGCATGGATGCGGGGCGATTTGGAATGGGCGATGGGGTTGCCGAACACGGCGTAACGGTCGGTCATCTCGTGGAGGGCATGCAACGGAGGGAGCGGCATTGTACGCCCTGGGGGGTGCCTCCGTTCAGCGCCGCGCCTCCAAGGCCTCCCAGCGTTCCAGCAGGGTCATGAGCTCGGTCTCGATCCATTCCAGGCGTGCCTTCAGCTCGGCCACCGCGCTTGCCGCCTCGCGGTAGAGGGCCGGATCGGCGAGGCGGACGTGCAGTTCGGCCTGTTCCTTTTCCAGGGCCTCGATGCGGGCGGGAATGGCCTCCAGTTCCTTGCCTTCCTTCCAGGACAAACGGGCCTTGTCCGGCCGTGGCGCCGGCGTGGCCGGGCGGGGTGGGGCGTCCGGCACGGCTGGCGTGGGGCGGGCGGCCGGCAGGCGGGCGCGCCAGTCCAGCCAGTCGGCGTAGCCGCCGGCGATCTCGATTACCCGGCCGTCGCCGGCGAAGCAGAGTGACTGGGTGACCACGTTGTCGAGAAAGGCGCGGTCGTGCGAGACCAGAATCACCGTGCCGCTATAGTCCTGCAACAATTGTTCGAGCAGCTCCAGGGTGTCGATGTCGAGATCGTTGGTGGGTTCGTCCAGCACCAGCAGGTTGGCCGGGCGCGCGAACAGGCGCGCCAGAAGCAGGCGGTTGCGTTCGCCGCCGGACAGCGCCGACACCTTGGCGCGCGCCCGCTCGGGCGGGAACAGGAATTCCTCCAGATAGCCGATGACGTGTTTTCGCTGGCCACCGATCTCGACATGGTCCGAGCCGGGCGAGATGGTGTCGATCAGGGTGGCGTCCTCGTCGAGGCGGTTGCGGAACTGGTCGAAATAGGCGATTTCGAGCTGGGCGCCGCGCCGCACCCGGCCCGCATCCGGCTCCAGCTCGCCCAGGATGAGGCGGATCAGGGTCGATTTGCCGCAGCCGTTGGGGCCGATCAGGCCCAGCTTGTCGCCGCGCTGGATGCGGCAGGACAGGTCGCGCAGCAGGACGCGGCCGGCAAAGCCGATGCGCACCTGCTCCAGCTCGGCCACCAGCTTGCCGGAGCGCTCGCCCGCATCGAGCGCGAAACCGACCTGGCCCACCCGCTCGCGCCGTGCCGCGCGTTCGCGGCGCAGCACCTCCAGGCGGCGCACCCGGCCTTCGTTGCGGGTGCGCCGCGCCTCGATGCCCTTGCGGATCCAGGCCTCCTCCTGTTTCCAGAACTTGTCGAACTTTCGCGCCTGCGCCGCCTCCACCTCCAGTTCGCCGGCCTTGCGCGTCTGGTATGCGGAATAGTTGCCCTCGTAGCCGCGCAGCCGGCCGCGATCCAGCTCGACGATGCGGGTGGCGACGCGATCCAGGAAGCGGCGGTCGTGGGTGATGAACAGGAGGGCCCCGGGAAAGTTCGCCAGCCATTCCTCCAGCCAGGCGATGGCCTCGAAATCGAGGTGGTTGGTGGGCTCGTCGAGCAGCAGGAGCTCGGGCTCGCTGACCAGGGCGCGGGCTAGCGCGACGCGCTTCTTCTGGCCGCCGGAGAGGCGGTCGACCGGCGTTTCGGCGGGCAGGTCGAGGCGGCCCAGGGTCTCCTCGACCCGGCTTTCCAGGCGCCATGCATCGCCGGCTTCGAGCTGCTGACTGAGCGCATCGAGGCGGGCGAGCGCGTCGGAGCCGGCTTCGCCCGCGGCGATGCGGCTGGCCAGGACATGGTATTCGGCCAGTTGGGTACGAATTCCGCCCAGGCCGGCGGCCACGGCCTCGAACACGCTGTGGCCGGGCTCGAACTCGGGTTCCTGCGCCACCCGCGCCAGGCGCAGGCCGGACTTGCGCCAGACCTCGCCGGCATCCGCCTCGCGTTCCCCGGCGACGATGTCGAGCAGGCTGGACTTGCCACTGCCGTTGCGGCCGATCAGGCCCACCCGCTCGCCCTTGTCCAGCACCAGGTTGGCGCCGTCGAGCAGCGGCCAGTGGCCATAGGCGAGTTCGAGATTGTCGAGAATGACGAGGGGCATGGCGGTGATCGATGACCGAAGGGGCCATCATACCGCGCATGCCGGGCCGCACAGGCCGACCGCGATGGTTTTCGGCAGCCTGCTACAGCGAGCCGCGGGGCTGGCCGGCATAGGTCTTTTCGTGCCGGTCCTGGCAAGCCACACAGCGGCGGGTATCGGGCTGGACGAACAGGCGGGCCTCGGGGATGGGGCGACCGCATTCTTCGCACAGACCGAAATCGGGGTCGTCGATGCGTCGTTCGGCGGCTTCCAGGGCATGCAAGCGGCGCATGTCGTGTTTCATGCGCGCCGCCGACAGGTCGGCGAGCGTCACCGCCTGTGCCTCGTCGCTGCTGTCACCGGGCGCATCGTTGAGGAGCGCGCCGTATTGATGCTGTTCCTGTTCAGAGGCTGCATTCTGGATCTCGTCCAGCACGGCCTGACGTTCGCGGGCGAGGGCGGCGCGGATGGCTTCGCGGGCAGTGGATTCGATAGCGCTCATGGTCTGCCTCCGGATGAAGCGCTCCCGCACGGGCGCGGAGGGTGTGCTTCCAGTATGGCAGGCCGGCGCCCGGCCGCAAGGCTTCTCGCGTCTTGCGCGGCGTTTTCGGCATGGAGCCTGGATGGAATGAAATGGAATCCGGGCGTGCCGCCTCAAGTCCCGGATTCCGGCCTTCGGCCTACATCCGGGCTATGGGGAGGGAGGCCGCCGGTGTGTGTTCGACCCGCCACGATGAACGATCAGCCGACCCAGCGGCGGGCGTTGCGGAACATCCTCAGCCAGGGGCCGTCCTCGCGCCAGTGGTCCGGCCGCCAGGAGTGCTGGATGGCGCGGAACACCCGCTCCGGGTGCGGCATCAGGATGGTGAAGCGGCCATCCGGGGTGGTCACGCCGGTGATGCCCTTGGCCGATCCGTTCGGGTTCATGGGGTAGGTCTCGGTCACCCGGCCGCGGTGGTCGATGTAGCGCATGCACACCTGCGCGGCCTTGCGCTGCTTCTTGTCGGCGAACACCGCGCGCCCCTCGCCGTGCGCCACGACGATGGGCATGCGGCTGCCGGCCATGCCGTCGAACAGGATGGAGGGCGTGTCCGGCACCTCGACCATGACGAAGCGGGCCTCGAACTGCTCCGAGCGGTTGCGCTCGAAACGTGGCCAGTGTTCGGCGCCGGGGATGATGGTCTTGAGCCGGCTCATCATCTGGCAGCCATTGCACACCCCCAGCGCGAAGCTGTCCTCACGCCTGAAGAATGCCTCGAACGCGTCGCGCGCCCGCGCATTGTGCAGGATCGATGCGGCCCAGCCGCCGCCGGCGCCGAGCACGTCGCCGTAGGAAAAGCCGCCGCAGGCGGCCAGGCCCTTGAAGTTGGCAAGGTGAATGCGGCCCTCGATGAGGTCGCTCATGTGCACGTCCACCGCCGCGAAGCCGGACCGCTCGAATGCGGCGGCCATCTCCACCTCGCCGTTCACGCCTTGCTCGCGCAGGATGGCGACGCGGGGCCGGGCCTTGGCCGACCTGACGTAGGGCGCGGCGATGTCGGCCTCCGGATCGAAACTCAGGTCGGCGAACAGGCCGGGGTCCTTTTTCCGGGTCAGGCCCTTGAATTCCTGTGCGGCGCATTCGGGATGGTCGCGCAGGGCCTGCATGCGGTAGGTGGTCTCCGACCAGGTCGCCAGCAGCTCGGCGCGCGGCGCGGAAAACACCGCCTTGCCCTCGCGCAGGATGCGGATGCGGTCCTTGCGGTTGGGCTTGCCGAGGATGAACAGCTCGTCGCGCAGACCGGCGTCGATGAATGCCTGCATCACCGCGCGGGTGTCGGCGCGCCGAACCTGGAGCACGGCCCCGGCCTCCTCGTTGAACAGGATGCCAAAAAGCCGCCGGGTGTAGGGCTCGCCCGGCTCGGGCGCGTCCTCGACGTCGAACAGGATGTCTTCGTGCAGGCGGTGGTAGCGCAACTCATCGACATCGAGATCCACCCCGACCCGGCCGGCGAAGGCCATCTCGCAGATGCATGCGAACAGGCCGCCATCGGAACGATCGTGGTAGGCGAGGATGCGGCCTTCGCGGTTGAGTTTCTGCACCGTGGCGAAGAATGCTTTAAATCGCTCGGGCGCGTCGAGATCGGGGCATGCGTCGCCCAGCGCGCCATAGACCTGGGCCAGGATCGAGCCCCCCAGGCGATTCCGGCCCCGGCCCAGGTCGATCAGGATCAGGTCGGTGGGGCCCTGGTCGGTGCGCAGTTGCGGCGTCAGTGTGCGGCGGGCGTCCGGTGTGGGGGCGAATGCGGTGACGATCAGTGACAGCGGCGATACCACCGCCTTGTCTTCCCCGCCCTCCCGCCACAGGGTGCGCATGGACATCGAGTCCTTGCCTACTGGAATGCTGATGCCGAGCTGGGGGCACAATTCACGCGCCACGGCGCGCACGGTGTCGTAGAGTGCCGCGTCCTCGCCGGGGTGGCCGGCCGCGGCCATCCAGTTGGCCGACAGGCGGATGTCCGAGATGTCGGCGATCGCCGCCGCCGCGAGGTTGGTCAAGGCCTCCGCCACCGCCATGCGGCCCGATGCGGCCGGGTCGATCAGGGCCAGTGGCGTGCGCTCGCCCATGGCCATGGCCTCGCCCAGGTCGGTGTCGTAGCCCAGGGTGGTGACGGCGCAATCGGCCACCGGCATCTGCCACGGACCGACCATCTGATCGCGGGCGGTGAAGCCGCCCACCGTGCGGTCGCCGATGCTGATCAGGAAGGTCTTGCTGGCCACCGCCGGATGGCGCAGCACCCGCCGACAGGCCTCTTCAAGATCCAGCCCCTCGGCGGTGAAGGGCCGCAACGTCGGCGTCCGGCGCGTCACGTCGCGGGTCATGCGCGGCGGCTTGCCGAGCAAAACTTCCATCGGCATGTCCACCGCAGTATTGTCGAAATGGCGGTCGGTCACCTCGAGACGGCCGTCGGCGCGGGCCTCGCCCAGCACCGCAAAGGGACAGCGCTCGCGGGCGCAGATCGCCGCGAAGCGGTCCAGGTCCTTCGGCGCGATGGCCAGCACATAGCGCTCCTGCGCCTCGTTGCACCAGATCTCGCGCGGGCTCATGCCCGGTTCCTCGGAGGGCGCCGCGCGCAGCTCGATCAGCGCGCCGAGTCCGGCACCGTGCGCCAACTCGGGCAGGGCGTTGGACAGGCCTCCGGCGCCGACGTCGTGAATGGACAGGATGGGGTTTTCGGCGCCCATCTGCCAGCAACGGTCGATCACCTCCTGGGCGCGACGCTGGATCTCCGGATTGCCGCGCTGCACCGAGTCGAAATCGAGCGCCTCGGCGTTCGCGCCCGCGCCCAGGCTCGATGCGGCGCCGCCGCCCAGGCCGATCCGCATGCCCGGTCCGCCGAGCTGGATGAGCAGGGTGCCGGCTGGGAAATCCTGCTTGTGGATGTGGTCCTCGCGGATGTTGCCCAGACCGCCGGCCAGCATGATGGGCTTGTGATAGCCGCGCACTTGGCCATCCGGGGTGTCCATCTCGAAGCTGCGGAAATAGCCGACGATGCCCGGCCGGCCGAATTCGTTGTTGAATGCCGCGGCGCCGATCGGCCCGTCCAGCATGATGCCGAGCGCCGACACGATGCGGCCTGGGCGACCGTGCTCCACCTCCCAGGGCTGCTCGAACCCGGGGATGCAGAGGTTGGAGACCGAAAATCCAGTCAGGCCGGCCTTCGGCTTCGAGCCCCGACCGGTGGCGCCCTCGTCGCGGATCTCGCCGCCCGAACCGGTGGCCGCGCCGGCGAAGGGCGAGATTGCGGTGGGGTGGTTGTGTGTTTCCACCTTCATCAGGATGTGGGTGGGCTCGTCGTGGTAGCGGTACACCCCGTCCGCATCCGGATAGAAACGGCCGATGCGCGCCCCCTCGATCACCGCCGCGTTGTCGGAATAGGCCGACAGGGTGCCCTGAGGACGCACGGCATGGGTGTGGCGGATCATGGCGAAGAGCGACTCGTCCTGCGGCTTGCCGTCGATCACCCAGCTGGCGTTGAAGATCTTGTGTCGGCAATGTTCGGAATTGGCCTGGGCGAACATCATCAGCTCGACATCGGCGGGGTTGCGCCTCATCTTCTTGAAGCTTTTCACCAGATAGTCGATCTCGTCCTCGGAGAGCGCCAGGCCCCATTCCTGGTTGGCCGCCACCAGCGCCGCGCGGCCGCCCTTCAGCACATCGACGCGGGCCAGCGGCTGGGGCGGCACATGATGAAACAGGCGTACGGCCCCCGCCTCGTCTTCCAGCACGGTCTCGGTCATGCGGTCGTGGATCTCGGCCAGCCCCGCGCGGCCCAGCGCATGCGTCGGCACCGGCTTGCCGTGCTTGTCGATGAGCCGCCAGGCGCGGCCATGCTCGATGCGCGTCACCGCCGCGAGGCCGCAATTGCGGGCGATGTCGGTGGCCTTCGACGACCAGGGCGACACCGTGCCGAGGCGCGGCACCACCAGGAGTCCACTGGCCTTGGGCTGGTGGGGGGCGGCCTGCAGCAGTTCGCCCAGAAAGACTTGCTCGGAATCCGAAAGCGTGCCTTCCAGCTCGACGAAATAGCGCCAGCTCACCTCCACCTCGCGCACCCCGAACGGCGCCAGCCGCTCGATGCGCTTCTGGACGCGAAAATCGGACAGCGCGCTGCCACCGCGTAGGAACAGGATGGAGCGGTCAGACGATGCGGTGGTGGGTGCGGTGGGCATGGTGGCAGGGGGGCGGGATGGATTGGAGATTTTACCCCGGAATGCAGGCCGGTCACGGTCCCGCCGGGTCGGGCTTGCGAGGAGGACGGCCAGCGAGCGCGACCGGAGCTGCGGGCCGGCCCGGCAAGCTGAGCAAACGCTGAAAACGAGCCAACGCGGTTTTGGGCGTGGACGCAATCATCGCGATTCGGTCGGGGCCGCCTCAACGGCCCATGCTTTCCTTTTCCATCAAGATGTAGGTGTTGAACGCATTGCGCCGGTTGGCCTCGCGGAATGCGGGCAGCTTTTCCCATGCGCTCCAGTCCACCTGCTCGTAGGCGGTTTCGAAGTCGATCATGTCGTTGACGGCGCGGCGCATCTCGGCGCGCAGGAACCTGAGGTAGTCGCGGGTGAGCGTGAGATCCTCGCGCGGGGCGTCCGAGGCCGGGCCGTGACCCGGAACGAGGATGCGCGGTTCGAGGGCGATGAGGGCGTCGAGGGCCTTGAGCCATTTGCCCGAGTCGGCGTCACCCACGAAGGGGATGCGGCCCTTGAAGATGAGGTCGCCGCTGTACAGCACGCCATCGTTTTCCACAAACAGCACCAGGTCTTCGTCGGAATGCGCGGGACCGACGTGGCGCAGCTTGAAGCTCACCCCGCCGAGGCTGAAGTCGCGGTCGCTGCTCAGCCACAGGTCCGGCTGCGGGAAACGCTGGGTGGTCGGGTTGATCCAGCGGCCGAGGATCTCCTGGCGCTGCTCGAAGCGCAGCCGCGCGCCTTCCGAGCCGATCACTGGGCGGCCGCCCTCGTGCGCCCAGACCTCGGCGCCCTGCTCCTGGAACACTTGCATGCCGTAATAGTGGTCGGCGTGGTAGTGGCTGAGGATGGCGATGCGGATCGGCAGCGGCGTGATCTCGCGGATGCGCTCGACCATCGCCGCGGCCAGCGAGGGTGAGCCGAGGGTGTCGAACACCACTACCCCGTCGGCGGTGACCACGAAGCCGGCATTGGACATGAAGCCTTGGTTGGCGGTGCTGGCGGCGCCCGCCAGTCCCGGGATGTAATGGCTGTGGCTGCCCAGCCGTTCCGAGCGCACCTCGACATCCACCGGTGGATAGGCGGGGGCGGCAAGGGCGGTGCCGAAGGGCAGCCCCAGGGCCAGGGCGAGAACGGTCAGGATGCGCATGTTTGAATCTCCTCGGCGGATGGTATGGAAAGGACCGGCGGGATCGGCCGGGGTTCATGGCCACAGGTTCATTTGCGCCGGGCCAGATGCATGCCGCGCAGTTGCCCGGCACGGGCGAGGAAACGGCTGAGCTGGGTCAGATCGCGCACTTCCAGGGTGAATTCCATGTGCGCGGTGTCATCCTGGGACTGGGTGTTGGCGCGCACCGCGTTGATGCGCTCCTGGGCCAGCAGCTCGCCCACGTCCTTGATTAGACCGCGGCGGTCCTGGGCGATGAGTTCGACATCGACCGCGAACACCTGTGCCGCGGCCGAGCCCCAGTCGGCGGCGAGCAGGCGCGCGCGGCGGTCCTCGGGCAGGTGCAGGATCATGGGGCAATCGGCGCGGTGGATGCTGACGCCGTGCCCTTGGGTGGTGTAGCCGACGATGCGGTCGGGCGGCGCCGGCTTGCAGCAGCCCGCCATTTGGGTGAGCAGGCCGGCCTCGCCCTCGACCAGGATGCCGCTCTCGCCCGGCTTGCGCTTCGATGCGCCGACCAACGGTTTGTCCGGCGGTGGCATGAACTCGTCCTGCAGGGCGCGGTCGAGCTGGCCGGTGCTCAGATCGCCCCGTCCCAGCGCCGCGCATAGTTCTTCCACATGCGCGAATTTCATGCGCGCGGCCAAGCGCTCGAGGTTCACCTTGGCAAGGTTGAGGCGGTTGAGTTCGCGTTCGATCAGCGCCCGCCCTTCCTCGATGTTGCGGTCCAGGTCCTGCTGCTTGAACCATTGCCGAACCTTGCTGCGGGCACGGTGGGTGGTGAGCACGCCGAGATGCGGGTTGAGCCAGTCGCGGCTGGGACCGCCCTGCTTGACGGTGAGGATTTCCACCCGCTGGCCGGTGGCGAGCGGGGTGTCGAGCGCCACCAGCACCCCGTCCACCTTGGCGCCGCGGCAGCGATGGCCGAGCTCGGTATGCACGGCGTAGGCGAAATCGAGCGGGGTGGCGCCGCGCGGCAGAACGATCACCTTGCCTTGCGGCGTCAGCACGAACACCTCGTCCTGGAACAGCGCGTTGCGGAAGCGCTGCGCCAAGCCGGCGGGCTCCTCCTCCCCGGTCGGGGGGGCGGTTTCCGTCCCGCCCCCGATCTCCTGACGCCAGGCCAGGAGCTGGCGCAGCCAGGCCACCTTGTCGCCGGAAGCGCCGTCCTTGCCGCCCCCTTCCTTGTAGCGCCAGTGCGCGGCGACGCCCATCTCCGCTTCCTGATGCATGGCCTGGGTGCGGATCTGCACCTCCAGGGCCTTGTTCTCCGGACCGATGACCGCGGTGTGCAGGCTCTTGTAACCGTTGCCCTTGGGGCGGGAGATGTAGTCGTCGAACTGTCCGGGGATGGGCTGCCACAGGCCATGCACGATGCCGAGGGCGTGGTAGCAGTCCTTGATGTCTTTGACCAGCACCCGCACCGCGCGCACGTCGTACACCTCGTCGAAGGACAGCCGCTTCTTGCGCATCTTGCCGAGGATGCTGGCGATGTGCTTGGGCCGGCCGCTGATCGCCGCGTCGGCGATGCCGGCCGCTGCCAGCTCGTCGCCGAGTTGGCGGATGACGCGCTGGATGTACCACTCCCGGTCGAGGCGGCGTTCGTCGAGACGGCGGGCGATGTCGCGGTAGGTGTCGGGCTCCAGGTAGCGGCAGGCGAGGTCTTCCAGCTCCCACTTGAATTGCCAGATGCCGAGTCGGTTGGCGAGCGGGGCATACAGTTCGCGCGCATCCTGGGCCACCCTCCGGCGCAGCTCGGGATCCCCATCGGCCAGCTCGCGCAGGGTTTGGGTACGCTCCGCCAGCTTGAGCAGCACCACGCGGATGTCGTCGGCCATGGCGAGCAGCATCTGGCGCAGGGGCTCGCTCGATTCCTGACGGTCCGGACCGCGTTCGGAAAGCAGCGCATCCATGCGTTCCAGGCGCGCCGCGCCCTGTGCCAGGGCGGCGATGCTGCCGCGCAGCTCGGTCGGCAGCGCATCGTCGGCGCGGGCCGCGTCGGGCAGGCCGGTGAGCAGGGCGGCGGCCAGGGTTTCCGGGTCGAAACCCATGCCGGCGAGCTGGTGCGCGCAGCCCAGGGCATGTTCCAGCACTGGCCGGCCGCTTTGCGTGAGGTGTCCGCCGGCCTGGGCATGGAGGTGGCCGAGCGCCACCTGCACCGGCGCCCGCTGGGTCGCGCTGTAACAGGCTTCCAGGCGCGCCAGCCAGAGATCGCTGTCGCGGCCCGGGGCGCTCAGCGCATGGGTGACCATCGCCGGGAAGAGTGGGGTGCAGCCACCCCGGCGCTCACCAGAATCGCCACCACGCCTTGCCGACGGGAGCGGGGCCGGCGCCGGAGAGCCAGGGGCTGTTGGGGAAATTGTGTTGCAAGACGCGACGGGTGTCGGCGGAAAGGTCGTTCAGGCCCATGCGCGCGTAGGCCTGCATCATGATGGCCAGCGCCTCTTCCACCGCCGGGCTGTTCTGGTAATGCTCGAGCACATACTTGCCTCGGTTGACGGCGGCGACATGCGCACCGCGCTTGAGGTAATGGCGCGCCACGTGCACCTCGTGCGCAGCCAGGGCATTGACCAGATAACGCATGCGCGCGGCGGCGTCGGGTGTGTAGCGGCTGTCGGGGAAACGCTCCACCAGCTCGCGGAAGGCCTCAAAGGACTCGCGCGCCGCGCTGGGGTCGCGTTCACTCATGTCCTGCTTGCCCAGCCGGGCGAGCAGGTTGTTGTCCTCGACGAAGTTGGCCAGCCCCTTGAGGTAATAGGCGTAATCCACGTGTGGGTGGTTGGGGTGCAGCTTGATGAAACGGTCGCAGGCGGCGATTGCGGAGATCGGCTCGTTGTCCTTGTAATAGGCATAGGCAATCTCGAGCTGGGCCTGCTGCGCATAGGGGCCGTAAGGAAAGCGTGCCTCCAGCTTCTCGAAATACCGCACGGCCTGGGTGTAATTGCCGCCGTTGAGCGCTTCCTTGGCGCGGCTGTACAGCTTGCTCGCCGACCAGTCGCGGGTCTCGTCGATCTGGTCTGGCAGCAGGCCGCAGCCGGAAAGGGCGAGGGACAGGGTGAGCAGCAAAAAGGCTAGAATGCGCATCATTGGACAGTCTTCCTGGAAGGGTCGGCGGATTATACCCGCGTGACCGCAGCATGCCCGATCTCCTTGAACTCACCGTACCCGCCGGCCTGGCCGGGAAGCGTCTGGACCAGGCGCTGGCCGCGCTGCTGCCCGAGCATTCGCGCAACCGCCTGCAGCAGTGGATCGATGCCGGCGCGGTGCGCGTGGATGGCGCCACAGCCGAATGCAAGCGCAAGGTGTGGGGCGGCGAGCGGTTGCGCATCGTACCCCAGGTCCACCCCTCCGAACAGGTCTGGCAGGCCGAGGACATCGCCTTGTCGATCGTCCACGAGGATGAATCCATTCTGGTTATCGACAAGCCGGCCGGGCTGGTGGTCCACCCCGGCGCCGGCAACTGGGAGGGCACCCTGCTCAACGCACTGCTGCATCATGCTCCGGAACTGGACAGGGTGCCGCGCGCCGGCATCGTGCATCGCCTCGACAAGGATACCTCCGGGCTGATGGTGGTGGCCCGCACCCTGGCGGCGCAGACCTGTCTGGTGCGCGACTTGCAGGCGCGCGCGGTGACGCGCATGTACTGGGCCGTGGTCTCCGGCCACCCCGCCCATCCCGAGGGCGAGGTGGATGCGCCCATCGGCCGCCACCCCACCCAGCGCGTGCGCATGGCGGTGGTGCCGGGCGGAAAGCCGGCGCGCACGCATTACCGGGTATTGCGCCAGTACGCCACCAGCGCCTGGGTAGAATGCAGGCTAAAGACCGGTCGCACTCACCAGATCCGCGTCCACATGGCGCAACTGGGCCATCCCCTGCTTGGCGACCCGCTCTACGCCGGGCGCGGGCCGGTCGCCAGCGCCTTTGGCCGGCAGGCCCTGCACGCATTCCGGCTGGGGCTGATCCATCCTGCCAGCGGCGCCGCCATGCAGTGGCAAAGCCCCATGCCTGCCGACCTCGGTGATCTGATCGAGCGTCTCGAAGCCGAAGTTTGAGCTGGGCTTGCAAGCGGGCGCGAACGTCCCCATTTGCGGAATACAATCCGGCCTGTCCGGAACTCGACCGGGACGCGCCGGTCTTCGCAACGCCTGAATGCTTATAGGGGAATCACACATGAAGCGGATTGCTTTATTTCTGGCCACCAACCTCGCCATCGTGCTGGTGCTGTCGGTCACCATGCGCATCCTCGGGGTGGAGCCTTATCTCAACGAAAACGGTCTCAACCTCGAGGCCCTGCTGATCTTCGCCGCGGTGATGGGTTTCGGCGGCGCATTCATTTCGCTCGCCCTCTCCAAGTGGACCGCCAAGACCTCGGTCGGCGCCCACGTCATCACCGACCCGCGCACGCCGCAGGAACTGTGGCTGGTGCAGACCGTGGCGCGTCAGGCCCAGGCCGCCGGCATCGAGATGCCCGAGGTGGCGATCTGGGATTCGCCCGAGGTCAACGCATTCGCCACCGGCATGAGCAAGAACAGCTCGCTCATCGCCGTATCCACCGGCCTGCTCAACACCATGACCCGGGAAGAGGCGGAAGCCGTGCTCGGTCACGAGATCGCCCACGCCGCGAATGGCGACATGGTCACCATGGCCCTCATCCAGGGCGTGGTGAACACCTTCGTCATGTTCCTGTCGCGCGTGATTGGCCATCTGGTCGACAAGATTGTGTTCAAGACCGAGCGCGGCCACGGTCCCGCATTCTTTGTCACCATGATCATCGCCGAACTGGTGCTGGGCATCCTCGCCTCAATCATCGTCATGTGGTTCTCGCGCCAGCGCGAATTCCGCGCCGACGTCGGCGGCGCGGAGCTTGCCGGCCGGCGCAACATGATCAATGCCCTGAAGCGTCTGCAATCCCTGCACCCTGCGCCGCTGCCCGACAAGATGGCCGCCTTCGGCATCGCCGGCGGCGGCAGCCGCGGGCTTAAGCGCCTGTTCATGACCCACCCGCCGCTTGAAGAACGCATCGCCGCCCTGGAAGCCTCTGATGCCAACATCGGCGTGCGCCGCTGACAGGCATCGGCCGGAAACGAGCCTGATTCTGCTAAACTTTCGCCCCTTGCCCCTGTAGCTCAGCTGGTAGAGCAGCGCACTTGTAATGCGAAGGTCGAGGGTTCGAATCCTTTCGGGGGCACCAGAAATATAAACAATGGTTTGGGCCACTCTCCGGGGTGGCCTTTTTGTTTTTTATGCGGCTTCATGTACCCCCTCTGTAACAGGCGGTTGAAAAACGTCGCGAGGGTGATCCGATGCAAGGCGAACGGAGTGCGGCGACCGAGAAAACGAGCGCAGCGCGTTTCAGCGAAGGCCAACCTTCAGGTCATGCCGGAGCTCCATCTCAAATCGATCGGCGAGAGCGCGCAAACGAAGTTTTAGCTTACGCTGAAACTTCGTTTGGCGAAGGGGCGAAGGCGGACATCGGCGCAGCCGATCGAGCTGCGCGGCCGAAGCCCAAATGGAAAATCTGGGCTGAATCAGCGCCAGCAAAGCGATCCACGGCCGATTTGCCCGGGGCTGTCAGCCGGGTTCGGTGAGCGCTTCAAGGTGTGCGAATGTGCTGGCGGCGCGATGCACCCCGACGCGATGGATTGTTGATGTCCAACAGACCGAGCGACCTGCAACGCGAATTCGACGGCACAAATATACTGTTTCCAAGCCTGGCGGGTTGCGGTTCAATCGTTCCGGCCGCATAAGAGAATCCGCGCGCGCGGCTCAATTCATCAGTCATCAAACTTGTGCACTGGAAGAGGAGATCACGAGTGAATACGAAGCAACGTCTATTGGCCAGGGTGCGCCCCCTGTCCGCCCTTGCGCTGGCCGTGGTTCTGGCGGCGCCCATGGCCGATGAGGCCCATGCCCAACGCAAGAAGCCGGCCCCGCTGGAATTGACCGAGTCGGCCTCGGCCGTGCCCTGGATCCGCTACAGCGATTGGACCCGTGCCGACTGGAAGGACTACAACACCCTGGCGGCCACCGTTTCGCCGCCCTATGCCGAGCCGCCCAAGTTGGAGGGCCCGATCACCGGCGATCCCAAGAATGGCGAAAAACTGGCCTACGATCGTGGCCGTGGCGGCAGCTGTGTGGCCTGTCACGTCATGGGGCCGACCACGCCGTCGATGCCCGGCGCGGTGGGGCCGGACCTGTCCACTTACTCGCAATGGGGGCGCGATGACCAGTGGATCTTCAACTACATCTACGATCCACGCAGCGTGAACCCGGAATCGGTGATGCCGCCCTGGGGTGCCCACAAGGTGTTCACGGTGGACGAGATCAAGGACATGGTGGCCTTCCTCAAGACCCTGAACGGCTCGCCGACCCGCTTCAGCGACCCGCTCGAGAATCCGGCCACCCGGCCGCTGCCGGTGGAAAATCGCGACAACCTCGATCCCTTCGTGAACAACTCCATGGCCAGTGTCGAGCGTGCCCAGGCGGCCTGGAGCAAGGCCGGTCCGACCGGAAAGTCCTGCGCTTCATGCCACCAGGACGAGCAAAAGGCCTTCCGGACTTGGGCCGTGAGCATGCCCAAGTTTGAGCCGCGTCTGAAGAAGGTGATCGGCGTCGAGGAGTTTGTCACCCGCCATGCCCGTGCCACCACCGGTGACAACTGGTTGATGCAGTCGCCCGAGAACCTCGACATGAGCATCTACCTGCGTTACCTGGCCAACGGCATGCCGATCAAGGTGGATACCCGCTCGCGTGACAACAAGGCGGCCATCGCCCGCGGCGAGGCGCTGATGAAGAAGAAGATCGGTCAACTCAATTTCGCCTGCATCGACTGCCACACCGCCGACAAGGGGGGCGGCAAGTGGATTCGTGGCCAGTATCTGGGCGAATTCAAGGGCATGCTCGACCACTTCCCGCTGTGGCGCACCAGCCGTGGCGAGACCTGGGACATTCGCAAGCGTTTCCAGTGGTGTAACGTCGCCATCCGCGCCAACGAGTTGCTGCCCGATGCACCCGAGTACGGCGAGATCGAGCTCGCCCTTTCGGTGTACAACAATGGCCTGAAGATGAGTGCCCCGGGCATTCGTCACTAAGCCCTGCTCAAGCCGGCACCAATCCGGGCGCACGGACATGGCGTAATCGGCCCGCCCTCCATTGGAGCGCGGGCCGATTCTTTTGGGAGCGGAGGTTGCGCCTGTCCATGCGCATCGAATTTGCCTGCCCATGCTGGATGCGGTTAATGTAGCGAGGGCGGCTTGCCCGCCTGCCGCATTGGTCTTCACCCCTCACGGGGCGGAGCGTTTTTTCAGCCGGATCCAGGTGTGATGTGACTGCCTTGTCCACCCCGTCCTATTTCAAGGGACTCGACCACGAACTGTTTCCAGACTATCTCGGCGAGCTGGCCGATCTGGCGCCGTCGATCGAGCGTCTGGTCGGACACCTGCGTGCGGCGCCCGACGAGCCGAATCATCTCACTGCACTGTTCCGCGCCTTTCACAACCTGAAAGGCGGTGCGGCATTGTGCCGTTTCGAACTGGGCGTGCAGATCGCGCATCACATCGAATCGGCGCTGATGCGGGTCCGCGCCGGCGAGCTGGAGTTCACGCCCTTGCTGGCGGAGGCCATCCTGCTTGCCCTGGACCGGCTCGAACTGACGGCCGAGGCTGCATTTCAGAACAAGACGGTGACCCATCTGCGTCTTACCCGCCTCCAGGGAGGTCTGGAGGGGATCAGCAAGGCGCGGCGGGAAACACTCGATAGCCTCTGCGCGCGCATGATCGAGAACGTATCCGGTTTTCGTCCCTCGCTCTTGGCGGCCGAGGGCGATGATCTCGGCATGAGGTTGCTGGCGCAACCGGTCAATCCGTCCAGCGACATGGAGTTTTTCCAGTCCTTGGCCTTGCAGCTGGAGCACCGTTCACCCCTGTTTCTGGGCCGGACCGCACGTCTGCAGATACTCGCCCATGGCATGAACCGGCAGGCCGGCATGTCGGTCGATGCGCGCCAGCTCGAGGCGGCCCTGTACCTGCATGACCTGGGCATGATGTTCCTGCCCGAATCGATCTGGCTGCAGCCGGGGCAGCTGTCCGACGATGCACGGGACGAGCTGCATCATCACCCCGAATTCGGCGCCGGGCTGATAGCGCGCATGCCAGGCTGGGGCGAGGCCGGACGCATGGTCGCCCAGCATCACGAAAAGCCCGACGGCAGTGGCTACCCCGCTGGCCTGAAAGGCGATGCGATCTGTCCGGGGGCGAAGATCATTGCCATCGTCGATGCATTCGAGTCGGTCATGCTCAAGCATCGGCATCGCGGTCAGCAATTGTCCACCCTGCGTGCCGCCGCCGAGATCAACGCCTGCGAGGACCAGTTCGCGGCGGAGTGGATCGGGCCGTTCAATATCGTTGCTCGGCAGCAGCTGCGTGACTGAGGCGATCATGCTCGACGCCGATGTCCTTCCCGCGATCGCCGCCCGCCGCGACCGTTTGGTGGAACTGCGGCATGACTTGCACGCCCATCCTGAGCTTGCATTCGACGAACATCGCACCAGCGATCGGGTGGCGGATTTCCTTGCTGCGGCGGGGGTCGAGGTGCATCGTGGACTGGCCGGCACGGGCGTGGTTGGGGTGCTCAGCGCCGGTCGCGGCGAGGCCGCAATCGGCCTGCGCGCCGACATGGACGCACTGCCGCTCGCGGAACTGAACGAGTTTCCGCATCGTTCCCGACATCCCGGCCGCATGCATGCCTGCGGCCATGACGGCCATACCGCCATGCTGCTCGCCGCCGCCGAGTATCTGGCCGCGACGCGAGCTTTTTCGGGTACGGTCTATTTCATCTTCCAGCCCGCCGAGGAGACCGATGGCGGCGCCCGGGTGATGATTGAAGAGGGTTTGTTCGAGCGCTTCCCCATGCAGCAGGTGTACGGCATGCACAACTGGCCTGGCCTGCCGGCGGGCAGCTTCGCCGTGCACTCGGGGCCGGTGATGGCCTGCGCCGACCAGTTCGACATCCTGTTGCGCGGCCAGGCTGCCCATGCCGCCATGCCGCAACAGGGGGCCGACACGGTGGTTGCTGCCAGCGCCCTGGTGCAGAGCTTGCAAAGCGTCGTCAGTCGCACGCTCGATCCGCTCGATTCGGCGGTGTTGTCCGTCACCCGCTTCCACGCCGGCGAGGCCTATAACATCCTTCCCGAGGAGGTGCGCTTGGGCGGTACCGTGCGCGCCTTCCGACCCGAGGTGGAAGATCGCATCGAGGCGGCCATGCAACGGCTGTGCATCGGAACCGCCGCCGCGTATGGCATGGATGTGCGGCTGGACTACCGGCGTGGCTACCCGGCCACCCACAACGATGCCGCCGCTGCCGAGCGTTGCCACGCCGTGGCGGCGAGCCTGGTCGGTCAAGCGCGGGTGCGCACCGATCTGCCGCCGTCCATGGGCGCCGAGGACTTCAGCTACTTCCTGCGCGAGCGGCCAGGGGCCTATATCTGGATCGGCAACGGCCTCGTGGAAGGCGGCTGCATGCTGCACAACCCGCGTTACGACTTCAACGACGACATCCTGCCCCTGGGTGCCAGTTACTGGGTACGGCTCACCGAAACCCTGTTGCCGGCCTGAATCGGAACAGACCGGTAGTGTGCCGGGCGAAGCAGATCCGGGCGCTGGTGCATTGGCGAAAAATTGCCATAACAGGCGGTTGAAAAACGTCGCGAGCGGCCCGAGTGCAAGGCGCGCGGAGCGCAGCGACCGAGAAAACGAGCGCAGCACGTTTCAGCGAAGGCCAACCTTCGGGTCATGCCGGAGCTCCATATCCAATCGATCGGCGAGGGCGCGCAAACGAAGTTTTAGCTTGCGCTGAAACTTCGTTTTAGCTTGCGCTGAAACTTCGTTTTGGCAAAGGCTCACATCGGCGCAGCCGATGTCACGCTACGCGGCCGGAGCCGACACCGCGCAACGCAGCCGATGGCCCACCGCAGTCGTTTTTCAACAGCCTGACAAACCCGCATGGATACTGGATGGTGCCCGGAGCCGGACTCGAACCGGCATGCCTTGCGGCGAGGGATTTTAAGTCCCTTGTGTCTACCTGTTTCACCATCCGGGCGAGAGGGTGCGACTGGGTCTGGAAGCCGTGTTCTGGAGGTGTGGATGGAGGCGCGACCCGGAATCGAACCGAGGTACACGGCTTTGCAGGCCGCTGCATAACCACTCTGCCATCGCGCCGGTATGCAAGTGAAAAAGGGAAAGCGCCATGCTTTCCCTTGATGTATGGAGCGGGAGACGAGTCTCGAACTCGCGACCTCAACCTTGGCAAGGTTGCGCTCTACCAACTGAGCTACTCCCGCCTCGCTTCACGCTCGCTGCGTGAGGAGGCGCCATTCTACCCGGAGTCACGCAACTGTCAAGAAGATGATCGGCATCGTGTGCAACTCCACTGTGGCGTCCAGGCTGGGTTTGGCAGGCTGTTGAAAAACGTCGCGAGGATGGCCCGATGCGAGGCGCACGGAGTACTGCGACCGAGAAAACGAGCGAAGC
>OGCL01001460.1_pt1 | contig 20089 bp, 18 predicted proteins | sample 1570041 | NCBI WGS metagenome assembly OGCL01 (sample SAMN06266162, study PRJEB24511) | hot springs metagenome | isolation source: Hot spring water | place: South Africa: Limpopo | collected 2015-06-22
CATTATGCTACTATAAGCCGGGTAATGAAACGGGTGGAGCGGGGATAAGATGTATGATTGCAAGACCTGACCCCACCCGCGTATTATTCTACTGGAACTTTAATTCAGAGGAGTTCGTAGAGTGGTGTGGCTCAATTTATCAGGATTATTTCCGTGTATCTGTTACCACAGACATAGGAACACAAACCCTCTTTTACAGGAAAGTTGATGACCTATGCGGTATGGTCTTCCCTACTTCTTTGTATTTTGATCAAAGTGGACCCGGATGCGTTCCTTGCGATGGTGTTAACTGTTGGCCTAAGAATGACTGTACCGTATGGAGTACTGGCTGGCAACTACAGTCGATAGACATTTCGGGGATCGCTGCGGTTAATCAGAATAAACCAGTAACTATAAAATTCTCAGCAGGTGATGTAGGGGATAGCATCTTTGATTCTGCTATTCTTCTTGACGCAATCGGGATAACTAAACCTTAACAGTGTTAGTTCAAGGGGAGGATGGTAAAAGTGGCCATCCTCCCTAATTAAAATGGAGACTGTGCTATGATTAAAAATGTTATCCATTTACTTACAATTATAATGGGAATGTGGATTATAGGAGAACCACTAATGGCTGCAGAAAAGTCGCCAAAATACAATGAAATCCAGATTATTCTCTACCAAAAAGGAAAACAGAATGCCCTTGATAGCAGATCTACCTACTTTCAGGAAGTTTTACAGGAGTGTGAAAGACTTTTTATTACAGCAGATGATACTTACCTACTGGTTATGAGTAAAGAACGGATTGCAAAAATTAAGAAAAAGCAAACTGCATTAGAAGTGATTTATCCAGAAATCCAAACTGGGAAAATCAGAAACCAACTAACTGTTTATTTTACTAAACTGTTAATACCTCTTACCGGAAGATTCTCCAACGGCACGGTCTTTTTTGCAGGTATACATGAATATGAGTTAAAAAGGGATAACCCTGATTTATTGCCAGAGCAAAACTACAATTACATTGATCAGTACCGTGGCTTTAATTTCGTTCGCAACACCAAAGGTCTAATCAAACTAAAAGAGACCCTTAAAAAGATATCCATAAAACTGGACTGAGAAATAAATATAGAAAAATGCAAATTCATCAGCCTGTTGTTGGACTTGATTGTTGAGTTTTAAACGAAGAATGCCTAACAAGCCGCTCCACCTGACCGCTATTCCGCTGCGCTCCATAGCGGCAGGTGAGCTTTATCGTTATGCGTCTATAAAAACCATAAAACCCTCCTTTGCGTTCCTTTCCAAAGCGCACAAATACTTTGCATAGTCAATTTTCACTGCTGATAATCCGAACAATTCAAAATAATAGATCTTAGAATCAAAATTATTCAATCGGTATGAGTTTGTTGTGAAGTTTCGGAACCACAAGAAAAGGGTATAAATTTAACTGCAATTGGCATTTTCCAATCTCCTGTATCTTGACAACAAGAGTAAACAGCCTTGTAATTTGATTTTTTAAGTGGAGCTGATCGGGATCGAACCGACGACCTCTTGAATGCCATTCAAGCGCTCTCCCAACTGAGCTACAGCCCCAAGCAAAATTTGCATTAGCAAATCTTAAGCGAATAGTGATTTGCGATTGATGATTAGTGAGAAACTTAAAGTCCAAAAAAGTTGTGATTTAAAATACCACCTCCATATAAAGATTGTCAAGGATTCAGCATTCTGGTATCATTTAATCTATGAAGAAAAAAGTGGTCTGTGCAGGGACATTCGACCACCTGCACAAAGGACATATCGATTTATTGAAGCAGGCAAAAGCTCTCGGCGATGAATTGATAGTTATTGTTGCAAGGGATGAGACCGTAAAAAGGATAAAAGGTTTTTTGCCAACTCATGATGAAAAGACAAGGAGAAACAACGTGGAAAATACAGGCATTCCAGACTCTATTATCCTCGGAAATCTCGATACAGACCTCTTTCAGATATTGGACGAGATAAAACCTGCCATTATAGCTCTTGGCTATGACCAAAGGGTATCAGAAGATGAGCTGATAAGGAGATTCCCTGAATGCAAGGTAATAAGGCTTTCTTCATTCCATCCAGAAAAATATAAGTCATCGTATTATAGAGACAGCAAATAAAATGGGGACCCATTTGGGTCCCCTTCCTTTCTTATAAATATTGTGTATAAATTAAACTTTGAAAGGATTTGCAAAAAGAACGATAAGAACAACAACAAGGGCATAAATAGCAAGAGATTCTATCATAGCAAGACCGATAATAAGGGTTGTTGTAATCTTCCCCGAAGCCCCTGGATTCCTTGCCACACCTTCTGTTGCACCTCTTAATCCGACACCCATGCCTATTCCTGTTCCAAGACCGGCCAGTCCGATTGCAAGGCCAGAACCCAAAACCGCCATTCCATAATAGCTGAGTTTTGAATCGCCGGCAGCCGCCTCTTCAGCAAAGGCAAGTGGTGCAAATGCTGTAATTGCTATTAGTACAAAGAGTGTGAGTGCGATTAATTTTTTCATGCTCGATTCCCTCCTTTCCATAAAATATTAATGTGCTTCTTCTACCGCGCCTGCGAGATACAGGGTAGCCAATAATGTGAAGACAAATGCCTGCACAACGCTTACAAGCACCCCGAGACCGAGTATAGCAATCGGTATAAAGGCAGGCGTAAGAATGCCAAGTATTATCATTAGAGTATGCTTTGCCATCATATTCCCAAAAAGTCGAACTGAAAGGGTAATAGGCCTGACAAGATGGCCGATCAATTCGATGAAAAACATCATAACCATAAGCGGCAGAGCATATATAGACCTTATTGGCCCTAAAAAGTGCTTTAAATAGCCTGCACCATTTACCTTCAATCCATAAAACTGATATATAAAGAAAACCGGGACTGCCATAGATGCGGTCGTGTTTATATTGCCTGTGGGCGCTTCAAACCCCGGTATCAAGCCCATAACATTGCATGTCAATATATATAGAAATAGAGTTCCTATAAGAGGGAAAAACTTATCCCCAAAATGGTGGCCTATATTGCTTCGCGCAAGGTTCAGCAAAAAGTCAGCAATAACCTCCATGAAATTTTGAATCCCTGTTGGAACAAGGCTCATCCTGCGCCTGACAGCAAGAGATGCTCCTATCAGGACGCCCATTGCAAGCCATGAATATGATACATAAGGCGGGACATTAGGCAGTACAGCATGTAATATTGTTGGCGATTCCACAGGTTCCTCCTTTTGAAAAATTGTGCTATATTAATTTTAAAATCCCTTAAATGTCAAGATATTTTCTACTTATTTTTTTTATCGCCTAATAATAAGCTTTTATAATCAACCCCATAAACTCAGTGGAAGCCCGTCTCGAAACGCTAAAAGCATCGAGCCCTTTGAAACTCCAATCTCCTTTGAAACAACATCGCACTTAGATTGAAAAAGAAAAAAGGTTTTGTTTTGAGAAGTTTTTTCAGCATAAAGGGTCTCAAAATTTCCCTGCCCTTTGCTTATAATAAATTTAGAATTGCTGAATTTTTTGTTGAATTCAGGCGATGTAAGCTCAAGTATGGTGCCTACACAGTCAGAGCCGTTATCAATAATCTCACAAACATCGTCAAGCCCTGTTTCTTTTGCATCCTCCACTGTGGAATCATTCAATACAGGAGACCCCTTTACAACAGCCGTGACCCTTTTGCCCATTGCAACCAAAACCTCTATGAGAAGCCTGTCAAAGACTATCTCGCCTGCATTATCAAGCAAATAAAGTATTTCAGAATTTTTTTCGATCGATTCTTTAAAGGATTTATACTCATCAACGGTGATAGTGCTGTTCAGCGCCTTTTCTATTGTTCCGACAATATCCACTGATGTGAATATTCCGAAATCTATTACATTGCCTGCAATAGAAAGCCTAACAGCAGTCCAGAGTGGGTCGCTGCTCTTCTGCACATTCTGCTTGAGAACTGGATATAAGCCCATTGCTATTTGATTATATTCTGACTTTATCTCTTTAAATGGGTCTCTGCCAAGCATCTGCCTTATCTTTCTGTGCAGGAATGTTGTGGAATATGCCGGCGGCTGAGACATATCAGTTGCCCTGATCTCATCAAGCACACCTTTAATTACCTCTGCCTGCAAGCTCTCATCTCTTGTGCCAAGCCTGACAGCTATAATTGTCTGCTTAAAAAAACACGGGAAACAGTCTAAATGAGTTTTCATATAAAAAACAGAATTAGGTTGAGGTTAAGATTTTTATTTTCCTCATCCTCAGCCTTAGCCTTAACCTTTCTTAAGCGCCTTATCAGCAATATCCTTTCTGTAGTGCATTCCTTCAAAATGTATTTTTTTTACAGCTTCATATGCCTTATTTTTTGCAGCGCTTATATCCTTCCCAATCGCAGTAACTCCCAATACTCTTCCGCCACTGGTGACTATTTCATTATTATTAAACGCTGTGCCTGCATGAAATACCACAACATCCCTCATTTTCTTGACTTCATCAAGCCCATAAATAATCTTTCCATTTTCATATTTTCCTGGATAGCCATTTGATGCCAAAACAACACATACAGAAGCATCGTCCTTCCATTTTATGGCAACATCAGAAAGTCTTTCATCTGATATAGCCATAGAAATATCCATAAGATCTGTATCAAGCCTTGACAATATAGGTTGTGCCTCTGGGTCTCCGAGCCTGCAGTTAAATTCAAGGACTGATGGCCTGCCATTGCTGATCATAAGTCCAGCATATAAAATGCCTTTGTACTTTATGCCTTCGGCTCTAAGGCCATTTATGGTAGGAACCATGACCTTTTCCATAACAATGCGCTCAAGTTTCTTTGTAACAACAGGAGCAGGGCTGTAAGCGCCCATTCCGCCTGTGTTGGGTCCCTTATCATCATCAAATACCCTCTTATGGTCCTGTGAACTTACCATTGGCAAAATGGTCTTTCCGTCAGTAAATACCATGAAGGATGCCTCTTCTCCTTGAAGGCATTCCTCAACTATGACTTTGTTTCCAGCATCGCCGAATGCCCTATCTTTCATAATAAGCCTCAATGCATCTATTGCCTCATCAACTGTTGAGGCAACTATAACGCCCTTGCCAGCAGCAAGCCCGTCTGCCTTGATAACAATTGGAGCGCCCTTCATCCTAACATAGTCTTCAGCATGTATATATGATGTAAATGCCTTATATTCAGCAGTTGGAATACGATGCCTTTTCATGAACTCTTTTGCAAAAACCTTGCTCGATTCGAGCTGGGCTGCTGCCTTTGTAGGACCGATTATCCTTCTTTCATCTTTTTCAAAAAAATCTACAATTCCTTTTGACAAAGGCGCCTCTGGGCCGACCATGGTAAGATCAATCCATTCATATCTTACAAAGTCAATCAATGCATCAAAATCGGACAAATCAATGTCGATGCACTCTGCAAGATCGGCTATTCCAGCATTGCCAGGCACGCAGTAGATTTTATCAACATATCGAGACTTGGAGAGCTTCCATGCAATTGCATGCTCTCTTCCTCCGCCTCCTATAACAAGAACCTTCATCTTACCTCCGCAACACGTAACCCTTGATGCGTAATGCGTGAAGCGCAAAATATATAATTGATTACAACTTTTTATTTAGTTTTTGTCTTTACTCATTACGCATATCGCATACAGATTATGGTTTTTTTAATGCCTAAAATGTCTTATTCCTGTAAATATCATTGCCATGCCGTGCTCGTCAGCAGCCTGAATAACCTCAGGGTCTTTGACAGAGCCTCCTGGCTGAATAACTGCAGTGACGCCCATTTCATGGAGCACATCTATGCCGTCCCTGAACGGGAAGAACCCATCAGAGGCTGCAACAGATCCCTTTATCGGCTCTGTTGCATTCATTGCGCCTATCTTTGCAGAATAGACCCTCTTTGTCTGGCCTATTCCTATGCCGGCTGTTCTGTCCTTGAATGCATAAACGACTGCATTGGATTTTACATGCTTGCAGACCTTCCATGCAAATGAGAGAGCCTCAAGCTCATCCTTTGTGGGCTGGCGCTTTGTAACAGCCTTCATCGCCACAATGTCCTCATCAGAATAATCCCATCCCTGAAGAAGCATACCGCCTGCAATCCTCTTCATATCCCATGAACCTGCCTTTTTCTTGTCGAGCATATTTGAAAGTTCAAGCAGCCTTATATTCGGCTTTTTAGAAAATATTTCGATGGCATCTTTTGTAAATGATGGCGCTATAACTACTTCAAGAAACATCTCCGCCATCTCCTTTGCAGCAGCGCCGTCAACCTCTGTATTGAATGCAACGACTCCGCCGAATGCAGAAATAGGGTCTGCCTTTTCTGCCTTTTTATAAGCCTCGGCAGCAGTATCGCCCAGAGCAGCGCCGCATGGATTATTGTGCTTTATGATTGCACACGCCTTTTTATCAAACTCGAGGGCAAGCATGAGTGCAGAATTGGCATCGAGGTAATTGTTAAAAGACATCTCCTTGCCCTGAAGCACCTTAGCATCGGGAAGGGAAAGACCTGTTGTCCTCTCTTTGTATATTGCAGCCTTCTGCTGCGGGTTCTCGCCGTATCTCAAGACAGAAACCCTTTTCAGAGATGTTGTAAAGTATTCAGGGAAGGACGGCTCCTTTTCCGTTACGCCTGTTAAATAATCCGCAATTAGCGTGTCGTATCTTGCTGTGTGGGCAAAGACCTTCTTTGCGAGATTGAGCTTCGTCTCCCTGCTTATCTCGCCCTTGGATGACTTCATTTCATCTATTATATTCTTATAATCATCGGGGTCAACAACAACAGCCACATCCTGAAAATTCTTTGATGCAGCCCTTAGCATTGTCGGCCCGCCAATGTCTATATTCTCTATTGCATCTTCAAAGGCCACATTAGGCTTTGAAATTGTCTCTTCAAAGGGGTAGAGATTAACAACAACCATGTCTATAGGCTTAATATCATGTTTCTGCATGTCATCCATATCCCTTGGATTGCTGCGCCTTGCTAAAAGGCCGCCATGTATCTTCGGATGAAGCGTCTTAAGCCTCCCCTCAAGCATCTCTGGAAATCCTGTATAATCAGAGACCTCCACAACAGTGATGCCTGCATCTCGTAGCGCCTTTGCAGTGCCTCCTGTCGAAAGAATCTCGACCCCCATTGAAGATAATTCCTTTGCAAAATCAACAACTCCTCTCTTATCAGAGACACTGATAAGTGCCCTTTTAATCATTGCATCCTCCTGGTATATTTAGCTTATGATTTTTTAGAAGTCACGGCAAAAAACCCCGAATATACAGGCTTGATTTTTACGCTCTTACACTTGGGACATTTCACCTTCTTAGTCTCTTTTTCGTTTACGCTCAAAACTAAAGAAAAGGTCTCTCCACATTTCTCACACTTGTAATCATATACCGGCATGGCTAACCTCCTTAAATTAATATGAGCTATTCTATCATAAAATCCCTTTTTCTTTAAGGCTTACATATTTTCCATCACCTATAATTACATGGTCAAGTACATTTATGCCGATGATGTCTCCAGAGCTTTTCAGTCTTTCTGTAATGGCAATATCGTCTCTGCTCGGCGTAGGGTCGCCGCTTGGATGGTTATGGACAAATATGATAGATGCAGCCGATTCCTTGACTGCTTCTTTAAATGCCTCACGGGGATGGATGAGGGAATTTGTGAGCGTCCCTTCAGAAACCTTGCATTCCCTTATAAGCCTGTTCTTTGCATCGAGGAGGACACCGATAAAGAATTCCTTTTTGAGGTTTTTAAACCTCGGAGCAAAATACGAATAGATCGAGTGGCTTGAAGAAAATACAGGCTTGCCGTCAAAGGACTCGCCCATTAATCTCTTTCCAAGTTCAAATGCTGCCTTGATCTGGGCAATCTTTGCTGTCCCGAGGCCTTTCATGGAGGAAAGATCGGAGATTGATGCAGCATCTATATTCCTCAGGGTTTTGAAGGCATCCAGGAGCGACATTGAGAGTCCCAAGACCCCTTTTTCTCCGCTGCCTGTTCTGATGATTATTGCAAGAAGTTGTGCATCGGAAAGGCTCTCAGCGCCATATTTGATGAGCCTCTCCCTCGGCCTCTCATTTTCTGGCCAGTCTTTTACTTTCTGCTCAGGCATTGCCCCTCTCCCATTGTTTTCAATGAAGGAGTATATAATAACATTTTTGGTGCTTTTACATTCATCAGTCTTATCATTGCTATAATCCGTAGCCAACCATTTTAGCCTGCAAACGGTAGCGGAAATACCCTACTATTGATATAATAAGACTGTGGATTTCAGGCTGTCAGCACATACCCAAGACATGTTGAAGGAACGGGAGATTCCAGAGGAATGGGTATGGAGGACTATTGATAAACCTGATTGGGAAAATATAGGGGAAGACAATAATACTCATTATTTTAAAGGCATCTCTGAACATGAGGGACGAATTCTGCATGTAGTTGTAAACCCTCATATTTCACCAAAGAAAATTGTTACAGTATTTTTTGACCGCAGGGCAAGGAGGCAAAGATGAGATTAAAAGTAGACAAAGAAAGCGATGCTCTTTACTTCAGATTGGACGAATCGTCCATTGTGGAATCAGAGGAAGTACAGCCAGGTGTGATTCTGGATTTCAATGCAGATGGCAAAGTAGTTGGTGTTGAAATACTAAATCTCAGTGCCAGAATAAAACCTGAGCAGTTAAAAGTTCTTCAATATGAAACTGCATAAAACAACAGGAGAAAATGCAAACGTTATAAACATTTATAAATTTTACTTTACCCTCGCTCCCTGCTTTACTTCTCTATCAAGGGTAAGAACAGAAAGCCTTCCTTCTTCATCAGTAGCAGCAAGTAGCATGCCGTGTGACTCTATGCCCATGAGCTTTGCAGGCTTGAGGTTTGCAACCACAACGATTTTTTTGCCGATAAGATCATCAGGCGCATAAGACTTTGCAATGCCTGCAACTATCTGCCTTTCTTCTCCTATGTCCACCTTCAGTTTTAAAAGTTTTTCTGATTTTTCAACTTTTTCGGCACTTATAACCTTGCCAACCTTTAATTCAACCTTTGCAAAATCATCTATGGCAATTAATTCTTTAACGCCTTCCGTCATTTTCGTTTTCTCCTTCTTTTGTTCAGGTTTCTGTTCTTCTTCTTTTTTCTCTATGCGCGGGAAAAGCTGCTCTCCTTTGGAGACTTTTATTTCATAGTCCGGCTTCCATTCCCACTGAAATATCGCTTCCTCTTTTAGTAATTTAAGGCCAAGCTGCTTCCACATTCTTTCTGCTGTCTCCGGCATAAAGGGATATATTGCTAATGCCGTCAGCCTCAGCGCATTCCAGAGATTAAACATTACAGCTTTAAGTTCGTCAGGATCGCTCTTTGCAAGCTTCCACGGCTCTTTTTGCGCAATGTAATTATTGGCCTCTCCAATCATTTGCCAAATGCCTTCAAGTATCAGGTTAAAGCTCAATCGCAACCAATATTCTTCCTTATGGATTACTTTATTTGTATCGATACACTTCTCAGCAAACTCATCCTTACTGGCAACCCAATCAATTCTTCCTTCAAAATACTTTTCTGCCATTGTAAGAAACCTGCTTAAAAGATTGCCTAAGTCATTGGCAAGGTCTGTGTTTATTCTCCTTATTAGGGCATCTTCTGAAAAATCACCGTCAAGCCCAAAAGGCACTTCTCTGAAAAGAAAATATCTAAAAGCATCGATACCATATTTGTCAGCTATTGCATTTGGGTCAACAACATTGCCTACTGATTTAGACATTTTCTTCCCATCAACTGTCCACCAGCCGTGCGCAAAGATATTGGCAGGCAAAGGTAAATTCAACGCCATTAGCATCGTTAACCAATAGACTGCATGAGTAGTGAGTATGTCTTTGCCAATAATGTGATGATTTGCAGGCCACCAGTCGTGTCCGTGAACCGTGAACCGTGAACCGTGAACTGATGGCGCAAGATACTTCGTTGCAGAAAAATAATTCACCAGCGCATCAAACCATACATATGTAACAAAGTTATCGTCAAATGGAAGGGGAATTCCCCATGCAAGCCTATGCTTGGGCCTGGAAATGCATAAATCTCCCAAAGTATTGTTCTTTAAAAAACCGAGGACTTCGTTTTTGCGTGTTTCAGGGAGTATATAGGCAGGATTTTCTTCTATATGCCTGATTAACCTATTCTGGTATTTCGACATAAGAAAAAAAAAGTTCTCTTCCTGTATCTGCTCAACTGGCCTTCCGCAGTCAGGGCAGTTTCCTTCTATCAAATCCTTTTCTGTCCAGAACCTTTCATCAGGCACGCAGTACCATCCGGCATATCTCCTCTTTTCTATCTCTCCCCTGTCAAAAAGCATCTGCAAAAGCCCCTGAACAGTTTTGATATGCTCGATGTCGGTAGTGCGTATAAATGCATCATTTGATATATTCAGCTTTTTCCAGAGATTCTTAAAGTTATTAACCATAATGTCTGCATGTTCTTTTGGAGTCCTTCCCTTATCCTTTGCAGCCTTCTCAACCTTCTGTCCATGCTCGTCTGTCCCTGTCAAAAAAAACACTTCATTGCCCTTAATTCGGTTGAATCTTGCAAGGATGTCTGCCGCAATTGTTGTGTATGCATGTCCGATATGAGGTATGTCATTTACATAATAAATAGGCGTGGTAACATAGAATTTGTTCATCTCCTGAAGCGCCTCCTTTTGTGCCAGAATTTTTTATGCCGCTGTTCAGCTTGTTCAGGCCTCGGTTGCTCTGGTTTGGACTGCTCAGTTTTTTCACCTTCAACTATCTCTCCCTCATCGGTTGGGGCTTCTATAAACTCTTCAGCCCCATCGATCTGTTCAAGTTTCGAAAGGACAGAAGAAATGCCAACTTCTGCCTTTTCTGAAATCGCCTCTTCATCTTCTGCCAATATCTCATCGTCTGAAGAAATGCCATCCATATCTCCATCGTATTCATACCTCAGACAGCACATAAGCCTTCCGCAAAGACCAGAGATCTTTCCTACATTTAAAACCAGTTCTTGCTTTTTTGCCATTTTTATCGAAACTGGCTCAAAAGACGTCAGAAACGTATCGCAGCAAAGCTGTCTGCCGCAAATGCCGAGACCACCGATGAGCTTTGCCTCATCCCTTACGCCTATCTGTCTCATTTCGATCCGGGTCTTGAACCTTGCAGCGAGATCCTTTACAAGTTCCCTAAAGTCTATCCTGCCGTCTGCTGTAAAATAAAATACTATCCTTTTCCTATCGAGAGTTGCTTCAACTCCTGCGAGCTTCATCTGAAGTCCACGCGCCATTATACGTTCGAGACAAAAATCGCGCGCCTCTTTCTCGAGTTTCTTGTTTTCATCCACAGCCTTAAGATCTTCCTCATTAACAAGCCTTAAGACCTTTTTTAGTTCCCTCGTCAGCGAATCAACAAAATGTTTTTCTACCGCTACCCTGCCTATGCTTATTCCAAAATCAGACTCTACAACAACAGAATCTCCATGCTTGACATCTATGCCGTCCACCTCAAAATTGTATATTTTTCCACATCTTTTAAATCTTATACCAACAACATCAGGCATCTATACCTCCATAAAAGACAGGCAATAGGCAATAGAAAACTTTTTAACCTATTGCCTATTGCCTATCGCATTTTTCATTATGCTTGCCACATAATTCCATGTGATTGATTTGTTCAAATTAAAGTCAAGCAAACCTTCTATGTGCTCGATATCACGATAAGAATTAAGAATATCCTCAATTTTCTGTTTGTTGCCTGCCTGCTTCCTTCTGCCCAATATCAAATCAGCATCTGTCTCTGTAATTTTATATACAATCATATCTCTTAAAAAAACATGAGCCATATCAAGCCATGCCCTAATCTCATTCTTATTAGCCCATGAATCTCTCGATTCACCGTAAAGCATATCTTTCAGAAGCTTATCAAACCATTCGCCTTCTCTCACAAAGTCCTTTGATACTGCAAGGCCTGGCCTTCCCATAGCAAGATTGACAATATAGTCCACATCCCTTGAGTCTGCATTCCTTGAAACAATTTCCCTGCACATGTTCAATGGAAGGGGATAAAATCTGATATTTATACACCTCGATCTTATAGTATCAGGCAGCATATCTGGATTAGACGATATGAGAATAATAATACTGTTATCAGTGGGCTCTTCGAGGGTCTTCAAAAAGGCATTGGCGGCGCTAACATTCATCGCATCCGCTTCATCAATAATGACAATTTTTTTCCTGCCCTCATAAGGACTCAAATAAAGGAATTCCTCAATTTTATGCACTGCCTCTATCGGATACTCATATCTGTTTTTATCTTTGCCTTCTTTGGGCTTTAAAGAAAGGACGACTTCAACATTTTCAAGGGTAATAGCAAGAACATCAGGATGCATTGAAGCATCTATCTTGAGGCATGATGCGCATTCACCACAGCAGTCATAGCCTACTGGCTTTATGCAGTTAAGCGCCTTAGCATAATTAATAGCAGACAGTTTTTTCCCAATACCTGCTTCTCCAGAAAACAGCATCGCAGACGGCACCCTGTTTTTTCTGAGCATGCCAGAAAGTATTCGCAGCGCCTTTTCCTGTCCTATAATATCCCTAAGTGCCATCTCACAATCTCCCAAACCTTTTGCTCAACTATCTTCAAAGGCAATGATGCGTCCACAATCTTAATCCTTTCAGGCTCTTTATCTGCAATCTGAAAATATCCCCTTTTCACCTTTTTATGAAACTCAACATCCTCAAGTTCAAGCCTATCAACCTTGTTTATCCCTTTGTTTCTCTTCAATCCTGTTTCGACATCGAGGTCAAAAAGTATGGTAAGGTTAGGCTTAATCCCTTCTGTTGCTATGTTATTGATGGACGTTATAAGCTGTATGTCTATACCGCGTCCGTAGCCCTGATATGCAACTGTGGAATCTGTAAACCTGTCGGTAATCACGATTTTCCCCTCGTCAAGAGCAGGGAGTATCTTCTCAGAAAGGTGCTGCGCCCTCGCTGCATTATACAAGAGAAGTTCTGTCATATAAGACATGCTCCCGTGATCTATATGAAGGAGTATCTCACGGATCTTGCTGCCTATAACGGTTCCACCGGGTTCCTGAGTCAGCATCACCTCATAGCCTTTCTCAACAAGACGTTCTGACAGGAGCCTTGCCTGCGTGGTCTTTCCAGTGCCCTCTATGCCTTCAAAAGAAATAAATATGCCTTTTCCCATGTTATGCCATCATAAATTTTAATGTTTATTATATCATGGCTTGATAAGTATTTTGGGGAAATACAACATTGATGCAGCAGCGTAGAAACCGGACATTTTCATTTTGGTGAAAACAGGACATTTTTATTTTGGCTTAACAATTAACAAATTTACTATCTCATACCATCGCCTCTTTCAATCTCATGACCAGTTGGAAAACCTTGATGGTCTCCTCTATGCTCCTTGAGCCTGTGCCGCATGAAGGCGTGATAAGGATTTGCGAATTAACGAGTTCAGAGGGTATATGATCATATAATTTTTTGAAATGGTTATCCATCAATTTATTAATGTATTTGTCATCAACAGAGTTGATGGCATCCGATGTAGGCACAATCCCCCATGCAAGGTATCCGCCGCCCTTAAGGAAATTTTTTATTTCTTCATGATATATGGCAAGTGTATCGAAATACTCAAAGGCATCAAAGTTCAGTATCCTCACACCGCTATTGATCACCATCTGCCAGTCTGCCCTGCCGCAGCAGTGTATGCCTGATATTGCACCTGCCTTTTCAATTGCTGAAACCATATCTTTCAGCAATCTCGAGACCTCTTCGCTGTCAACCCCGAGATAGGATGAACTGCCTATTGCAGAGAAAATTGGCTCGTCAATGAAAATAATAACGCTGTCAGAATGTTGCTTTAACAAATCTATCTGCCACCGCACTTTTGCCTTTAAGAGCATCAAGGATATTTCGCGCAGTTCCTCATCAAAATAAACAAGCCTTCCGTAGTTGTCTTTCAGTCCGAGGGTGAATGTGAGAGGGCCTGTAACATGCCCCTTTAATGTCCTAAACCTTCTGCCTTTTATCATTTTTAAAAATGTATGAAGACCGATTGCATAGTCTTCTGATATGGCTATCTTTGTATTATCCGCGCATGATTCGTAAAATCTTTCAAGCTCATCGCTTCCATCTCTTATAATCCAAGCCTCCTGCTCTTTTTCATTTATTCTTATATATGGCATTCCTTCTGAATATTGGATGTTCATAGACTCCTTAAATGAAATTTTCGGCAGTTGCGGCCAAAATGGGATATCGAATGTCCTGAGTACAAGCTCGCAAGCATCCTTAGGATTTTTGTGCGGAAGACTCCCAATGCCTGTAGTAGAAAAGGGATCAATAATTTCTGGCATGTGGTATTATAGCATATGGGACAGAATACAGAGGTCAGAAGCCAGAAGTCAGACTATCTGTTTACCGTGTTCTGTTTTCTGTGTTCTGTCTTCTGTGTTCTGTTTTCTGCTCCCTTCTGCCTCGCCCTTACAGATGAAGAAATCCTGAAACATCAGTCCGAGATAAAAGACAAGCCGATCGGTGAAAGAATAGCCTTCTGGGCTGAAAGGTTTGTTGGCGTCCCATACGATATTGACCCAAGAGGGGAATATGTTGCTAAAGGAGTCATAGTCGCAGATGAAAGGGTGGACTGCATGTATCTTACATTCAGGGCAGTGGAGCTTGCAATGAGCAGCAATCATGATGAGGCTATCGAAATTGCGCTGGATAAAAGGTTTCATGCAAGAGGAATCCTGCAAGACGAAAAAGTTGTAAATTATGATGACCGCTTTCAATACGGCGAAGACATGATATTCAGCGGAAAGTGGGGAAATGACATAACCAATCATGTAGGCAGAACAGTAAAAATAGAAGGTACAAGGGGATCTGGATTCATTGAAATACTGCCACCAGAAGAACTCATTAAAGAAATGCAGAAATTAAAAAGCGGGGACATCATTTTTTTCATTAAGGCTGCCAAAAAAAGGACTTCTGAGGAATTGGTAGGACATATAGGGATAATAAAGACAGAAGACAGAACACAAAGCACAGAAAACAGAAGACACAGCACAGAACACAGACAAATTTATTTGATTCATGCAGGCGGAATGAAAGAAAAAGGAGGCGTTGTAAAAAAGGTCTTATTTAAAGACTATATTAAAACAATGCCTTTCTTAGGAGCAAAAATCACGAGATTCGATTAGTCTTATAGTTTCTTTAGTATATCTGGAAATTGCGATTTAAAATCCGGATAAACCCTTCCGAGAAAGAGCTTTAATCCCTTTATCTCCGTCTTCAAATCATCGATTTCTTTTAAACTCTCCTGCCATTTTGCTGCTTTATCTGTAAGGGTCTTTATCTCTTGTTCAATAAGGCTGAGTTTTTCCTTTAAAGCAATTATATCTTTCATAATAGGCTCCCTTTTTATTTAGTAAGCAGTAAGCAATGTGGTATTTGCTGATTCTATTTTCTACTGCTTACTTTCTCCTCTGCGCCCTTGTCCTCTTGCGGAGTTTTCTGTGTTTGTGCTTGCGCATCTTCTTTTTCCTCCATTTTACAACATTACCCACAACATCACCTCCTCCTTAGTTTCGTTATGCGTTATGCGCAATCCGTAATGAGTAATTAGTAAAAAACTACTTCACAGATTGCCCTTAGCTGCCGCTGCTTCCATAAAAGCCTCCAGTTGAAGCTCAACCGAAGTTGACTCGGTCCCATCGAATGGAATGCTTATGCAAGGAATACCGTAATCGCTGCTCACCGCCTTTATAAGCGCTGTAACTATTGTGCCGGGCATACAGCCAAAGGGCATAGCATTAACAATGCCTGAAGCGCCATTCTTTATCAGGTCTATTGCCTTGCCGATGCTCAATACAGTCTCCCCCTCAAATGACTCATGGACATACGGATTTGCTAATTTTAAAATCTCTTTTGTGCTCGGTTCCTTCAAGGTCTTTAGGCTGCCGTTAAAACAATGAGTCAACTTATGCTCGCTCCTCTTAAGAAAGAAATTCTTTAGTAAGCCGTTAATGATAGCAGATTTGTCCCCTTTTATCAACGCCCTGTTTAGCGCAAGATGATTTACATAGGATATCCACTCCTCCATTGGAGCTAACCACACCTCGCCGCCTAATGACTCTATATTCTTGATAAGGTCATTATTTGCAAAAATCTGCCACCTGACAAATATTTCTCCTATTACACCTATAAGTGGTTTTCTGTCTTTAAATTTTTGGATGTTATCAAAATCATATTTCATCTTTTTAACAACATCCTTTATAGCTCCATTTCTTTGCTTTAAAGCATTATAGATATCGTCCCTGTATTTTTTGTAAAGCTCATCGGATACCCCTTTGTCCTTTTCATACGGCCTGTTAGCATGCAATAGTTTATAGAGAAGGTCATAGGCAACAATGCCCTTCCACGCAACTCTATTGAATTCGCTTCCAGTTAGTCCTATCTCTTGGTAAGTGTTTGAGTGCTGTTCAGGCGAAAACACAACTACATCATTATATCCGAGTTCATCGAATATCATTCTCTGCAAAACATTGTATTGCCCGAATCTGCAAGGGCCATTTGCAGTAGGCATAAAAAAGGCGAGCTCCTCTAACTTAATATTAGAAGACATTATCACCTTTAGCATATCGCCTGTTGTTATTGTGCACGGGTAGCACTCCTTTCCTGATAAATATCTCTTGGCAATATCGACAGATAATTTGTCAGATTCGGGCATTACCTCAGCAGAAACGCCGCAATATTCAAATGCTCCTTTTAGAGCAAAGGCATGGTCAGCCATGCGAGGAATGAAGATAGTCCGTGACAAGCGATGAGTGGCAAGTGGCGAATTAGAGACCAATGACTTTAGACCTTTAAACTTCTCGTTATTCGTTACTCGCAGCTCTTTACTGCCGTCAATCTGCTGTTCTATGCTGTCAAGAAAAGCCTCGCATCTTGTTATTGCTCCGGCATCTGCACTGTGTTCGTCTATTTCTATATGCAGAAATGGCTTCCCTTTTGTCTCCTCTTTAAAATATTTGAGTATAAAAGAATCTGGCCCGCAAGAAAAATTTCCTATATAAATTGCATAAAGATTTGGCGCATTTCTTATTATTTTAGCTGCCCTAAGAATTCTCTGCCCTGACCTCCAGTACATATTAGCCCATTCATTCTTCAATGAAACGGTTTCAAGAGGGAGAAAATCCATAGGAATAGACAACATATTAAGATTCGCAAGCTTCTTTGGTATCTCGAGGTTGACACCGCTGTCAAATGCATTATATGCTCGTCCAACTATCACAACTGCAATATCGCCTTTATTGATACTCAGTTGATTGAGCACCTCTATCCCTTTTTCTTTTATGCTATCTTGAAATTCATCCTGTGAAGATTTAGCTGCTTGTATAGCCCTGTTTATATCCTTTTCTTTTATGCCATAATTTTTGAAAACCCTTTTTAATTCCTTTCTAAGAAAATCGACCCCCCTGCTGAAATCAACAACAGGACTTATACGCTTAATGTCTTTGATTGCGGCATTGCTGACATAAGGAATTGTCTGGACATAAGGGCAAGACACTCCCCTTGCGTATTCATCGCCATCTCTATTGAGATTGACATTGCTTGGAATAAATATAGCATCCACATCAGAATTCTGGAGCCACTTAATATGTCCGTGCGCAACTTTTACAGGGAAACATGCCTCTGAAAGGACATTTTCGACACCGAGGGTCACTATCTGCTTATTCGTCTTTGGAGAAACAACGACCTCAAAACCAAGCTCCCACAAAAGGGTTGACCAAAAAGGCAGATAGTCGTGGAAGAAAAAGATATATGGCATCCCTATTTTAGCAACAAATTTCCTGTCTTTGTTCTTTGTTCTTTGTTCATGGTTCTGATTGTGCACCTTCCACAACATCTCTTCCCTAAACGCAAAGAGGTCAGGCAGTGTTGATTTTTGAGCGCGCCTTACATCATACTTCTCGCACCTCCCGCCGTAAAACAAATAACCTTCCTCGCCTTCCACTTTTACCCTGTTTATCTCGCACACATTAGGGCACCCTTTACACTCAAAAGAGCTTATCTCATAAGGTTTCCTTGAGAACTCAAACCCCTTGAATTTGGTTTTTATTTCCTCTGTCTCTTGACTTCTTTCTTCTGGCTCCTGTCTTTTCATATAGTCCCTTGCAATAAGAGCCATGCCTATAGCGCCTGTTACGTCATGGTTAGGCGGAACGACAATCTTTTTGCCTACATATTTTTCGAAGGCAGCGACAACAGCTTTGTTAAATGCAACTCCGCCTTGAAAAAATATCTTTTCGCCAACTAACTTGCCATCGACAACCCTGTTTGTATAGTTTTGAACGATAGAATATGCAAGCCCTGCAAGCAGATCCCTTTTGTCTGCCCCTCTCTGAAGGTTTGCCAATAAGCTGTTTTCCATAAACACAGTGCATCTTTCGCCCAATCTGCACGGATTCTCTGCACTGAATGCAGAGCCTGCAAACTCATCTTTTACGGATATATTTAATTTTTCAGCCTGTTCTTCCAGAAAAGAGCCTGTTCCTGCAGCACATGCCTTGTTCATCTCAAAATCTACAATGATGCCGTTTCTAATAGAGATATATTTTGAGTCCTGGCCGCCTATCTCAAATATAGTATCAACTCTTGGGTCAATAAATATTGCAGCAGTTGCCTGAGCTGTAATCTCATTTTTTACAATATCGGCGCCCACATAATCAGCAATCATGTATCTGCCAGAGCCTGTCGTCCCAACACCTGCAATCTCCACACTGTCTCCTATTTCAGCATATATCTCTTCAAGACCCTGTTTTACAGCCTCGATAGGCCTGCCCGCAGTCATGAGATAACGCTTGGCCAGCAGATTTCCTTCCTCATCAATCACAGCAAGATTTGTGCTTATAGAACCAATGTCGATGCCAAGATAAGATTTACCATGTGATGCGTGATGCGTGATGCGTGATGAGTTTAAAGACCCATTACTCATTGCGGATAACGCATTACAGCCTTTAAGGTGTCTTTCAAAAAATCCATCCCCTTCTGATATTAAAGGTGCAAGACCTTTTTCTGAGAATTGTGCAGATGAAAGGAATTGCTCTAAATCTTCCAGATTAAAAGCATTTACAAGGCCTTCATCCATGTCCTTCAAGGCAGCGCCCAATGCGCCCATAGATGCAAAATCAGCAGGAACAAAGAGTTCATCGAGATCAAAGACCTCTCTGAACGCCCTTACCATTCCTCTATTGGCAGCCACACCGCCCTGAAATGAAACCGGCAGTTTCAAGTCCCTGCCTTTTGCAATAGTTCCTTTGAAGTTCCTTGCAACCGCAAAACACAATCCAGCAATGATATCCTCAACAGGGGTTGCAATCTGCTGCAGGTGTATCATGTCCGACTTGGCAAAGACACTGCACCTGCCTGCAATCTTGGAAGGTCTCTCTGAATGTGCAGCAATTTCGCTGAATTCCTCTATGCTGAGCCTCAATCTCTCTGCCTGCTGCTCAAGAAAAGAGCCTGTACCGGCAGCACAGACAGAATTCATGGAGAAGTCCTTTATCGCGCCGTTTTCAAGAATAATGAGCTTTGAATCTTCTCCTCCAAGCTCGATGACGGTATTGATATGAGGGAATAATTTCTTAATGGAATAGAACTGAGAGACAACTTCATTGATGGGCTTTATCTTTAGTGCAGAGGCAATTGCCTTCCCTGCAGAGCCTGTAACAGAAAGAGAGCTTTCAGGAAATCTCCCCTGAATTTCCTTTAAAAGTTTAAGCGATACCCTGACAGGATGGCCGTAATGTCTTACATAATGTCCTTCAACTTTATTGCCCTCTTTATCAAGGACAACAATCTTGACAGCCACCGAACCAGCATCAAGTCCGATGAAATACATCGTTATCCTCCGGAAAGTTTTTAGATAATTTTTAGTTTATTGAATAACAAATGTTTTATCAAGAGGAATATTCAGGATTTACATTACACAATGGTGTCAGGCTTGCATATATGCATTTAATGCCCTGAATATCTTTTCCATAATTTTTC
>OGCL01001461.1_pt1 | contig 20079 bp, 17 predicted proteins | sample 1570041 | NCBI WGS metagenome assembly OGCL01 (sample SAMN06266162, study PRJEB24511) | hot springs metagenome | isolation source: Hot spring water | place: South Africa: Limpopo | collected 2015-06-22
GAGGAGGCCGTTGAGAAGGCCCGCGTGCAGGTGGCCGATCTGATTGGTGCTGACCCCCGCGAAATCGTCTGGACCAGCGGCGCGACCGAGTCCATCAACCTGGCCTTGAAGGGCGCTGCCCAGTTTTACAAGGGCAAGGGCAAGCATCTCATCACGCTCAAGACCGAGCACAAGGCCGTGCTGGACACCATGCGCGAGCTGGAGCGCCAGGGTTTTGAAGCCACTTACCTCGATGTTCAGGAAGACGGTCTGGTCAACATGGACGCGCTCAAGGCCGCGATCCGCCCCGACACCATCCTGGTGAGCATCCTGTTCGTGAACAACGAAATCGGCGTGATCCAGGACATCCCTGCCATCGGCGCACTGTGCCGTGAAAAGGGCATCCTGCTGCACGTGGATGCGGCCCAGGCCACGGGCCGTGTTGCCATCGACATGGCCACCTTGCCCGTTGATCTGATGAGCATGACGGCCCACAAGACCTATGGCCCCAAGGGCGTGGGTGCACTGTATGTGCGCCGCAAGCCCCGCGTGCGTCTGGAAGCACAGATGCACGGTGGCGGCCACGAGCGCGGCATGCGCTCGGGCACGCTGCCCACGCACCAGATCGTGGGCATGGGCGAGGCCTTCCACATCGCCAAGGAAGAAATGGCCGAGTCCAACGCCAAGGCCCACGCGCTGCAGCAGCGCCTGCTCAATGGCTTGAAAGACATCGAGCAGGTGTTCATCAACGGCAGCATGGAACGCCGCGTGCCGCAGAACCTGAACATGAGCTTCAACTACGTCGAAGGCGAGTCGCTCATCATGGGGATCAAGGGCCTGGCGGTGTCGTCGGGTTCGGCCTGCACCTCGGCCAGCCTGGAGCCCAGCTATGTGCTGCGCGCCCTGGGCCGCAGCGATGAGTTGGCCCACAGCAGCCTGCGCATGACCATCGGCCGTTTTACGACCGAAGAGGAGATCGACTATGCGATCTCCACCATCCGCGAGAACGTGGCCCGCCTGCGCGAACTGAGCCCGCTGTGGGAGATGTATAAGGATGGCATCGACATCAGCACCATCCAATGGGCTGCGCACTGAATCCCGAAGATTTTTGAAGCATTGAAGAGGTACACATCATGGCTTACTCAGAAAAAGTGGTTGACCATTACGAAAACCCCCGCAACGTGGGTTCCTTCGACAAGGGTGACGATTCGGTGGGCACTGGCATGGTGGGCGCGCCCGCCTGCGGCGACGTGATGAAGCTGCAGATCAAGGTGAACCCCGCCACGGGCGTGATCGAAGATGCGCGTTTCAAGACCTATGGCTGCGGCTCGGCCATTGCCTCGTCGTCGCTGGTGACTGAGTGGGTCAAGGGCAAGACGCTGGACGAAGCGGCAGCGCTCAAGAACAGCGAAATCGCCGAAGAACTGGCCTTGCCGCCCGTGAAGGTGCACTGCTCCATCCTGGCCGAAGACGCCATCAAGGCTGCGGTGCTCGACTACAAGACCAAGCACGCGGCCACTGCCACCACCGCTGCCTGATCCACCGAGAGCGATATGGCCATCACGCTGACAGAAGCCGCGGCACGGCACGTCAATCGCTATCTTGCCCGCCGTGGCAAGGGCCTGGGCGTGCGCCTGGGAGTCAAGACGACCGGTTGCTCGGGGCTCGCCTACAAGCTGGAGTATGTGGACGACAGCGAGCCCGAGGACATCGTGTTTGAAAACCACGGCGTCAAGGTGCTGATCGACCCCAAGAGCCTGGCCTACATCGACGGCACCGAGCTGGACTTTGTGCGCGAGGGCTTGAACGAAGGCTTCAAGTTCAACAACCCCAACGAGCGTGACCGCTGCGGTTGTGGGGAGAGCTTCCGCGTCTGAGAAGGTGTGAACGCTCGCCAGCCCGCTGCGCTGCACCGTGAAACCGCCAACGCGCTTTGTGCTGGCGGTTTTTTCTTGCACTTTTTGCTTCGCTCCTTCTGCGCATGAACCTGCAATCTGACGACTTTGAACTGTTTGGCCTCGAACGCCGCTTTGCCCAGGAGCGCAGCGCCATCGACGCGCGCTGGAAAGAGCTGCAGCGCGAAGCCCATCCCGACAAGTTTGCGGCGCAGGGCGCAGCGGCACAGCGTGTGGCCATGCAATGGTCCGTGCGTATCAACGAGGCCTACCAGCGCCTGAAAGACCCGATGCGCCGCGCGGCCTACCTGTGCGAGCTGCACGGCGCACCCATCAACGCCGAAGACAACACGGCCATGCCGGCGGCCTTCCTCATGCAGCAGATGGAGTGGCGCGAGGCGCTGGAAGAGGCTCGTGCCGAGAGCGAACTCGATGCGCTGGATGACGGTGTCAGCCAGGCACGCCGTGACGCGCTGGCGCATTGCGGGCAGCTCATCGACCAGCAGCAGGACTACGCGGGCGCGGCCCGCCAGGTCAGAGCCCTCATGTTCATTGCGCGATTTGCCGACGACATTGAACGTCGCCGAGAGCAACTGGGACAATAGAGCGGTTTTTGCTTCCCCCAGGGCCTCCGTTGGAATGACGGCAGGCCCCACCACGTTGAGACCCAAAATTTCATGGCGCTTCTGCAGATTTCCGAACCCGGCCAGTCCCCCGACCCGCACCAGCGGCGCATTGCCGTAGGCATCGACCTGGGCACCACCCACTCTCTGGTGGCCGCCGTGCGCAATGGTGTGTCCGAATGCCTGCCCGACGCGCAGGGCAGGGTGCTGCTGCCATCTGTGGTGCGGTATCTGGAGAACGGCGGGCGCCAGATCGGTTACGACGCCGTGGCCGCTCAGGCCCAGGATGCGCGCAACACCATCGCCTCGGCCAAGCGCTTCATGGGCCGGGGTCTGAAAGACGTGGCGGAGGCGGGCAAGCTGCCGTACGACTTTGTTCCCGCCAGCGACGCGGGTGCAGGGGGCATGGTCAGCCTGGCAACGGTGGATGGCAACAAGTCGCCTGTTGAAGTCAGTGCCGAGATCCTGGCCACGCTGCGCTACCGCGCCGAAGACACCTTCAACGACGACCTGTATGGCGCGGTCATCACCGTGCCTGCCTACTTTGACGATGCCCAGCGCCAGGCCACCAAGGATGCAGCCAAGCTCGCAGGCATCCACCTGCTGCGCCTGATCAACGAACCCACAGCGGCGGCGATTGCCTACGGCCTGGACAACGCCAGCGAAGGTGTCTACGCCGTGTACGACCTCGGGGGCGGCACCTTTGATATCTCCATCCTGCGCCTCACGCAGGGCGTGTTCGAAGTGATTGCCACCGGTGGCGATTCGGCCCTGGGGGGCGATGACTACGATGCCGCACTGGCCGACTGGGTGCTGCAGCAACTCGGGCTGGAGGCCGTCACCGCCGCCGATAAAACGGCCGTGCGCATGGCGGCCCGCGCCTGCAAGGAGGCGTTGACTACTACTGATTTGGTAGCATTCAAGGCAATACTGTCGAGCGGTGAAGCCCATTTTGACGTAAAAAGATCAGACTTCGAAGCCGTGACCGCCGAGCTGACGGCGCGCTCCATGGCCGCTGTGCGCCGCGCGCTGCGCGACGCCCACCTCGCGCGTGACGAAGTGCAGGGTGTGGTGATGGTGGGGGGCTCCACCCGCATGCCGCAGGTCCAACGCGCGGTGGCCGAATTTTTCGGCAGAGAGCCTCTGACCAATCTCAACCCCGACGAAGTGGTGGCCCTGGGGGCTGCCATCCAGGCCAACCAGCTCGCGGGCAACAACACGGCGGGCGACCTGCTGCTGCTGGATGTGATCCCGCTGTCACTGGGCATCGAAACCATGGGAGGGCTGGTCGAGCGCATCGTGGCGCGCAACGAGACCATCCCCACCGCCAAGGCGCAGGACTTCACCACCTACAAAGACGGGCAGACGGCGCTCGCGGTGCATGTGGTGCAGGGCGAACGCGACCTTGTGCAGGACTGCCGCAGCCTCGCGCGTTTTGAGCTGCGTGGCATTCCGCCCATGGCCGCAGGTGCTGCGCGCATCCGCGTGACCTTCACCGTCGATGCCGATGGCCTGCTGAGCGTGAGCGCTAAGGAGCAGGGCAGCGGTGTGGAGGCGCGCATCGATGTGAAGCCGTCGTATGGCCTGTCGGATGAAGAGATCGCGCGCATGCTGCAGGAGGGCTTTGCCACGGCGGCGCAGGACATGAAGGCCCGCGCCGTGGTCGAGGCCCGTGTGGACGCCGACCGCATGCTGCTTGCCACCCAGAGCGCGCTGGACGCCGATGGCGATGTGCTGAGCCTGCAAGAGCGCTCCGCTATCGATGCCCTGATGGTGGCCCTGCGCCACCAGCGCGACGCCGACGATGCGGCTGTGATCGAAGCCGCCACCGACGCCCTGGCCAAGGGTACCGAAGCCTTTGCGGCCCAGCGCATGAACCGGGGCATCCAGCAGGCGCTGGCTGGCAAGAACGTGCAGACCCTCTGACACAGCCGAACGCATCTCCTCGAACAAAAACAAGACCATCCCATGCCCGTCATCAAGATCCTTCCCCACCCTGAGTACTGCCCCACAGGCACCGAGATCACGGCCCCTGCAGGCACGTCGATCTGCGAGGCCCTGCTGGACAACCACATCAACATCGAGCACGCCTGCGACATGAGCTGCGCCTGCACCACCTGCCACGTGATCGTGCGCCAGGGGCTGAATTCGCTCAACGAGGCGGAGGAGGAGGAAGAAGACCTGCTCGACCGCGCCTGGGGTCTGGAGCCGCAATCGCGCCTGTCCTGCCAGGCGATCCTGGCGCAGCAGGACCTGGTGGTGGAGATTCCCAAGTACACGATCAACCACGCCAAGGAAAACCATTGAAATGACACGGCAGATCGTTCTCGACACCGAAACCACCGGCCTCTCGGCCGAGGGCGGGGACCGCATCATCGAGCTGGGCTGCGTGGAGCTGCTCAACCGCAAGCTCACGGGCAACAACCTGCACCTGTACTTCAACCCGGGCCGCGACAGCCACGAAGACGCGCTGAAGGTGCACGGCATCAGTAACGAGTTCCTGAAGGACAAGCCCAAGTTTGCCGAGGTGGTGGACGACATCCTGCAGTACCTGCAAGGGGCCGAGATCATCATCCACAACGCGGCGTTTGACGTGGGCTTTCTGAACAAGGAGCTGGAGCTGGTGGGCCGCCCCGCGTTCCGCACCTATGTGGAGAGCGTGACCGACACGCTGGCCATGGCCAAGGAGATGTACCCGGGCAAGCGCAATTCGCTCGACGCCCTGTGTGACCGCCTGGGCGTGGACAACTCGGGCCGCACGCTGCATGGCGCCTTGCTGGACGCCGAGCTGCTGGCCGATGTCTACATCAACCTCACGCGCGGGCAGGACGCACTGCTCATGGCCGACGATGCCCAGGAGGGTGCCGACGGCGTGAAGGTGGCGGCCATCGATTTGCGTGGCCTGGTGCTGCCGGTGCTGCGCGCCAGCGAGCAGGAGCAGGCGGCGCATGCCGAGGTGCTCACCCAGATCGATAAGGCCAGCGGAGGCAAAACAATTTGGCGAACTTCTCAACAAGCCTGAAAAGCTGTGCCATAATCTAAGGCTTGTCACAGCAACACGGGTGATTAGCTCAGCGGTAGAGCACTGCCTTCACACGGCAGGGGTCACATGTTCGATCCATGTATCACCCACCAATCGCAAACCCCTGCAGATTTCTGGTCTGCAGGGGTTTTTTATTGCCTGCATGCATGCGGGTGCCACTTGGCTGGCGCGCCTTGCCATGCCGCTACAGTGTTGGACTTGATGGATTGCAGCGGCGTGTGCCCGCTGCGCTTTTCCCCCACTGCTTGCTGGCACCAATCCGATGATCACTTTCCACAATCCCCTGCACCAGGGGCATGCTCCCGTCCATGAGTTCTTCCGAGGGGAGCGGGTGCCCTGTTTCGAGAAGCCTGCACGGGTGGACTACGTGGAAGAGGCCCTGCGTGCGCGCGGCCACAGCATGCTGGCCCCGGACGTGGACAGCAGCCCCGTGCTGGCCCAGGTGCATGCACCGCGCTACCTCGGCTTTTTGCAGACCGCCTGGCAGCAGTGGCTGGCGCTGGACCCGGTTGCCAATGCAACGGTTCAGCCCTTTCCCTCCGTCTGGCCGGTGCGCACACTGCGCAGCGATGTCGAGCCAGACAACTTCGTGGCCCGGCTGGGGCTGTACTCCATGGACAACGGCACGCCCATGGCTGCAGGCACCTGGGCAGCAGCCAAGGCTGGGGCTGATGCTGCAGCGAGCGCGGCTGCACGCGTGGCACAGGGTGACCGCGCCGCCTTTTGCTGCACGCGACCGCCCGGCCACCATGCAGGCCCCGACTTCATGGGCGGCTACTGCTTCCTGAACAACGCCGCCGTGGCAGCACAAGCATTGCGCAACCAGGGCGCCCGGCGCGTGGCCTTGCTGGATGTGGACTACCACCATGGCAACGGTACACAAAGCATCTTCTACGCCCGCGACGATGTGCTTTTCGTCAGCCTCCATGGCGACCCGCGCACCGAGTACCCGTTCTACCTAGGCCATGCGGACGAAGTGGGGGAGGGCAACGGAACTGGCTACAACCTGAACCTGCCGCTGCCTGCAGGCACCAGCGCTGCCACCTGGTTCGAAGCCCTGGAGCAGGCCTGTACCCGCATCGCGGGCTACCAGGCCGATGCACTGGTGATCTCGCTGGGCCTCGATGCCTTCGAGTGCGATCCGATCTCCCGCTTCGCGCTGGCATCCGCCGACTTCACCCGTTTGGGCGAGCGCCTGGCCCGCCTGGGGTTGCCCACCGTGTTTGTGCTGGAGGGTGGATATGCCGCCGCTGAGCTGGGGACCAACGCTGTCAATGTGCTGGATGGGTTTGAGCAGGCATAACTCCAGCCTGGGGGAGAAGGGCTGGTTTGCAGCGGAAGGAGCGAGCGAATGACCGATACGGTGGATTGTGTGGTGGTGGGCGCTGGTGTGGTGGGTCTGGCCGTGGCCCGCGCGCTGGCCTTGCAGGGGCGCGAGGTGATGGTGCTGGAGGCGACCGATGCCATTGGCACAGGCATCAGCTCGCGCAACAGCGAAGTGATCCATGCCGGGCTGTACTACCCCACCGGTTCGCTCAAGGCGCAGCTGTGTGTGCGGGGCAAGGAGCTGCTCTACGCCTATTGCGCCGAACGCGGGGTGCCGCACCGGCGCTGCGGCAAGCTGCTGGTGGCCACCTCGGCCGCGCAACTGGCCAGCGTGGAGTCGATCCAGGCGCGTGCGCGGGCCAATGGCGTGCTCGACCTGCAGTGGCTCAGCCGTGACGAGGCCTTGGCGCTGGAGCCCGCGCTGGAATGTGTGGGCGCGTTGTACTCACCCAGCACGGGCATCGTGGACAGCCATGCGCTGATGCTGGCCCTGCAGGGCGACCTGGAGAACGCTGGCGGCCTCGTGGCGTTCAATTCGCCTCTTGCGCGTGCCCAGTGTACGGAAGATGCTATTATTTTGGAAGCATCTGATGGCACGCGCCTGCAGGCCCGCGCGGTGGTGAACGCGGCGGGCCTGTACGCACCGGTCCTGGCTGCCCGTTTTGTGGGGTTGGACCCTGCCCATGTGCCTACGGCCCACTTTGCCAAGGGCAGCTATTTCACATTGACCGGTAAAGCACCCTTCAGCCATCTGATCTACCCGGTGCCCGAGGCCGCAGGTCTGGGGGTGCACCTCACGCTCGACCTGGGCGGCCAAGCCAAGTTCGGGCCGGATGTGCAGTGGGTCACATCGGCCGACGACCTGCTGGTGGACCCAACGCGGGGCGATGCCTTCTACGCGGAGGTGCGCAAGTACTGGCCCGGTCTGCGGGATGGCGCACTGGCGCCGGGGTATGCAGGCATCCGCCCCAAGATCCACGGTGCGAGCCAGCCTGCGGCCGATTTTGTGATCCAGGGGCCTGCGGTCCATGGTGTGCCCGGACTGGTCAACCTGTTTGGCATCGAATCGCCCGGTTTGACCAGTTCACTGGCCATTGCGGAGCATGTGGCCGCGCTGGTTTGAAGGTTGATCTGGGGCAAATTCGTTGCAATCGGTAACCTCTTGCGTCCCCGTCCTACGAGGGGTCTCTGGACGGGTGGCTAAGATGGCCCGAGGTCCCTGTTCTAGGGTTTTCCAAACCGCTTGTTGATTGAAAGAAAGGCTGCTTGTATGACTGCTTCCGACACCACCACCACCCAAGGCGAACTGGAAAAACTGGTTTCCGACCTGCGTGGCCTGCTGGCCAACAAGGACCTGGACACGGTGCCAGAGATCAAGCTGCTGCGCCAGCGCCTGGACGATGGCATGCACAACGTGCGCGAATCTGCGGTGCGTGCCGCACAGGATGCCGCCCGCCAGGCCAAGGAGGCAGCCATTGCGGCCGACCGTTATGCCCACGATGAACCCTGGCGTGTGGCAGGCGCTGCACTGGCTGTGGGGGCCCTGGTCGGTTTCCTGCTGGCGCGCCGCTGAGCGCCGCGCCATGCGCACGCTGACCATGGCGGGCCCTGAGGGCCTTCCCGCATGAACTGGCTGTCGCTTCTGGGCCTGGAGGGCCTGGCGGCGCGCTGGCGCGCCAACGTGATCGAGGGGGCCATTGCGGTGGAAGACCGTGTGGACCTGGCACGCCTGGAGTGGGCCGATCTGAAGCAGCGGGTTCAGCAACTGCTGGTGCTGACCATTGTGGTCACCGGGCTTACGGTGGTGGCGCTGATCATGCTGTCGATCGCCGTGCTGGTGCACTTCTGGGACACGCCGCAGCGTACCCTGGTTGCCTGGCTGGTGGCGGGCGTCTGGACGCTGGGGTGGGTAGCCGCCCTGGTGGCGCTGGTGTCGGTGGCACAGCGCGCAGGCAATGGTTTTGCATTGACGCGCAGTGAGCTGGCCCAGGACTGGCGAGACATCAAGGAGCGTCTGTGAGTACCCCGTCTACCTCTTCCCGGCCCGTCGCGCCTGAGCAAGGCCGACCTGCGCTGCCCAGGCCCACGACCCAGCAGCAGCGCATCCTGGACCGCATCGCCCAGCAGCGCGAACGGCTGCGCGCGCGCCGTGCTGCGCGGGCCCATGCCCAGGCTTTGACAGAGAGCCAGCGTGCCGCCGCAGGGGGCGCGGAGGACTCGCTCGCATTGCGCGCCGCAGGCTTTGCCCGCGAGCACCCCTTGGCTGTGGCAGCCATCGCGGGTATGGCTGTGGTGGCCGGGCCACGGCGGTTGATCCGCTGGGCGGGTGTCCTGCTGCCCATGCTGCTGCGTCTGCGGCGATAAGCATTTGGCCGCGCCAGGCCCGTCCCATGAAAAGAGCCACTGCTCAGTGGCTCTTTTTTGAGCCAAGGGAAAACCAAATCCCTTGGAACGGCCTCAGCCCATGGCCTTGATGGCCTTGGCCGCCTTGACCACCAGGGCGGGCCCTTCATAGATCAGGCCGGTGTAGATCTGCACCACATCGGCGCCCGCGCGGACCTTGCTCACCGCGTCTTCGGCGCTCATCACGCCGCCCACGCCAATGATGGGAAAGCGGCTGCCCAGGGCGGCACGCAGTTGCCGGATAACCTGATTGCTGGCTTCCAGCACCGGGGCGCCGCTGAGCCCGCCGGTTTCTTCGCTGTGGCGCATGCCTTGCACGGCTGCACGGCTGATGGTGGTGTTGGTGGCGATCACGCCGTCCATGCCGTGGCGCTGCAGTGTCGCGGCAATCACCGCTACCTGGGCTTCATCCAGGTCGGGGGCAATTTTCACGAACACGGGCACGCGCCGGGCGTGTTGGGTTGCCAGTGCTTCGCGGCGCTCGGCGATGGCGGAGAGCAGGGCATCCAGCGCCGCATCACTTTGCAGCGCACGCAGATTTTGCGTGTTGGGCGAGCTGATGTTGACCGTCACGTAGTCCGCGTGCGGATACACCCCTTCCAGGCAAGTGAGGTAGTCGCTGGTGGCGTTCTCGATGGGGGTGGTGGCGTTCTTGCCGATGTTCAGGCCCAGCAGCATGGGGTTGCGGCGGTTTTGCTTGCGAAACTGCGCCTGTTGCACGTTGCGCAAAAAGGCCTCCAGCCCTTCGTTGTTGAAGCCCAGGCGGTTGATGAGGGCGCGGGCCTCGGGCAAGCGAAACATGCGTGGCTTGGGGTTGCCCGGCTGGGCCTTGGGGGTGACGGTGCCCACCTCCACAAAACCAAACCCCATGGCGCCCAGTGCGTCGATGCAGCGTGCGTTCTTGTCCAGCCCCGCCGCCATGCCCACCCGGTTGGGAAAGGTCAGGCCCGCCAGCGTGACAGGGTCGTCCACTGTTTCGTTGCACCAGGCCCACTGCAGCGGCGTGCGTTGCCCGCGTGCCAGCATGTCCATGGTGAGTTCGTGGGCGGCTTCGGCGTCCATGCCAAAGAGAAAGGGGCGGGTGAGGGCGTAGGGGATCAGGGACATGGGGGGATAATTCAGGATTACCCCCGATTTTCTCCCATGACGACGATGAATCCCCTGACCCAAGACGAACTCAAGACCCTGGTTGGCCAAGCTGCGCTGCAATACGTGGTGCCCGGCGAGATTGTGGGGGTGGGCACAGGCTCCACGGTCAACAAGTTCATCGATGCGCTGGCAGGCATGAAGGACCAGATCAAGGGCGCGGTGTCCAGCTCCGTGGCAAGTACCGAGCGCCTGAAGGCGCTGGGCATTGCGGTGTTCGACGCCAACGAAGTGGAGTCGCTCTCCGTCTACATCGATGGCGCCGACGAGATCGATGGGCAGGGCCACATGGTCAAGGGCGGCGGTGCGGCGCTGACGCGCGAGAAGATCGTGGCCGCACTGGCCGCTCGGTTTGTCTGTATCGCCGATGAATCCAAGCTGGTTCAGGCGCTGGGGCAGTTCCCTCTGCCGGTTGAGGTGATTCCCATGGCGGCCAACCACATTGCGCGCCGTTTCCAAGCCATGGGCGGCCAGGCCAGCCTGCGGCTCAAGGATGGCCAGCCGCTGGTGACCGACAACGGTCAGCACATCCTGGATGTCAAGGGCCTGTCGATCACCGACCCGCTGGCGTTCGAGTCACAAATCAACCAGTGGCCGGGCGTGGTGACCGTGGGGGTGTTTGCCCACCAGAAGGCCACGGTGTGCCTGCTGGGGACTGCCCAGGGGGTCAAGACGCTGGACTATTCCCGCTAAAGTGGCCTGTCGCCAGGCCGAGCCCTCGGGGCACAGTGCCCGTGATGACATCACAGATTTTTAAAAAAGAAGGGGTCCCAAGGGACCCCTTTTTTTGATGTGACTGGCGTTGCGGCGTGCGGGTACCTGTCAGAAGCGGATGCCCGCGGGGTTGCTGGGCGTTGGGCCTTCAGCAGGACGGGCCGCAGGCGCAGGGCGTGAAGGGGTGGGGGCCTTTGGCTTCTCTTCGCTAGGCGCTGCTTCCACGGCCTTGACTGCCACCAGCGGCGTGGCTGCGGGAGGGCGGTAGCTGGACGGCAGCTGCGACTGCTTGGGATAGCCCGCCGCGTCCAGGTACTGCGTCCATTCCGCGTCCGAGAACCCGACCAGCTGCTGGCCCCCAATGCTGCCAAAGGGCAGGCTGGTCGATCCACTCAGGCGCTGCAGTGCCGCTGCGTCTTCGCTGGTGGTCACCGTGCGTTCGGTGAACGGCACGCCCCGCGCCACCAAGGCGTTGCGCAGGCCCGTGCAAGGGGCGCAGTCGTTGCCGGTGTAAATCGTGACCGGGAACCGTGTGGCGATCTGTCGCAGCTCATAGGGCAGGGTGGCATTGCCACTGGCGGGGGCTGGCGCTGCACCTGTGGTGCGTGCAGCTTGGGCCGGTGCATCGGCGGGCGGGCGGTCAGAGAAGGTCACTTTGCCGTCGGGCCCGACGATGCGATACACGCCTTGCGCTTGGGCACTGGCGCCAGCCAAGGTCATCAGCAACGAGGCCAACAGAGGGGCCAACAAGGGCTTGTGCATGGTTGTTCTCCTTATTCCAGTTCGTTGTGGCTGCACTGCGGGGATCGTGCGGGCCTGTGCTTTCCATGGGCTCAGGCGGTCAGTTCTTCCGCCATGCCCTGGTGGCGCAACAGGGCGTCCAGGCTGGGTTCGCGGCCCCGGAAGGCCTTGAAGGACTCCATGGCGGGGCGGCTACCGCCCGCTTCAAGAATCGCTTCGCGGTAGCGCCGCCCGGTTTCAGCGCTGGGCAGCCCGTCGCTGCCTGTCGTTTCTTCAAACGCTGCATAGGCATCGGCGCTGAGCACCTCGGCCCACTTGTAGCTGTAGTAACCGGCGGCGTAGCCACCCGCAAAGATGTGGCTGAAGGTGTGGGCCGTGCGGCTGAAGGCTGGCGGCTGCAGCACGGCCACTTCCTGGCGTACCTGGGTCAGCAGCGGCATGAAGTCTTGGGCCGGGTCGTGTTCGGTGTGCAGCAGCATGTCGAACAGCGCAAACTCGATCTGGCGCAGCGTGGCCATACCACTCTGGAAGTTCTTGGCCGCGATCATCTTGTCGAACAGGGCGCGGGGCAGGGGTTCGCCCGTATCCACATGGGCGGTCATGTGCTTGAGCACGTCCCATTCCCAGCAGAAGTTCTCCATGAACTGGCTGGGCAACTCCACCGCATCCCACTCCACGCCGCCGATGCCGGAGACATCGCGCTCGTTCACCTGCGTGAGCATGTGGTGCAGGCCATGGCCGAATTCGTGGAACAGCGTGATCACGTCGTCGTGCGTGAGCAGGGGCGGTTTGCCGTCTACGCCGTCGGCAAAATTGCAGACCAGGTGGGCCACGGGCATCTGCAGCACGCCGGTGTCCGGGCGCTGCCATCGGGTGCGGACATCGTCCATCCAGGCGCCGCCGCGCTTGCCGGTGCGGGCGGGCTGGTCCAGGTAGAACTGGCCGACCAGGGCACCGTTGCGCTCGATGCGGTAGAACTCGACCGCCGGGTGCCACACGGGCGCCGAGTCGCGGCGGATCGACACTTCAAACAGTGTCTCGATGATCTTGAACAGTCCCGCCAGCACCTTGGGCGCGGTGAAGTATTCCTTGAGCTCCTGCTCGCTGAATGCGTAGCGGGCTTCCTTGAGTTTTTCAGAGATGTAGGGCCAGTCCCAGGCCTGTGGATCATTCAAACCCAGGTGCTCGGCGGCAAAGGCGCGCAGGTCGGCCACATCCTTCTCGGCATATGGGCGGGCGCGGCGGGCCAGGTCGCGCAGAAAGCGGATCACTTCGGCGGGAGACTGCGCCATCTTGGGCACCACGGAGACTTCGCCAAAGTTGGCGTAGCCCAGCAACTGGGCCTCTTCGCGGCGCAGCGCCAGGATCTCGCCAATGAGTGCGGAGTTGTCGAATTTGCGGCCGTCGCCTTCGGCCTGGTCGGAGGCGCGGGTGACATAGGCGCGGTAGAGCTTGGCGCGCAGGTCGCTGCGCGTTGCAAACTGCATAACCGGCAGGTAACAGGGCATCTTGAGCGTGAGCTTGTAACCCGGCTTGCCCTCGGCCTGCGCCGCAGCCAGGGCGGCCTGCTGCACGTCAGAGGGGATGCCCTCCAGCTCTTCGGCCGTGGCGTAGTAGGCGTAGGCGTCGGTCGCGTCCAGCGCGTTTTCGCTGAACTTCTGGCTCAGCTCGGCCTGGCGTTCCTGGATCTGAGCGAAGCGCTCCTTGGCGGCACCGGTCAGCTCGGCGCCGGAGAGAACAAAGTTGCGCACAGCATTCGAGTGGGCCTGGCGCTGCTCGGGCGTGAGGGTGGCGGGGTCGATGGCCTTGTACTTGGCATACAGGCGTTCGTCGGCGCCCAGGCGGGTCCAGAACTCGGTGACACGGGGCAGGGCGGCGTTGTAGGCGGCCCGCAGCTCGGGCGTGTCGGCCACGCTGTTGAGGTGGCTCACGGCGCCCCAGGAGCGCCCCAGCTGCTCGGTGGCCACATCCAGCACCTTGGCAATGGCGTCCCAGCGGGCCGGAAAATCCGGGGCGGTGACGGTCTCCAGCGCCTGGTTGGCGCGCTCCAGCAGCACATCCATCGCCGGGGCGACGTCCTGCGGCGTGATGCGGTCGAACAGGGGGAGGTCGGAGAAGTCGAGAAGGGCGTTGCTCATGCGAAATTAGATGGCGCCAGGTGGCACAGGTTCAAGTTGCAAAGCGGCCGATGCCGACCTCGGGGGCACTGTGCGGCGAGCTCAGTGCGCAGCGGTGCGCTCGGCGGCTTCGATGGTGTTGACCAGCAGCATGGTAATGGTCATGGGGCCAACCCCGCCAGGCACGGGGGTGATCCAGCCCGCCACTTCCTTGACACCGTCAAAGTCCACGTCGCCGCAGAGTTTGCCTTCGTCGTTGCGGTTCATGCCCACGTCGATCACCACGGCGCCGGGCTTGACCATGTCGGCTGTCAGCACATTGCGCTTGCCCACTGCGGCCACGACCACGTCGGCCTGCAGCGTCTGGGCCTTCAGGTCCTGTGTGGCGCTGTGGCAGATGGTGACGGTGGCGTTCTGGCCCAGCAGCATGAGCGCCATGGGCTTGCCCACGATGTTGCTGCGGCCGATGACCACGGCGTGTTTGCCCTTGAGGTTGTAGCCGATGCTCTCCAGCATCTTCATGCAGCCGTAGGGCGTGCAGGGCCAGAAGCCAGGCATGCCGGTCATCAGCGCGCCCGCGCTGGCAATGTGGAAGCCGTCCACGTCCTTGGCGGGCGAGATGGCTTCGATCACCTTTTGCGCATCAATGTGTTTGGGCAAGGGCAGCTGCACCAGGATGCCGTGGATGGCCGGGTCATTGTTGAGTGCTTCGACACGGGCCAGCAGTGCGGCCTCGGTCATGTCGGCGTCGTACTTTTCGAGCACCGAGTGCAGGCCGCTGTCTTCGCAGGCCTTGACCTTGTTGCGCACGTAGACCTGGCTGGCCGGGTTGTCGCCCACCAGCACCACGGCCAACCCGGGCGTGACGCCCCGGGTTTTCAGAGCCGCCGCGCGCTGCGCCACGTCGGCGCGCAGTTGGCGGGAGAGGGCGTTGCCATCGATGAGCTGTGCTGTCATATCAAAAAATACTGGTCAAAAATGCCATCTGCGCGCACTGGATAAGCGCAAGAGGCTATAAAAAAGTGAGTAAATATCAGCCCTTGGGTGCGTTCTGGCCCAGGGCGATTTTGAGCAGGTCGGCCACGGTGTTGGCGTTGAGCTTTTCCATGATGTTGGCGCGGTGTGCCTCCACCGTCTTGATGCTGATGCCCAGGTCATCAGCGATCTGTTTGTTCAGGCGGCCGGCAACGATGCGTTCGAGCACCTGGGCTTCGCGGCTGGTGAGCTTGGAGAGCAAGGCGTCACGGCTGGCGGCCTGCTGGTAGCCAGCGAAGCTCTCGCGGGCGTGGTCCAGCATGCGTTCGACCAGGCCGACCAGTTCTTCTTCGTCAAAAGGCTTCTGGATGAAGTCCAGCGCGCCTTTCTTCATGGTGTTCACGGCCATGGGCACGTCGCCATGGCCGGTGATGAAGACGATGGGCAGGGGTGACTTGCGCTCGATCAGGCGGTCCTGCAACTCCAGGCCCGTCATGCCGCCCATGCGGATGTCCACGATCAGGCAGGCAACTTCGCGCGGGTCGTAGCGGGAGAGAAAGGTCTCGGCCGAATCAAAGCAACGTACGCGGTAGTCCTTGCCTTCCAGCAGCCACTGCAGGGAATCGCGGACGGCCTCGTCGTCGTCTACAACGTAAACAGTGCCTTTTTTCGGAATCAAGCTCATGCAACAGTCCTTGGGGTTTGTACGTTTGCTACAGAATTTGTAGTGCCATCAGCAGGCTTGGCAAGCGGCAGCCAGAAGGAGAACCTGCAGCCGATGACCTCCGGGCCATTGTAGAGGTTCTCCGCCTGCATCCGGCCCTGGTGCGACTCGACGATGCTGCGGCACAAATTGAGGCCCATGCCCATGCCTTCGGCCTTGGTGGAGAAGAAGGCTTCGAACAGCCGTTCGAGCACTTCGGGTGCCAGGCCCTTGCCGGTGTCCTGCACCGAAAACTCCACCACCTGGCGGTCGTCGATCTGCTTGGGCACCACGCGCAACTCCACGCTGCGGCCCGCAGCGGGGCGATTGGCGTGCTGGATGGCTTCGGCGCCGTTCTTCATCAGGTTGACCAGCACCTGTTCGATCAGGATGGTGTCGGCCATTACGGGCGGGAGGCGGGCGGCCACATAGTGGGTCAGGCGCACGTTGTGGCGGCGCAGCTCGATGTCGGCCAGTTCCACGGCCTCGTTCACCATGGAGTGCACGTCGGCCAGCGCCCGGTTGGGCTCGCTCTTTTTCACGAAGGACCGGATGCGCTGGATGATCTGGCCTGCGCGCTGGGCCTGGTGGGCCGTTTTCTGCAGGGCGGTGAGCAGGGCTTCTTCGGTCAGCTGGCCGCTCTGGATGCGCGAGACCATGCCGCTGCAGTAGTTGTTAATGGCGGTGAGCGGCTGGTTCAGCTCGTGCGCCACGCTCGATGCCATCTCGCCCATGGTGATGAGGCGGCTCACCGACTGGGCGCGCTCGGCCTGGCGTTCGGCCTGCTCCTCGGCCAGGCGGCGGGGGGTGATGTCGGTGGCGATCACCATCTGCGCCAGACGGCCGTCCACCCAGTTCAGGTAGCGCGAGCGCACTTCCAGCCATTTGCCCAGGTCGGGCAGGTAGATTTCGGCGTTCTCGGTGCGGGCGCTGGTCAGCGGGTCGGTGGGCAGGCCCATCAGGCCGTCTTCATCGTCCATGCCGCTGTGCTCTTTGCCCGCCACGGGCACCACGCCCGCCTGTGCCACCAGTTGCAGGTGCCCACCGGTTTGTGAGCCGAACCACTGGCGGTAGAGCTTGTTGGCAAACAGCAGCTCCTCGCTGCCCAGCGGTGCCACAGACACCGACGCATCCAGCGATTCCAGCACGATGGTGAAGCGCTCGTGCGAGGCCGAGAGCTGCTCGCGGATGCGGTTGGGCTCGGTGATGTCGGTCATCGAGGTCATCCAGCCGGTCTGGTGACCGTGGGCGTCGATCAGCGGCGACACATACAGCCGTGCGTCGAACAGCGTGCCGCTCTTGCGTTTGACGCGCACCTGAAAGCCCCCGGCCATGGTGTTGCCGCGCAGCTCGTCGCGCAGCTTGGCCTGCAGGGTCTCGTGGTCGGCCTCGGGCCAGTAGGGGAAGGGCGCTTTCAGGCCCACCAGCTCCTCTGCGCTCCAGCCCGTCATCTGGCAGAAGGCCGCGTTCACGTAGCTGATGCGGCCTTCCATGTCCAGGGCGCGCATCCCGGTAAGGATGGAATTCTCCATCGCGCGGCGGAAGTTGGTTTCGGCCACCAGCGCCTCTTGTGCCTGCATCCGGCGCCGGGTGTGGCGCCAGGTGGCAATCAGCATCCAGGCTGTCATCGCACTGAGGGTGCCCACCAGCCAGAACAGGCCGCTGCCTACCACGCCGAGCGACGTGCGGTAGGCCTGCGCACGCAGCACCAGGCCGTTGCCGACCGGCGAGACGGGGATCTCGTATTCGTTGGCCTTGGGTGTCCAGGGCAGCAACTGCGTGGCCTTGTTGCGTGGCCCGAGCGGCGTGCCCGCCAGTACCTGGTTCTTGCTGTCGAGCAGCGTTACCGCATAGCGCGCCAGCACCTCGGTAGGGGTGCCGTAGCGCAGCAAACTGTCGATGGAGTACTCGCCCAGCACCACGCCGCTGAACTTGCCTTGGTTGTTGAGCGGCACCTGCAGCTGCAGCAGCGGGGTGGCGTCGCCCGAGGTGGCAGCCGGCTGGGCGTACACAGGCTGCTGCAGGTCGCGCGCCAGGCCGAAGGTGTCGGCCGTGTCGCCGGGCTTGAGCACCTCGCCCGCAATGCGCAGCTCGCTGCTTGCCAGGGTGGGAGCGGCATGGCTGGCGCGGATGCGGCGGCGGTCGTCGATCCAGGTGATGGCCTGAAGCTCGGGGTACTGGCTGATCAGCGCTTCGGCGCGGACTACGAATTCAGCGCGGCCCAGGTCCTGGTTGGACAGGTCGCGCGCAATGCGCATGAGCTGCTCCTGGCGTTCCAGCAGGCGCAGGCGCACGCGCTGCTGAGCGTATTCCACATCGCGCCGCAGGGCTTCCTGCTCGCGCTCGGCCTCTTCGGCCCGCAGGTACCAGAAGGCCGCCACGATGGCCGCCAGAAACATCAGCACCGCCGCGAGGGGGGCAAGTGCCGCGAAACGGTCTTGGCGGGTGGGCGACAAGCCGCGCCACCACTTGCGCCACCAGCGTATCGGCGCAGCCACGGTCGGCACCGTGGGGGAGGGGGCAGGGGGCATCGAATCCATCCTGCAAGTGTAGGGGAGCCGTGTGCTGCATTCCTCCATTCAGTGTATGTGCGCCCGCAGCAAAATATTGCAATATGAAATGCATGGGCACCATTTGAAATTCTCAAAAAATGTGCGAAACTAGAGCCAACGTACTAAATTTGCTGCCACATCTACAGGAGACAAAGCATGTCAGCTCAGCCCGACCCTCAGGCCGGTTTCGGCATCGGCACGGACGCCGATCAACAGGAAACCCGTGAATGGATGGACGCGCTGTCCGCCGTGATCGACAAGGAGGGCCCTGAGCGCGCCCATTTCCTCCTGGAGCAGCTTCTTGAACACGCCCGCCAGAGCAGCATTGATTTGCCGTTCTCCGCCAATACGGGTTACGTCAACACCATCGAGCCCGAAAAAGAGGCGCACTGCCCCGGCAACATCGCCATCGAAAAGCGCCTGCGCGCCTACATGCGCTGGAACGCCATGGCGATGGTCGTGCGCGCCAACCGCCTGAACCCCGCCGACGGCGGCGACCTGGGTGGTCACATCGGTTCGTTCGCCTCGGTGGCCAGCATGTTTGGCGCCGGTTTCAACCATTTCTGGCATGCCGAGAGCGAAGGCCACGGCGGCGACCTGCTCTACATCCAGGGCCACAGCGCCCCCGGCATCTATGCCCGGGCCTACCTCGAAGGCCGACTGACCGAAGAACAGCTCGACAGCTTCCGCCAGGAAGTGGACGGCAAGGGCCTGTCCAGCTATCCGCATCCCAAGCTGATGCCCGAGTTCTGGCAGTTCCCCACGGTGTCCATGGGCCTGGGCCCACTGATGGCGATTTATCAGGCACGCTTCCTCAAGTACCTGCACGCCCGCGGCATTGCCGACACCGCCAACCGCAAGGTCTGGGTGTTCTGTGGCGACGGCGAGATGGACGAGCCTGAATCCCTGGGCGCCATCGGCCTGGCCGCGCGTGAAAACCTCGACAACCTGGTGTTTGTCATCAACTGCAACCTGCAGCGCCTGGACGGCCCCGTGCGTGGCAACGGCAAGATCGTGCAAGAACTCGAAGGCGAGTTCCGTGGTGCGGGCTGGAACGTGATCAAGCTGCTGTGGGGCAATGGCTGGGACGAGCTGCTGCGTCGCGACAAGAGCGGCAAGCTCAAGCAGCTGATGATGGAAACCCTGGACGGCGACTACCAGGCCATGAAGGCCAACGACGGTGCCTTCGTGCGCAAGAACTTCTTCGGCAAGTACCCCGAGACGCTCAAGCTCGTCGAGCACATGACCGACGAAGAAGTGTTCGAACTGCGCCGTGGCGGCCACGAGCCCGCCAAGGTGTATGCCGCCTTCCACGCCGCCAACGAGCACAAGAACCAGCCCACCGTGCTGCTGGTCAAGACCGTCAAAGGCTATGGCATGGGCAAGGCCGGTGAAGGCAAGAACACCGTGCACCAGACCAAGAAGCTGTCGGACGAAGACATCAAGTACATCCGCGACCGCTTCAACATCCCGGTGCCTGACAGCCAGCTGGCCGAGATCCCTTACTACAAGCCGGCTGACGACACGCCGGAGATGAAGTATCTGCACGAGCGCCGCAAGGCCCTGGGCGGCTACCTGCCGCACCGCCGCGTGAAGGCCGACGAGAGCTTCACCGTGCCTGCGCTCGACACCTTCAAGGCCATCCTGGAGCCCACGGCCGAAGGCCGCGAAATCTCCACCACGCAGGCCTATGTGCGCTTCATCACGCAACTGCTGCGCGACCAGGCCCTGGGCCCGCGTGTGGTGCCCATCCTGGTGGACGAGGCCCGCACCTTCGGCATGGAAGGCCTGTTCCGCCAGATCGGCATCTACAACCCCAAGGGCCAGCTCTACACCCCGGTCGACCGCGACCAGGTGATGTA